>Ga0326597_10001134_pt1 | contig 44036 bp, 39 predicted proteins | sample RVTome_12_FD_203789 | JGI IMG/M metagenome (GOLD analysis project Ga0326597, IMG submission 203789) | Soil microbial communities from uranium-contaminated site in the Upper Colorado River Basin, Wyoming, United States - RVT100D185 | ecosystem: Environmental > Terrestrial > Soil > Contaminated >...
CCGGGCTCGAAGTAGGAGTCGTTCTCGAAGCTGAACGCGGCGCCGGTCAGCGCGACGCACAGCACCTCCACCATCAGCGCCAGCGCCGTTCCCTTCACGCCGCCGATCGCGGACAGGCTGCCGGTCAATGCGGCTTGCGCGTCGGTGGTGGGATTCCCGTCCTTGTCCACCGCCCAGCCGAGCGGAATTGGCTTGCCCTCCTTGGCGTAGAGCATGATTTTTCCGCGCAGCACCTCCGTCAGCGACAGGTCCACTACGATGGGCTCTGCGTGGCGCCGCGGAAAAATCGCGGCGATGGGATTCGTGCCGAAAAACGGCTTCTTCCCGCCCCAGGCGTTGATCGCAGAAGGCGAGTTGGTGAAGGCGAGCCCGATGAGCCCCGCCTGCGCGACCGGCGCGAGGTGATACGCCGCCGCGCCGAAGTGGTGGCTGTTGGTGACGCCGGCGAACGCCACGCCGTAGCGCCGGGCGCGCTGGATCGCCTCCCTGACCGCCAGGGCGGAGGCCAGGAATGCCAGCCCGCCGTTCGCATCCACCAGGCAGGTCGCGCCCTTCTTCCTGACGATCCTCGGTTTCGCCTGCCCGTCAACGCGGCCCTGCCGCAGGTGCTGCACGTAGAGCGCGACACGAGACAGGCCGTGCCCGGAGAGCCCCTCCATCTCCGCGGCGGCCAGCGCCTGCGCGGTCGCCTGCGCCATGGCGCGCGAAGCGCCAGCGCGCCTCAGCGCGCGCGCGGCGAGCTGCGTCAGCTCATCAAAAGACAATCTAACTGGCATGCCAGTTAAGGAACGAGGGCGGACGGGTCAGCGGAAACGGGTGACGAGGTGACGCAGTGACGAGGTGACGAAGACCCGTGTGCCCGCTCCCCCTGTTTTCAATCGTCACTTCGTCACTTCATCACTTCGTCACTCCATCACTTCCTAACTGCTCAAGCGGCAGTCGCCTCCTTGAGCAGCGTTTCCCCGGGCTTCACCCGCGTGAACTCGACGGGGCGCGTGGAAATCTCGAAGCGGCCGCCGCGCCAGCTGACGCAGGTATAGCGCGAGTGATCCAGGTCCCGCACTTCGGGGAAATCGGCGCGGTAGTGCGCGCCGCGCGAATCCTCCCGCGCCACCGCGGACGCGCGGATCGCCTTCGAGACCAGCAGCAGGTTCTTCAGGTTCAGCCAGTCGTGCCAGGCCAGGTTGAAGGCGAGATCGGCGGCTCCCATCCCGGTCGCATCGAGCCTCGTTTCCAACTCGTCGAGCGCGGCCTCCGCCCGTTTCAAGCTCGCAGCGTCGCGGATGATGCCGACGTCGTCCCACATCACGTCGTAGAGCCGCTCCCGGATCGCGTTGAGGTCGCGGGCTGGCTTCCCGAGGGGCGCGGTCGCGAGCGCGACCGCCTTTTCGACGGTCGCCGCATCGGGCTCGTGAAAATCCCCGTTGCGCCGAATCCATTCAGGCATGACGTCCCCGGCAATACCACCAAAGACTGTCGAATTGGCGACTCCGTTGCCGCCGAGGCGGTTCGCGCCGTGCACGCCACCGGAGTCCTCTCCCGCCACGAAGAGCCCCGGCAGCTCCGTCGTGCAGTCGGCGCGGAACACGACGCCGCCCATCATGTAGTGCGCCGTCGGCACCACCTCCACCAGCCCGCCGGCGAGATCGAAGCCGCAATCGGCGCAACGCTCGACCATGCCCTTGAATTCCTTGCGCACGCGTTCCGGGCCGAGATGCCCCATGCTGATATAGACGCCGCCGTTGGGGGTCGTCCGGCCTTCCCGCATCTCGGCGTAGATCGCGCGCGAGACGATGTCGCGCGTGGCGCGCTCGCCCTTGGGGTCATAACCTTGCATGAAGCGCTGCTTTGATCCGTTCAGGAGGTGACCGCCCGAGCCGCGCAGGCCCTCTTCGAGCACGGTTCCCGTCATGCGCGTGCCGGGCCCTGCCAGCAACCCAGTCGGGTGAAACTGCACCATTTCCATGTCGCGAAGCGTCAACCCGGCCCGCAGCGCCATCGCCATGCCGTCGCAGCTCTTGTCGCCGGAGGGCGTGTGGTACTTGTACATGGTCGGGCCGCCGCCGGTAGCGAGCAGCACCGCTTTCGCCTGCACCATCACGAACTCGCCGCTCCTCACGTCCATCATCAGCACGCCCGCGAGCGCGTCGCCGCTCCGGCTCCGGATGAATTCCACTGCACGGTGCTCTTCCAGCCGCGCGATGCCGCGCGCCCACACCTGCTCGGCGAGGCGGTTGATGATCTCGATGCCGGTCAGATCGCCCTTGTGCACGGTGCGATCGAAAGTCTGCCCCGCGAATGCCTTCTGGTGGAGGGTGCCGTCGGGGTTGCGGTCGAAGAAGCAGCCGAGCTCGTTCTCCAGCTCGCGGATGCGTTCCACCGCCACCGAGACCAGCGTCCAGGCGAGCTCCTGATCCGGCAGCCACTTGCCGCCCTCGATGGTGTCCATGAAGTGGCGCTCCACCGAGTCCCCGGGCGCAAGCGCGACGTTGTAGCCGCCCTGCACCATGCGCGTGCAGCCGCATTTGCCGAGCAGCCCCTTCACTGCGAGCGTGATGGAAAGACCCGGGTCCCCCTGGTGCGCGTGCAGCGCGGCGAACAGCCCCGCGCCGCCGGAGCCGAGGATGAGGATGTCGGTTTTGAGCCTGCGCATCAGATCGAACCGCCAAGAAAATTAGATCAATATTGAACCGCCAAGACGCCAAGAGAAACCAATATCAAAGTGGATCCAAGACCTATCGAACCACAGAGAGAAGGAGAGGACCAAGGGCAAGAAAGCGTTGTTTCTCTCTTGGTAATTCGCGTCCTGGCTTCTCTCTGCGTCTCCGCGGTTCAATTATTATCTTGATTCTCTTGGCGTGCTTGGCGGTTAATTGTTTTTCACGCCGAGGGAAGCGAGCGCCGCGGCGCGCTTCGCCCGCGCCTGCGCGTTGACTTCAGTGTATAGGCTGCCGCCGTGGGCATCCATCGCGACCAGCAGCGGGCCGAAGCCCTTCACCCGGAACTTCCACAGCGACTCGGGATTGAGGTCGTCGAGGTCCACGTCTTCTATCGCCTCCACCCAGGTGGTCTCGAGCGCGGCGGCGCCCCCGATCACGGCGAGATAAGCGCCGCCGAGCTCCTTGAATGCGGCGAGCGAGCCCGCTCCGAGGCCGCCTTTGCCGATGAGGATGCGAGCGCCGTATTCCCGCATCAGCGGGTGCGTGAAGCGCTCCATGCGCGCGCTGGTGGTGGTGCCGACGCATACCGGCGCGTAGCCAGCAGGGTGCTGCTTCGACTTCGCGACCTTCTTCACGTTGGGCGCGGTGTGGATGACAGCGTGCCCTTTGAGGTCGAAGCGCGTCTTGCGGCCGCGGTCGAACATGTGGATCTGGGTGCCATCGCGGATGCCGTAGAGCGTGCCGTTCAACGTGACGGTGTCGCTCACGCGGAGCGCTCTCACCTGCTCCTCGGTCACCGGCATGGTGAAGTCGTAATGAGCCATGATGAAACCCGTGAGATCGTGAGGTCGTAAGATCGTGAGATGGGAATACTCTGAAACTGGAGTTGGACTTTCGCTCTCACGCACTCCCGATCTCGCGCCCTCCCGCTTCAGAATCCGTAGGTCATGCCCTTCGGCGTGAAGGTCGCCGAGGCGCGGCGCGCGGCGTGGCATTGCATGTTCACGGCCACCGGGTTCATCGTGATGTGAGTCGCCGCGATCTCCACATGGACGGCGAACGCCGTCGAATCGCCGCCCAGCCCCTGGGGACCGACGCCCAGCTGGTTCACCGCGCGGGTGAGCTCTCCCTCGAGCTTCGCGCCTTCCGCGTCCTCGCTGCTCGTGCCGAGCGGGCGGATCGCCGCCAGCTTGGCGAGCGAGACGCAGAGGTCGGCGCTGCCGCCCACGCCCACGCCGACGATGGTGGGCGGACAGGTCTTGCCGCCCGCCTCCAGCACGCAGTCGACGATGAAGGTCTTGATCGCGTCCACCCCCTCGGCCGGCACCGCCATCTTGAGCCAGGAATTGTTCTCCGAGCCGCTGCCCTTGGGAATCATCTGTATGGTCAGCTCCTCCGGCCGGTCGGAATAGCTGAAATGGATCGCCGGGATCCTGATCCCGCACGAGGTCTGATCGTTGACGCGGGTGATCGGATGCACGACCGAGGAGCGCAGCGGGTGCTCGTTCGTCGCCCGGGCGCAGCCTCTGGTGATCGCGGCTTCGAGGTCCACGCCGTCCACCTCGACGCTGCGCCCGATCGTGACGTTGTAGATCGGCACCCCGGTGTCCTGGCAGGTGAGGTTGTCCGTCTCCTCCGCCACCGTGACATTCCTGATGATTGTGCCGAGGACTTTCTTCGCGCGCGGACTGGTCTCCGTCGCATCGAGCCGCGCGAGGCCCTGCTTGATGTCCGGCGGCAGGATTTTCAGGGCCCGTATGTAGAGCTCCTTGCACGCCTCTTCGACCTGCTTCAAATCAACCTTCACGGGATTTTCAACGCTGCCGCTTTGATCCAGACAAAACGTGATGATTAATGGTAACGATTAAGGGTGACGAGATAAGGGTGACGTACAACCGAACCTGACGTAGTTCGTCACCCGTAATCGTCACCTGTATCTCGTCACCCGTACCTCGTCACTTAGTTAACTTCGAGCTTGCGCCCGCGGATCACCTTCTGCCAGCGCCCGGCTTCCTCCCGTATCGCTCGCGCGAAATCCGCCGGTGCGTTGCCAACCGGCGCCATGCCGATGTCGTCGAAGCGCTTGCGCAGGTCGGCACCTTCGAGCGCCTTCGCAGTGTCGCGGTAGACCTTCTCGACCACCGCCGCGGGCGTGCCCGTGGGCGCCATCAACCCGAACCATCCGAGGTTTTCGAAGCCCGGCAGCGTCTCGGCAACCGCCGGCACGTCCTTCACCTGTGGCACGCGCTTCCTGCTGGTGACGCCAAGCGCGCGGAGCCGGCCCTGCTGCACGTAGCCGATCGCCGCGGAGAGATTGGGCGTCAGGAATATGATCTGCCCCGCGATGAGGTCCACCAGCGCCGGGCCCTCGCCCTTGTACGGGACATGCACCGCATTGATCCTCGCGGTGTAGAGGAAGTTCTCCGCCGCCAAGTGCGTTTGGGTGCCGATGCCGGCCGAGCCAAACGTCAGGGTGTCCGGCCTGGCCTTGGCGATGGCGATCATCTCCTTGATGTTTTTCGCCGGGAAGCTCGGATGCACGGCGACGATCTGCGGCCCGCTCGCGACGTTGGTGATCGCCACCAGGTCTTTTTCCGGGTTCCAGTTGAGCTTCTTGTACATGTACTGGTTCGCGGTGACGATGGAGCCCGAAGTCATGAACAGCGTGTAGCCGTCGGCGGACGCTCTCGCCGCGAGCTCGCCACCGACGTTGCCGCCGGCGCCGGCCCGGTTGTCCACCAGGATCTGCTGGCCCCACGCCTCCGTCAGCTTCTGCGCCAGGATGCGCGTCACGATGTCGGTGGCACCGCCCGGCGCGAACGGCACGATGATCCGCACCGGCTTGGCGGGATAGGTCTGGGCGTGGGCCGCGAAAGCGATCCACACCACGGCTGGCAATGCAAGCCATCTGGCAATACGCATGATTTTCTCCTCGGATTCGTTCTAACGGGAAACGGCTTCGGGACAACCTTACCCGATAAGCGCCTGCCGCAGCAAGGCGGCGAGGTTCAGAGGCCGCCGGCTTCGACGGCGAGCCGCCGCAGCTCGCGCCGCAGGCGGTCGCGCACGGCGCGGTACGCGGGCCGATTGATGACGTTGGCGACCTCGTAGGGGTCCCGGTCGAGATCGTAGAGTTCGTCCAGCTCGCCGTCCCGGCTGCGGCTTATCCAGCGGATGTACTTGTGGCGTTCCGTGCGCACGGCCTTGTAGGTCATGCCGACAAGCCAGGGGTAGGCGTTCTCGGCCCAGTACTCCATCAGGAACGACTTGCGCCACCCCCCGCGCTTGCCGGCGAGGAGCGGCAACAGCGAGCGGCCCTGGATCTGCGGTCCCGGTCTTCCGCCCGCGAGCTGGATCAGCGTCGGCGCGATGTCCTGGCAGATGACGAGGTCCTTCACGCGCGCGCCGGCCCTGATGCGCCCGGGGTAGCGCGCGATAAACGGCGAGCGGATGCCCTCCTCGTAGGCAAACCGGCGCTCGGGTCCCAGCCCGTGCTCGCCGAAGAAGTAGCCGTTGTCGCCGAGGAACAGCATGAACGTGTTGTCCAGTTGCCCGGTCCTCTCCAGGGCGTCGAACAGCATGCCGACGCCTTCGTCCACCGCCGCCATCATGCAGGCGCGCAGCCGGATCTCCTCCTGCTCGCCGGCGTGAATCGCGTCGAGCAGCGCGCGGGATTGCGCCGAGGTCCTCAGCCGCAGGGCTTCCTCCCACGCCGGTTTGCTCTTCACGATCTCGGCGGGCGCGAGCATGTTGGGCTTCTTCGGGAAAACGCAGCCCCGGTACAGTTCCTTGTGCCGCTCGGCGGGGCGGTACCCGTCCATCTTGAAGGTGCCGTCCGCGGCCTGCTCCGCATCCGGGTGCACCGCCTTGTGCGCGAAGAACAGCGACCAGGGCCGATCGTGCCCGCGGCTCACGAACTCCACCGCCATCGCGTTCATGATGTCGGTGATGTAGCCGGTGTGCTGCACGTACCGGCCCTGCTCGTTCAGCCTGGGGTCGTTCAACCGGCCGTGGCCGTCGAAGCTCACCCAGAAGTCGTAGCCCGGCCGTGGCCGGCCCTCGTTGCCCATGTGCCACTTGCCGATGTGGGCGGTCTCGTAGCCGAGGCGCGTCAGTTCCAGGTGGTAGTTCGGCAACCGGTGGCTGGCGGCATCGCGCGCGACGTTGTCGATGATGCCGTGGCGGCTCGCATACTGGCCGGTCAGGATGGACGCCCGGTTGGGCGAGCAGATCGGCGTCGTGTGGAACGCGCGCTCGAAGATCGCGCCCTCGCGCGCGATGCGATCGATGTGCGGGGTCTTCATGTACGGATGCCCGCCCGCGCCGAACTCGTCGAAGCGCAGGTCGTCGATGAGGATGATCAGGAAATTGGGTCGCCGCATGCTCAAAAACCCCAAATAGACAGGATTTACAAGATTTACAGGATTAGATCAAAGCAAGAATTTGTATAACACCTGGGTTCCGTTGTTCGAATCTTGTTAATCCTGTTAATCCTGTCCATTGGCCTTTACTCGGCGCGGATGCCGGACCCGCAATCAGCATCACCCAGCAAAACGACTCAGCGATCCCGCGCAAACACGGAGTCTTCATGGTCGCCTCCCGGCCGCCGCGCAAACTCATAGGTTCAACAGGAACAAGAGTCCGGCCACCAGCACAACCCCCGCTGCCAGGGCGAGCAGGCCTTTCTGCCAGTCGCGCCACGCCAGGAATTCGAGCGCAAGCAGGCGCAGCCCGCCCGTCAAGTGCGCGGCGAGCAGCAGTACTAGCACCGTTTCGGCGAATTTCACCAGTGGTTGCTCGCTCCAGCGCAGGAAGGTGTCGAGCGCAGTCTCGCCCCGCAGCGCCTGTCCCAGCACCCAGAAGTGCAGCGGCATGAAGAGCGACAGCATGACTCCGGACACGCGGTGTACCAGAAATGCCCAGTACGCGGGATGGTTGCGTGCGCGAAAGTCGCTCTTCATTCGTCAGATTCAGCAATAGACAGGATTCACAAGATTTACAGGATAAGATCAAACAAGAGCTTGAGGAAGTCGGGTCTCGCTGTTTGAATCTTGTTAATCCTGTTAATCCTGTCCATTAAGCAAAGACGGCGTAGACCGCGCGGAAGCCCCATATCGCGAGCGCGATACCTATCGCCATCACGGTGACCTCCAGGCCCGCGCCGCGCCAGTTGAAGGTTTCCGCAAGGACGCTGCGCAGGCCGATCGGCGCGTGCACCACCACGGCGGCGACGAAGATCGCGTAGAAGCCGGCCCACGCGTAGCTGCCCCGCGTGCGGCCGAGGATCTCAGCGGCGGAAAGCCCGTTTCTCACCGCGTAGATGATGATGACGAGATGCACCACCACGCACACGGCCAGAATCGCCGCGCTCGCCCGCTGCGCCGTCCACAACAGAACCTGCGAGCGCGTGTTCATGCCGTGTGCCCGCAAGGCACAAGGCACAGGGCACAAAGCACAAGGAGCTGAAATGCTTCAGCAGGAAGCGTTCTCACTCTTGACCCTTTCCTATTGCCTTATGCCTTATGCCTTTTGCCTTCAGAGCTCGCCACGGAGTGCCGCGAGCGCCGTCGCCCGCTTAAGGCCGGCGATCGAGGCGGTCGGGGCGAGCTGCTTGGGACAGCGCTCGGTGCAGCTCATGTGCGTGTGGCAGGCGTGGCAGCCGGCATCGCCCGCCACCGCCCTCAACCGCGCCCGGTTACCGGTGTCGCGCACGTCGTTCACCAGCGTCCACGCGCGGTTCAGCGCCGCGGGGCCGAGGTAATCCGGGTTCCAGGAAACCACGTCGCACGAGCTGTAGCACACGCCGCAGCCGATGCACTCGACCGCAGCGTCCACCAATTGCCGCTCGCGCGATGCCGGCGGCACCCGCGCGAAATCGTCCCTGCGCGTCGTTCCGCCCTGGAACTGCCCGCGCGCGCTTGCCCACTTGTCGAAAAAGGGTGCCATGTCGGTGACGAGGTCGCGTACCACCGGCAGGTTGTTGAGGGGAGCGATCTCGAGGCGGCCGTCGTGAGCGACCTTGTCCACGTGGGTGCGGCAGGTCCAGCGCGCGCGCCCGTTCACGGTCATCGCGCAGGAGCCGCACATGCCGACTCGGCACGCGTAGCGGTACGCCAGCGTCGGATCGAGCACGCGCTGGATGTAAGTCACGACGTCGAGCACGGTCTGGCTCGCGAGGCGCGGCACCTCGAAGCTCTGGTACCGCCCCGACTCCTGCCCGCGCCAGACCGATACGCTCAACGTGCTCATCAATGCATAACCCCCGCGCCGACCAGGGCGCCGCGCACAACGGTCGGCGCCGCTGCGCGCTCGATCATGACGTTCACGCACGCCGGCCGCTGCGAGCCCAGGGCCCGCTCCAGCGCGGGCGCGAGGTCGGCGGCGCGCGCCACGTGCTCGCCGTGCCCGCCGAGCGCCGTCACCGCCTGATCGTATCGTGCCGGCAGCAGCTCGCAGCCGTGGGCGCGGTCGCGGCCGTAGGTCCTCAGCTGGATCTGGTGCTCGGCGTTCCAGCAGGCGTCATTGCCGATGACGGCCAGGAATGGAAGCCGCGCGCGCGCCGCGGTGTCCACCTCGGCCAGGTGAAAGCCGAAGGTGCCGTCGCCCAGCATGGCCACTACGGTGGCATCGGGCCGCGCGAGCCGCGCTGCCAGTGCGAAAGGAATGGCGGACCCGATGGAGCCGCCGGGGCCGTTGATGAGCCGGGTCGGGGCGCTCGTGCAGGCCTGCGCCCATTGCCCGAACTCCCCGCCATCGGCGATCAGCACCGCGTCGCGGGAGCGGTCGAGGATCTGCTGCACGGCGCGGCCAACCTCGACCGGGTGCAGCGGCCCCTCGGACCGGGAGGCCAGGGTCTTCCATTCCGCTGGGCGGAACCGGATGGCGGATTGCACGTCCTGGGCCCACTGCTGCGACCCGGCCGCGCGCCCATTCGCGGCCAGATCCTCGGCAGCAGCGAGCGGATCGGCAACGGCCGACAGCAGCACGCGCGCCGCGGGAGCGAGCGTCTTCAATGCACGCTGCAGTGCGGCTGGTTCGGGATCGATGACGATGAAGCGGCAGTCCGCAGCCACCGCCGGCGGCGCGCCGAAGCGCAGCGTGAAATCCGGCTGCTTGCCGAGGAGCACCACGAGATCGGCTTCGTGCAGCACGTCGGCAAAAGCGCCGAGACCGGGATCGTTGACCCCGCGCGGGCTCTCCATGCACACCACCGGCACGCCGGTCGCCGCCGCGAGCCGCTCGCGCGCGGCGCGTCCCGCCCCATTTGCCATGACGGGGCCGACCAAAACGAGGGGACGATGCGCGCGCTTCAGTTCCGCTTGCACGGCGTCCCCCGCGGATGCGTCGAGCCATTGCACCACGGGCGCGGCGGGCCGGGAGGAGGCGATTGCGGGGGCGGCGACTCTTGCCTCCAGGACATCGATCGGCAAGCTCACATGTACGGGCCCGGGGCGACCCGAGCGGGCGATGCGCAGGGCGCGCTCGATATCCTCGCCGAGCCTGGCGGCGCTGACCGCCGTCCACGAGTCCTTGGTCACCGGGGCGGCAAGATCGGCCTGCCGCATCTCCTGGAACGCCCCACGGCCGAGCTCGGCGAGGGGCGCGTGCCCGGAGAGTAGAACCACCGGGGATTCGGAGGCAAGCGCCGTATACAGCGCGCCGACGCCGTTGGCGTGGCCGGGCCCCCCGGTAAGCAGCGCGATGCCGGGCTCGCCCGTCAGCCGTCCCCAGGCATCGGCCATGTGCACCGCCGCGCCCTCATGCCGCACGTGCACGATCGAGAGCCGTGCCTCGAGTGCGGCGTCGTACACCGGCATGATCTGGTTGCCGGAGAGAGAGAAGAGGTGCCGCACGCCCGCGGCCGCGAGCGCGCGCGCGAGGATGTCCGCCCCACGCAGAGTGGCCATGGCCACTCAGCGAGGGATGAGGGATGAGGGATGAGGGATGACCTGATATGCAGGCTGTTTTTCCCTCATCCTTACGCCCTCCGCCCTCATCCCCCCGTTCTTACGCGCTTTCGTACAAGCGCGTAAGAACGAACTCGCGGTGGCCGAGCGCCTCCGCGCACGTCAAGCGGCCGTTGCAGGTGCGCAGCATCACTTGCAGCAGTTCGTCGCCGCACTGGTCCATGTTCTTCTGGCGCTGCAGCAGGCCCGAGACGTCGAGGTCCACGTGCTCGCTCATGGTGCGTGCGGTGCGCGGGTTCGCGGTCAGCTTGATCACGGGCAGGATCGGATTGCCGATGACGTTGCCCTGGCCGGTGGGGAAGAAATGCACGACGTATCCGGCAGCCGCGCACAACGTCACCATCTCCGCCGCAGCCGAGGACGAGTCCATGAACCACAGCCCCGGGCGGGTCGGCATCTCGGCCTTGTCGAGCACGCCGATCACCTTGCACTTCTTGCCGATCTTCTGGATGTTGCCGAGGGCCTTCTCCTCGATGGTGGTGAGCCCGCCGGCGATGTTGCCCTTGGTCGGCTGCGAGTCCATCAGGTCGCTGGTCTTGTGCCGGTCAATCACTTCCTGGTAGCGGTTGAACATCTGCATCCACGCCTCGCGCACCTGCGGGGTCGCGCAGCGGTCGGCGACGATGTTCTCGCCGCCGGTGATTTCGGTGGTCTCGCCGAAGCACATCGTCACGCCGAGCGGCTCGAGCTTGTCGAACGCGTTGCCGACGGTGGGATTGGAGCCGCAGCCGGAAGTGGTGTCCGATTCGCCGCACTTGCAGGAGACCCACAGGTCGTTCACCGGGCACTCTACGCGCTGCAGCTCGGAAGCCCACTGCACGTATTCCTTGGCGACCTTGGAGGCGCGCATGATCGTGTCGTGGTCGCCGTGGAGCTCGATGCCGAAGCCGGTGACCGGCTTGCCGGTCTTGGCGATGCCATCAACGACGCGCTTGGCCCATTGTTCCTCGATGCAGATCACCACAACCGCAGCGACGTTGGGGTTCGATCCCGCACCGATCAACGTGCGGAAATGCAGGTCCAGGTCGGCGCCGAACTGTAACCGGCCGTAGGGGTGGGGAATCGCCATCGCACCCTTGACGTTATTGGCGACGGCTTCGGCAGCGGCGTTGGACAGGTCGTCAACCGGCAGGATGAGGACGTGGTTGCGGATGCCGGCGCGCCCGTTCTCGCGGCGGTAGCCCTGGAAAGTCATTTTGCTGTTGCTCATCTCGATGAATCCTTGTTGATGGTGAAACGCGAGATCGAAAGCCTGGATGAACCGCGCGCGCCTTCTCGCGTTTCACCAGCGCTTGGTTTTCATATTGTGGACGTGTGCGTGCTCGCCTTTCTTGATCGCCGCCACCGCCTTGCCGATATCGAACCCGTACTTGATGACTGTGTCGCCGTTGGCGATGTCCTTCAGCGCGAGCTTGTGGCCGATCGGCACGTCGTTCAGCGCCTTGACCTTAATGGTCGAGTCGTCCTCCATCACCCAGCCGGTCAGCTCCTGCCCGGCCTTGATGCCCTCGACCACGATGACGCCGACGGTGTCCTTCTTGTCGTGAACCAGAACGTGAATCATCTCGACTCCTGAATGGGGTCAGCATTCACGCTGACCCGGAATTGGCAGGGAACTCAAACGGATATTGTTTTTCTACTCCAATCGTAGCGCGTATGCCGGCCCGAGTTCAAGCGATGCTGCGGCGCACCGCGAGCAACTACAGCCTGGACAGCTCGCGGCGAGCGGCCTCGCGCTGGGTGGGGTCTTTCGCGTGGCCGAGCAGCCATTGAAATTGCGCGCGCGCGTCCTCCTTGTAGCCGGCGCGCGCGAGGTTGACGCCCGCAGCGAACCGCGCCTGCAGCGCCAGCGCGTCGGGCGCCTTGGCGTCGGCGAGCAGCGCCGAGCGCAGGAAATAGTCGGCGGCGGCGGGATTGCGGCCGGCGAGCTCCTGGATGCGGCCGAGCCCGAACAGGATCGCACGCGCGTCGTTGCCGGCAGCGAGCGGCAGCATGAGATCGAACACCTCGCGGGCCGCATCGGGCTTGCCGGAGTCGAGCAGCTCCCGCGCGAGCGCCGCGCCGCGCCGCACGATTTCGGGGGAAAGCGATGTTCTGCCCGCGAGCGCGCGTTTCAGCGAGGCGACGCCCTCGTCCGCCCTTCCCGATCGGACCTGGACCGCTGCCAGGCGCAGCGACCACTCCTCGGCGCTCACGTTCGGCGGCGTGGCAATCCCGTCCCAGTAGCGCCGCGCGGCCGCCGGGTCGTCATGGATCTCGGCCGCGGTCCCGAGGAGGTAGCGCGCCTGCGGATCGAGCGCGCCCGCCTCCGTTTCCGATTCCTGGAACAGCCGCAGCGCCGCGCGGTCAAGCCGTTCGCTCACGAGCGAGAAAACGAGCTGCAGTTGCGCGCTGTGCCGCGTCGCCGGCGCCTGCCCCCGCCGCGCGAGATAGCCGTAGAGGGCGCGCGCTAGCGGCGGCGCGGTGCCGAGCCGGCGGGCGGCGAGGTCCGCCCAGCTGGGGTCGTCGCCCGCGATCAGCCCATTCTGGTTGGCGGCTTCCTGCGCCGCTGAAAAATAGCTCTGCCACAGCTGCCGCGCGAGGACGGCCACGGCCTGCGGCGCGCCGGAATCGCCGCTGTTCAGCGCGCGCTCCTGCGCTTCGGCGAGCAGCAACGCGTTCTTCTGCCGCCGGGCCGCCTCCGCGATCACGCGCCAGTAGGCGGGGTCGTTCGCCTTCGCGAGCAGCGCACGCGCCTGCCCGACGGTCGCGTCGGGTGTCGCAAGCCCGGTCTTGAGCCGCAGCATGAGCTTGGCGGGGCTGGCTTCGTCCAGGCTCGCCAGCCAGTTCACCGCCTCCCGCTCCATACCGAGATCGAGGAGCGCCTCGACAAAACGCTCGGCGACGCCGCGCTCGAGCGGCCGGTAGTCCTGCTGGTAGCGCAGCATGGCGCGGAACGCCGTGTCACCCTGCCGCTCGGCCAAGTGGCTCTCGATGACGAGGAGCCGCGCGGCGCGCGCTTCTTCGGGCGTCGCCTGGAGCTGCCACAGCAGGCGCGCGGCGTAAGCGCGCGCTGCTTCGCCCTGCCCGGTGGCCAGCGCCGCGCGCGCCGCCTCGAGCACGCACTGCCGCAACGCCGCCTGTGGCATGTTGCCGGGCAGTCCCGCCGCGCGTTTGAGCGCTTCGTCGTTAAGCTTCAGCCCGACCAGCAGGCGCATACGCAGCGCCTCCCACTCGGCCCAGAGCGGCGCGCCGGAATCGCCTGGCTGCAGCTGCTCGACGCGGGCCAGCGCGAGCCGCGACGCTCCGGACGCGGCCAGTTCGCGCGCCGTCTCCAATGGCGCCGCGGGCTGGCTCCAAACGGCGGCGAGAATGGCGAGGACGATCGAGGCACGCATGCGGTTATTCTATTCCCCGTCCCGATCCTGCCCGGCGGCGCCATAAAAAAAGGCGGCTCAGCCGCCTTTTTTCCGGGCGCTTGCGCGCCTACTCTTTGGACTCGACCTGCCCGATTTCCTCGCCGCCCTCGAGCTTCTCGCGGATGCGGGCCTTCTTGCCGGTGCGCTCTCTCAGGTAATAGAGCTTCGCCCGCCCCACATCGCCGCGGCGCTTGATCTCGACGCTCGCGATCAGCGGCGAATAGGTCTGGAACGTGCGTTCCACGCCCTCGCCGGAGGAGATCTTGCGCACGATGAAGGAGGAGTTGAGCCCGCGGTTGCGCTTGGCGATCACCACGCCCTCGTAGGCCTGGACGCGCTTGCGGTCGCCTTCCACCACGCTGACGTTCACGACCACCGTGTCGCCGGTCGAGAACTCGGGAATGTCCTTGCCGAGCCGCTTGATCTCATCGGCCTCAAGCTGTTTGATGATGTCCATGTTCAAGCTCCTTGCGCTTCCTTCCTGTATTCGTCCAGCAGCTTTCGTTCCGCGTCGGTGAGCCCCCGCTGCTCGAGCAGCTCCGGCCGCCGCCGCCATGTGCGCCCCAGCGCCTGCTTCAGCCGCCAGCGGGCGATGTCGGCATGGTTGCCCGAGAGCAGCACTTGCGGCACCGCTTCGCCCTCGTAGACCTCGGGGCGGGTGTAGTGCGGGTAATCGAGCAGCCCGTTCGCGAACGAGTCCTGGCTCGCCGACTCCGCGTCGCCCAGCGCGCCGGGCATCTGCCGCACGATGGCGTCGATCACGACCATTGCCGCCAATTCGCCCCCCGTGAGCACGTAGTCGCCGATCGAGACCTCCTCGTCGACCGCGCGAGCGAGCAACCTCTCGTCCACGCCCTCATAGCGCCCGGCAAGCAGCACCAGACCCTGCAACCTCGCGTATTCCATCACCAGCCGGTGGTCGAGCGGGCGGCCCTGCGGCGAGAGGTAGACCGTTCTCGCCTGCTTCACGCCGGCGCTCTTCTGCCGCTGGCGCGCCGCCCGGAGCGCCTTCTCCAGCGGCTCCACCATCATCACCATCCCGGGGCCGCCGCCGTAGGGGCGGTCATCCACGGTGCGGTAGCCGTTGGCCGCAAAGCTGCGCGGGTTCCACAGCACCAGCTCGTAGAGCTTCCTCTCCCGGGCCCGGCCCGTCACCCCGCTGTCGGTGACGGCCTCGAACATCTCCGGGAACAGCGTGATGACGTCGAACTGATACATCAGTAATCCGCGCCCCACTCCACCCGCATCACGCCGGCGGCCAAGTCCACGTCCCGGATCACCTCCGCGATGAACGGGATCAGCCGCTCGCGCTCACCGGTCACCACCAGCACGTCGTTCGCGCCGGTCTGCACGACGCCGGTGATCCGGCCGAGCCCCTGCGCGCTCCCGTTCACCACCGCGAGGCCGATCAGATCGGCCCAATAATATTCCCCACTCTGCGTCCGGGGCAGCGCCGCTCTCGGCACCGCCACTGATTTTCCCCGTAACGCCGCCGCGGCGTCGCGGTCAGCGTGACCTTCGAGCCGTGCGACCAGCGCGCGGCCCTGCACTCTTGCTTCCGCGACCGCGATCTCCCGCCAGTCGCCTTCGCGCCCAACCCACCAGGTCGTGTACGCCAGCAGATTTCCGGTTGCCGCGGTGTTCGGCTGGACCTTGACCCAGCCCTTGACGCCAAACGGGGTGGAGATCCACCCCATTACCACCAGTTTGTCAGGCTGCCGCTTCAGAGCCTGTAACACCATGAAACGCGCGATGCGCTGGCACGATTTTGGCTCAGGGCGCGAAGCAAGGCCCGCCGCTTAGATCGACTAAGCAAGGGACTTGCGACAAAGCCATGGGCCAAAACTCGCGCCAGCCCACAAGGGGTTGCTGCCAGAATCGGCGCTGGCTTTGTCGCTCGGCTTGCCAATATCGACATATTGGCTGCACCTCGCTTCGCGCCATCACCAATTCTGGCAGCAACGCACGCGTGTTTCATGGTGTTACAGGCTCTATTGCACCGAGCTGCTTGACGAGCCGCGCCACGGTGTCGGATAGCCGCGCGCCTTTGCCCTTCCAGAAGGTCAGCCGCGCGTTGTCAATGCGCAGCCGCTCGCGGCCTTCCGGCGCCTTGGGATCGTAGAAGCCGATGCGCTCGATGAAGCGGCCGTCGCGCGCGCGGCGCGAGTCAGCGACCACCAGGTTGAAGAACGGGCGCTTCGTGGCGCCGCCGCGTGCCAGACGTATGACCACCATGGGTTTTGCCTGCCTTGAAATGCGGAAAGGGCGTGATTTTACGCTAGTTTTTCTCCTCGAGGCAAGGCGTGCCCGTATGCCGTGCCGCAGCGCGCGGATTGCCGAGCCTTCACCCGCCGGCCGATTCGCAAACGCGGCAACGCGTCGCACCGTAGAATTGATGCGTGGCGCCAGACTGCGCGAGTGTTCCGAACGGGGAATCGCGGCTCCGATGAAGCTCACTCGGGCCATAGTGCTTGGCGGCAGCGCGCTCATCGCACAGGCGTGCTCTGCCCCCGCGCCAGAGCAGGTTTTCAGCCGCGCCTCGCGCAGCGTGGTCATGGTCTACGCAGCCGATACCTCCCACAAGATCGTGGGCCGGGGCAGCGGCGTTTTCGTCGCCAAGGATCTTCTCGTCACCAATTGCCATGTCATCGCGCGCGGAAAAGTATTCGTGGCGGGCAACAAGCAGCAGCGTTCGCCCGCCCGCCTCATGGCGTACGACGCGGATAACGATCTATGCGTACTGAAAGTGCAGGGACTGGATGTCATGCCGGCGCGTATCGGCGACGCCGGGAGCGTGCGGGTCGGCCAACGCGTCTACGCGATAGGAACACCCGAAGGCTTCGAACTCACGTTGAGCGAAGGGCTGGTTTCCGGACTACGGGAAGCGGCCAGCGGCCGGTACATTCAGACCACTGCGCCCATGTCGGACGGCTCGAGCGGTGGCGGGCTTTTTGACGGCAACGGATGCCTGATTGGAATCACCGCATTCGTCTTCTCTGCCGGGCAAAATCTCAACTTTGCGGCCCCGGTGGATTGGGCGGTTGACCTGGCGAAGCAGGCTTCCCGCGCCGGGAGTGAGGGTCCCGCAGACCCGATCCAGTTGCCACCGGCCCTGTCCAAGCAGTGGCGCCACCCGCTTTTGAAATAGCCCCGTCTCAAATTCGGCCGGGCCGCCCGGGACCTAGCAGCCTGTTGGACTTAGGTGTCGGACAGGCTGCTAACAGCAAAACCGCCTGCGGATTTCGAATGAAACCCGGGATAGCGACCCTAATTGCCCTCCAAGAGGCGGACGAGTAGGCTCGAAATGAAGTTTTCATTGCTTTTTGCCTCCATTTTCGTGCAGGCGGTTTTGCATAAGGAGTTTGTCGGACCTCAGTCCGACAAACTCCTAGCTTTCGTCGAAAACCTCGTCCGCCTCCCCCCGCACGCGCACGAACGTGGTCCGCTTGGTCAGTTCCCTCAGCTGCCGCGCGCCGACATAAGTGCAGGCGGAGCGCACTCCGCCCAGGATCTCCTTCACGGTGTCGGCGACCGGGCCGCGATACTCCACCAGGATTTCCCTCCCCTCCGCCGCGCGGTAGTGCGCGACGCCGCCGGCGTACTTCTCCATCGCGGTGCGCGAGCTCATCCCGTAGAAGCGCTTGTACTGTTTGCCGCCCTTCCTGACGATCTTGCCGGCGCATTCCGCGTGGCCGGCCAGCATGCCCCCCAGCATCACGAAGTCCGCCCCGCCGCCGAACGCCTTGGCGATGTCGCCAGGCGCGGCGCAGCCGCCATCGGCACAGATCCGGCCGCCGAGGCCGTGCGCGGCGTCCGCGCATTCGATCACGGCCGAGAGCTGCGGATAGCCCACGCCGGTCATGCTGCGCGTGGTGCACATCGAGCCGGGGCCGATGCCGACCTTGACGATATCGACGCCGCAAAGGATCAGCTCCTCGGTAATCTCGCCGGTCACGACGTTGCCGGCCATGACGGTGATCTTCGGATGGGCCTGCCGGAACTTCTCGACGAACTTGACGAAGCTCTCGGTATAGCCGTTGGCGACGTCGATGCACACGTACTCGATCGCGTCGCCGGCCCGCTGCGCCACGCGTTCGAATTTGTCATGGTCGCCCTGGGTGATGCCCATCGAATAGAACACGCTCGACTTCACCTTGAGCGCGCTGAAAAACCTGACGAGCGCGTCCTCGCCGTAGTGCTTGTGCAACGCCACCGACAGGTCGAACGGCGCCAGCGCGCGCGCCATCTCGAAAGTGCCGACGGTGTCCATGTTCGCGGCGATGATCGGGACGCCGCGATACCTGCGCTGCGAGTGCTTGAAAGCGAACTCGCGGTGGATATCGACCTCCAGGCGCGAGGGCAGCGCCGAGCGCTTGGGGCGGATCAGCACGTCCTTGAAGTCGAGCTTGATGTCCCGGTCGATGTGCATGGCGGGCGGAATATCGTGACGGGTGACGGGTCACGGTTGATTGGTTGAAAGCTACGCGGCTAGGCGCACTTCCGCCCGGACGACGTCCCAGGCGACCGAAACGAGCGCGTCCTTGCGGCGCTCGATGAGGCCGAGCTCGGCGAGCCGTTTCACGTCGCCGTGCACGTTCTTGTAGTCGCGCTGCAGGCGCCGAGCCAGCTCATTCACCGAAAGGGGGCCATCGGCGCGCAGCCGCTCGAGCAGCGTCCAGCGCGCGGGCGTGAGCGTGCGCAGCAGCAGCTGCAGGTTGGCGAAGGTCAGCACGTGCTCGGCCAAGACCCTTTCCCCGCGTGCCGCCCTCTTCCAGGTAGTCTCGAAGCGGTCGAGCGCCGTAGCAGCGCTCCCCACCCGTACTTTAAGCGTCCTTTTCATCTTTACCTCCTGCTGCTTTCACGTCTTTCTCGAAATCGCGTCGCAGCTGCTCGACCGACTTGAACTCATACGTCATCTCGCGTCCGCGGATGTGCCTGTGGTCGCCCTTGCCCGTTTCGTTGTCATAGCGCACGAGGCAAACGCCGCGGCGACCGTAATACAGACGGTACTTGAACCCGTGCGGGCGCTCCGGGGTCGGCTCCGGCAGCTGCCAGAGCACAATCTCCATGATGGACTCGTCCGGCAGCACCACTTTTTCGTGCAGGAGCAGCGTCGCCTTGCCGGCGGCGGCCCGACTTCGGTTCCCGCCGCCTCGGGTGCGCCTTGCCATATGGCCTACGATACCATAATACGCGCGTTATGGCAAAGGAACGGGGGATGAGAGCCCAAACCCGGTGACGGGATTCTAGCCGCGTGTTGAACGGCGGTGATTTCGTCCGTTCCAACACCGGCGGCCTCCGAACGGATATCGTCAGAGATAAGCCGCATCACATCGGCCGCTTGCGCGCAGCCTCCGAACGGTTTTCGGCAAGAGTCCAGACCAATGCTGTCGACTGCCTTGCGCGTCTCCGCGGTCGCATCCCCGCAGGCGGGGCGCGTCGTAGGGCGGAAGAGGGGCCCCTTTTGGGGATCTGACCCCGGAGACGCGCATAGGATCGGCGTTACTCGACGCGCCAACGATCGGCTCCACGGTCGCATCCCGCAAGCGGGCCCCTGCTCCACGTTGCGCCGATCCCTGCTCAACGCTCCGACACGCCCTCCTTGGTCGCACCCGCAAGCGGGCACCTGCTCCGCGCTCCGGCACGCTAGTCAAACCGGCGCGGAGCGTCCGGCTTAACGATGCTTGGGCGAACAAAAGAAAGCCACCAGCCCTTCAGGGCTGAACCGGTTCGCTCTTGGCTGGCGCGGCCGCGGTAATATTCCTGCCGCGCTAATCAAGGAGCATCCATGAAACCCGAACACGGACACGGTAACCGCATCTGTTCTGCGCTGGCAGATCGTTTTGGAACAGACCTCGCCATCGACCCGGATTGCCCGGGATTGGAGGAACTCACCCGCATGGCCGAGCACCGCTCGCACCGCAAGTTCGCCACCCGCGCCGTGGAGCCCGGGCTGCTGCGTCTCCTCTTCGCGTGCGCGCTCTCGGCGCCGTCCAAGTCCGACCTGCAACAGGCCGATATCGCGCACGTTGCCGACCGGGCCAAAGTCAAGGCGATCGCTGATGGGATTCCCGACATGCCGTGGATCGCGCAGGCGCCGGTATTCCTGGTCTTTCTCGCCAACAACCGGCGACTGCGGATGATCGGCGAGTGGCGGGGCAAGCCCTTCGTCAACGATCACCTCGATCACTTCCTCAACGCCGCGGTGGACGCCGCGCTCGTGATGATGAGCTTCATCCGGGCGGCGGAAGCCGTCGGGCTCGGCGCATGTCCGATCAGCCACGTGCGCAATCATCCGCACGAGCTCGCCCGGCTGCTCGCGCTGCCCGAGGGGGTGTTTCCGGTGGCGGGCCTGTGCGTGGGCTATCCCGCCGAGCCCGGCCGCATCACGCCACGGCTGCCACTCGATGTCACGGTGCACGTGGACCGCTACGATGAAACGGGGATCCGGGAGAGAATCGACGCTTACGACCGCAGGCGTCACGCGCTCGCGCCGTACCGCAAGCAGCGCTACGCCGACCGCTACGCGAGCGTGGATTTCTACGGCTGGTCGGAAGACAAGGCGCGGCAATACTCGGTGCCCGAGCGCGCCGACTTCGGCGCCTACATCCGCAGCAAAGGCTTTAGCCTGAAGTAAAGTTCTTGGGGCCCCTGTTCGCCGCCGAGCAGCGCAGATCAGGCAGGGGGTTGTCGGCGAGCACTGGGCGAGTTTCGTGCACGCACGATTTACCCCTGAGAATTCTCGCCTGATACGCATGCAATAGCGAAGACCGTGCGCGAGTTGCGCAGCCGCCCTGCCTGGTCGAGCAGCGCAGGGGAACCGAAAATCCGGGACAGACCCAAACATCAGGTCTGTCCCGATTTTCGGCGGCGAACCGGGGCGCCCTTTCTCTCTGGTGACTCGCTCTTTGGGCGAGCAAAGAGAGAGTCATCGGCGCCCGGGGCCGCCCCCCGGTAATGCGCGACGCAGTCGCGCTAGATGTAACACCTCGGCATTGAGGTAGCGCTCCCACCACCCCGGCACCGCCGCGGCACCCCGCCCGGCCTGCCGCGCTGCATCGCGTCAGGCGTTCGCCGGCTCAGATGTGCGCAGGCACATCTTTCGAATTCCCGGCTCACCCTCGGGCAGGAGGGGAGTGTCCCGGCTCACCCCCGGACAGGAGGGGTTAAGAGTGTTAGCGCATTCCTGGGAACATGCCCTTCATGCTCCGCATCATCTTTGCCATCCCGCCCTTCGCCATCATCTTCATCATCTTCTGCGTCTGCTCGAACTGGTTGAGCAGGCGGTTGACCTCCTGAACGGTCACGCCGGCGCCGGCCGCGATGCGGCGCTTGCGCGAGGCCTTGATGACCTCGGGTCTTGCGCGCTCCTCGCGCGTCATGGCGTTGATGATGCCCTCGATGCGGCGGATCGTCCTCGCGTCCATGCCCGGTGCGCCCTGGGCGAGCTGCGCGAGATTGCCGGGGAGCTTGTCCGCGAGCGCGGCGAGCCCGCCCATCTTCTTCATCTGCACCACCTGCTGCCTGAAGTCCTCGAGGTCGAAATCCTTGCCCGACTTCACCTTCTGCGCGAGCTTCTCCGCCTCCGCGATATCGACCGTCTTGCGCACGTCCTCGAGGAGCGAGAGCACGTCGCCCATGCCGAGGATGCGCGAGGCCATGCGGTCGGGATGGAACGGCTCGAGCGCATCCAGTTTCTCGCCAACGCCCGCGAACTTGATCGGCTTGCCGGTGATGCTCCGCACCGAGAGCGCCGCACCGCCGCGCGCGTCGCCGTCGAGCTTGGTGAGGATGACGCCGGTCAACGGCAGCGCGTCGCCAAACGCCTTGGCCGTGTTCACTGCGTCCTGGCCCTGCATCGAGTCCACGATAAACAGCGTCTCGACCGGCGCGAGCACCGCGTGCAGCTCGGTGATCTCGCGCATCATCGGCTCGTCGATCGCAAGCCGCCCCGCGCTGTCCACGATCAGCACATCGGCATAGTGCGTGCGCGCGTGACCGAGCGCGCGCGACGCGATATCCACCGGCTTTTCGCCAACTGCCGACGGAAAGAATTCGGCTTCAACCTGCGCCGCCAGCATTTTCAGCTGCTCGATCGCGGCCGGACGGTAGATGTCGCAACTCGCGAGCAGCACTTTCTTCTTCAACTCTGTCTTCAACCAGCGCGCGAGCTTGCCGGCCGTCGTGGTCTTGCCCGAGCCCTGCAGCCCCGCGAGCAGAATCACCGCGGGCGGCCGCGTGGCGAGATCGAGCGCATCGTTCTTCTCGCCCATGAGCGCGACGAGCTCGCGGTAGACCACGCCGACCGCCGCCTGGCCCGGCGTGAGGCTGCCGATCACCTCCTCCCCGAGCGCCTTCGCGCGCACCCGTTCGATGAAGGTCCTCACCACCGGCAATGCGACGTCGGCTTCGAGCAGCGCGACGCGCACCTCGCGCAGCGCTTCCTGGATATTGGACTCGGTGAGCCGCGCCTCGCCGCGCAGGGTCTTGATCGCGCGCGACAGACGCTCCGTCAGATGGTCGAACACGGGAAATAGTTGGTGTAGACTCGAAAGGTGCCGGAGATTCTACCTTACCTCGTCAACGCCCTGCTCTACGCGGCGCTTGCGCTCTTCTCCTGGCGCACCCGCTGGAGAGCGGCGGCCAGCGCGCCGTCGCCTGCCGTCTCGGTCAACGTCATCGAGCATTACGGCGTGCTCGTGCCGCTCGGGCTGCACACCGTCCTCATCGCGCGCGCGATGTTCGCGCCCGACGGGCTGCACCTCGGCGTCGGCAATGCGGTGTCGCTGATCCTCTGGCTCACGGTGCTGATCTACTGGGCCGGCAATTTCTTCTACCGGCTCGACGGGCTGCAGTCGCTGGTGCTGCCGGTGGCGGCGGTCGCAGCGCTGCTTCCGGCCGTGCTGCCCTCGGTAAGGCCCTTGCCCAACACCGAGCTGGTGGTGTTCAAGGTCCACCTGCTGATCGCGATGCTCGCCTACAGCCTGTTCACCATCGCGTCGCTGCACGTGCTCCTGATGGCGCTGCTCGAGCGGCGCCTGCACCACGGCGGCCTGCCGCGGGTGCTGCAGGGGCTGCCGCCGCTGCTGGCGTTGGAGACGCTGCTGTTCCGCATCCTATGGGCGGGCTTCATCCTGCTCACGGCGACGCTCGCGAGCGGCGTTTTGTACTCGGAGGAGCTGTTCGGTCGCGCTGCGCGTTTCGATCACAAGACCGTGTTCGGCGTGCTCTCGTGGATCATCTTCGCGGCTCTCCTCGGTGGCCGGCATGTCTACGGCTGGCGCGGCCGGGTTGCGGTGCGCTGGACGCTCACCGGCTTTCTCATGCTGGTGCTCGCCTACGTCGGCAGCAGGTTCGTCCTCGAAGTGATCCTCGGCCGGAGCTGAGCCCGCGAGCGCATCCGGGAACGGCGTGAGTCGTGATTCGTGACTCGTGATTCGACCCGGTTATCGCCGCTCATCAGTTGCCCCGGCGCGGATTGACAAGGTGAAACCATGGAAACGCTCATTCTGGCATCCCTGATTCTGCTCAACGGCCTTTTCGCGATGTCCGAGGTGGCGCTGCTCACCGCCCGCAGGCCCCGGCTGGCGACGCTCGCCAAGCGTGGGGACGCACTCGCCGCCGCCGCCGTGAAGCTCAGCGGCGAGCCGACGCGGTTTCTTTCCACTATCCAGATCGGGATCACCTCGATCGGCCTGCTCAACGGAATCTACGGCGAGGCGATTTTCGCCGCCCCGCTCGCGGCCTGGCTGCAGACATTCGGGCTGGAAAACAAGACGAGCAGCGTCCTCGCGACCGCCATAGTCGTGATCTCCATCACCTATCTCTCGATCGTCGTCGGCGAGCTGGTCCCCAAGCGCCTGGGCCAGCACAATGCGGAGAACATCGCCAGGCTGGTTGCGTGGCCGATGCGCTCGCTTGCGCGCATCTCCGCCCCGTTCGTGCATTTGCTATCAGTGTCCACCGACGCGATCCTGAAGCCGCTGCTCAAACTGCTGCGGATCCAGCCGCAGGAGTCCGGGCCGCAGCCGCTCTCCGCCGAGGAAATCCGCACCATCGTGCTCGAGTCCTCCAACTTCCTGCCCAAAAAGCACCTCTCGATCCTGTTGAACCTGTTCGATCTGCAGGCGATCACGGTGGATGACGTGATGGTCCCGCGCAACCACATCGAAGCGTTCGATATCGACGCGCCGCTCGACGTCCTCCAGCAGCAGATCGCCACCTCCCATCACCGGCGGCTGCTGGTGTACCGGGGCAACCTGGACGACGTAGTGGGCACGCTGCGAGCCCGCGACGTGCTCAACCTGGTGCAGAACGAGGAGCTCACCAAGGACAAGCTGCGCGAGCTGATGCGCGAGCCGTACTACGTCCCGGCCGGCACGCCGCTGTTCTCCCAGCTGCAGAACTTCCAGGAGCAGCAGGACCGCATGAGCCTGGTGGTGGACGAGTACGGCGAGCTGATGGGGCTGGTCACGCTGGAGGACATCCTCGAGGAGATGATCGGCGAGTTCACCACGCAGTCGCCGCTGCAGACCGGCGGCTTCGTGAAGCAGCCCGACGGCAGCTACCTGGTGGAGGGCGCCACCCTGCTGCGGGAGCTCAACCGCAAGCTCGGCTTCGGCTTCCCGCTCGACGGGCCGAAGACGCTGAATGGACTCATCCTCGAGCACCTGCAGTCCATGCCCGAACCCAACACCAGCGTGAAGATCGCCGGGCACCCGCTGGAGATCGTCCAGACCCAGGATCGGGTGGTGAAAGCGGTGCGGGTCGTCCCCCCGGTCCGAGCCTGAGCGCCGCGTGGGTCCCCCCTGTGGCAAACTGGGCTTTACAAAGGCCGGCAACACGTGCATCATTTTGTGAACACTCGCACCTAACCTATTGGTTCATTAGGGCAATCGGGAGCCTGTCATGGCCACGGCAACAGCAGCGGCAAGAAAGGCGGACGTCAAGGAATTCAATTTCACCTGGACCGGCACGGACAAGGGCAACAAGACCGTGCGCGGCGAGATGCGCGCGAGCGGCGAAGCCCAGGTCAACGCCACGCTGCGCCGCCAGGGCATCCGGGTGGTGGAAATCAAGAAGCAGAGGACGAGCGGCGGCGGCAGGATCACCGAAAAGGACGTCACGCTTTTCACGCGCCAGATGGCGACCATGATGAAGTCCGGCGTGCCGCTGCTGCAGGCCTTCGACATCGTCGGCAAGGGGCACAGCAACCCGCGGGTCGCGCGCCTGCTGATGGACATCAAGGCCGACATCGAGACCGGTTCGAGCCTGAAGCAGGCGTTCGAGAAGCACCCGCTCTACTTCGACGCGCTGTTCTGCAACCTCATCGGCGCGGGCGAGGCGGCCGGTATCCTGGATTCGCTGCTCGACCGGCTCGCGAGCTACAAGGAGAAGATCCTCGCCATCAAGAGCAAGATCAAGGCGGCGCTGTTCTACCCGGTGGCGATCATCGTGGTGGCGGTCGTCATCACGGCGGTGATCATGATCTTCGTGATCCCGGCGTTCAAGCAGGTGTTCACCAACTTCGGCGCCGACCTGCCGGGCCCGACGTTGTTCGTCATGGCGATATCCGATTTCTTCGTCGAGTACTGGTACGCCATCTTCGGCGGCGTTGGCGGCGGGGTCTACGCCTTCTTCTGGACCTGGAAGCGCTCGGTGAAGATGCAGATGGTCATGGACCGCGTGTTGTTGAAGCTGCCGGTGTTTGGCCACCTGGTACGCATATCGTGCATCGCGCGCTGGGCGCGTACGCTCGCCACCATGTTCGCCGCCGGCGTGCCGCTGGTCGAGGCGCTCGAATCGGTGGCCGGCGCATCCGGCAACTACGAGTATTATGTCGCCACCATGAAGATCCGGGCCGAGGTGTCCACCGGCTCGAGCCTCACCTCCTCGATGCAGGGCACCGATGTCTTCCCCAACATGGTGATCCAGATGGTGGCGATCGGCGAGGAGGCCGGCTCGCTCGACGCCATGCTGTCCAAGGTCGCCGACTTCTTCGAAGCGGAAGTGGACGACGCGGTCGAGGCGCTGTCGAGCCTGATGGAGCCCATGATCATGGTGGTGCTGGGCACGCTGATCGGCGGCATGGTCGTCGCCATGTATCTGCCCATCTTCAAGATGGGCCAGGCCGTCTGAGGACAGGATTCAGGAGCCAGGAACCAGGATTCAGGAAGAGCGATTTGCTGCCCGCCGGTTCCCTGAATCCTGAATCCCGAACCCTGAATCCTTGATGTTTCCCGTTTCCTTCTACACGTACCCCGCGTTTCTCGTCATCGTCGCAGCGCTTGCCGGCCTGATCGTCGGCAGCTTTCTCAACGTCGTCATCCACCGCCTGCCGAAGATGCTGGAGCGGCAGTGGCGCGCCGAGTGCGCGGAGCTCGCCGGCACCCCGTCTCCGCCCGTCGAGCGCTACGACCTGGTGAAGCCGCGCTCCGCCTGCCCGAAGTGCGGCCACATGATCCCGGCAATCGAGAACATCCCGCTGGCAAGCTATTTCATGCTGGGGGGAAAGTGCTCCCAGTGCCGCGCGCCGATATCATTACGCTATCCCGTCGTTGAGGCCCTGTCCGGCGCGCTGGCCGGCTACATTGCGTGGCGCTACGGCCTGAGCGCCGCCATGTTGGGCGCCCTGCTCTTTATGTGGGCAATGATCGCCCTTGCCTTCATCGATCTCGACACCTTCTATCTGCCCGACAGCATCACGCTGCCGCTGCTGTGGGCCGGGCTGCTGTTCAACGCCGGCGGAACATTTGCCGACCTGCACTCGGCGGTGCTCGGCGCCGCGGCGGGCTACGTCGCGCTATGGGCCGTGTTCTGGGCCTTCAAGCTCGCGACCGGCAAGGAAGGCATGGGCTACGGTGACTTCAAGCTGCTCGCCGCGATCGGCGCCTGGCTCGGCTGGAAGATGTTGCCGCTCACGATCCTCGCTTCGTCCCTGGTCGGCGCGGTGGTCGGGATCGGATTGATCGTGTTCGCGAAGCACGCCCGAGAGAGGCCGATCCCGTTCGGCCCCTACCTCGCGGCTGCCGGGTTGATCGCGATGTTCTGGGGGGAGCGGATCAACAAGCAGTATCTCGACCTGTTCTAGAGATGGCGTACTGCGTGGGCCTCACCGGCGGCATCGGCTCCGGAAAGTCGGCCGCCTCGGGCATGTTCGAGGCGCTCGGCGCGGCGGTGGTGGATACCGATGAGATCTCGCGGGCGCTGACCGCGCCGGGCGGCGCCGCGATCGCCGAGATTCGGGAACGGTTCGGGCCGGAGTCGATCGCCGCCGACGGCGGACTCGACCGCGAGCGGATGCGGCTCCTGGTTTTCCGGGATGCGGCGTCCCGGGCAAGACTCGAGGGAATCCTGCACCCGCTCATCCGCAGCCGCACGCGCGACGCCATCGCCGCAACGCGCGGGCCCTACGTCATCGTGGTGGTGCCCCTGCTGTTCGAGACCGGAGCCTGCATGGAATTCATCCAGCGCGCGCTGGTCGTCGACTGCGAGGAAGAGGAGCAGGTCCGCCGCATCATGGCGCGCAGCGGGCTCGCCGCCGCGGAAGCGCGCCGGATCATGGCGACGCAGCTGCCGCGCGCCGAGCGCCTGCGGCGCGCCGACGACGTGCTCCCCAATGACGGCAACATCGAAGCGCTGCGCAGCCAGGTCGAGCAACTCCATGCCCGCTACCTCGCGCTGGCGCGCAAGGCGTGATGGCGAGCGCGCTGCGCCCGTGGAAATCCCAATAAACCCTTTATAATTTTCAGGTTTTGATGAATACTGACCCGGTCACAAACCGGACTGTGGCCAGCTATCCTGACGTGATCAGCTACGAGCATCCACTGAGCGAGCGCGTGCGCACGCTGTTGCGGCTCGAGGACCTGTTCGAGCGCGTCGACTATTTCCTGCACAAGAACGACGCGCACGAGCACCATGTCGCGCTGCTTTCGATCTTCGAGATCCTCGAGGTGTCGGGGCGGGCCGATCTCAAATCCGACCTGCTGCAGGAGCTGGAGCGGCAGAAGCACTCGCTCGAGTTGCTGCGCGACAATCCCGAGGTGTCGAGTGAAGCGCTCGACAACGTGCTGTGGCAGATCGACCAGGCCTCGTCGCGGCTGTTCAAAGCCGCGGGCAAGATCGGGCAGGAACTGCGCGAGAACGAGTGGCTCATGAGCATCCGGCAGCGCACCAACATTCCCGGCGGCGTCTGCGAATTCGACCTGCCCTCGTACCATTACTGGCTGCAGCAGGGGCCGGAACAGCACCGCCACGACCTGCAGCAGTGGCTTGCGCCCTTCCTGCCGATGCGGGACGCCATCGCGATCGTGCTGCGGCTGCTGCGCGAGTCCGGCAAGACCACCTCGCAAATCGCCTACCAGGGCGTCTACCAGCAGATGATGGCGGGCCGCCTGTCCCAGATGCTGCGCATACGGTTGAAGCGCGAGTACCACTGCGTGCCGGAGATCAGCGCGAACAAGTACGCGCTCAACATCCGCTTCACCACCCAGGAAGGCATTCAGAGGCCCAAGGCCGCCGAGGCGGACGTCGAGTTTGAGCTCACGTTCTGTAATTTGTGAAGAGCATCGGCCACGGAATCACACGGAAACACACGGACTCAGAAACAAGGACGCTATTGCGGAGGAATCCCGTCCGAAACATGGAGAGAACGAGGCAATCGAATTGATCTATTTTTTCTTGGCCTGACCGTTCCATGCCCTTCCGTGTTTTTCCGTGGCTGATTCTTGCTCTTGATCTTTGCTCTATGAAATTCTCGGTGTGTTTCCGTGGCTGAAGTTCGCACCGTAGCCTGCCCCACCTGCGGCAAACCCGTCGAATGGGCGGCGAATGTTTGGCGTCCATTTTGCTCCGAGCGCTGCAAGCTGATCGACCTCGGCGCGTGGGCAACCGAGCGATACCGGGTACCGGTAATCGAAGAAAAAGACCAGCTGGAGGAGCAAGAGCCCGATTCGGCTCCACCACCTGCCACGGAGAAATAAAGCCGCGCTTCCTTTATCTCTCCGGCCACATCGGGAATACGGTCCCCTGACGGGGCCTGGTGACTTTCATTGCTCCCCCGTATAGACCGGGGACATGGGTAACACCCCAGATCAAGGACATGGGTTACAGCATGAACCTGAACCAACCCGATTTGCCTATGGGGCCCCTGTTCGCCGCCGAGCAGCGCAGACTAGACCGGGAATTCGGGCGAGCACTGGGCGAGTTGGGTAAACGCTGAGTAGATAGTCAACAACTCGCGCCTGAGGAAATTGCAAGAGTCGAGTCGGTGCGCGAGTTGCGCAGACCGCCGGGCTGGTCGAGCAGCACAGGGACACCGCACGAGGAAACGAGGTAGCGGCGGCGAACCGGGGCGCCCTTCTTCTTTGGTGAACTTTCTTCTTGGGCGAGCAAGAAGAAAGTCACCGGCACCCGGGGCCGCCCCCCGCGTGTCCGCGACGCAGTCGCGCAAGGGACGAGGGACCACCCTCCCACCACCCCGGCGCTACGCGCCACCCCTCCTCGGGCAGGAGGGGAAATCTCCCACCACCCCCGCCGCTCCGCGGCGACCCCCCCGTCCAGTCGCGCTGCATCGCGACTGGCGTTCGTCGGCTCGAATGTGCGCAGGCACATTCTTCGAATTCCCGACTCACCCTCCGGCAGGAGGGGAATCTTCGATCAACCCGCCTTCTCCGCAGGCACGCCGGCGGCGTTAAGCGCCGTGCTGACGCAACAGTCAGCTCCAGGCCCCGCGCATCATGCTGATGCCGTGCGCGCCGTGGCGCCACGCCGTTTCCAGGTCCGCGGGCCCGAGCCCGCCCAACGCATACACCGGCAGCGGGCAGTCCTTCAGCAACGCCGCGAAACGCGCCCAGCCGAGCCCGGCCGCGCCGGGGTGTGTCGGCGTCGGCAGCACCGGTCCCAGGACCACGAAATCCGCCGCTACCGCGTGCGCCTGTTCCAACTCGGTGGCGTCATGACACGAAGCGCCCACGAGCACGAGTTCGGGGCGCTGCCGGGTCTCCTTCAGCTGCGCCGAGGTGAGGTGCACGCCGTCGGCACCGAGCTCGCGCGCAAGCCGAAGGTTGCCGTTCACCAGCACCCGCGCGCCGTGGGCGTGCGCGAGTTCGATCACCCGGGCGGCAAGCTCCCTCAGCTCCTTCTCGTCCAGCTGCTTCTCCCGTACCTGCACGAGCTTGAGTCCCCGGGCGAGCGCCTGCTCGAGCCGCCGCAAGAACTCGGCGCGCCCCAGTTCCGCGGCGCGGGTGATCGCGTACACCGGCGGAAGCTGAAGCGCGCGCAGGATCGGCGCGTTGGCGGGCAGCAGGGGATCGACCGAGATCGCGTCGGGCGATTGCCACACGAAGCGCTGGCTTTCGCGCCCGCGCAGATCTCCCGACCACTTCATCACGCGGAAGAAGCGCAGCCTGACGGCGGCGTGCGCGTAGTCGTAGTCGCGCGTGAGCCACGGGTACGCGGTCTCGACCTCGATGCCAAGCTCCTCGTGCAGCTCGCGCGTCAGCGCCGGCAGCGGCGCCTCGCCCGCCTCGATCTTGCCGCCGGGGAATTCCCAATAGCCGGCATAGACCTTACCGGCCGGCCGCTGCCCCAACAGGAACCGACCGTCGTCACGCAGGATCACGGCCGCCGCGACTTCGATCCTCCCTGCGGTCATCGCTCAAAGGATGAAGGATGAAGGATGAGGGATGACCCCCGCAATGCGGGAGTCAGAACCAGATCATCCTTCCGCCTTCCGCCTTCATCCTTACTTCTGCTTTCTGTCTTCCGCCTTCATCCTTTCCCTGCCCGCCCAGTCGCGCGCGAATTGCCAGGCCACGCGCCCGCTGCGCGAGCCGCGCTGCAGGGCCCATTGCAGCGCCGCGCGCTGCACCTGGTCGGTGCGGGCGCCCGGCGCCTTGAAGTGATCCAGCCACACGCCGACGATCTTCAGATAATCATCCTGGTCGAAGGGATAGAACGCCGCCCACAGTCCGAAGCGCTCGGACAGCGACACCTTTTCCTCCGAGGTCTCGCTCGGATGAATCTCCTCGCCGACGTGCTTGTAGTCGAGGTTCTCCTGCATATACTCCGGCATCAGGTGACGCCGGTTGGACGTGGCGTAGATGATGCAATTATCCGTGGCCGCCGCGATCGAGCCGTCCAGCACGACCTTCAGCGCCTTGAACCCCGGCTCGCCGGCATCGAACGAAAGGTCGTCGCAGTAGAGGACGAAGCGCTCCGGCCGCTCGCCTATGCGGTCCACGATGTCGGGGAGGTCCACCAGGTCGCCCTTTTCCACCTCGATCAGCCGCAGGCCGCGCGGGGCATACTTGTTGAGCAGCGCCTTGATGAGCGAGGACTTGCCGGTGCCGCGCGCGCCGGTGAGCAGCACGTTGTTGGCGGGATGGCCGTCCACGAACTGGCGCGTGTTGCGCTCGACCAGCTCCTTCTGGGCATCGATGCCCTGCAGATCTCGGAGCGCGATGCGGTGCACGTGCCGCACCGGCTCGATGTGGCCCCGGCCGTTCTTCTTGCGCCAGCGGAAAGCGATGGAAGCGGCCCAGTCCGTGGCCGGCGCCTCTCGCGGCAGCAGCCGCTCCAGCTGGACGACCAGCGATTCGGCGCGTGCCAGCAGTTTCGAAACATCAGCCATACGTCAAAGGCTCAATGTTGAGTGTTGAATTTTGAGTGTTGAGTTTCTAAGCACCAGGTGACAACTTAACACTCAACACTCAAAACTCAAAATTCCGTCAGGTACGGTATTCGGCATTGATCGTGACGTAATCATGCGACAGGTCGCACGTCCACACCGTCGCGGCGGCCGCGCCGCGATTCAGCACGACCCGCACGGTAATCTCGGCCTGCTTCATCACGCGCAACCCGTCCGCCTCGCGGTAGCCGGGACTGCGCCCGCCGTTCTTCGCCACCAGCAGTTCGTCGAGATAGAGGTCGACCTTGTCCACCGCGAGGTCGGGTATACCGGCATAGCCCACCGCGGCGAGTATCCGGCCGAGATTGGGATCGGAGGCGAAAAACGCGGTCTTCACCAGCGGCGAGCGCGCGATCGCGTATGCCGCCTTGCGGCACTCCTCCTCCGTGCGCCCGCCCTCGACGCGGACGGTGATGAATTTGGTCGCGCCTTCGCCGTCGCGGATGATGGCCTGCGCGAGCTCCACGGCCACCGCTATGACGCCTTCCAACAGCGCTGTGTATGCCGTGCCTTTCGCATCAACGAGTTCCGTCATGTCGGCCATGCCCGTCGCCATCAACATAAAGGCGTCATTGGTGGAGGTATCGCCGTCCACCGTGATGCGGTTGAAGGAGTGGTTCGCTGCGTGCGCGACCATCGAGCGCGTGAGCGGCAGCGACAGGCGCGCGTCGGTCGCGACGAAGCCGAGCAGGGTGGCCATGTTGGGATGGATCATGCCGGCGCCTTTGGCGATGCCGGTGACGGTGACTTCCGCCCCGCCCACCCTGACGCGCCGGGAGACCGCCTTCGGCAGCGTGTCCGTCGTCATGACCGCCTGCGCCGCTGCGAGCCAGTTGTCCTCGCGCAGGCCGGCGAGACAGGCGGGAAGCCCCGACACAATTCTCTCCACCGGCAGCGGCTCCATGATGACACCGGTCGAGAACGGCAGCACCTGCGCCGCGGAGCACTCCAGCAGCCGCGCCAGCTCGTTGCAGGTCTGGCGCGCCGCCGCAACGCCCTCCTTGCCGGTCCCGGCATTGGCGCAGCCGGTATTGACGACGAGCGCCCGGATCGAGGCTTCGGGGTCGAGCATGCTGAGATGCTGGCGCGCCACCGTCACCGGCGCGGCGCAGAAGCGGTTCTGCGTGAACACGCCCGCCACGCGCGCGCCGCTCTCAAGCTTCATCACCAGCAGGTCCTTGCGGCCTGCCTTGCGGATTCCCGCCTCCGCCACGCCCAGGCTGACTCCTTTTACGGGTAGCAGGCTCTTCGGATCGGGCGGCTTCAGATTGACCGGCATGGTTTTCGGGGCGCATCGAATTCGCCCCGCAGCGATTATATCGAGGCATGCGATGCTATAGCGACTGAGCGCGAGTGCCCCGAAAACCAGAACAGGGTCCCGTTGGTCCGGGCGTGCGCAGCGGTTTGAGCGGTAATTCGGGATAGATACGGAAAGCTTACCGTCAGGTAAGCCTTCCGTGGCAGTGCTTGTACTTCTTGCCCGATCCGCACGGGCAGGGGTCGTTGCGGCCGACCTTCTCGGCCCCCCGCACGAACGGCTGCGGCCGTTCGGCCACTGCGACGTCGCCCTCCTCTTCCGCCTCCACGGCGGTGCCGCTGCCGCCCGCGAATTCGGCATGCTGGTACTGGACGTTCCGCGGCGCCGCGGGCTCCTCCACCTCCGCGAGCTCCTGGGCGCTGCGGATCTGCACCGTCATCAGGATCTTCGTGACCTCGGTCTTGATCGACTCCAGCATCATGGAAAAGAGCTCGAACGCCTCGCGCTTGTATTCCTGGGTCGGGTTCTTCTGCGCGTAACCTCGCAGGTGTATGCCCTGGCGCAGGTGGTCGAGCGCGGCGAGGTGCTCGCGCCAGTGGGAGTCAAGGCTTTGCAGCATGATCGCGCGCTCGTAGTGGCGCATCGCCTCGGGATCCACGCTGGCCACCTTGTCCTGGTAGTGCTTGCTTGCGGCATCGATGATGCGGCGGCGCAGATCCTGCTCATCGAGCTCCGGCTCGTCCTTGAGCCAGCGCGTGACCGCGAGCTTCAGTTGCAGCTCGGCCTCCAGCGTCCGCTCCAGCCCCGCCACGTCCCACTGCTCTTCCAGGCTCTCCGGCGGGATGTGCTGGTTGATGCTGCCGTTGAGAACATCGGCGCGAATCGCGTGCAGGGTCTCCGAGATATCGGCCGATTCCAGCAGCTCGTTGCGCTGCTGGTAGATGACTTTTCTCTGGTCGTTCGCGACATCGTCGTACTCGAGCAGGTGCTTGCGGATGTCGAAGTTCCGCGATTCGACCTTGCGCTGGGCGTTCTCGATCGAGCGCGTCACCCAGCGGTGCTCGATCGCCTCGCCCTCGGGCATCTTCAACCGCTCCATGATCGCCGCCACTCGGTCCGAGGCGAAGATCCGGAGCAGCGGGTCCTCGAGCGACAGGTAGAAACGGCTCGACCCGGGATCCCCCTGGCGGCCGGAACGGCCGCGCAGCTGGTTGTCGATGCGGCGCGATTCGTGCCGCTCGGTGCCGACGATGTGCAGCCCCCCTGCGGCGACCACCTGGTTGTGCAGCTTCTGCCACTCGAAGCGGACCGCTTCGGCCTGCTGCTTCCGGATCGCCCCATCGGGCGTTGCGTCAGCCAGCAGCCTGTTGATTTCCGGTTCCGGATTGCCGCCGAGCACGATGTCGGTACCGCGGCCCGCCATGTTGGTGGCGATGGTGATCATCTTGTGCCGCCCGGCCTGGATCACGATCTCCGCCTCGCGCGCGTGCTGCTTGGCGTTCAACACGTTGTGCGGCAGCCCCTCCTTCTTGAGCATCTCCGAAAGCAGTTCTGAATTCTCGATCGAGGTGGTGCCGACCAGCGTCGGCTGGCCGCGCTCGTAGCAATCCTTGATGTCGTTGATGATCGCGTGGTGCTTCTCGCGCGCGGTGCGATAGACCTGGTCCATGCGGTCCTCGCGGATCATCCGCATGTGCGTGGGGATCACCACCGTTTCCAGGTTATAGATCTGCTGGAACTCGTAGGCCTCGGTGTCCGCCGTGCCCGTCATTCCGGCGAGCTTGCGGTACATGCGGAAGTAGTTCTGGAAGGTGATCGTCGCCAGCGTCTGGTTCTCTTTCTGGATCTCCACGCCTTCCTTTGCCTCGACCGCCTGGTGCAGGCCTTCCGACCAGCGCCGCCCCGGCATGAGCCGCCCGGTGAACTCGTCCACGATGATGATTTCGCCGCCCTGCACCACGTACTGCTGGTCGCGGAGAAACAGGCTGTGCGCCCGCAGCGCGGCGTTCATGTGGTGCATCAGGATGATGTTGGCCGGGTCGTAGAGGCTGGCGTCCGGCGTGAGCAGGCCGGCTTTCGCCAGCAGCTCCTCGGCGTGCTCGTGGCCCTGCTCGGACAGCAGCACCTGGTGCGCCTTCTCGTCCACCCAGTAGTCGCCCGCACCGTCCTCCTTCTTCTGGCGCACGAGCTTGGGGACGACCAGGTTCATCCGCACGTAGAGGTCGGTGGTGTCCTCGGCCTGCCCCGAGATGATAAGCGGCGTGCGCGCTTCGTCGATCAGGATCGAGTCCACCTCGTCGACGATCGCGTAACGGAGGCCCCGCTGTACCCGCTCCGGGATCTGGTACACCATGTTGTCGCGCAGGTAGTCAAAGCCGAACTCGTTGTTGGTGCCGTAAGTGATGTCGGCCGCGTACGCGCGACGCTTGGCGTCCTGACGCTCTTCCGACGGGAGGTCGTGGAACGCGAGATTGACCCCCACGGTAAGGCCCAGGAAGCCGTAGATCTTGCCCATCCAGTCGGCGTCGCGGCTCGCCAGATAATCATTGACCGTCACGATGTGCACACCGTGGCCTGCGAGCGAATTGAGATAGGCGGGAAGGGTCGCCACCAGCGTCTTGCCCTCGCCGGTGCGCATTTCCGCGATCTTTCCATTGTGGAGCGCGACACCGCCGAGCAGCTGCACGTCGAAATGGCGCATTTTGAGGGTGCGCCGGCTGGCTTCACGCACCACCGCGAACGACTCCGGCAGCAACTCCTCGAGAACGTCACGGCGCGCGTCCGCGAGCCGCTGCGCGTGCGCGGCGTCGCCGTCGGCGACGCCGGGAATCCGCGCCAGCCGGTCGCGGACGCGAGCGCGGAACTCATCGGTCTTGGCGCGCAACTGCGCGTCCGTCAGCTTCTCCATCTGCGGCTCGAGCGCGTTGACCGCGCGCACTTGCCGCGAGTACTGGCGCAGCAGCCGGTCATTGCGGCTGCCGAAGATCTTCCTGAGTATCGTTTGAATCATCTGCTGCCGGTGCCACTAATAAAAAAGGGTGGGGGCACGCCCCACCCCTTTCCAGAACCCCTGTCTCTCAAATCAGCCGGGCATCCGCAGGAACCGCGCCGGATTCACCGACGCGCCGTGCTGGCGAACCTCGAAGTGCAGGTGGGTGCCGGTCGCCCGCCCCGTCTTGCCGACCTCGCCGATCTTCACTCCACGCAGTATCACGTCTCCGACCTTCACCAGCCGCTTCGATGCGTGCGCGTAGCGCGTGACCAGGCCGTTGCCGTGATCGATCTCGATCATATTACCATACTGCGGATGAACGTCCGAGAAGACCACGACGCCGCCGGCCGCGGCGCGGAACGCCGTGCCGTGCTCGGCCATCACGTCGATACCTTCATGAAACGCCCGCTGGCCAGTGAACGGATCGATGCGCCAGCCGAAATTCGAGGAATACCAGCCGCCTTCCACCGGCAGCATAGTCGGGACCAGTTTCTTCTTCGCGCTGTCGAGCGTGAAAAGGGATTCGAGCACGCCGAGCTTGTCGCCGCGGTCGTCCACCTGCCGCGTCAGCATGTCGAGCTGCCGGGTAAAATCGCCGAGCGAGAGATCCTGCGGAGGCAGCGACGATACGGCGCCGCCGCGCGCCGGTAATTCACTGAACACCAGGTCCTGCGGCTTGAACCCCGCCAGCTTGGCGAGACGCTCGCCCAGCGTATCGAGACGCACTAGCTGTGCTTGCATCTGGCCGAGCCGAACCGCCATCGCGTTGAGGTTTTCGCGCAGGTAGGACTCGGTCTTCGCGTGCTGCTCCTCCTGGGCCGATAGCAGGATCGACTGCAGATAGGGAATGTTGAGCTCGGCGGCGAAACGCAGCATCACGTAATTGATCGCCGATGCGAGCGCCAGCACGGAAATCAGCATGCCCAGGCCGAGCAGCACGAACTGCGGCAGCCCGAGGGTGATGGTCCTCGCCTTCGCCAGCCTCTTGGAAACCAGGATAATATTCATCATCCTTCTCCCGACACCCCCCGGTGCCTGTACAGAAGATCGGCGATGTCATCGCCCACTCAGGCAGTCTCACGGCGCTTGCCCGACACGCGCGTCGCCTGAGCGACCTGCAACAGCTGCTACTCGAAGCGTCTCCCTCTGCACTCGCGGCTGCGAGCCGGGTCACGGACCTGAGGGCGGGGATCCTTGTTGTTCTGGCTGACAATGCAGCCGTGGCAGCCAAACTCCGGCAACTTGCGCCGCGACTCCTTAAACATGTTCAAAAACAGCATGCTGAGGTTACTGGAATCCGCGTGGATGTGCAAGTAAAAACGCACAAAATCAAGGCTGAGGACGAAGTCACGAAGCACCCGTTACCTGCTGACGCCATTCAGGATTTGGGAGGCCTTGCGGAAACCCTTCCGCCCTCACCTCTCAAGTCCGCGCTCGACCGTCTGCTGGCGCGGCGCGGTCCCACCAAGCGGGATTGAGCCCCGTGGCGGCTCAGGCCACCAGTACCAGGCGCTCCAGCACGTAGAGCGCCAGAAAAACCAGCAGGAACACGAAGGCAAACTGGAACACCCGCCAGGCAAAGGTGAGGTAGCGCCGATTGCGGGTGAAAAGATAAAGGGCGATCGAGCCGACGATGGCAATCAGCACCAGGATGCCGATCAGCCTGAGAACCACCATGCCACTAGGAATTCGCCGGGCTTTGTCCCGGCGAATTCCTTAGGAAAACTGCCTCGAATATCGAGCGTGAGCACACCCCTGCGCGACCCGACTCGCCCTTCCAAGACGTGCCCGCAGAGGCCATAAACCCGTTGCGTGCCAAGCGGTCGGAATACTTCGCGATTTCCGTTAAGGATTATGTCGGGAGCCGTTCCGACAAAATCCTCAGGCGGGCTGGGGCTGCCAGGCGAGGAAGGACGGTGCGTCCTCGTCGCGCTCGAAACTGACGAATTCCCAGGAGGGCTTGTCTTCCAGCAGCCGACGCAGCAAGCGGTTGTTGAGCGCATGCCCCGACTTGTGCCCGGAGAACGCGCCGATCAGGGGGTGGCCGAGCAGGTAGAGATCGCCGATCGCGTCGAGCACCTTGTGCTTGACGAACTCGTCCTCGTAGCGCAGGCCATCGGTGTTCAGCACGCGATATTCGTCCATCACGATCGCGTTGTCGAGGCTGCCGCCGAGCGCAAGCCCCTGCGCTCGCAGCGTCTCGACATCCTGCATGAAGCCGAAGGTGCGCGCGCGGCTCACCTCCTTGACATAGGAGGTCGTGGAAAAGTCCACCGTGACGGACTGACGAGCCTTGTCGAAAACCGGGTGAGCGAAATCAATGCCCATGGTGAGCTTGAAGCCGCTGTACGGCTCAAAGCGCACCCATTTATCGCCTTCGTTCACCTCCACGGGCCTCAGGATGCGGACGAACTGCTTCGGGGCGTTCTGCTCCTCGATCCCCGCCGACTGCAGCAGGAACACAAACGGGCCCGCGCTGCCGTCCATGATCGGCACTTCCGGGGCGCTGAGATCGACGTAGGCGTTGTCGACGCCCAGGCCCGCCAGCGCCGACATCAGGTGCTCGACAGTGAATACCCGCGCATTGTTCTTCTCCAGGCAGGAAGAGAGCCGGGTGTCGCCCACCGAGTACGGCTCGCCCTTGATCTCCACCTGGGGAGTCAGATCGGTGCGCCGGAACACGATACCGGTATGGGCGGCCGCCGGCCGCAGCGTCATGTAGACCTTGGCGCCGGTATGCAGCCCCACGCCGGTGGCCCGGATCATGTTCTTCAATGTGCGCTGCTTGATCAAGCAAAACTCCCTGACTTTTCAGGTCCTTAAGCGCATAAGTTTAACACGGTCAAATGCTGCCGCGCAATAAAACATGATGAAACTTACTCTTCTTGTGACCCTAAACAAGCCCACGGATTAGATCCCTTCCCTTGCGCCACCACCGGCGCCTGGGAATGGCTTGCGGCCCGCGCGACTCCGCGGCCTCTGAATCGAAGTCCGAGCATTTCGCCGCAACATGTCGGCCGCCTGCGCGCCTACGGGGTCGCACCCGCAAGCGGGCACCTGCTCCGCCCTCCAGCGCGCCTAGTCGGCTTGTTTGCGCAGGAACGCGGGGATGTCGAGCATCTCGACACCCGACTGCCGCATCGCCTCGACCGTCGCATCTCGATTGCGCTTGGAGCGCATCACCGCCGGCATCTCGAGCGCGTTGTAGTCCACTTCCAGCGGCTGGTTGTCGGTGCCGGTCCTGCCGGCCACCACGGTGAGCGGCTTTACCTGCCTCTGCACCACGGGTTTGCCCAGGCCGGTCGCGATGATCGTCACCCGCAGCTGGTCTCCCAGCGCATCGTCGTACACCGTGCCGATGATGGGGTGCGCGGAATCCGACGAGAATGCCTTGATCGTGCTCATCACGTCGTACATCTCCTGCAGCTGGAAGGTGGCCTTGCTCGCCGAGATGTTGACCAGCACGCCGCGCGCATCCGCGATATTGACGTCCTCGAGCAACGGGCACGACACCGCCTGCTCCGCGGCGAGCCGCGCCCGGTCGGATCCGGCCGCCCGTGCCGAGCCCATCATCGCCATGCCCATCTCGGCCATCACCGTGCGCACGTCGGCGAAGTCCACGTTGATCATGCCCGGGCAGCTGATGATCTCGGCGATGCCGGCGACCGCGCCGTGCAGCACATCGTTGGCGGCCTTGAATGCCCCGTCGAGCGTGACCTGGTTGCCGAGCACCTCCATCAGCTTGTCGTTGGGCACCACGATCAGCGAATCGACATGGGGCGTGAGCTGCTCGATGCCTTCCTGCGCGATGCGCTGGCGCTTGCCTTCGAACGCGAACGGCTTGGTGACGACCGCGACGGTCAGGATGCCGAGCTCCTTGGCGAGCTCGGCGACCACCGGCGCCGCCCCGGTTCCGGTGCCACCGCCCATGCCCGCAGTCAGGAACAGCATGTCGGCCCCCGAAATGATCTCGGCGAGGCGCTCGCGGTCCTCCATTGCCGCCTGGCGCCCGACTTCAGGATTGGCGCCCGCCCCCAGCCCCTTGGTGACGCCGGCGCCGAGTTGCAACTGGACTTTCGCCTGGTTGCGCTTGAGCGCCTGCGCATCCGTATTGGCGGAGATGAACTCCACCCCCTCCACGCCCTTGTCGATCATGTGGTCGACCGCATTGCCGCCGCAGCCGCCCACGCCGATCACCTTGATCACGGCCTCCTGCGCTTGTGCGTCCACTATCTCAAACATATGTGCAGCCTCCTGTCATCGAGTGAATCAAAAATTTCCGGTGAACCATGTCTTCATCCTCTCCAGCACGTGCTTGAACGAGCCCGCGCTCATGCGCGCCAGCTCGCGGCTCCGGAGCTGCTGCATGCCCGCGAGCAAGAGCCCCACGCCGGTCGAGTGCCGCGGGTGGCGCACGGCCTCTGCCAACGCGCCGTGGTATCCCGGGTAGCCCACCCGCACCGGCATGTGGAAGATCTCTTCGCCCAGCTCGACCATGCCCTGCATCACGCTGGAGCCCCCGGTGATCACCACGCCGGACGAGAGCAGCTCCTCGTAGCCGCTCCTCCGCAGTTCGGTCTGAACCAGCGAGTAGAGCTCCTCCACCCGGGGCTCGATCACCTCCGCGAGCGTCTTGCGCGAGAGCTGGCGGGGATCGCGTTCGCCGAGCCCGGGTACCTCCACCATGTCCTGGGGATCGGCGAGCTGCGACAGGGCACAGCCGAAGCGCTCCTTGATGTCTTCGGCGTCCTTGGTGGGGGTCCGCAGCGCCATCGCGATGTCGTTGGTGATCTGGTCGCCCGCGATCGGGATCACCGCGGTGTGGCGGATCGCCCCGTGCGTGAACACGACGAGATCGGAGGTGCCGCCGCCGATGTCCACCAGCGCGACGCCAAGGTCCTTCTCGTCTTCGGAGATGACCGCCAGCGCGGAAGCGAGCGGCTGCAGGACCAGGTCGCGCACCTCGAGCCCGCAGCGGCGAACGCACTTGACGATGTTCTGCGCGGCGGAGACCGCCCCGGTCACGATGTGCACCTTGACCTCCAGGCGCACCCCGCTCATGCCGAGGGGCTCGCGCACGTCCTCCTGCCCGTCGATGATGAATTCCTGGTTGAGCACGTGCAGGATCTGCTGGTCGTTCGGGATCTGCACGGCGCGCGCGGTATCGACCACGCGTTCGATGTCGGCCAGCGCCACTTCCTTGTCCTTCACCGCCACCATGCCCTGAGAATTGAAGCTGCGGATGTGGCTGCCGGCGATCCCGGTGTAGACCTCGCGGATCTTGCAGTCGGCCATCAGCTCCGCTTCTTCCAGCGCGCGCTGGATGGCGTTGACCGTGGTCTCGATGTTGACCACCACGCCCTTCTTCAGCCCGCGCGAAGGATGGCTGCCCATGCCGATGATCTCGAAGCCGCCCTCCGGCTTGATCTCGGCAACGATGGCGGCGATCTTCGAGGTGCCGACGTCGAGGCCCACGATCAGCTTCTTGTTGTCCCTCGCCTTGCTCATGCGTTCATCCCGCCCGCTGTTCCGGTTGCCGCCCGCGCTTCGGCGCCGCCTTCTCGTGACGCAGCTCGGGTACGCGCACGGCAAAGCCATTGGAGTAGCGCAGATCCACGTAGTCGGCCCGCCGCCCGAGCCGCGCGAGCGTGCGGTCATGAACCGCGACGAAGCGGGCGAGGCGCGCTTCCACCTGCTCGCGCCCGAGCACGAGCGTCACCCCGCTTTCGAGTCTCAGCTGCCAGGCGCGGCGCGGCGAAACCCACACCTCTACCGGCGTCTGGCCGATCGTCTCCAGGCTGCTGCGGAAGTAGCGAAACTGGATCGCGATTTCCCGCGCCATGCCTTCCGGGCCGATGAATACCGGCAGCTTCCCGTCGTAGGCTGCCTGAAACACCTCGCCCTGCGTGTTGACGAGCGCGGCTCCGGCCCACCGCGCCAGCGGCACGTGCTCCTCGAGCACAACGTCGAGCCGGGCCGGCCACAGCCTCCGCACGTTCGCCGTCCGCACCCACGGCAGCTTCTGGAACGAGGCGCTCGTGGCGGCGAGGTCGAGCGTGAGGAAATTACCCTTCATATCCCTTTGCACCACGCCCTCGACCTGGTCGCGGGTGACGTGCGCGAGCTCGCCGCCGACCCTCACCTCGCGCAGTGCGAACATGGGCAGGCGCGCGGCCAGCGACCACGCGACGTACAGCGCCAGAACCGCCGCCACCGCGTAGAGCGCGCTGGCGAGCCCGTTCATCAGCACCGTCCTATCCCACATGGCTACGCCCGTTCCGGGTCCTGAATTTCGAGTTATCCGACATGTGCCGTATCCAGAATTCTCACGACCAGGTCTTCAAATGAGATTCCCTTCGCCAGCGCGGCCATCGGCACCAGGCTGTGGTCGGTCATGCCCGGTATCGTGTTGACCTCCAGCAATTGCAACTTGCCGTCGCGGTCGAGCATCGCGTCGACGCGCCCCCAGCCGCTGCAGCCGAGGATGCGAAATGCTTCCAGCGCCGTGCGCTGCACCGACCGCTCCTGCTCGGCGGGCAGTCCGCACGGGCAGATATAGCGGGTGTCGTCGGCGAAGTACTTGGCCTCGTAGTCGTAGAACTCGCGCGGGGTCTCGAGCCGGATCAGCGGCAGCGGCTCGTCCCCGAGGATGGCCGCGGTGAGCTCGATGCCCTCGACGAAGCGCTCCGCGATTACCACGTCGTCGTAGCGCGCGGCGAGCTCGTACGCCGGCGCGAGTTTTTCGATCGTTGTCACCTTGCACATGCCGATCGAGGAGCCTTCGCGTGCCGGCTTCACCATCAACGGCAGCCCCAGCCGGGCCGCCAGGCCGGCGGGGTCGGTGCGCGCGTTCATGAGCTCGTAGTTCGGCGTCGGCAATCCCGCCGCACGCCACAGCAGCTTGGTCCGCCACTTGTCCATGGCGAGGGCGCTCGCCATCACGCCGCTGCCGGTATAGGGGATGCCGAGGTACTCGAGCGCCCCCTGCACCGTGCCGTCCTCGCCGAAGCGCCCGTGCAGCGCGATGAAAGCGCGGTCGAAGCGCTGCGCTTTCAGCGCTTCGAGGCCGTGATCGCGCGGATCGAAGGCGTGCGCGTCCACTCCGCTCTTCTTCAATGCGTCGAGCACCATGGTTCCGCTCTTCAGCGAAATCTCTCTTTCGGCAGACCGCCCGCCCATCAGCACCGCCACCTTTCCGAATTTGCCTTTCACTGTTCACCGTTCGCCGTTCACGGTTCACCGACGATCTGCACTTCGCGCTCGAGCGTGATCCCGAATTTCTCCTTGACCGACTGCTCCGCGAGCAGGATCAGGGCCTCGATGTCGGCGGCGCGTGCCCCGCCCCGGTTGACGATGAAATTGGCGTGCTTGTCTGAAATCATCGCGTCGCCGATCACGCGCCCTTTCAGCCCGCAGGCCTCGATCAACCGCGCCGCGTAGTCGCCTTTCGGGTTGCGAAATACGGACCCGGCGTTGGGCTCGCCCAGCGGCTGCGTCGCGATGCGCCGCTTGAGCAGCTCGGTGATCTTGCCGCGGGACTCCGCCCCGGAGCCGCGCTTCAGGCGGAAACTGGCGGCGACGAACCACTCTTCCGAGGGATGAGGGATGAGGGATGAGGGATGAGGGTCGTCAGCCTTGAGCTTGGCGCCGAGCGCCTTCAGCTGGACGTGCCGGTAATCGATTTCGTAGTCCTCCCGCGTGCGCGCCCGCGTCTTGCCGCTGCGATCCACGGTGATCACGTGCGCGACGATGTCCCACGTCTCGCCGCCGTAACAGCCGGCGTTCATCGCGAGCGCCCCGCCCACCGTCCCGGGGATGCCCGCGAGGAACTCCGCGCCAGCGAGTTCGTTCAGCGCGGCGTATCGGGCCACCTTCGGGCACGCCACGCCGGCCTCGGCGTAGACCCCCCCGCCGCGCGCGCCCAGATGGTCGAGCCGGATCTCGCGCAGCGCCCGGTGGGTGAAGATCACCGTGCCGCGCAGCCCGCCGTCGCGCACCAGAAGATTGCTGCCGAGGCCGGTCATGTGCACCGGCTCGCCGGCAGGCAGCGAGCGCAGGAACCCGACGAGGTC
>Ga0326597_10001135_pt1 | contig 44009 bp, 36 predicted proteins | sample RVTome_12_FD_203789 | JGI IMG/M metagenome (GOLD analysis project Ga0326597, IMG submission 203789) | Soil microbial communities from uranium-contaminated site in the Upper Colorado River Basin, Wyoming, United States - RVT100D185 | ecosystem: Environmental > Terrestrial > Soil > Contaminated >...
CATCCGGCCCGCCCTCACCCGACTGATCCCCCACCAGGGGCAGCAGCTGGATGGTCACACGACCGGGCTCGAGCCCGCTGCGACGCAACGCCTGCGCAACCCAGTCCACGATGGCCACGCGATCGTTCTCGGACTCGGCCTGCGCGCCGAAGGCAAAGCGCACCATCAGCGTCATATCGTCCTCGCCCCGGAGCGCGTCGACCGCAGCCCAGAACGTGTCGGCATCGGCCGAAAGACCCAGAGCCTCGCGCAACGCCTCGGTCGCGGCCCAGGGTTGGATCAGGCGTCGTGGCCGGCCCGCGGCATCCTGCTCCCAGCCCACGGCCGGGGCCTTGAGCGCCGAAGGGTGAATCGGTTGCAGCACGGCGCCGCGCTTGGGGCGGGGTTCCACCACAGGGGCCGAAGCACTCTGGCGTGGCGCCGGGGCCGCCTGCTCGAGTGGCGGCAGGCCAGGCAGAAAAGCGAGGTGAGCGCGCGGATCCTCGCTGCGAAGCAGCGCAAACGCGGCGGCGGCGGCAGCCGATGGGTCGGCGGGCAGAAGCCGGTCGGCAAAGACACGCGCCAGTTCGAGGCCTTCGGCCGCCGGGCCGGAGACCAGCACCATCGGAGACTCGGCGCCGCGATCCGTCGCCTTCCACGGCATATCACAGAGCTCGAACATGCGACAGAGTCCAAGCAGCTGCGCAGGGTCTTCCAGCAGCACGATCCAGATCGGGAACGCACGGAGGGAAATCCAACTGTCGTGGCTGAAGGGAGTCAGGCCGTGCCGACGAAGCGCGCGGGCCAGATCGTCGGTCGGGACACAGGCAAAACTCGGCGCTTCTCCCGAAAGCGCCATCAGCGCAGTGGAGAGCGGCTCCAAGGCGGTCGGTCGTGATTTTGCCCCTGGTTCGGATGGCCAGAGGAGGGCAGCGCGCGGGGCGCCGGCGGGCTCAATTGTGAGACCACTTGGGACTGTCGTGGCGACAAACCGTCCGGGGCGCTCTAGACGGGGTAGGATCTCCCGGTCGAGCAGCACAGCTAGCTTGGACGCGTGGTGGGTCTCTTGGCGCCGCCCGGCTGCCACCGGCTGGTGGTCAGTCAACACGGGCGAATCCCGATTCGGGTTAGGAGTCCTCTTCTCTTCTTACCGTCTCTACCGGACCGAAACTATCGGTACATGCGGGAGCCGGGCTTGTCTAACTTGTGACCCATCATAAGCACAAAGCGGGCCCGGGTCCAGAGCCGGTTGTCAGCTTCTTGAGTGAGTAGTCGAAGATTTCTCGAAAACTTCCTTGTCGACCGCTTCGAATTTGACCGGATACCGGCCGTTGAAGCAGGCGCTGCAGAAGCCCTTCTTGGTCTGGACGGACTGCATCAGCCCCTCCTCGCTCAGATAGGCGAGGCTATCCACCCGTAGATACTCGGCAATCTGGGCCACCGAATGGCTCGAGGCGATGAGTTCCTGCCGGATCGGCGTATCGATGCCATAGTGGCAGGGATGGGTGATGGGCGGGGAACTGATGCGCAGATGCACCTCCCGCGCGCCGGCCAGACGCAGCATCTTCACGAGCTTGCGCATGGTGGTCCCGCGGACGATGGAATCATCCACCATGACCACGCTCTTTCCGGCGAGCACGTGGCGCACGGGGTTGTATTTCTTCCGCACCCCGAGATCCCGGATCTCCTGACTCGGCCGGATGAAGGTGCGGCCCACATAGTGATTGCGGATGAGCCCCAACTCCCACGGGAGGCCTGTCGTCGCGGCATAGCCGAGAGATGCCGTGTTGGAGCTATCCGGCACGCCGATGACGATGTCGGCACCGGGACAAGGCGCTTCGCGGCCGAGGATCTCGCCTTGACGGCGGCGGACCTCGTCGACGCTGCGATTGTAGATGTAGCTGTCGGGCCGGCTGAAGTAGACATATTCGAACATGCACATGGCCGGCTCTTCCTCGTCGCAGAAGCGATAGGAATCGATCCGACCGTCGGCGTGCAGGACGACGATTTCCCCTGGATCGACATCGCGTTCGTACTGAGCGCCCACGATATCGAGCGCACAGGTCTCGCTTGCGGCAACCCAGGCGTCGCCGAGCTTGCCCACGCACAGAGGGCGGAAGCCCTTGCGATCCCGCGCCACGACGATGCGGTCCTTGTCGATCAGGAGAAGCGAGAAGGCTCCTTCGATCTGCTTGAGGGCCTCTTCGCAGGCCCGGTCAAAGGTTTCCCGCCGGCTCTTGGCGATGAGATGCAGGATGACTTCGCTGTCGTTGGTCGTGTTGAAGATGCTGCCCTCGGTCTCCATGTTCCGGCGCAGGCTCGCCGCGTTCACGAGATTGCCGTTGTGGGCGACCGCGACGCTTCCCGCCTTGTAGTTCACCTGGATGGGCTGCGCATTCAGACGGTTGCTGCTGCCCGTCGTGCTGTAGCGCACGTGACCGATGGCGAGATGACCCTTGAGATGAGCCGTGTTCTCCTCGGTGAGGACCTCGCTGACGAGCCCCATGTCCTTGAAACTCTTCAGCGTGTGTCCGTCGGCACACGCGATTCCCGCCGACTCCTGGCCACGATGCTGGAGCGCAGCGAGCCCGATGGCGCAGAGGCTGGTCGCATCCGGATGGTTGGCGATGGCGAAGATCCCGCACTCGTCGTGAAAGCGGTCGTCGCGCATATCTGGATGCGGATCGGTCGGTTGCTGCATCGGGAGAACTCCCCGGCTGAAACGCCGAACAACGGCCGCCGCGCAGGGCGCGGGGGCCAAAGAAGAAGTCTAGTCAGAACCGGGCCTACGGCGCCAGAGGAAAGGGCTAAACCTTCGCCGTTGCACCCACCGTCGCCCATCCCTCCATGTGTGGATGGATGAGCAACCCGTCCTGGCGGGACTCGCTCAGGGCGAATCGCTGCACCAGCGCGCAGGCATGATCCAGGTCCTCGGCCCGCAGCACGGCCGTCCAGAGCTGCGCCTTGAGCATCCGTGCCTCCCGCGAAGGCCAGCTGCCGTGGGGTAGCGCCGCCAGCCCGTTCTCACGATCCCATGCCGCGAGCGTGACGCGATGCTCATCGTCGTGCTCCAAAGTCTCCGCAGCGAGCCAGCCCTTCAGCCCCTCCTGCTCGCCTTCGGCGAGATCGGGACGATCGCTCGCCAAGAGCTTCTCCAGCCACGGCCGTGGCCACGCCGCACCACTCTGCGCGGCGGCAAGGGCTCCTGGGGCTGCTTCGTACGCGGCGTGGCGGTGCTTGTTTGGGTTGAACCAATGCGCCTGTGCAAGACAAGAGTCGGCCCAATCTCGGTCGGCATGCACACCCTTGCCCTCGAGGATGTAGGCGTCGTCGCGCCGCAGTGAGATGACCACCTGATCGAATCCCATGTCGCTGCGCAGCGCGTGAAGCGCCGTGACCCCCACGAGGTCGACGCTGCGATGATGCACGAGGAATGCGAGCGCGCTCATGACGCCCCCCTCGTGTTGAGCTTGCCGAAGGCGCGCAGCAGTTCCATGCCGGGGCCCGCCTGTTCCAACTTTCGATGGTCGGCCGCGGCGGCGCGGCGGCGCTCGCCCCACGGGCCGGGAAGATCTTCCGGCACCTGCCAGAGCCAGGCAGAGCGCTCGGGATGTGGCATGAACGCCAGTACCTGCCCGTCCATCCCGCTCACTCCCGCGAGACCGTGCAGTGAGCCGTTGGGCAGGAGAGGCCAGCGGTCGGCCGGAGCGCCCTCGGCGTCGCAGTAGTACAACGGCCGGTCGGACGGATCGGCGTAGGTCGCCGCCAATGCGACGTCGCGCGTGAGGAAGCGTCCTTCGGCGTGGGCGACGGGCAACGCGATGGGTTCACGGATGTTCTCGGTGAAGAAACTCGACGCTCGCTCGCCGGCGTTGACGAAGACCCAGCGCGAGAAATAGCCCTCGCGGCCGGGAATCGCGTTGTGTGCCAAGCCCATCTCGATGCGCCCGGTTTCGCGCCCCGGGACCAGGCCCGACTCCACCAGGATCTGGGCCCCGTTACAAATCCCCAGGGCGGGCTTGCCCTTCTCCACCTCGCGGGTCAAGGCATCCATGAGCGCCGACTTGCTCGCGATGGCTCCGGCGCGCACGCGATCCTGGTAGCTCCATCCGCCTGGAATGAAGAAGCCCGCGAATTCGGTGAGGCGGCTGGCGGGTTCGTTCCATCGGACGAGGGCCGCGTCGACGCCGACACGCTCCAGGACACGGAGTGACTCCGTCTCGCAATTGAGTCCCGGAAACTGGAGGACGGCGACCTGGGCGCGGCTCATCTCCCACCCGCCTCGGCGAGACTCACGCGCCGCAAGAGGCGCGGCAGACAGGCCTCGCGACGCTCGGCCAGCTCACGGAGAGTCCAATGCAACCGCGCGTCGGCGCAATCGATCGTGAGGCTGGGTTCGTCCATGACCCTGCCGATGCACTCCACGCTGGCCTCGTGCTGTGCCGCCGCCGCTTCAAAATTCCGACGCCCGTCGTTTTGAATCTCGACCAGGAATCCGCCGCCTTCACCGAACAGCGCGGCGGCGGCTCCGACCTCGTTCACGGCCTTCGTCAGATCGATTTCGGCGCCGCGCGACCCGAGGCTCTCGGCGCCCAAGGCCATCTCGGCCAGCGCGGTCAGGCTGCCACCCTCGCTCACATCGTGCACCGCGACGCTCCACGAACGCAGCTGTGCCTCGAGGAGCAAGCGAAACTCCGCGTTGATCGCGCCGTAGTCGGGCGCGGGAACTTCGCCGCGCGCCTTTGGATCCAGCCAGTGGGCGTAGAGGCTGCCACCCATGCGCGCGTCCCAGCGGCCGACGCGATAGATCGGATTCCCGGCGGCCTTGAACTGGATGGAGCGGGCGCGCGAGATGTCGGCGACGGTGCCCACGCCGCAGACGATGGGCGACGGCGCGACGGCGCCCCCGCTGGCGCTCTGGTTGTAGAAGCTGACGTTTCCGCTGACCACGGGAAGAGCTTCGTTGGGGGCCTCCAGCCGCCCGAGCCCGCGGCAGGCGTCGCCGATGCCACGCACTCCCTCCCGAAAGTCGTAGAAGACTTCCGGCTCTTCCGGATTTCCGTAGTTCAAACAGTCGGTGATGGCCTGAGGAATGGCGCCGACCGCGATCAGATTCCGCGCCGCCTCGACCACGGCGAGCGCGCCACCCAGATACGGATCGTTGCGACTGATGCGCGGATTGCCGTCGACCGTCAGCGCGATCCCACTCTTGCAACCGGGAATCGGAGCGATGATCCCGCTGTCCGCTTCGCCCGGTCGCATCACCGTGTTGGCCTGGACCTCGCTGTCATAATGCTGAAAGAGCTCGCGGCGGCTCGACAGATGCGGCGAGCCCATGAGTTCGAGAAAGTCGTTGCGATAGTCGCGGCCTGCGAAGTCAGGCATGGGCGCCGCGGTCCGGGGGCGCGGCTTCGCCTCCCGCTCGTAGCGAATGCCCTCGGTGATCGTCTCGACGGGCGCATCGACCAGGATCTCCTCACCGAAGCGGAGCACATAACGCGGCTTCTCGCCCGGCTCGGGGACAAGCGCCTCGCCGATCACGCATGCGCATGCACCCGGATACATCCCCGGCAGATCGTAGGTCTTGTTGTACAGCCGCAGGACGTCTTGGCTGATCCGGCGCGGCACCACGATGGCGAAGCGCTCCTGGGTTTCGCTGCAGGCGGCGACGCGCGGTGGAAGGTCGTCTTCGGCCAGATTGGCCGCGGCGAGATCGAGGCTGACGCCGAAACCGCCGGCGTGGGCCAGCTCGCTGGTGACACAGGCGATCCCGCCTGCACCGAGGTCCTTGAAGCCGATGGCGGCGTTTTGGCGGCGCGCGAGTTCGAGCATCGCGTGGTTGGCCACGACCAGGACTCGCTTGAGGAAGGGATCCGGGACCTGGACCGAGCCCTTGTTTTCCATCGCCGCCGCGTGATCGAGATCGGCGCTGGCGAACGCGGCGCCGCCCATTCCAGACCAGTCGGTCGGTTTGCCGATCAGGATGAAGTCGTAGGGTTCTTCGCGAGCCTGCCGCGGCACGCGGCTACGGATGACTCGCTCCTCTTCGACCAGGCCGACGGCGACGACGTTCACCAGGCAATTGTCGTCGTAGCAGGAATCGAAGACGACATCACCGCCGAGGTTCGGCACGCCGAGTGCGTTGCCGTACAGCGCGATTCCCTCGACGACTTCTCGGGCGATCTCGACGCTTCGTTCGCCGTGCTTCCCGTCGGGGTCGCCGAAGCGCAGCGGGTCCAGGGTGGCCACCACGTCGGCACCCATGCAATAGACATCGCGAACGACGCCGCCGATGCCCGTCGCGGCACCTTCGACCGGCATTACCTGCGAGGGGTGATTGTGACTCTCGTGCGCCAGCACGATGGCGTACTTCTTCTCGTCGTGTTCGCAGAAGCGGATGACGCCGGCATCCTCGCCGGGTCCCAGAATCACGTTGCTGCCCTCGGTGGGCAGGAATTCCTTGAGCACGCCCCGGCTGCTCTTGTAGGAGCAGTGCTCGCTCCACATGGTATCGAACAGGGTCAGCTCGGTCTCGCTGGGATCGCGGCCGAGGAGTTCGGCGACCTTCCGTGCCTCGCTGAGCTTGAGCGTGAGCGACAGGCTCTGGAGCCGCTCGCGCAGCTGGCCGTCGTCGAGAGAAGAGACGGGGATTCTACTCAAGCTGCTCAAGCTTGCTTCCGGGATGTTGCGGTGGTCACCGGATGCCGGGGCGACGCGGGAGCGCCCGGGCTGAGAGGCGGCAAGTTAGCATAGAGGCGCAAAGGGCGCTATTCGAACCCCGCCCGCGCGCAGAGGGGGCGACCCGCGGCCGCCCCCTCCACGCCGCGACGCGGCAGTCCGGAATCCCTGATCAGGCCTGGACCGAGGCGCTCCGCCTCGTCCACGTCCACACACCCAGCAAAGCGCCCGGCACGGCCGGCCAGGCCGCCTCGTAGATGGCGATGAAGCCGAAGGCGACTCCGGTGGCGATGCCGAGCCCGAAGGCCAAGCGATCGTGCCGGTTCACCGCCAGTCCGAACAGTGCGCCCGTGGCCGACGCGATGAGATAGATCAATCCGGTCGACATGCTGTCACGCTCCTTCAGCCGCATCCGAACAGCAGGCAGTCTGAGCCATAGCTCGCCAGGCCGCCGACGATCGCCCCCGCGACGGGGCCGGCACCGGCAGAGGCGGCAAAGCCCGAGAATCCGTCGGAAGCGACCGCGACGGAGAAACGGAGAATCTTGCGCCATCCCTTGCCGACAGTCTGACTGACGGGGTCGTAGAAGTACAGCCCCTCCGCCCCTCGTTTCGCCGTCCAGAACTCGGCGGAGTGGATCGCGATATCGGTGAGATTCGCGAGGTCACTCCCGGGCTCCAGGGCGCCGAAGCGCCGAACATGGTCTTCGAAGACCGCCCGAGCGTCGTTGACGGTGGCCTCGGATGCATAGCGCTGCCACCAGCTGTGGTCCTCGGGCGTCAAGAAGAACGCCGCCGTCGCGTCGGGTGACGTTCCGGCGAGCCGCTCGCCTTGCTCGACCGCCTCGAGGATCTGCTGCTCGCTCAGGCGTTCGATTCCGTACTTGTCCGCCATGAAATCCGCCGCGGTCACGATGGCCTCCCATCGGTTCGAACGGCCACTGGCGTACGCGGGGCTCTCGAGTTTCGCGTAGAGCAGCTCGAGGAACTCGTTGTGCATGGCGCCGACGCTCGGAAGCTCGCCGATGCGATCCAAACCCGCGGAGTTCCCCTCGAGGGGCGCGCCATCCTGGCACGCGGGGAGGCCGATGAAGATCGAAAGAATGGACAGTGCGCAGAGAAGTGTTCGCTGCATCCTGCCGCTCCTGACTGGGAGGAGTGGGGATCAGCGTGTGCCCTGGCAAGCCGCGGGCCAGCGCGGCGAATTGCCCGAGCGCCATGCGTCGATTGAACTTAGCTGGAATGCAGCGCGGCGCAGAGTGTCCCGAATCTCGGACTCGGTCCCGGAGTCCGGGAACTAGCCCTCGCCGAGCACCCGATCGAACAGCATATCGACCTGCCCCAGATGCCGCTCGAGGGAAAAGCACTCGTCCAGTTGTTCGGCGTTGAGCCAATCGGTGATCTCGGCATCGTCGCGAACGAGAGCCTCGAAACTCCTCTCTTCTTCCCAACAGCGCATGGCCACCTTCTGCACGGCGGCGTAGGCGTCCTCACGGCTGATGCCGTTGCGCGCCAGGGCGAGGAGCACGGCGCCGCTGTGATAGAGGCCATGGGTGCTCTCCAGGTTCCGCCGCATCCGCTCGGGGAAGACGACGAGGCCTTGCATGAGAAAGACCGCCTTCTTCAGCATGTAGTGCGCGAGGGTCGTCGAGTCCGGAAGGATGACACGTTCGACCGAGCTATGACTGATGTCTCGCTCGTGCCAGAGCGCGATGTTCTCCACGCCGGCCAGGGCGTTGGTGCGCAGCAGACGAGCCATGCCGGTGAGGCGCTCGGCGAGAATCGGATTCTTCTTGTGGGGCATGGCACTGCTGCCCTTCTGGCCCTTCCCGAAGGGTTCTTCCACCTCGTGCACTTCGGTGCGTTGGAGGTGGCGAATCTCGATGGCCATGGTCTCGAGCGCCGCGCCCAGCAGCGAAAGCGCGCCCAGAAACTCGGCATGGCGGTCACGCGCGATGACCTGCGTGCTGACGGCGGAGACACCGAGACCGAGGCGCTCGCAGACCTTCTGCTCGACCAGGGGATCGAGATGCGCAAACGTGCCCACCGGTCCGCTGATCTGGCCGACCGCGACCGACTGGATCGCCTCGCGGATGCGCCGCCGATCACGCGCCAGCTGATCAGCCCAGACGAGGAGCTTGAGACCGAAGGTCGTCGGCTCGGCATGCACGCCGTGGGAACGTCCGATCATGACGCTGCGGCGATGCTCTTTGGCGCGGGCGATGACGGCCCCGCGGAGCCGCTCGAGTTCTTCGAGGATCAGCTCGCCAGCCTCCTTGCACTGCACGGCCAGCGTCGTATCCAGCAGATCACTGCTGGTCATGCCGAGATGCACCCAACGGCTGTCGGGGCCGATGTGCTCAGCCATGTTGGTCAAGAACGCGATCACGTCGTGATGGACGGTCTCTTCGATCTCGAGGACGCGTTCGACCTCGAAGGCAGCCTTTTCGCGAATATTCTTCGCCGCCTCCTCGGGAACGATTCCCAATGCGGCCATGGCCTCGGCGGCGGCGACTTCGACGTCGCGCCAGATCTCGAAGCGTCGCTGATCGGCCCACAGGGCCTGCATCTCTGCCGTTTGGTAGCGTTCGATCATGACCAGGCCAATCTAGCCTGGAAACCCCGTTTTGCCACGGAGTGAATCGCGGCGCGCGATCAGGACCGGTCGGCGAAGGGATCTTCGGACGGCGTGATGCGCGTGTCGATCCGTTCTGGATCGCGCCAGATGCCGAGTCGCACCTCGCTGCCGACGCGCACGCTGAAGAGCTGGCGCTGCAATGCCTGCTGCGTCCCTATCCCTTCGGCGTTCACGGTGATGATCACGTCGCCGACGCGCACGCCCGCGCCATCGGCGGGGCTGCCCGGCTGCACCTCGGTCACGAGCCAACCCGGCGGCGTGTTCGCGGGCAGATTCAGGCTGCGCGAGACCATCGAACTCACGAAGAGGCCGGCCACTCCGTAGTAGGGCTTGCGGAAATATCCGTACCTGAGGATCTCATCCATGACCCAGAGACAGCGGTCGATGGGGACCGCGAATCCGAGGCCATTTCCTCCCTCGCCGCCCAACAAAAAAGTGTTGATGCCGATCACTTCGCCTTCGCTGTTGACGAGTGGTCCACCACTGTTGCCTGGATGGATCGCGGCATCGGTTTGGATCATGTCGAAATAGACCGTCGAGAGATCGCGCTGGGGTTTCACGTTGCGATTCAGCGCGCTGATGACGCCGACCGTCACCGACGGGGAAGTGTCTTCCATCAAGTAGCCGTAGGGCGAGCCGATGGCGATGGCCCATTCGCCGATCTTCAGATCCTCGCTGCTGCCAAACGGAGCGACGGGCATCCCGCTCACGTCGCCGGAGATCTTCAGGACCGCGAGGTCGTACTCGCTGGTCTTGCCGACGAGCTCGGCTCGCAGATCCTGACCATCCTGCAGGGTGACGACGAGCTGATCCGCACCGCGGATGACGTGTTCGTTGGTGAGGACGTAGCCGGCCTCGTGCAAGACGAAGCCGCTGCCGTAGCTGTACGCCTCCAACGCGTCGCTACGCTGCGGTCCCGGCAAGAGCAGCTCGATGCCCGGCGGCAATTCCCCGCGGTGGCGGAAGTTGGCGGCACGCCGCAGAGCCACCACACTGACCACCGCCGGACTGACGCGCTGGGTCGCCAAGACGATGGCGTTCTGACGCTCGTCGTCGATGCGCCCGGATCCCGGAGTGGAGGAACTCCGCCCCCGCCAGAATTTGGCGCTGCCAAGGGAATCGGAATTCCAGAGACCGGATCCGCCCAGGATCAACGTCAGGAGCACGGCCATTCCGACGGAAGCACCCACGGCCACGCCGGCGATGATCGACATTCTCTGGGGAGTACTCAAACCGGTCGCCTCGAGAGAGAGACGGGGCGCAGGTAGACTCGGCGATCGATCATTGATTCGGAGAGGTTGGTCCCAAACCTCATCCGATGATCAAACGCCCATGGATCTCTCGGAATCTCCGCCACGCCCAGCGAAGACTCTGAAGAACATGCGAACGGCGCCCGAGTGTTCGCCATGTTCCAACGAAACGATCCAATCTGTCATACCTGCGCCCTTCATCGAAGCGAAGTCAAGAAGGTCGAGGCCGGTTCAGGGGAAGCATTCGCTTCACGAGGGGCGAAGCCACGAATCGTGCTACTACGCACCGAGGAAGTCTTCCTTCCTCGAGAAGCGTCACGGCCCGAGGCTCTTCGGCAATAATATCGCATGGAGAAGCAAACGGTCCAACCCTTCCCACGCTCCGCGGAACGCAGGATCTTCGGCGAACAGGACGACGTGTCCCGCGCCGTGCCGCTCGTGGACGAGATAGGCGAGACCACGGATCGCCTCTTCCATCGAGGGCCACATGAAGCCGGCAAGGCGGGCGTCTTCTTGAGCGAAGCTGACGACGGTTTGGCCGTCGCGGCTGGCACGGAGAAGGCGATCGCTCATGACGGGCGCCACGAACTGTTCGTCGCCCCCTACGGCGAACAGATGATCCAAGTCGGCCAGCAGCCGGGCGATGGCACCGGGAGTGCGATCTGGACGACGATCTCGCGGTACATAATTATCGCCGGCCGCCTCCGCCAATGCGGGATCTCCCTGATGTCCCGCGGAGTTCTCCTCGAGCAGGGAGAGGTCCAAGACGAGTTCGCTCGTCGTCCAGTCGACCTCCTCGAGTTCGGTCACCCAGGCGGCGGCTCGACCGATGGCCACGAGATTCCCCCCGGCCCGGATCCAGCGATCCAAGGCCTCGACATCGAGTTGGGGTTCCGCCCCAAAATCGGGGAGGACGAGCGTGTCGAATTTCCGCAGCTCGGCTTCCGCGAGAGTGCCGGCCAGGACCAGGCTGTGCGGGATCTCGTAGCGCGCTTCGAGGACGAAACGCAGGGCACCCAGACTGGCCGGAGAGACTCCGGGGCCGCTCAGGACCGCGATCTCAGGTCGCCGGAGGGGCAGGATCCGCTCGCTGCCCAGAGCGGGACCCGCTTCGGTCCATGCGGTCGAGCTACGGTACGCGCGGGCACCGCTGCGCCGCGCGATTTCAGCCACGACAGTCTCGAGTTCGCTGAGATCCGCGTTCTCCCGGGTCTTCACCACGAGCGTGCCGCGTGGATAGTCGCGCCCGTCCTGCCGGAAGCCATCACGTGCCATCCCGAAGCGGACATCTCGCCAGAGGAGCCGGCAGAGGGCGGCGAGCGTCGCATTGTCGTCGTAGGGGAAGAGATAGGCGTAGTCGCGCTCGTTCTTCCTCGGTTCGAGGCCGCCGAGGAATGGCTCGCCCGGGTCCAGCGGAACTGATGCGACGTCGAGGGAGGCGTCGGACTCATACGCGAAAAGACCGTGCGAGAGGACCAGCGACCACGCGGTCACGTCGTAGAAGCGATTCTCCAGACCGCGCTCCTTCCTGCGGCGCTCTTGGGCGAGAAAGTGGTCATCCATCGGCGTGTGGAGATCGATGAGACTGCGCAGCAGCGCGTGGGAGGGCTGAGCGCGAGGAATACGCAGACTCCCGGCGGGAATCGTCATCGAGCGTCTCTCGCCGCCGATATAGGGGCGCAGCCGCGCCTCCTTCGCCTCCGTCGTTCGAAAGACAGTGATGCCCTGGCGCATCAGTGTCGCCGCGAACGTGTGCGCCTGCTGCGGACGGGCACCCGCCAGGAGGACGAGATCTCCCGGTGATTCGTCCTCCACCCGCTGCTTCGCGATGTCGAAGAACCGACCGAACGAATCGACCAGGTCGCGATCGTTGAGCGCGGCCGTCGCGCAGGTCGTCAGCGCGGCGGTGAAATGACGCAGCACGGCTTCCTTGTAGAAGACGACCTCTCCCCCATCGCGCCGCAGAGCGAGACCGCGCGTCGTCGCCTGCTCGTAGGTCATGCCGACCGCCCCTTGAAGCGTCGGCCAGCTGTCGCCATAACCGGGATAGAAGAGATCGAAAGACTCGCGCACGAAGTAGTCGAAGCCTCGCGCGTCGAACATCTTGGCGTTCGCACGCCCGAAGACATCCCACCACTCGCGCAATTCGGGGGGGACGTTCGGATTCACGGGATCCGAAGGCGGCGGGAAGAAGTAGCTCGATTCCCTCCCCATCTCGTGCAAGTCGACGAAGACCTGCGGACGCAGCCGCATGAATTGACCGACCCTGGCACGCGTCTCCTGTTGCGTGCCATAGGCCCAGTCCCGATTGAGATCGAAGAGATAGTGATTCCGACGACCACCGGGCCACAGCTGGTTGTGCTCCATGGCGTAGGGATCTGCGTCCGGGCCCGGACGCTGGCGGCGGAACGCGCGCACATGCGTGAGAAAGCGACGACGCCCGTCGGGGTTCTGGCAGGGATCGATGACGACGACGGAACGCGAGAGGATGTCCCTCGTGGCGTCGCTGTCGTCCGCGGCCAGATGATACGCCAGGAGGAGGCCGGCGTCCGAGCCGCTCGCCTCGTCGCCGTGCACGCTGCATGCGATCCAGGTCAGCGGCAACAGCTCATCGATGGCGCGTCGACGCTCCCGCTCGCCGTACTTCCACGGGTCGATGATCTTCTCGAGCTTGGCCGTCCGCGCCTCCAACCGCTGGAAATTCTCTGGCTCCGTGATGATGAGGAGAACGAGCGCATCGCCTTCGACGCTGGTACCCATCTCGACCCGCCGGACCCGGTCACTGCGCTCGGCGAGCAATCGGCCATAGGCGACGATCTCGTCGACGCTGGTATGGCGTGCACCGAAGGGCCGGGCCAGGAAGTCATCGAGTGTCGTGACGGAGGGATCGTAGACGGCGCCCAGCGCCCAGTCGAAGTCCGCCTGCGCCCGGAGCAGGCCTGGCGCGACGACGAGGAGTGCACAGATCAAGCCCCGGCGTTTGAAGACGCGCATCAGCTGCTCGAAAGCGCCGCGCGGCCGACGGCGGACCAGCTCCGCACCGCCGCGATCACTCGATCCTGATCCGTCTTGCTGATATAGGCCGAGAGCGGCAGAGAAACGACCGTACTGCAGATTTCTCCCGTCACGGGAGTATCGACCCAGCGTTCGATGTATGACTGCATCGACGCCTGTGTGTGCACGGGTTGCGGATAATGAACCGCTGTCGGAATGCCCCTCGTCAGAAGATGGTCGCTCAAGGAGCTGCGGGCCTGCGCGCTCTCGGCCCGCACCGTGTACTGCGCGTAGCTCGAGTGATTGCCCTCGGCAATGTGGGGAATCGCGAGCACATCCGACAACGCCTCGTCATAGCGGCGCGCCGCAGCGTTGCGCATCTCGACTTCCTCATCGAACGTGCGCAGCTTCACGAGGAGCGCCACCGCTTGGAGCGCATCGAGCCGGCTGTTCAGCCCGAGGACACGGTGCCGGTGCCGGCCTTCGTGCCCGTGCTCGCGCCGTGACCGAACCCGCTCGGCGAGGAGTTCGTCATCGGTGAAGACCATGCCGCCATCACCGATGCCGCCGAGCGGTTTGCTCGGATAGAACGACGTGAACCCCGCCACCCCGAACGCGCCGCTGGCCCGTCCGTGGCGCGATGCGCCGAGCGACTGGCAGGCGTCTTCGAGGAGGAGGAGGTCGTACTCACGACAGATCGCCTCGATGACTTCGAACTGGGCCGGTTGGCCGAAAATACTGACTGGGACGACGGCGCGCATCTTGGGACCAATCGCGGCGCGCAGAGAGTCGGGGTCGATCGTGAAGGTCAGAGGATCGACGTCCACACACACGGGCGTGGCGCCGACCGCGGCCACTGCCTCCGCCGTCGCGATGAACGTGAAGTCGGGGACCGCGACCTCGTCACCCGGGCCGATTTCCAGCGCCATGAGGAGCAGTTGCTCGGCGGCAGTGCCGGAGCCACAGGCCACGGCATACTTCACGCCGACGCGCTCGGCCAATGCCAGCTCGAGTTCTTGGACTTTGGGGCCGTTGATGAACGCGCCCGACCGAATGACCTGGGCGAGCGCTGCCTCGAGGGCGGGGCCGTGCACGCGCATCGTAGCGGGCACGTCGACGAAGGGGACCATGGGATCCAAGCCTGTGCCTCCACGGAGTGACGGTGGCGAAATCAGCGCAGCCTAGCACGGAAAAAGGGGCCTCACCAAGCCCCAGAGACTCAGTCTAGCGGTTCTTTCCGGGGATCCACAGGACGTCGTTCTGTCCGCCATCATTGGCGGCCCGCGCCAAGACGAACAGAAGATCACTCAGTCGATTGAGAAAAGCCAACGTCGAAGCGCCAATTTCTTCCTGCCTCGCCAGGGCCACGGCGAGCCGCTCGGCCCGCCGGCAGACCGTCCGCGCCAGATGGAGCCAGCTCGAGAGCTCGGAGCCCCCTGGGAGCACGAAGCTCTCCAGGGGCGAAAGGTCGGCATTGTGGGCGTCGATCGACTCTTCGATGCGCTTCACCTGCTCGGGGAGGATGCGCAGGGCCTGCCCATTCCCGGGCGTCGAGAGATCCGCTCCGAGATCGAAGAGGTCGTGTTGCAGGCTGCGCAGAAGTTCGGCGAAGCCCGCGCCTTGCCCCGTTTCGGCGGAGCCCGCGGCGAGCCCGAGGATCGAGTTGAGCTCGTCGACGGTGCCATAGCATTCGATGCGCAGCGCACACTTGTCGACCCGCCTGCCGTCGCTGAGGCCGGTGCTTCCGTCATCCCCGCTGCGGGTGTAGATGCGTGTCAAGCGTACCATGAGCACATGTTAGCCCGAATTCGGCGATCCGTCACCCATCAGCGCGAGCGCAGCAGCAGCCAGAGGAAGAGCGGCGCGCCGACGAGCGCCGTCAGCACGCCGACGGGCAGCTCGGCTCCCCGGCCGAGGAGCCCCAGGCTGCGGGCCGCAGTGTCGGCAAGTACGAGGAAGCCGCCACCGGTGAGGAAAGCCGCCGGCAAGAGGGGCAGATGCATCACGCCCACGAGGCGCCGGGCCGCGTGAGGAGCGAGGAGGCCGACGAAGCCAATGGGACCGGTCAGGGCCACGACCGCCGCCGTGACCATGGATCCCGCCACGAGCAGCAGGCGCTGACTCTTGCCGACGTCGACGCCGCGCGTCGCCGCGAGCTGCTCCCCGAAGGCCAACTGATCCAGAACGCGGGCTTGGCGCAGGAGGATCCACAGCCCTGGGAGCAACAGGAGGGGCAACGGCGCCAGTTCACGCACGGAGCCGATCTGGAGGCTGCCCATCATCCAATGGTCCATGGCGCGGAGCCGCAGCGGATCCGTGAGAAACCGCAGCAGCAGAATGGCCGCACCGCAGAAGAAGTTGAGCGTGACGCCGGCCAAGAGGAGTTCGTGCGTGTCGAGGCGCTGTCCTCGACGCGCGAGCCGGTCCAGGAGGAGCACGTCGCCGGCGGCGAAGACGAAGGCGAAGAGTTCGACCGTGCGAAGCGGCCCGAAGCTGCCGGACAGGCTCGAGAAGCTCAAGGCCAAGAATGCGCCGAGCGTCCCCGCGAAACTCACGCCGAGCGTGTATGGCGTAGCCAGCGAATTGCGCAACAGCGTCTGGAAGACGCAGCCGGTGATCGCCAAAGAACCGCCTGCGAAGAAGCCGAGCAGGATCCGTGGAAGGCGCAGCGACAGGATCCGTGCGTCGACGCTCTCGCCGCCGAAGTCGCGCAGGCCGGCCAGCAGATCGATGCGCTCCGCCCCGAACCACGGGGCGAGCAGCAAGACGGCGAGCGCGCCGCTCGAGATCGCCGCCAGACCTCTCATGGGCCCTCTCATGGGCCCTCGACCGGGCGCGGAAGGATGACTCTCCCCGTCCCGGCGGGATGCGGGCCGACCCAGACGTCGTCGCCGTAGAGTTGTCGCAGATTCGACTCGATCAAGACTTCATCGGGCGGGCCTTCGGCGAGGCACTTTCCGTCCGAGAGCAGGAGCACGCGATCGCTCACGGCGGCCGCGAGATTCAGGTCGTGCGTGGCGCAGAGGACGCAGCGCCCCCCGCGCGCCAGGCGACGAAGCAGCCGCATCCCCGCGATTTGATGATGGAGGTCGAGGGCTGCCGTCGGTTCGTCGAGGAGCAGCAGTTCCCCGCCCTGCGCCAACGCCGCCGCCAGATAGGCGCGCTGTCGTTCGCCGCCGCTCAAGCTGTCGATCGTCCGCGCCCTCAAGCCCATGGCCTCCGTCTGCTCCAGCGCGGAGACCACGGCTTCCTCGTCGAGCCGACCGAGGCGTGCCCACGGATGAGCGAGATGGGGAAATCGCCCCAGGCGGACGACCTCTTCGACGCTGTGACCCGCGATGGCGGGAAGTTGCTGGGGCAGGAACGCGACGTGTCGTGCTCGCTCGGTGCCCTTCCACGCGCTCAGCTCGCCGCCGTCCCAGCGCACGGATCCCGTCGACGGCGCGAAGAGTCCGGCACAGAGCGCCAACAGCGTGCTCTTACCGCTGCCATTGGGGCCGACGACGCAGAGCAGTTGCCCCGCGTCGACCACGAGATCGAGTCCGTCCAGGACGAGCCGATCGCCGTCGTAGGAGAAACCCAGGCGTTCGATCTGTAAGTTCATGAGCGGGGATGAATGCTCTCGCGGAAGATCCTCGCCGTTTCGACCATACGCGGACTCGGGATCATCGCCCCGTCGAAGTCGACGACGACGACGCGCGGCGCCGGACGCAGCAGCTTCGCCCAGAGATCCTGCAATGCCTCTCGCTCCCTGGGGGCAACGCTCTGCCCGGGGCGCAACTCCAACACGACCTCTGGGGCCATGGCGACCAGCGTTTCCAGACTCAACAGAAGGTACGCGCGAGGATGGTCTGCGAAGATGTTGGTTCCGCCGGCGATGTCGACCAGCTCGCCGAGGAAGCCGCCTCCCCCGACCGCATAGAGCCCGTCCAGGCTCTCGGGCTCGTGCCCGAGCGAGACGAGCACGCTCGGCCGCCGCTCTGAGACCTGCAGTCGTGAGATCCGCGCCAGTTCATCGCGCGTCTGTGCGACGAGTGCTGCGGCGCGCGTGCCGTCGCCGCCGAAGATGAGATCCAGCGTAACGACACCACCGAGGATCGACTCGACATCGTCATCCATCTTCACCTGTCTCAGACGAATCCCCTGCGCGCCCGCAAACTCTCTGAGGGCGGAGGCCTCACCCTGCACCACGAGAAGATCCGGCTCGAGTGCCGCGATGCGTTCCAGATTGGGATTGATCGCCCCGCCGACGCGCGGCTTCGCCAGGAGCAGGGGTGGCCACACGCAGAAATCGGTCACGGCGGCGATCCGATCGCCATGCCCGAGCATGTATGCGGTCTCGCTGAGATTCGGGGCGAAGAGGATGGCGCTGCGCGGAGCCGCCGATGCTGTGTCTTTGTGCGGCGAGTCGCCGCCGTCCGCCAGCCACACGCTGAGGGCAATCGCGACGATTGCCAAGAGGAGGAAGAGGATTCGACCGCGCACCGCGGTCATTCGAGGCCGAGGCGCTGCGCCAGCTTGGCCCTGCTCGGCACCGGGAGAATCTCCTCGCCCACGACGAGCGTCGGAACGCGACGACGCGGGCCGTAACCGGCACTCTCGTTCATCTTGATGACGAGTTCGGACAGGTCTTCTTCTTCGACATCGTGATAGCGATGGGGAATCTTCCTCTCGTCGAAAAAGCGAATCGTGCGATGGCAGGCGCCGCACCAACTCGTCCCGAAAACGACGATTTCCGGCCCGCTCTGTTCATTCATGATTTTCGTCCCCATTGCGGCGCACGATGCAAAATGGTAGGCCCTGGTTGCTTGCCCAGAAACAGCGTAGCCCCGCCGGCAGAGGCCCGCCACGCAATTGTACGGGACGCGAACACGCCGGGAGAGTATAACCAGAGCGTCGTTCGAACTGTCGGCGGCACGAGTTTCGCGCCCTGAGGAGACAACGGTGAAGTGGTTCGGCGCGGCGAGCGATCAGAGTGATTCCGTGGTCGCCGTCGAGACCGCCATCGCGCGGCTGCGCGACCAGATGGGTGAACACTCGCCCGACGTGCTTCTGGCCTTCATCAGTCATCATCACATCTTTCACTACGGGTTGATTCTGCCCCTCCTGCAGGAGCGCATCGCCCCCCGAGTCATGCTCGGCTGCTCCGCGGGCGCCGTCATCGGCGGCGGTCAGGAAATCGAGCGCCGGCCCGGCCTCTCGCTCACCGCGTTGCGGCTGCCGCAGGTCGAGCATCAGCTCGTCCACGTACGACAGACACAACTGCCCGCGCTCGACGGGAGTCCCCAGCCGTGGCGCGACCTCATCGGAGTCGATCCCGAGAAGGAGCCGCAGTTCCTCATTCTCGCCGACCCCTACTCCATCGACGCGGGGACTCTGCTTCAGGGGTTGGACTACGCGTATCCGAACTCGCCCAAGATCGGCGGCCTCGCCAGCGCCTCACAGGGACCTGGCGGCAACGCATTATTTCTGAACGGCGAAATCGCGCGGGAGGGCGCCGCGATTCTCGCACTCTCCGGCGATATCGCCATCGATACCGTCGTCGCGCAGGGCTGCCGTCCCGTGGGCCGCCCCATGCGGGTAACGGCGTGCGACGGCCATCTCCTTCAGAGCCTCGACGATGGGCCTCCCCTGACGCAGTTGCAGTCGCTGATCGGCGAGTTGAGCCCCGAGGACCAGGAGCTCGCACGCGGCGCACTCTTCCTCGGCGTCGCGATGGATGAGATGCGTGACGAGGTCGGCCATGGAGACTTCCTCATCCGCAACATCCTCGGAATGCACCAGGAGAGCGGGATGATCGCCGTCGGAGCCCAGTTGCGACCCGGTCAGACCGTCCAGTTCCACCTGCGCGATGGCGCCGCCGCCGGACGTGAGGTGGAGACCCTGCTGGCGCAGTATCAGGAGCGCAGCATCGAACGTCCCGCGGGAGCCCTCATCTTCTCCTGCATGGGACGCGGCTATTCCCTCTACGGGGAATCCGATCTCGAGAGCCGATGCTTCCGCGAAAAAGTCGCGCCGGTGCCCATCGGCGGCTTCTTCTGCAACGGAGAAATCGGACCCGTCGCCGGACAGACGCACCTTCACGGCTACACCAGCGCGTTCGGGATCTTTCGCTCGCGTTGGGCGACCTGAGCGGCTCTCAGCGCGCGAGGGTGAATTTGAGGCTGCGTCGAATCGGCGAGGGATCGCCGGTGGACGGCCGCAACTCCAGTCGCAGGTGATAGACGCCGCGTGCCAGTGCATTGGCGCCCTGGTCACGTCCATCCCATCGAATCAGATGCTCCCGCGCCGGCAGCGCAGCCGCACTCAGCACGCGAACGAGCCTTCCCCGTGCGTCGTAGATCTCGAGTTTCACCGTGCCCGGACGCGCGAGCGCCAGGAGGAATTCGCCGGAGCCCGCCATGGGATTCGCGCCCACGAGTCGGAGCGCCGTGCGCTGCTGCAGCGGGGCCGCCGCCACCGAGAAGCGCTCGGACGCGTAGGCGGGTGCATTGGCTGCTTCGAATTCGAGCCAATACTCGAACGCCGTCGCCGGCGCACCGCCGTCGAAGGTGCTGGGCTGACGCTGATTTGAGCCGAACTCGCCGACGAGAGTCGCTGCGCCGGCCAGAGAGGACGCGCGCCACAGGCGAGCCTGGTCGAACTGTGCCGACGCGTGGACGGTAAGGGAGATTTCGACGCCCGCGGCGGTGCGCAACGCAGTAAAATCACCGACGAGGCCCGGCGGCGGCGGATCTTCCCATGCGGCGAGCGAGGCGGAAGGCGTCGTTCCGATGTGTGTGAAGTGTCCGCCGACATAGAGCTTGCCCTGAAATTCCTCCGCACACTTGATTTCAGTATCGCTGCCCGCGCCGAAGGAACGCCAGCGGCCCCATCGCAACCGCGCCACGTTGTTCATCGGCCTCGAATCCGATTCGGCCATGCGCCCGACGGCGACGAGCTCACCTTTGAACTCGACGAATTCGTTCACCCAGGCGCCTTCGCCGACGGTATCGAAACCGCCGGCCACGGGAGTCCATCCTTCCGCGGTCTGACGGGCGACTGCTGCTGCCTTCGACCTGCCCGCGTTATGAAAATGCCCGCCCGCGTATAGTTCTCCCTGGAACTCGCAGAGATCGAACACGGCTCGCGGATCGTCGTCGCCGGAAGTGAAGCCCGGCGAGATGCCCTGCCACGAGCCGTCGAGCCAATAGGCGACCCCGCCGGCGGGCCTGCCGCCCGCGGCGCTGAAGAAGCCGCCCGCGTAGACACGCCCGTTGTGGAATGTCAGAGCCATGACGGCTGCCTGCATCCCGCCGCCCAGCGAATTGAACCGACCGTTGTAACGCGTCACGTAGTTCAGCGGAATCGAGGAGGCCGTGCGAAAATAACCTCCGACATACAGATTCTGATTCACGGTCGCGAGAGCAGACACACGCCCGCCCATGCCCTCGGCCATGGCGCGCCACGACTCGCCGTCCCAACGGGCGAAGAAGAGGGCCGGCTCGGTCCCCGCCTCGTCGAATTTGCCACCCACGACGAGATCGCCGTTGTGGATCGTCATGACCTCGACCCAACTGTTCCCCAAATCGAAGCGGCCATCCAGGCCCACGCCGATTCCCAGCGGATGCCAGTCCAGCCCGTCGAATGCGACGATGTTCCGGACGCGCTGGCCTTCGACATGGATGAAGGCGCCCGCCACGATGAGTCGATCGTCGAAGACGCAGAGGTCGTAGACGGGTCCATCGAAACCGGACTGCTCAAATGGGGAGACCCACTCCGAGCGCGCCGGATCCGGCGGCGTCAGGACGGTGGCGAAGACGAAGGCCAAGAAGAGGCAGCGGGCAGCCACGGAAAGCCCTCCCACGGCGCGCAATCGTTAAAAACTACCTAGAAGGTAGGATTACTCGTCGGAGTATAGCGCCACCGTGAGCCGCGACACAAGGCCCGGGCTACATCGGAATGAGAAGCTCGCTGAGATCGGGCAGGGGATACATCTCGATGGGGAAGACATAGGGCATGACTCCGCGCAGGAACTGACGTGTCTTGTAGACGCGATGGCTGACATAGTCGCCTCGCTGGAGCGTGCGCAGGAAGCTGTCCACCGTCAGGATCTGAAGTTCAACAGAGAATGAGTACGCGCTCGCGCGTCCGCTCCCTCGCGCAGGGTAGAGCAGATCGATGTCCTCCTTGAACACCTTGAAGTCCGGCGCGCTGAACGGATTCAGTTGGGCGCGATCGGACGGGCGACGGAAGAGGTCGATCTGGTTGCGAAAGAAGAACGGTCCGCCGAGCACTTGATGCAGGAGTTCGACGAGCTGATGGACATGCTTCTCTTGAGCGACGATGAACTTCACTCCCAGCATGTCCGAGATCAGCGCGGGATCGTTGATCCCCTTGCGCAACATCTTGGACAGGATCGAGGCTGAACGGCTGCGTTTCATGTCGCCGTAGCGGCCGGCCTCGACGACTTCGTAGTGGTCACGCCCGGGTTCGTAAGCATAGCCGGCCGTCTCGCGCTTGAATCTCGTGTCAGCGTGGAAGATCTCGAGATCATAGTTGCCGCCCGGCAATTGGCGCCTGATGCGACGAACGTGAAACTGCCAGAACTCGCTGCTCTGCGGGTCGTCGGCCGAATCGACCACGACCGCGTGGCCATCCGCCCCCACGCGATAGTGGGCGCTCCAATCCCTGGTCTCGACCACATGGGAGAAGAGCTCACGATCGAGAAGATCGTTGAGATAACTGCGATGACGCGGGCCGTCCTGCACCATCCGAACATTCTCGATCTGCAGAAGGAGCTTGGTCAGATAGAGCTTTCGCTGCGCCTCAAATTGACGGATCCGGCGCGTGCATGGGTCGCCTTGCCCCGGACGGAACAGAAACGACGCCAGATCGCGCAGATTGTTCGCGCGCACGACTTCGGCGTCGGGCAACAACTGCTGGCGCGCGTTCGGCGGCAGGATCTGGAGGAGTTCTCGCACATACTGGCTGGCATCGGCCAGATAGCTCGCCAGAATCTGCTCGTTCGTCTCGATGGAGTGCTCTTCACCGAGTGGGTGGAGCAGCCGGTTCAACAGCTGGCCGTAGTGCCAGTCATTGCGAAGATGATCGCGGAAGAGTCGGTGGAAATACCGCCGCGCGTTTCGATCGCGGTGGAAGAGCTCGGGGTCGAGGAATGGGTGCGCCGTATAGTCCGGCATGTGCAGCGCATGGTCTGTGTCTGCGAGTGGGACTGTGTTGCGAAGCGTAGCGTCGGTCATCGACTCATCGCACCCCCTGGAGAGATTCTCCCTGGCCCAAACTAGTTCGGAAACTTGCGGCTGTCACGGCCGTCTTTCAGCGAGGTTTCCCTCGTCGTGGCTCCGCTTCGCGGCTCAGCGGATCAGGGTCATCCGGCGGGCGAGCGAACCGGACGAGCTCTCGAGCACATAGATGTACGTGCCACTGGCGATGGGGTTCCCCGCGTCGTCCTGGCCTTCGAATTCGAATCTCGTGCTCCCCGCGGGCGCCGGTCCATCGTAGAGAGTCGCGACGAAGCGGCCGCGCAGGTCGAAGAGGCGCATCCGTACGTCTTCCACAGCAGGCAACGCGAACTCCATCTCGGTCCGCGGGTTGAACGGATTCGGAAAGTTCTGCATCAGGCGGACATGCTTCGGCGGCGGCGGCTGCGTGCGCACTCCGGACTGGGCGGCGATCATGGCTTCCGGCAGAAACGCGCCACCGTGCGAGCGGAGCGTCAGCCGATAGAGATAGGCAGTGTTCTCCTCGACGCCGAAATCGAGCAGAGAACCCTCACTGCTTTCGAGCCGAACCGATGATGCCGACACTTCGGCGTACATGGGCTCATTCCCGTCGTCGAGCGCCCGTTCGAGGCCGATGGAGCTCGGCCTCAGCCACGCCGCGTGAAACCAGGTCAGTTCGATGCCCTGGCCGGTCCACTGCGACGAGATCGACGGAATGAGCACGCCATGACTTTGAGCCTGCCCCGTTCCTTCGCGCAGCTCCTGATAGGCATCGAGCTGGACGCCTTCGAACAACTCCTCGCCGCCCCGCGTCCAGCGCACGCGGACCTCCTGGATCGACGTGGCCGACCCGACGCCAAACTCTACCTCGAGACTGTTGTGGCTCAAGAAGCTCTCGCCAGCCCTGACTTCGCGCATGCGCGTGACGCCATCTCCCGTCGTCAGGTAGACACGCGCGCCAATCGCGGCGGCGTTGGTACCGACGATGCCGTCGACGACTCCGTTACCCACGAGCTTGAGTCCGACCCAGTGCCCAGTCTGCGTGGTCACGTTTTGGAACAGGCGGAGATCGCCGGTGTGCAGCGTCTCGACATGGTCGACGTCGGGAAAATGGAGAGTGTTGTTCCACGCGGCCATGTCGAGGCGGCCGTCCCGGTCGAAATCTGCCACGGCAAGACCCCGCCCCGACTGCGTATCGCTGAAGCCCGAGGTTGCCGTCACGTCGCTGAAGGTGTAGCCAGGCGCCCCACCGTTTTCGTAGAGGCGATTGTCGATCTCCGTGCCCTGGTCGAGGGCCGGCACGTTCGAGTGAATCCACCCGCCCAGGACGGCCAGATCGAGATCACCGTCGTTGTCCGCGTCGAAGAAAGAAGTGCCCCAGCTGTTCTTCTGATACTGCACGCCGCGCGCGAGAGCTTCTTCCTTGAAAAAGGTCGTGTTCGGTCCGGGCCCGTCGGGATTCACATAGAGGGCATTCTTGATGTAGTTGGCGACATAGATATCGAGGTCGAGATCGTTGTCGAAGTCGCCCACGGCGACGCCCATGCTCATCACGTGGTCGGAAGGCCAGTTCGCGTTGCCGCTGATCTTGTAGGTGCGCGCCTTCTCGATCAGGGTGTAGCCAGGTCTCCCTTGATTTTCGAAATAGAAGTTCATGGCGAAATCGTTGGCGACGTAGATGTCGAGATCGGCGTCGTCATCGAAATCGCCGAAGACGGGCTGATAGCCGGCGACCACGTCGCTGACATCGACCGCGGTCGTCCGTTGGAACAGCGACCCGATGATCGAATGCAGGAACATGTCGCGGCGATCGGGTTGGTAGTTCGCAACATACATGTCCACATAGCCATCGCGATCCACATCCCCGAACGCGACGCCCATCGATTGCGGGCCAATCCACCCGTCGGGTTCCTGGCCGGCGTTGAACATGAGCGGCGAAAGGCCGTAGTTTTCCGCCAACTGGCTCAGGCTGTTGCCATTCCCACGAAAGAAGAACGGCTCGCCGTAGTAGTTCATCATGGCGAGATCCAGAGAACCGGAATTGTCGACATCGGCCAGCGCGACGCCCGTGCTGGTGCGCCGCGGCATGTTGTCCACCCAGTTCGACTTGTCCTGGAAGGTCGAGTCGCCGTTGTTGAGGAAGACGCGGCGGCCGCTTTCGCCGTTGGCCAGGATGATGTCGGGCCATCCGTCGGCGTTCACGTCTTCGAACGCCACGCCGGAGCCGTGGAAGTTCTGGAGTTGAGGGCCGGGGATCTCCAAGCCGAGATTGTCGTGACGCGCCACTGCACCGGTTGGCGCGCTTACATCGACGAACTGCAGCGCTGCCTCCGACGAATGAGCAGGCGTCAGCGCGACGAGACAGACGAATGACAGTAGTACGCGCATGGACACGCTCGGGATAGGCCGGCCCTCGAGCGAATCGCAAGTCTCAGAGGGGGCGATCGCAAGGGAGATGATTCTATCACGCCCGGCGGGTGCGCCTCAAGCGCGCGCCCCTCTATTCCAGCTCTTCCCGCGTGAATGCCGCGCAGCCCTTGGCCGTGAGATCGACGATCCAGAGCCCCGCATTGCCATCGATTCCCAGACTGTAGCTTTGCTCGGAGATTCCGAGTGCCTCATCGCACTCTTCAGTGGCTCCGAGAGCGCGCAACAGGAGCGGCACGGTGTTGGAATGCCCGACGATGACGACTGCCGTCGCCGCCGCGTATTCCTCGCGCAGCCCTGCCAGAAACGAGGGCATCTCGGCGACGGAAATCGTCGCCTCCGACGCCAAGAGCTTCGCGCCGGTACGCGTCGCGATGGGGAGCCCCGTGTGTAGGCATCGCGTCGTCGGGCTCGCATAGACGGCGGCGATGCTGCCCTCGCCCTCACGCGCGGCAAAGAAATCGCCCCATCGCTCCGAGCGCGCGAGACCCACGGCGTTCAGCGGGTGCATCGCGTGGATTTCTCGATCGCCCGGCCAATTCTCTTCCTTCTCCGCATGCCGGATCAGGTAGATCGTCTTCAGGGCGTGGACGTCGCCCACGAGTGCGATGAGAATCGAAAAGACAAAGATGAAGAGAACCGTCCGTGTCATGGCGCCTCCGCGGATTCGATGTTCAGCGCGCGAACGAGGAAGTCGCGCATGGTGCGGTACAGATGAAATCTCGTCTCTTCACCCGAAATACCGTGGTTCTTGTCCGGGTAGAACATCACCTCGAAGTTCTTTCCAACCGACTGAAGTTCCGTCATGAGCCGAATCGTGTTCTGTGGGTGCACGTTGTCATCGCCCAGACCATGGATCAGCAGGAGCTGTCCTTGGAGCGCCGGGGCAAGACCCAGCAGGGAGCCGTTCTGGTAGCCGTCGGGGTTGTCCTGCGGCGTTCCCATGTAGCGCTCGGTATAGATGGTGTCGTAGAAGGACCAGTCCGAGACCGGCGCGACCGAGATGGCAGCGCGCACGCGCCCTTCTGACTTGAGGAGTGTCATGGCGCTCAGATAGCCGCCATAGCTCCACCCCCAGATCGCGATGCGCTCGGCGTCGACATAGGGCAGAGATCGCAGATGGTCGACGCCTGTCAACTGATCGTCGGCCTCGAGCTGGCCGAGGCGGCGATAGACGGCACTCTTGAAGTCTCTGCCGCGCCCACCCGTGCCGCGCCCATCGATGAAGAACACGATCATCCCGTCCTGGGCCAGCATGCGGTGATAGAGCGCACGCCCACGTGTGATCCAGGAATTGGCCACCGTCTGGGATTCCGGACCGCCGTAGCAATACATCAGGGTCGGATAGCGCCTGCTCTCGTCGAAGTCCGGCGGCAGGAGGATGCGCGCGAAGAACTCGATGCCGTCCTCGCTCTCGAAACTGTAGAAGCGTTCCTCGGGAAGCGGCGCCCGGCTGAGATCCTCCATGTCGTCGCGGGCGGCCCATCGCACGTGTTCGCCTTCCGCCGTCCGCACTGCCACCTGAGGCCGGTGCATGGACGAAGACCAGCGGTCGAGCAACCACTTGCCGTCGGGCGAGATGTCGAGGGAATGCCAGCCACCGTCGCTGACGGCGCGTCGGATCGCACCGCTGCGAAGATCGAGGAGGTCGATCTGGTTCTCCAGATGACTGTCGCGACCCGTCGTCAGGATCGCCGTGCCCCGTTCCTCGTCGACGGATTCGACGCCACGAACTTCCCAGGCGCCATGGGTCAGCTGGCGCAGCTCGCCGTCGCGCTCCCTCATGTACACATGACGATAGCCGTCGCGTTCACTCGTCCATAACAGCCGCCCATCGTCGAGGATCTTCAAATCGTCACGTACCTCCACCCATGCTGGGGAGTCTTCTTCGAGCCACAACTCCACGTCGGTCGGGTCCACAACCGATGCCGCCCAGAGCTGGAGGTGGTTCTGTGCGCGGTTGACATACTGATACACCACTCTGCCGGAGTCCTGGCTCCAGTCCACGCGCGCGAAGTAGCCGTCGTCGGGACCGAGGGCGAGGATTTCCTCGCTCTCACCGTTCTCGACCGAGGCCACGCGCAGGCTCACCCGACTGTTGTCGCTTCCGGCCTTTGGATACGGCAACATCTGCAACTCGGGATAGGCTCCCTCGCCCATGGTCACCAGGGGAAACCGACCGATCGCCTCGGATTCGCTGTGCAGATACGCGAGCGATTCACCGTCCGGCGACCACCACCATGCCTCGAGAATCCCGAACTCCTCCTCATACACCCAGTCGGGATCGCCGTTGAACACGACATCGCTGCCGTCCGAGCTGAGGGCGCGAGGCTCGTCCTCGTCCTGCGAACGGACGAAGAGGTTGCCGTCGCGCACGAAGGCGATCTTCGATGAGTCGGGCGAGAAGCGCGCGTGCATCTCGCCGCCCGCGGCGCTGAGGCGCTTCAGCTCACGGCTGGGGATGTGGAGGATCCAATGGTCGTAGCTGCGACTGTGGCGCCAACGTTTCACTTCGTTGCAGCGCAGGAGGGCCCAGTCGTTCTCGTCGGAAAAGACGAGATCGGTGATCTCCGAGTCGGCAGGTGGCAGAAGGCGCAACCACTCCTCCCCCTCTTCGCTGTCCATGCGATAATGCATCCACACGGTCTCGCCGCTCTCTTCATCCTCTTCCTGGACGAGATAGGCGCTCCCGTCGGGAAGCCACTGGATGTCATCGATCTCGGGGCCTTCGAAACTCTCGTCGAGGAAGATACTCTCGAGGGTGATCCGCTCGGCGAGCTCCGCGTCGCCGCTGGCCCAACCTGGAATCCAGATCGCGGCGGCCAGGCCGAGGACGAGAAGACAGCGGAGGGGGATCTTCGACACGGCATTCCTCATGGATTCGATCCTAGGCGAGAAGTCGGCGCGCGATCCGCGCGAGCGCGGAGGCCCACCGAGCGTCGGAATTGAGACAGGGTACCAGATGCAGCTGGCCGCCACCCGAGCTTCGGAAGATCGCGGCGCCCGCCATGCCGATCTCCTCCAGGGTCTCCAGGCAGTCGGCGGCGAAACCGGGGCAGATGACCCCGAGTTTGCCGACACCGTCTCGCCCGAGTCGTGCCAAGCGGTCGGCCGTCGCCGGCTGCAACCACTTTTCGGGGCCGAAGCGGCTCTGGAAACACATCTCCCAGCGATCCGCGCTCAACCCGAGTTCCGCCGCCAGAAGCTCCGCCCCGCGCGCGCACTGTGCCGCATAGGGATCGCCGGCATTCGCCTGGCGCTGAGGCAGGCCGTGGTAGGAGAAGAGCCAACGATCGAAGCCGCCGGCGGCCGCCTCGGCCTCGCGCGCGGCGGTGGCGACACAGCCGATGTAGTCGGGATCGTCGTGGTAGTCGCAGAGCATCTTCGGCAGCACGGCGCAGATCTCTTGCGCGAGCACGTTGATGCTCCCCGTCGTCGCCTCCGAATACTGTGGAAAGAGTGGCAGGAGGGCGAGTTCGCGGGGATCGAGCTCGCGAAGCAGTGCGCGCAGCGACGGCTCGCCGTAGCGCATGGCGAGATGCACCCGCGTCCCGTCGTCGAGCTGGGCCTGAAGCTGCTGGACAAGCGCCCGGCTGTGGAAGAAGAGCGGCGAACCGTCCTCCGTCCAGATTTTTCGGTAGGCGGCGGCGCTCTTCGCCGGGCGCGTCCTCAGGACGATTCCATGCAGGATCGGCAGCCACAGCCAGCGCGGCCAGTCGACGACTTTTGGATCGCTCAGAAACTCGCGCAGATACACGCGCACGGCGTCCGCCGTCGGGGCCTGGGGTGTCCCGAGCTGAACCAGGATGAGATGCCGTGTGCCCGCCATCGCGGGATCGTGCAGGATGGCGAGAGTGTGGTCCAGAGGCGATCCGCTGCCGGCCGCCTTCTAGCGCGCAATGTCCCTCGTGTCGCGCCAGTGGCCCGGAACCCAGAGATAGCGCCCACCGGTGTGGTAGTACTCGCCCTTCACCCAGATGGCCCGGCCGTGGGGACGCTCGAGGAGCGCCTGGGCCGGCAGGTCGCCGTCGGCGAGTTCGATTCCACCGTCGGTCGGGGCGACCTCCAGCAGGGGATTCGTCTCCATGCGGAGCACTGTCCGCGGGGCCGAGGAGCAGCCCGCGATGAGCGCAATCAGCAGAAGGGCGAAAATCGACCGTTTCATGACGACCTCGGGCTCGATGGGGCGATTGCGGCCGGGCGCGGGCACGCGGATATTGCTACAAGCAAGAATCGGGCGTACCTGAGGCGTCGGAACGTACTTTCGCCTTGGGCCGTAGAATCCCGCGTTCTGCCCCGTTGCGCGGCCAAAGTCCATCGGATAGCCTCGCGCCGCTCGCAAACCACCGCCCCGCCAGGGAGGATCCCATTCCATGTCGCAGCTGCGTGCCCATCTCAGTCTCGCACTCGTGCTGATGTGTGCGGTCTCGGCCCTCGCTCAGAATGACCCACGGCCGGCCTACACAGGCTCGGGCGATCTCCGCGACGTCCGGCCCGTCGCCAACTGGTTCAACGACGCTGTCCTCACCCAGGGCATCGACGTCGAGCCGTTCCTCCAGTTCGTGGACGATGCCGACCAGGGCCTGATCGCGGGGGCGCGCATGGCCGCCTGGGTCTATGAGAAGCTGGAGGTTGGCGGCCAGCTCGCATTCATCAACATGGACGACGGTGGTGACGGTCTGAGTGACCTGCTGCTCTACGGGCGCTATCAGCTGGATCTCGGCGAAGACAGGCCGATGTTCGCCATCGGCGGATCGGTCGATCTGCCCACCGGCGAAGCCACGCTGGGGCAGAACACCGTGGATGTCCGCCTGTTCGGCGCCCTCCGCTACGATGTGAACGAGGATCTGCAGGTCTTCGGCAATCTCGGCTTCGAGAGCCTCGAGCTTCCCTTCGTCGACGACCGCGAGAACGGCCTCGTCCTGGGCGGCGGCGCGTTCCTGCCGCTGGCAGAGTCCCTCGTGGCGATCGGCGAATTCAACATCGGCAACAACGACTACGCGGCGGCGACGGCCGCTCTTGACTACGAATTGCCTCCGGGCGGGCATCTGCGGGCTGGCGTGACCATCGGCCTGGACGACGGCGCCCCCGATCTCCTGGCGCGATTCGCCTTCAGCGTTCCGATCTACTGATCCGGCCCCGAAGGGGCCTCGGAGGAACTCATGCCCAACGGCCATTTTCTGGTGCCGGCCGCCGAGAACGAACCCATCCAGAGCTACGCCGTCGGCAGCCATGAGCGGGCGTCGCTCAAGGCTCGGTTGGATCAACTCCTGGCGACCGAAATCGAGATCCCCATCCGCATCGGCGGCGAGAGAATCACGACGGGAAGCCTCGGCGAGTGCCGGATGCCTCACGCCCACGCGCACAGGCTGGGCCAGTATCACAAGGCGAGCTCGGAACATGTGGCCGCAGCGGTAGACGCGGCCCGCAGTGCCCACGCATCGTGGAGCCGCATGCCCTGGGAAGCGCGGGCGGCCGTCTTCCTGAAGGCCGCAGATCTCTTGGCCGGACCCCACCGCGATCTCATCAACGCGGCGACCATGCTGAGTCAGAGCAAGAATGTCTATCAGGCCGAGATCGACGCCGCCTGTGAACTGATCGACTTCTGGCGCTTCAACGCAGCCTACATGCAGGAGCTCTATGCCGAGCAGCCCGAGTCGGCGCCGGGCATGTGGAACTATGTCGAGCATCGGCCGCTCGAGGGATTCGTCTTCGCGGTGACGCCCTTCAACTTCACTTCGATCGCCGGGAATCTGCCGACGGCTCCCGCCCTGATGGGAAACACGGTGCTGTGGAAGCCGGCGTCGAGCGCGGTGTACAGCGCCCACTTCCTGATGGAGCTCCTGGAAGAGGCGGGGCTGCCCGCCGGAGTCATCAACTTTCTGCCTGGCAGCGGCGGCGACGTTGGCAATCCAGCCGTCGACAATCCCGAGTTGGCCGGGATCCACTTCACCGGGTCCACCGAGGTCTTTCACGGGATGTGGGAGCGCGTTGGAAAGAACATCAAGAAGTACAAGTCCTATCCGCGCATCGTCGGGGAGACCGGGGGGAAGGACTTCATCTTCGCCCACGCCTCGGCGGACGTGGCCGCGCTCATCACGGCCGGCCTGCGCGGAGCCTTCGAATATCAGGGACAGAAATGCTCGGCGGCGAGCCGCATGTACGTGCCCGCCTCGATCTGGGAGGAGTTCCGCGACGGCCTGCTGGCGGAGGTCAACAAGATCGAGATGGGTCCGCCCACGGACTTTCGGAATTTCATGTGCGCCGTCATCGACAAGGGCGCCTTCGAGTCGATCAAGGGATACATCGACTTCGCGCGCGAGAGCAGCGATGCGGAGATCCTGGCCGGCGGCGAATGCGACGACTCGACGGGATGGTTCATCCAGCCCACGGTCATCGAGGCGAAGACACCCCACTTCAAGACGCTCTGCGAGGAGATCTTCGGGCCAGTCCTGACCCTCTATCGCTATGAGGATGCCGCCCTGGAGGAGACGCTGGATCTCTGCGACTCCGCGACGGCCTACGCGCTGACGGGGGCGATCTTCGCGAAGGACCGCGAGGCGATCGTGCACATGAGCGACCGCCTCAAAAACGCGGCGGGGAACTTCTACATCAATGACAAGCCGACGGGCGCCGTCGTCGGTCAGCAGCCGTTCGGGGGCGGGCGCGCCTCCGGAACCAACGACAAGGCGGGCTCGATCCTCAATCTCGTGCGCTGGGTCTCTCCGCGTACGATCAAGGAGAGCTTCGTGCCCGCGACCGACTGGCGTTATCCACACATGGACGCCGAGTAGTCCGAAGCGCTTTCGACATCGACGCGGCCGGCTACATTCGTGGCCGGCCGCAGCTTTCGCCTAGCCTTGCCCAGGAGGACTCGAGTTGGCCCACCAGTTCGTCTACAGCCTGCATCGATTGAAGAAAGTCGTCCCCCCCGACAAGATCATCCTCGACGACATCACACTCGCCTTCTTGCCCGGCGCGAAAATCGGTGTGCTCGGCCACAACGGCGCAGGCAAGAGCACCCTTTTGCGGATCATGGCGGGCGAGGACACCGAAATCCAGGGCGAGGCGCGGCCGGCGCCGAACCTGCGCGTCGGCTATCTGCCACAGGAGCCGGTCCTCGACCCGACCAAGAACGTCCTGGGCAACGTCGAGGAGGGCGTCGCTGCGACGAGAGCGCTGCTGACGCGCTTCGAGGAGATCAGCGCAAAGTTCTCGCAACCCATGGAGGACGAGGAGATGACGGCGCTCTTGGACGAGCAGGGAGAGCTGCAGGACAAGATCGATGCAAGCAACGCCTGGGAACTCGATCGCCAACTGGAGATCGCCATGGACGCGCTGCGCCTGCCCCCCGGCGATGCGGACGTGAGCAAGATCTCCGGCGGCGAGCGGCGCCGCGTCGCACTCTGCCGTCTCTTGCTGCAGAGGCCGGACATGCTGTTGCTCGATGAGCCAACCAACCATCTCGACGCCGAGTCGGTGGCCTGGATCGAACGCTATCTGCAGGAGTACGACGGAACCGTCGTCGCGATCACGCACGACCGCTACTTCCTGGACAATGCCGCCGGCTGGATCCTCGAATTGAATCGCGGCAAGGGCATCCCGTGGGAAGGCAACTACTCCTCGTGGCTCGTACAGAAGGAGAAGCGGCTCGCGCAGGAAGAAAAGCAGGAATCCGCGCACCGGCGCACGCTCCAGCGCGAGATGGAGTGGATGCGTATGACACCCAAGGCACGGCATCAGAAGAACAGGGCTCGAATCCGCCAATTCGAGGATCTGCTGGGCCAGGAAGCCAAGCAGCGCCGCGAGAAGCTCGAAATCGCGATTCCCACGCCGCCACGCCTCGGAGATCTCGTCGTGGAGGCCCGCGGCCTGCGCAAGGCCTTCGGAGAGAACGTTCTCATCGACGGCCTCGACTTCTCGCTGCCGCGCGGTGGAATCGTCGGCATCATCGGACCGAACGGTGCCGGCAAGACGACCCTCTTCAGGATGATCACGGGCCACGAGTCCGTCGACCACGGCGAACTCAAGGTCGGCGAGACCGTGCAGCTGTCCCATGTCGACCAGTTCCGCGACGAACTCGATCCGGCCAAGAATGTCTGGGAGGAGATCTCCGACGGACACGAAATCATCGAGATCGGCGACCGCAAACTCAACTCCCGCGCCTATGTTTCGAGTTTCATGTTCAAGGGAAGTGATCAGCAGAAGAAGGTCGGCGATCTGAGCGGCGGCGAGCGGAATCGGCTTCATCTGGCAAAACTGCTCAAGAGTGGCGGCAATGTCCTGCTGCTCGACGAACCCACGAACGATCTCGACGTCGACACACTGCGCGCTTTGGAGGATGCGCTCGCGGAGTTCGCCGGATGCGCCGTCGTGATCAGCCATGATCGCTGGTTCCTCGACCGCGTGGCGACGCACATCCTCGCCTTCGAGGGAGACAGCCAGGTGCGCTGGTTCGAGGGCAACTACGCCGACTACGAACGCGATCGCCACGAACGGCTCGGCGTGGACGCCGACCAACCGCATCGGATCAAGTACAAGAAGATGCACGCATGAGGAAGAGCGCACGCCTGGAGTTTGGAAAGCTACTGAGAGAGATGCATCCGGCGGATTCCACCGAGGAGCTACATCTGAAGCGGATGCAGGGCCTCTTGGCGCGCGCCACGGACCCCTTCTCGCGCCAGAATTTCGAACCCGGCCACTTCACGGCCAGCGCCTTCGTCCTCGCACCGCAGCGCGACGCGTTGCTGCTGATCCTGCACCGCAAGTTGGGGCTCTGGCTGCAGCCGGGAGGACATATCGAGGCTACGGATCGAGATCTCATCGCGGCGGCGCGGCGCGAGGTCGCGGAGGAAGTGGGACTGCCGGAACTGGAGCTGCTGAGTGGCGGGATCTTCGACGTCGACGTTCACCGGATTCCCGGGCGCAAGAACGAGCCCGAGCACGAACATTTCGACATTCGCTTCCTCTTCCGCGCAAGCACCAGGGATTTCGTGGCCGGCCATGAAATCGCGGGCGCGAAATGGGTGCCGGTCACGGAGATCGGCGAGGCGCACAGCGATCCCTCGGTGCTGCGGGCGACGAAAAAGATTGAAAGAATCTACCGAGGGACTGCCTAGATACGGGCGGGCACGACGGTCGCGTTCAGTCTCCGGCGGCCAGCCAGAACTCGCGCAAGAGCGCCCGCATGTTCACCGTGGCCAGCGGGAAGTTGTGCCCGACGGGGCGCGGCTGGGGAAACCACTTCCACAGGAATGCGCCGAGAATCGCAGGCTCCGCCTCGATGGCCGTGAGAGCCGCTCGAAAGCAACGGAGTTGGAGTGCTTCGTAGTCGGGACCGTCGCTGCGGTATTCCCAGGGTGTCTTCGCGGCGACGGCGTTCCAGTTGTAGCCGAGTTCGCTCAAGACGATGGGCCGTCTCACGCGCCGCGAGTAGTCCGCCAACCGCGCAGCCAACGCCCCCCAGTGGGCGTCGAGTTCGGCCTGGTCCGGATTCTCCGAATCCGCGACGGGGAAATAGGCCTGCACGGCGACGAAGTCGAGCGCATCCCAAAACGGCACACTCTCGAAGTCCGTCCAGTTTGCCGCATAGCTCAGGGGCATCGAAGTGCGCCGGCGCAGGTCGGCGATGAGTTGGCGCCAGTCCGCTTCGCGGCCCAGCGTCCGATCGAGTTCAGTGCCGACGATGAATCCGTCCGCCCCCTCGGTCGCTTCTGCCAGCCAGAGAATCCACTCGCGGTACTCCATCCAGAAGCGGCTCCAGGCGTCGGTCGCCTCGAATTCGATCTCGCCGCGCCAAGCGAAAGGCGAGCCCCAGTAGGCCAGATGAGGTTTGATGAGGATCTTCAGGCCCGCCGCCTTCGCCGCCCGGATCGGCCTCCTCACCGAGGGATCGCCTGGCTGACGGTGGAATCGGACGCTCCCGTCGGCCGAGATGCGCGCGTAGGGATGGATCGCGACCCAGTTGGCCCCGACGGAGCGCAGCTCCGCCATGGTCGGCTCGATGACCGCGGAACCCCAGTCGCGTCCGCCGCCGTGGGTCGACAGATGGATCGCCCGGATCGGGGCCATGAGCTGTGACGGCAGCGGCGCGCTGCTCGCGCCGAGCCAGAACGTGAAGAGAAGTGGAAGCATGCGGATCTTCGGGCTGGATGGGGATTGGGGGACGGGAGCTTCAGGCATCGGACTGGCGCTGGCAAGCCCCGCCCCTGGGGTTCCACGAGAACTTCAGCCCTTGCGGCGGCGCCGCGGCGGCCGCAGCATGGAGAAATGCTGCGCCGCGTCCTGCCCAACATCGAAGAACCATGGAGGATCCTCCCGACGGCAGGTCTGGCGCTGGTCGGCCTGGCGCTCGGCTGCGGAGCCCTCGCGCAGCAGCCTCCGACCGCCGATATCGACGCCCTGGCGCGGGAAGCCGCGGAGTTCACTCGCGGGCGGCGGCTCGGCGCGGCGTGGCTCTGGGGCAGCCTGCTCATCGCCTCCGTCATCATCGCTTGGGTGCGTGGGCGGGCTCGCAAGGCCGCCCGGGCGGCGGCAAAGCGTGAACGAGAAGCCCCATGAGCCAGAACGGCGAGGCCATCTCCGCCGCGAAGCTGCGCGCGACCCACGCGCGGCTGCGCGTCGACCGGCTGCGTGTCGCCTTGCGTGGTGGCACCGTCGATGCAGAGCGGGTGGCCCGCGAGCTGCCCGAGTGGCTGCAGCTCTTCCGCGACATCCGCGACGGCGCATTCCGCGTCCTCGTCCTCGAACTGCTGTCGGGCTTCCGTGGCGATGAGGTGGACGACCTCCTCTGGGAGGCCAGCGAGGACCGGGCCGACGGTGTGCGTCTCGAGGCGTTGCGCATACTCTGTGACCGCTTCCCAGGGGATATCCCGCGCCTCGCCGACCGGCACGCGGCCGACGAGAATCTCGAGGTCCGCGTCCTGCTCGCGACGCGGATGCACGGTCGCGATCGAAGCCGCGCCGAGTCGATGTTCTTGGAGATCCTCCGCAGCGAGGCGCGTGGCCCCAAGGAGCGGCAGGCGCTCGAGCGCGTCCTCGGTTTCTTCGTCGACGACGTCCAAGCCCAGCATCTCCTGCCCACGCTGCAGGAAATGCGCGAGGCGTTCGACGACCCCGAAAACTTCTTCGGCTGGGCGGCCGAGAAGCTGAGCGCCCGGTCGCAAGAAGAGGACTGAAGACGGACCCGACGGAGGTGTCTGCCGGCATGCGGGAAGGATTTCTAGACTGGTTGATGGCTCACGGAGTACCCGAATCCGCGGCACCGTGGGCTTCGACGGGGATACTGGCCGTCGCGATTCTCATTCTCGCGTGGCTGGCCCAGCTCATCGCGCGGCGCGTCGTGCTCCGCGTCGTGAAGAGACTGGTCGCCCAGTCGAAGACCGACTGGGACGACGCGTTTCTGGACGCGCGCGTCTTCCATCGTCTCAGCCACCTCGCGCCGGCGCTGCTGATCTACGCCACCGCCCCAATCGCGTTCGGTCATCAGAGCGAACTCGAGTCTGCGGTTCGCGCTCTCGCACTCGTCTACATGACGCTGATGACGCTGGCGGCGTTCAGCGGGGCCTTGAACGCCAGCCTCGCGATCTACGAGCGCTACCCCATCGCCGAGAAGATGCCCCTGAAGGGTTTCATGCAGCTGCTCAAGGTCCTCGTCTTCCTGGCCGGCGGGATCTTCGTGCTGTCGCATCTCCTGGGCCGCTCGCCGCTGGTGTTCTTCGGCGGCCTCGGGGCGTTCACCGCGGTGATCCTGTTGATCTTCAAGGACGCCATTCTCGGCCTCGTCGCCGGCGTACAGATCTCGACGAATGATCTCGTGCGCATCGGCGACTGGATCGAGATGCCCAAGTTCGGAGCCGACGGCGACGTCGTCGACATTTCGCTCACGACGGTCAAGGTGCAGAACTGGGACAAGACCATCTCGACGATCCCCGCCTACGCCCTCGTCTCCGAATCCGTCAAGAACTGGAGAGGCATGAGCGAATCTGGCGGTCGGCGCATCAAGCGCGCCCTCTCCATCGACATGCGAAGCGTCAGATTCTGCGACGCAGCGATGCTCGAACGCTTCGGACGCTTCCAGCTGCTGCGCGATCACATCGCCAAAAAAACGACAGAGATCGCCGAGTACAACCGGCGATTCGAGGTGGACGAGAGCGAACTCGTCAACGGCCGGCGCATGACGAATCTCGGGAGCTTTCGGGCCTACGTGGAATCCTATCTGCGGGCGCATCCGCAGATCCATGACGAGATGACCTTTTTGGTGCGCCAGCTGGCCCCCGGCGCCACGGGGATTCCCATCGAAATCTATGTGTTCTCGCGCGACCAGCGCTGGGTGGAGTACGAAGGCATCTTGGCCGACATCTTCGACCATCTGTTGGCGGTGGTGCCTCTGTTCGAGCTGCGCGTGTTTCAGCAACCCTCCGGGGCCGATCTGGAGACGCTCGCGGGGCGACTCACGGCCTAACGTGCGGGGGCCGTGATGCGTCGCGCGCCCGCGTAATGCGCACGGAAGTACCTGGAATTCAGCGAGTCATAGCGCACGGTACGTTTAGCGGTGGACGCATGGATGAAGTGCCGCCGACCGGCGTAGATTCCGACATGGTTCACGCGGCCGTTGCCATTCGTGAAGAAGACGAGGTCGCCCGGCATGAGTTCGGATGCGGCGACGCTCTGGCCGACTTGGAATTGAGAGGCACTGGTTCGCGGCAGGTCGTGGCCCACGCGCTTGAAGACGCGCAGCACGAGGCCGGAGCAATCCATCCCGTCCCGAGTGCTCCCGCCGTAGCGATATGGAGTGCCCAGATACTCGCGGGCCAACTCGACGACGGCGGGCTCGTCCCCCTGGATGCCTCGTCGTGGCGGCGGTGCGGGCTCCGGCGCGGTGGACGGTTGCGGCAGAGTCGAACGCGGCGGACCGGCGCAACCGCCGGCGACCAGGAGGACGGCCGTCAGGATCGTCGCAATTGTGGCCCGACTGCCCAGCATCTGCACGAAATCCCCATGCTATCGGGAATCTGAGTCCCCCGGTTTCACGGGCGCGGGGTCCTCGAAGACTTCCCTTGGTAGCTCGTCATAGGCCCGGAGCTGCCAGTCCATGCCCCGCCCATGGGAACCAGCTAGCAGGATTCGGCCCACTCTCTGCCACTCGCCCCAGGGGAGGGTGAATCCGGGTTCCGTGAGATCCGCCGTCTCGAAATAGCTCCACGCAGCGACCAGCCATGTATCGGGATCGACGAAGATCTCGTAGCGATTCTCTGGAGTCTTGCCAACTCCTTCGAAGCGAAGCTCCAGGGCTTCGACGTCGCCGTATTCCTCCATCGTGCGTCGCCCGAGATATTTCAACGCCACGCCCGAGTCCTTCAATTTGTAGGGCATGAACACCCAGTAGCTGTCGTTGACCCACATGTCGTAGGCCCGCTCGAGCCACTCGGCGAGCTCGGCCTCGTCGGTGATCTCGGAGCCATCGACGAACGCGCGACCCTCTTTCGTCTGGATGTTGTAGAGCAGCGTGAAGTTGCTCTTCGCGTCACCCTCGCCTGTCTCGCCTTCGATACGGATATCGCCGTCGTACCGATCCCAATAGTGTTGACGGCGGCCAAAGAACAGCCAGCTGACATAGCGCGTCGCGTCGTAGGCCCGCCGGCCGCCCATGGCCTCCATCACGCGGTCGGCGATCGCGATCGCCTCGGGGTCCGAAAGCTCGGCGCGGAAACCGTCGGCGGGGGGATTGCCTCCCTTGATCTCATCGGCAGCCGCGACTTCGGTGAGAAGGGACAGGCACAACACGAGGGTAAGAAGTGAGCCTCGACTGACGCTACGCATGAAAATACCTCCTCTGGGGCTGACAAGTATATCCGCCGCGGCGGAGAATCCACAGCGCGTTGAGGTCACAGAATTTGAAGCCCACCATCGGAGCCTGGCGATTCCCACTCCTTTTGCTATAGTCCCCGGCGGTTTGGCTTTGGCCGCGTCGTGTGTCAAATCGTGACACGCGACCGCCTTCGTTGACCCCCTATTCTCGGCCACAACCACTGGAGACGACCCATGTCCCGCGCCACGGCGTTCTTCCGCAGCACGATTGGGTTGAAATTCCTGATGGCCATCACGGGGCTCATCTGGGTGGGCTTCGTCCTCGGACACATGCTCGGCAACCTGAAGCTCTACATCGGAGCAGCCGAGATCAACGCGTACGGACATCATCTGAGAGAATTCGGATATCCACTCATGCCGAAGATGGCGTTCTTGTGGATCGTTCGCGTCGTCCTGCTCGCGGCCCTCCTGACTCACATTCGTTCGGCGATCCTGCTGACGCGGCGCGCGCACGCGGCCCGCCCCGTCGGCTACAAGATGAGTCAGTTCGTCGAATCGACCTATGCATCGCGCAGCATGCGCTGGGGCGGGTTCTTCCTCGCGGTCTTCATCGTGTTCCATCTGCTCCATCTCACCACGGGGCATCTCCACCGGGATTTCGAACATGGTGAGGTCTACGCCAACGTCGTCTCCGGCTTCTCCGTCGTCTGGGTCTCCGTTCTCTATCTTCTGGCGATGATTCCGCTGGGAATGCATCTCTATCACGGAGTGTGGAGCTGCTTGCAGACGCTGGGAGCCAGCCATCCCGAGTACAACGTTCTGCGCAAGAGAATCGCGATCGCCGTGGCGTTGATCGTCGTGGCCGGCAACATCAGCTTCCCTCTCGCGGTTCTCGCGGGCATCGTTCGATAGGAGATTGATCATGGAACTTCGCTCGAACATCCCCGACGGACCCATCGACCAGAAGTGGGAGAAGCATCGCTTCGACCTCAAGCTGGTCAGTCCCGCGAACAAGAGAAAATTCGAGATCATCGTCGTGGGAAGCGGTCTTGCGGGCGCCTCGGCCGCGGCCACCATGGCCGAACTGGGCTACAAGGTGAGATGTTTCTGTTATCAGGACAGCCCGCGCCGCGCCCACAGCATCGCCGCCCAGGGCGGTATCAACGCCGCCAAGAACTACCAGAACGACGGCGACTCGGTGTACCGGCTCTTCTACGACACGGTGAAAGGCGGCGACTTCCGCTCACGCGAGGCCAACGTGCATCGCCTGGCCGAGGTCAGCGTCAACATCATCGATCAATGTGCTGCCCAGGGTGTCCCGTTCGCCCGCGAATACGGCGGCATGTTGGACAACCGTAGCTTCGGCGGCGCCCAGGTCTCGCGCACCTTCTACGCGCGCGGGCAGACCGGCCAGCAGCTCCTGCTCGGCGCGTACCAAGCCCTCGAGCGTCAGATCGGGCTGGGCAAGGTCGAGATGTTCTCGCGCCACGAGATGCTCGAACTGGTCGTCATCGACGGCGCCGCGCGCGGCATCGTGACGCGTAATCTCGTCGACGGGCGGATCGAGAGCCACGCGGCGGATGCGGTCTGCCTGGCCACGGGTGGCTACTCCACCGTCTTCTATCTGTCGACCAACGCGATGAACTGCAATGTGACGGCGGCCTACCGGGCGTACAAGAAGGGCGCGGCCTTCGCGAATCCCTGCTACACGCAGATCCACCCGACTTGCATCCCCGTCAGCGGCGACCATCAGAGCAAGCTCACGCTGATGAGCGAGTCCCTGCGCAACGACGGCCGCATCTGGGTGCCGAAGGCGCAGGCGGACAAGCGTGCCGCCGGGGACATTCCAGAGGCCGAGCGTGACTACTATCTGGAGCGCAAGTACCCCAGCTTCGGGAATCTCTCGCCGCGCGACATCGCCTCGCGCGCCGCGAAGGAGGCCTGCGACGACGGGCGCGGCGTCGGGCCGGGCGGCCAGGGCGTCTATCTGGACTTCCGCGACGCGATCGCCCGCGACGGCAAGGACGTCATCGAGGCGAAGTACGGGAACCTCTTCGAGATGTACGAACGCATCACCGACGAGAACCCCTACCAACAGCCCATGCGCATCTATCCGGCGCCCCACTACACCATGGGCGGCCTGTGGGTCGACTACCACCTCATGAGCACGATTCCGGGCCTGCACGTGCTCGGCGAAGCCAACTACTCCGATCACGGCGCGAATCGCCTCGGCGCTTCGGCGCTCATGCAGGGGCTGGCCGACGGCTATTTCGTGATTCCCTACACGATCGGCCACTACCTGGCCCAGGCGAAGCTCGAGAAGATCTCCACCGACGCAGTCGAGTTCAAGGACACAGAGCGCGAAGTGCGCGGTCGCCTGCAGAAGCTTCTGGAGATCAACGGCAGCCGCAGCGTCGACAGCTTCCACAAGGAACTCGGCCGCGTCATGTGGGCAGGCTGTGGCATGGCGCGCAACAAAGCCGGACTCGAGCGGGCATTGAAACAGATTCCCGCCCTCCGGAAGGAATTCTGGAAGGATGTTCGCGTCGTGGGCAAAGGGGAGAACACGAACCAGGCCCTGGAGAGGGCGGGACGCGTCGCGGACTTCCTCGAGTTCGCCGAGCTGATGTGCACCGACGCCCTGCACCGCAACGAGTCCTGCGGCGGTCACTTCCGCGAGGAACATCAGACGGCAGACGGCGAGGCCCTGCGCCACGACGACGACTACGCGTATGTGGCTGCGTGGGAATACAACGGCGTCGGAGAGCCGCCGACGCTGCACAGAGAGAATCTCGAGTTCGAAAACGTCCATCTCGCCACGCGCAGCTACAAGTGAGGAACGGGGACATGAAGCTGGTTCTGAACATCTGGCGGCAAGCAGGCCCCGCGACAAAAGGCGAATTCGAGCGCCACGAGTTGAACGACGTCTCGCCCGACATGTCGTTCCTCGAGATGCTGGACATGCTGAACGAGGGACTCACGAATTCGAATCGCGAGCCGGTCACCTACGACCACGACTGTCGCGAAGGTATCTGCGGCGCCTGCGGGATGGTCGTCAACGGCATGCCCCATGGGCCCCAGCGGCTGACCACGACCTGCCAGCTCCACATGCGCAAGTTCAACCACGGCGACGAGCTGTGGATCGAGCCGTTCCGCGCCACGGCCTTTCCCGTCGTCCGCGACCTCATGGTCGACCGGAGCGCCTTCGACCGCATCATCCAGGCCGGCGGGTTCATCTCGGTGGCCACCGGCAACGCCCCCGACGCCAACGCCATCCCCGTCGCGAAGGAATCCGCAGACACGGCGATGGACGCGGCTTCCTGTATCGGATGCGGCGCCTGCGTGGCGGCCTGTCCCAACGCCTCGGCCATGCTGTTCACGGCGGCCAAGATCACGCATCTCGCCTCGCTGCCGCAGGGTCAGCCCGAGCGCCACCGCCGCGCACAGAGAATGGTGGACCGGATGGATGCCGAGGGCTTCGGCGGCTGCACGAATCATGGCGAGTGCTTCGCCGCTTGCCCCAAGGGCATCAAGCTCGACTTCATCGCGCTCATGAATCGGGACGTCACCGTCGGAAGTCTGAGGCACCCCGTCCGACCCTAGCCGGCGGGTCTTGAGGTCCGCGGCGCGCCATGTGCAGCCGGGCGGGCTCTGGAGGTGGCTGTAAGTATATATACTCCAACAGATTAGACCTTTCTTCGCCCTACGCTCCCCTTTCTCCCTTTACCGGTCGTAGCCGCCGCCTGTATATCTTGCTAGCATCTCCGGGCGGCCCTCCCCTGGCCGCTTCCCCGAGCTGTCGCAACCCACCCCGCGCGGCGAGTACGGATGCCATTTCGAATCTGGGCCCTCGGCCTCTCTCTCGCGGTCTTTTCGTCCGTGGGAGCGAGCGCCGAGCCCGCATTCCACAAGGTGAGCCGCGGCGACACGCTGGGCGTCATTGCCCAACGCTATGGCGTTCGCGTGACCGAACTCCGCAGCTGGAACGAGCTCCGCGGCAGCCGCATCTACGTGAACCAGCGCCTGCGCGTCGAAGATCCCCATCGCCCGGCAGCGTCGGCGAGCACGAGGACCTACACGGTCAAGCGTGGCGACACTCTGTATTCGATCGCTTCGCGCCACGAACTCAGCCTCAACGAACTCCGCGCCCTCAATGGCCTCACGGGCAATCTCATCAGCCCCGGCCAGGAGCTCGTCGTCCGTCAGGTCGTAGAGTTTCGCTACGAGGTACAGCGTGGTGACACGCTCGGCGAGATCGCCCGGCGCAATGGCATTCAACTCGCCGCACTGAAGGCCCGCAACAACCTCTCGACTTCCACGATCTATCCGGGTCAGGAACTGAAGATCCCGATCGGTGTCGACGCCCCCCTCATCGCGCTGGAGGACATCGACTGGAGCAGGCTCAGCGCGGAATCCAGCGTCGGAGAGCGCATCACCACTTCCAATGGCCCTTACTTCAGTCAGGCGCCGGCGGCCGTCTATCAGAAGAGCCAGGGCTATGTCGAGGACACGAAGCTGGGGCCCTTGCCGGCCTACCAGCGGGCGGAAAAGCTATTCGGCGAATTTGAGGCCCGGGTCAGCGCGATGGGGCGCCTCAGTCACGATCTCGATGGTTGGCATGTCGTCCTCGACCCCGGCCACGGCGGCATCGATCCCGGCGCCATCGTGAAGACACTCGACGGAAACGGCGACGCGATCTATGTCGTCGAGGACGAGTACGTGTACGATGTCGCGCTTCGAACCTATGCCCTCCTGCGTCTGCACGGCGCTCGCGTGACACTCACGCTGCTGAGCCCGAATCATCTGATCCGCGACAACGTGCCCGCCGCCCGCACCTTCGTGCACGAGCGCAACGAGGTCTATCACCACCGAGCCATCAATGAAAGCAACCGCACGAGCAGCTGGCCCCGCGGCGGACGCTCCGGCCTGCGGCAGCGCCGCGAGGTCATCGATGCGGCCGTCGGCAGCGCGAGCGGGGAGAAGACCGTCTTCATCAGCCTTCACGCCGACA
>Ga0326597_10001136_pt1 | contig 43985 bp, 49 predicted proteins | sample RVTome_12_FD_203789 | JGI IMG/M metagenome (GOLD analysis project Ga0326597, IMG submission 203789) | Soil microbial communities from uranium-contaminated site in the Upper Colorado River Basin, Wyoming, United States - RVT100D185 | ecosystem: Environmental > Terrestrial > Soil > Contaminated >...
CGCAGCTGATCCAGATCGTAGAGGTGGTCCTTCCACTTCTCGTCGATGACGCCGAGGGTGATGTGCGACAGCGCCTGTTCGGGCAGGTTCGTGGCGCCGACCTTCGTCTCGACGTCCTTGAGCTGCCGGATCTTGGCCTCGAACGCCACGCGCCCCGCCTCGTGGGCGGCCCGGACCAGGTCGTCGTGATTCTTGACGACGGCGGGATCGGTGACGCCCGGGATCGTGATCAGGAATTTCTGGAGGAACTCGGTCTCGATGAGGGCCCGGTCCCACTGGCCCGGGTCGTTGTACTCGGCGACGATCCCGTCGGCGAGGCGCTCGACGGCCTGGTCGATCATGCGCTGCGCTTCGGCCTTGAGCTCCTCCCCGCCTTCGAGCGCGTACAGGCGCCGCGAGTAGATCACGTCGCGCTGCTTGTTCATGACGTCGTCGAACTGCAGCAGCTTCTTGCGCGCCTGGAAGTTCTGCAGCTCGACGCGCTTCTGGGCCTGGCCGATGGCGGCCGTCACCCACGGGTGCGTGATGACCTCGCCCTCTTCGGCGCCGGTGCGATCCATGATGCGCGCGATGCGGTCGGAGCCGAACAGGCGCATCAGGTCGTCTTCGAGCGACATGTAGAAGACGCTTTGCCCCGGGTCGCCCTGGCGGCCGGAGCGCCCGCGCAGCTGGCGGTCGATGCGCCGCGCCTCGTGGCGCTCGGTGCCGATGATCACGAGCCCGCAGGGGGGATCCTCGTTGCACTTGAGTTCTTTGATCCGCTCGGGCGCCAGGTCGGCCTGCTCCACCAGCTGGCCGAACGGCGCCTCGCGCGCTTTGATGCCGCAGACCTGGCACTTCTTGACGGCGGCCCCGAGTTTGATGTCGGTTCCGCGGCCCGCCATGTTCGTGGCGATGGTGATCGAGCCGGACTGGCCCGCCAGCGCGACGATCTCCGCCTCGCGCTGGTGGAACTTCGCGTTGAGGACCTCATGCTTCAGGCCGCGCCGCTTCAGCATCCGGGCGAGCGTTTCCGAGACCTCTACGTTGACGGTGCCCACCAACACGGGCAGGCCCCGCTTGTACTCCCGCTCGATTTCATCGATGATCGCGTTGTACTTCTCGCGCCGCGTCTTGTACACGAGGTCGTGCTTGTCCACCCGCCGGACCGGCCGGTTGGTGGGGATCACCACGACCGCGAGCTTGTAGATGTCGTGGAACTCGGTCTCTTCGGTCTCGGCGGTGCCCGTCATCCCCGCCAGCTTCTCGTACATGCGGAAGTAGTTCTGAATCGTGATCGTCGCGAGGGTCTGACTCTCCTCGCGCACCTGCACACCTTCTTTCGCCTCGACGGCCTGGTGCAGGCCGTCCGACCAGCGGCGCCCGGGCATCAGGCGGCCGGTGAACTCGTCCACGATGAACACCTGCCCGTCCTGGACGACGTACTCCACGTCCTTCTCGTACAGGGCGTGCGCCTGGAGCAGCTTGTGAATGATGCGGAGGATCTCGCTTTTCGAGGCGTACTCCGCCTCCACGGCGCGGCGGCGCTCGATCTTCTCCGCGGGGGAGAGATGCTCGTCGCGGTCGATCTCGTGCACCGCGTGCGAGATGTCCGGCACCACGAACAGCGTCGGATCCTGCGGCGACATCGTCTCGACACCCTTGTCCGTCAGATGGACGGAGTGCCCCCGCTCATCCATGACGAAATACAGCTCGTCCTCGACATGGCGCATCTTCTGGTCGCGCGCGGGGAGCTTGCGGTCCGCCAGGCGGTCGAGCTCGACGCGCTGCACCAGCTGCTTCACCCCGGTTTCGTTCAGGAGCTTCAGCAGCTTCTTGTTCTTCGGCATCCCCAGCCGCGCCTGGTAGAGCGGCACCGCGCCGTCATAGGCGGTCTTCTCGTCCGCCAGCAGGGGCTCGCCCTTGGCGATCAGGTCGTTCACGATCGCCGTCTGCTTCCGGACCAGCTGGACCACCTGGCTGTTGAACAGGGCGTACTTTTCGTCCGACTCCGCGCCGACGGCGCCCGAAATGATGAGCGGCGTCCGGGCCTCGTCGATGAGGATCGAGTCCACCTCGTCGATGATCGCGTACACGTGGCGCCGCTGGACGCGCTGCTCCAGCGTGAACACCATGTTGTCGCGCAGGTAGTCGAACCCGAACTCGTTGTTCGTCCCGTAGGTGATGTCGCTCAGGTAGGCCGCGCGCCGTTCCGGGGTCGACGGCTGGGTGTCGTCGATGCACGCGACGGTGAGCCCGAGCCACGTGAAGAGGTGACCCATCCACTGCGAGTCGCGCCGCGCCAGGTAATTGTTGACGGTGACGAGGTGGGCGCCCCGGCCGGCCAGCGCGTTGAGGTACAGCGGCAGCGTGGCCACGAGGGTCTTTCCTTCCCCCGTCGCCATCTCGGCGATTTTCCCCTGATGCAGGACGATGCCGCCGATGAGCTGCACGTCGTAGGGCACCATGTCCCACGACTGCTCGTGCCCCGTCACCACGACTTTGGATCCGATGAGGCGCCGGCACGCCTCCCGCACGGTGGCGAACGCCTCGGGGAGGAGCTGGTCGAGGGTGCGCTGGAGCTCGCCCACGTGCGCCTGCTCGGCGCGCCCGAGCTGGTCGCTCAGGTCGGCGCGCTCGTCCGGGTCGGGGCAATCGTGCTTCGCCTGCTTGAGCCGCTCGACCTCGGCCCCGAGCGCGCCGGTGCGTTCGGCGATGGCCGCCCGGAACATGGCGGTCTGCGCCTTCAGCGCGCTCTCGGACAGCTCCTTGAGGCGCGCTTCGTGCGTGTGGATCGCGTCGACGATCGGCTGGATGCGCTTCAGCTCGCGGTCGAACCGCGTGCCGAAGACCTTAGTGAACCAACGATTGGTCATGACTCCCCTAGCGATACAGCCCGTGGCCGGCGATGTACTCGCGCACCGCCTCGGGCACCAGATAGCGAATGGACCGCCCGGCCCGCACCCGCTCGCGCACCTCCGTCGCCGAGAGGGCGATGGCCGGAACTTCGATGACCCGGCCGATCAGCGGATGGCGCGGGACGGAGGCGCCGGGCCGGGCGAACACCACGACGTCGGCGAGCCGCGGCAGGGATTCGACTTCCCACCAGCCCGCGAGATCCTGCGCCGCGTCCGCCCCCAGCAATAACGTGAACCGGTTCCCGGGCTCGCGCTCGCCCAGCGCGCGCAGGGTGCGTACGGTGTACGACGGGGCCGGCAGGCCGAGCTCGACCCGCTCGACCGTCAGCCGCGGATTGCCCGCGGCCGCCAGCGCCAGCATCTCGGCCCGTTGCTCGGGGGTGGCCTCGTGGGCCGCCCGCTTGAAGGGCTGCTCGCGCGCCGGCATGAACCGGACCGCCGCCCCCAGGGCGTCGGCCGCCGTTTCGGCCACGACCAGGTGCCCCAGATGCACCGGGTCGAAGGAGCCCCCGAACAGGGCGTCCACGCGGGTCAGGACGGCGTGCCGGTCGTGTCGGCCGGGCAGCTCTTGGCGAGGCCGGCGGCCTGCGGATAGAAGCGGCGCAGGTGGGCGCAGGTCTCCTGCAGCTCTTCGGTGTACCCGATGGCGCGGTAGCTGTCCACCAAACGCAGCAGGGCGTCGGGCGCGAGCTTGGCGTCCGGGAAGTGGGCGATCACGTCCTTGAAGTAGATGATCGCCGAGTCGTACGCCTTCCGCCGCAGATAGAACATCCCGTTCCTGTAGGTCTTCTCGGCGAACTGGTTCTGGAGCCGGCGCACGTGGGGGCGGGCCCGCGCGGCCGCATCGCTCTCGGGGTATCGCCCCGCCAGCTCCTGATAGATCGACAGGGCGGTTTCCCCGTAGGTCGGGTCCAGCTCGGCGCGCCGCCACAGGCGCAAGTTCGAGTCGCCCGCGCGCAGCAGCGCCAGCGGCGCGTACTCGCTGGCCGGGAATTCGTCGGCCACTTTGCGAAATTCGTGCGCGGCCTGTACCCGGTCGCCCGTCTGGAAATACGACTCCGCCAGGTAGAAGCGCGCCGCCGCCGCCTCGGGCTGGCCCGGCGCGAACTCGAACGTCAGCCGCTGCAGCGCGAGCTGCGCGCGGCGGAAGTCGCCGCGCCGGAACAGCGTCAACGCGTGATTGAGCTCCGCTTCCGGCTGCGTCGCCGTCTGCATCCGCGGCCCGTGGTGGCAGGCAGCCGCGATCGTCGCCACGCCGAGCATCCACACCATCCGTCGCATCATTCGGGTTCAGCCTTCCCCAACGAGTTGATCTTCTCCTGGGCTCGCTGGGCGATCGTGTCGCCCGGCGTGCCGCCCACCAACGCCTGCTGATAACTCTCGAGCGCCGCGGCGATGTCTCCCTGCGCGAGACGCACGTCGCCGAGCCCCAGGAACGCCGCCCGTACCACGTCGGGGGACGCCCCCGGCGCCGTCGCGCGGCGGAACCAGCCCTCGGCCTCCGCAGGCCTGCCGCCCTCCAGCGCGAGCTGGCCCTGCACCAGGGCGCACAACCCCAGGCCCTCCCGCGCCGACTCCACCACGACGGGCGCGCGCTGCCGCCGGATCACGCCCTCGAACACCGGCACGGCGGTGCCGCAATCGCGCACGCGCGCGAGAGTCATCCCGTACACGAAGAGCAGCGAGTCGGCGCGCGCCGCGCTACTGGCGGCGGCGGTGGCGGCGGGCAACAGGGCCAGCGCCGTCGCCGTGTCACCCCGGTCGACCGCGTCGAGCGCCGCGAGTGCCGCGTAGCGCCCCAGCGGCCGCGCGGGGGCGATCTCGCGCAGTCCTGCGAGCGCGCTCGTGAGCGCGCCGCGGTCGTTCGCGCCGAGCGCCGCCCGAACCACCCGCTCCAGCCCGTCCGCGGCCTCATCGACGCGCGAGCGGTCTTCCCGCGCGAGGGTCCGGTAGGCGTCGGCCGCGAGCGCGTACTCCTCGGTGTGGACCGCCGCGGCGCCGAGCTTCGCCGCAAGGGGTCCGCTGCGCGGGCGCGCCTTGATGCCGAGCTGGTATTCCGCGAGCGCGCTGCGATAGTCGCCAGCGGTGTAGGCCCGGTCGCCGAGCTCTTCGTGATCCGCGGCGCTGCGCGCGCAGGCGCACGTGACCGCGAGCAGCGCGGCCGCCCACCGCCTCACGCCTTCTTCTTCTTTCCGCCGCGCGGCGGCTTGGCCGGCAGCGGCGCGGGCGGCGCCTCATTTCGGGACAACATCGCCAGATACGCCTCTACGCGGGGATCCTCCGCCCGGCGCGCGCGGCACGCCTCCCACACCTCGCGCGCCGCGAGCCCGTCGCCCGCCAGGTAACAGGCCAGCCCGAGCATCGCCGCCGCGTCGAGGAACGCCGGCCGCTCGCGCACGATCGTCTCGAACTGGTCGCGGGCATCGAGCGCCCGCCCCGCTTCGAGCAGCAGCCGGCCCAGCTTATACCGCAGATCGTGGAAGGCGGGTCCCAGCTCGAGCGCTTCCTCGTACTGACCGATCGCCTGGGCCAGGCCCCCCGCCTCGAGGTAGGCCTGGCCCATCGCGGCGTGCTGATTCGCGAGCTTGGCGGCGATGTGCGTGGGGAACCCCCCCCCCCGTTCCCCCGTGTCGATGCGGTGCGCCCGCCGCAGCACGGCGGTCGCCTCCTCCTCCCGGCCCAGGTCGTTCAACACGAGGGCCCGGTGGATCAACGCCTCGACGTAGTGCGGATTGAGCACCAGCGCGCGATCCAGCTGCTCGAGCGCCTTCTCGGGCTGCCCGGCGAGCGAATACGACAGGCCCAGCAGGTGATGGGCGTCGGCGAACGCGCGCCCGGTCGCGATGACCTCCTCGAGGAGGTGGATCGCGCCGTAGTAGTCCTGCAGCTCGAACCGCTCGCGCGCCTGCTCGACCAGGCGCTCAGGACTGACGTCCATGGGTCTCCTCGTACCAGCGCACGAAGTTCTTGATGCCTTCCTCGATCCCGACCCGCGGCCGGTAGCCCAGGGCGCGCTCGGCGCGCCGCAGGTCGGCGGCGGTCAGACGGACGTCGCCGGGCTGATCGGGGAGCCGCTCGATCCGGGGCTCGCGCCCCAGCGCCGCACCGATCAGCGCGATCAGCCGGTCCAGCCGCACGCGCGCGCCGCCGCCGATGTTCAGCAGCTCGAAGCGCCCCATGGTGCCGGCGTCGTCGGTGCGGGCGAGCGCCGCCAGGACCCCGTCCACCGCATCGCTAATATAGGTATAGTCGCGTTCGCTCGAACCGTCGCCGTGCATCTGGACGGGCCGGCCGCGCGCGATCAGGTCGGTGAAGCGGTGAATCGCCAGGTCGGGCCGCTGGCGGGGCCCGTACACCGTGAAGAACCGGAGGCAGACGGTCCGCATCGGGTAGAGATGAGCGAAGGCGTGGGCCAGGAGCTCGCCCGCCCGTTTGGTCGCGGCGTAGGGCGAGATCGGCGCCCCGGCCGGGGCGTCCTCGGCGAACGGCGCGGGCGTGGCGTCCCCATAGACCGACGACGAGGAGCCGAACACGACGCGCCCGATCCCGGCGCGGCGCGCGGCGTCCAGCACGCGGGCGGTACCGGTGACGTTCGCCTCCACGTAGGCGGCCGGGTCGTCGAGCGACGGGCGTACCCCCGCCTTCGCCGCGAGGTGCAGCACCGCCGCCACCTCCCCATCCAGCGGCACCGCGGCGCGCGCCACGTCGGCTTCGACCAACCGGAAGGCGGGCTGCGAGCGGAGCAGCTCCAGGTTGCGCTCCTTGATCGCCCGCGGATAGAACGGGTCGAAGTTGTCCACGCCGACGACCTCGTATCCCCGGGCGACCAGCGCCTCGCAGACGTGGGAGCCGATGAATCCGGCGGCCCCGGTGACCACCACTTTCCCAGGAGCGCTCACCGGCCAACGACGCCCCGCAGATACTCGATCGTGCGGCGCAAGCCCTCGTCGAGGGACACGCGGGGCTCCCAGCCGAGCGTCGCCCGGGCGCGGGCGATGTCGGGGCGCCGCACGCGCGGATCGTCGACCGGGAGGGGCCGCTGCACGATGGCGCTGCGGCTCCCCGTCAGCGCCAGCACCCGCTCGGCGAGCTGGCGCACGGTGAACTCGTGCGGGTTGCCCAGGTTCGTCGGCTCGTCCGTGCCGCGCTCGAACATCCGCACAATGCCGTCGACGAGATCGTCCACGTAGCAAAACGAGCGCGTCTGCGAGCCGTCACCGTACACGGTGAGCGGCTCGCCGCGCAGCGCCTGCGCGATGAAATTCGACACGACCCGGCCGTCGTTGGGACGCATCCGCGGCCCGTACGTATTGAAGATCCGCACGATGCGCGTGTCGAGGCCGTGATAACGGTGGTAGGCCATGGTGATCGCTTCGGCGAAGCGCTTGGCCTCGTCGTACACGCCGCGCGGGCCGACGGGGTTCACGTTACCCCAGTAGGTCTCGGGTTGGGGGTGGACGAGCGGGTCGCCGTACACCTCGGAGGTCGACGCGAGCAGAAAGCGCGCGCCCTTGGCCTTGGCGAGACCCAGGGTGTTGTGCGTGCCCAGCGCGCCGACCTTGAGCGTCGGGATCGGGTACTCGAGGTAATCGATCGGGCTCGCCGGGCTGGCGAAGTGCAGCACGCCGTCGAGCGGGCCCGAGACGTCGATGAAGGTTGTGACGTCCTGGCGCACGAGGTGGAAGCCCGCGTGGCCTTCGAGATGGGCGAGGTTCGCGGGGTTGCCGGTGATCAGGTTGTCCATGCCGACCACCGTGTGCTTCAGCCCGAGGAGCCGATCACACAGGTGCGAGCCGAGGAAGCCGGCGGCGCCCGTTACGAGGAGGCGCATGCCAGGCGGCGGCCGATGCTGTCGTAGGTGAACCCGAGCGCGGCGAGGCGATCGGGCTCGTAGAGGTTGCGGCCGTCCACGACGAGCGGCCGCCGCATCAGCTGCCGCATCCGTGGAAAATCGGGGTTCCGGTACTCCAGCCACTCCGTGACGATGGCCAGGGCGTCGGCCCCCGCGAGCACGTCGAAGGCGTGGCCGGCGTACGTCACGCGGTCGCCCAGCTGGCGCCGGGCCGTGTCGGCCGCCGCCGGATCGTGCACGCGCACGCTCGCGCCCGCGGCGAGCAGCGCCTCGACCAGCACGAGCGCAGGACTTTCGCGCACGTCGTCGGTCTCCGCTTTGAACGCGAGGCCCCACACGCCGATCGCGCGGCCCTGCAGCGCGCCGTCAAAGTGCCGCTCGAGCTTCTCGAACAGCAGCCGCTTCTGGCGCTCGTTCGCCGCCTCGACGGCCGCGAGGATGTCGAGAGGCACGCCGCGCTCCCGGCCCGTCCGGATCAGCGCCTGCACGTCCTTGGGGAAGCACGAGCCGCCGTAGCCGGGCCCCGGGAAGAGGAACGCCGGGCCGATGCGGCGGTCGGTCCCGATCCCCTTGCGCACGAGGGTCACGTCGGCGCCGACCGCCTCGCACAGGCGCGCGACCTGGTTCATGAACGAGATGCGCGTCGCCAGCATCGCGTTGGCCGCGTACTTCGTCATCTCCGCCGACGGGATGTCCATGAAGATGAGCGGATTCCCCGTGCGCACGAACGGCGCGTACAGCTCCGCCAGGACCGTGGCGGCCTCGTCGGAATCCACGCCGACCACCACCCGGTCCGGCTTCATGAAATCCTCGACCGCCGCGCCTTCCTTCAGGAACTCGGGGTTCGAGCAGACGTGGAACGGCGTCTTGCTGTGCTTGGCGACCTCGGCGCGGACCTTCTCGGCCGTCCCCACCGGCACCGTGCTTTTCGTGATGACGATCTTGGACCGGCTCATGCGCTCGCCGATGGTCCGCGCCACCGCCAGGACGTGCTGCAGGTCGGCCGACCCGTCTTCATCGGGCGGCGTCCCGACCGCGATGAAGACGATGTCGGAGCGCTCGACGGCGCCGCCGACGTCGGTCGTGAACTGGAGGCGGCCCTCGCGCTGGTTGCGGGATACCAGGGGCTCGAGCCCCGGCTCGTAAATGGGCAGCTGGTTCTGTTTCAGGCCGTCGATCTTCGGCGCGTCGACGTCCGCGCAGACGACGTCGTTCCCCGTTTCGGCGAGACAGGCGCCGACGACCAGTCCGACGTACCCCGTTCCGACGACGGCCACCTTCACGGGGACCCGCTTCCCGGGCGCGGCAGCGCGTGGCGCGTATCGACGACCGCACGGGCGTGGCGCGCCACCATCCCGTAGTCGACGGCCGAGTGGTCTGTCACGACGATCACGCAGTCGGCGTCCTCGAGCGTCGCGTGGGTGAGCGGGACGGAGGCGAGGTCCAGCCCATCTTCCTTGAGCTTCGGCACGTACGGATCGTGGTAGCGCACCGTGGCGCCGCGCTGGCGCAGCAGCCGGATCACATCGAGGGCCGGGCTCTCCCGGATGTCGTCGATGTTCCGCTTGTAGGCGACGCCCAGCACCAGCACGGTGCTGCCGCGCACGGCCTTGCCGGCGTCGTTCAACCGCTCGGCGACTTTGCCGATCCAGTACTCGGGCATCGCCGCGTTCAGCTCGCCCGCCAACTCGATGAAACGGGTCTTGTAGTTGAGCGTGCGCATCTTCCAGGCGAGGTAGTGCGGGTCGAGCGGGATGCAATGGCCGCCGACGCCGGGCCCCGGCATGAACTTCATGAAGCCGAAGGGCTTCGTCGCCGCGGCCTCGATCACCTCCCACACGTCGACGCCGAGCTTGTCGCACACGATCGCCATCTCGTTGACGAGCCCGATGTTCACGCTACGGAAGGTGTTCTCGAGGATCTTCACGAGCTCGGCGGCCTCGGTGGACGACACCGGCACCAATCGCTCGATGGCGGGCTGGTACAGCGCCACCGCCACCTGGAGGCACGCCGGCGTGATGCCGCCGACGACCTTCGGCGTGTTCCGGGTGTTCCATTCCTCGTTGCCCGGGTCCACCCGCTCGGGAGAGAACGCGAGGAAGAAGTCCGCTCCCACCTTGAGCCCCGTCGCCTCGAGCGCCGGCAGCATCAGCTCGCGCGTCGTGCCGGGATAGGTGGTGGACTCGAGAATCACCAGCTGCCCGCGCCGCAGGGCGCGCTTCACCGCGTCCGTCGCCGCCAGCACGTAGCTGACGTCGGGATCCTTGGTCTTGGACAGCGGCGTCGGGACGCAGACGGAAATGGCGTCCGGCTCGCGCAGCCGCGTCAAGTCGGTGGTCGCGACGAACTTCCCCGACCGCACCGCCTCCGCGACCGCCGCCGCGGGCACGTCCTTGATGTGCGACCGGCCGGCGTTCAGACCGTCCACCACCGCCTGGCTCACGTCGAAGCCGAGCACGCGGTAGCCCGCCCGCACGAACTCCATTACGAGCGGCAGGCCCACGTACCCCAACCCGACGACACCGCACAGCGCCGTGCGGTCTTTGGCCTTGGCGAGCAGGGCCGCGGCGGGCGTCGTCACAGGGCCTCCGGCGCGCCGCCGCGCGCGAGGGAGCGCGATGCGGCCTCGAGCACGCGCACCACGCGCACCCCGTCCTCCGCGCCCGCCCCCGCGCGGGGCGGCTCCGCGCCGCGCGCCACGCGCACGAAGTGCGCGAGCTCGGCGGCGAGCGGCTCGACGTTCGGAATGCGGGGAATGAAGATGTCCCCCTCGCGGATCGCGAGACTCTCGCCGAACGACCGGTATTCGGGGGGGCGATCCACCCCTTTGTCGTAGATGCGCAGCTTTTCGCGCGGCTCCATGTCGTCGAAGACGACCATTTGCTTGGCCCCCACGACCGTGAGCTTGCGTTCCTTGTGGGGGTCGAGCCACGACAGCTGGACGTGGGCGAGCACGCCGCTCGCGAACTCCATCGTCAGAAACACCACGTCCTCGATCTTGGGCTGGAGGTAGCTCTTCCCCTGCGCGGCGACCCGCACCGGCTGCTCCCCCAGCAAGTGGAGGGCTACCGATATGTCGTGGGGGCCGAAGCTCCAGAGGGCGTTCTCATCCTGGCGCACCTGCCCGAGGTTCACGCGCAGGCCGTAGAGATAGAAGATCTTCCCCAGCTCGCCGCCCTGGACCATGGTCCGGAGCCGCTCCACCGCCGCGTGGAAGACGAGCAGGTGGCCGGCCAGCACCGGGACCTTCCGCTCCGCCCCCAGGGCGGCCACCGCCTCCGCGTCCCGGACGCTGAGGGCGAACGGCTTCTCCACGAGGCAGGGCTTCCCCGCCTCGATACAGCGCCGCGCGACGGCGGCGTGCGTGCCGGCGGGCGAGGCCACGATCACGGCGTCCGTCCGCTCGAGCAGCGCGGCCACGTCACCCGTGACGAACGTCGCGGGGTACTGGCGCGCGATCCGGTCGCGCGTCTTGGCGTCGGTGTCGCACACGGCGGCGAGCTCCGCGTCGGCGAGCCCCGCCGCGGTCCGCACGTGGTTCCGGCCCCAGGCGCCGGCGCCCACGACGCCGAGCCGCAGCCGGACGGGGGAGGGGGGAGCAGTCACCGATAGAACCCGCGGATCGCGTCGATCACGCGGTCGAGCTGCGGGCGCGTGAGCTCGGGGTAAATGGGCAGGGAGATCGCCTCGCGGGCGGCGCGCTCCGACTGCGGCAGGCTGCCGCCCTGGTAGCCCAGGTGCGCGAAGCACGGCTGGCGGTGCAGTGGAATCGGATAGTAGACGGCGTGGCCGATCCCTTCCTTCTTGAGGTGCGCCTGCAGTTCGTCACGCCGCTGGGCGCGCAGCGTGTACTGGTGGAAGATGTGTTCGTTGGCCGGGTCGACGGGCGGCGTCCGGACCTCGGTCAGGCCGGCCAGCGCCTTGGTGTAGTACGCCGCATGCTCGCGCCGCTTGGCCGACCAGGCGGCGAGGTGCGGCAGCTTGGCGAGGAGCACGGCGGCCTGCAGCGTATCGAGCCGCGAATTCGTCCCGACCTCGTCGTGATGGTACTGCTTGGCGCCGCCGTGCAGGCGCAGCTTGCGCAGCCGCTCGGCCGTCGCGTCGTCCGAGGTGACGATCATCCCGCCGTCGCCCCAGGCGCCCAGATTCTTGCTCGGGAAGAAGGAATACGCCGTCACCCAGCCCAGCTCGCCGGCCGCGCGCCACTCGCCGTCGATCATGCGGCGGGCCCCGATCGCCTGACAGGCATCCTCGATCACGGGGATGCGGCGCGGCTGGGCCAGCTGGAGGAGCCGCTCCATGTTCGCCATCTGTCCGTACAGATGCACCGGCACGATGGCCCGGGTGCGGGGCGTCAGCGCCCGCTCGACGGCGGCGGGATCGATGTTGAAGCTGCCCGCTGCGATGTCCACGAACACCGGCGTGCCGCCCGCGTTGTGAATCGTCCCCGCCGTGGCGAAGAAGGTGAACGGCGTGGTGATGACCTCGTCGCCGGGCTTCAGATTCAGGGTCTTGAGCGGAAGGAGCAGCGCGTCCGTGCCGCTCGCGCAGCCGACGCCGTGCTTGGCGCGTGACAGGGCGGCGATCTCCGCCTCGAGCTGGGGGATGGCGGGGCCCATGATGAACTGCTGCGCCTCGACGACGCGCAGCAGGGCGGGCAGGACTTCGTCCTTGATGGCGGCGTACTGCGCCACGAGGTCCAGCAGCGGCACGTTCATGATTTGCGGGGTGGAGTGATTTGGCGGAGCGCGCCGGCGCGCTCCTCGTAGGCGGCGCCGCAGGTCGCGCACGCGGCGCGGCCCCCCCCCCCGCCCGTCACGTGCAGCCGATCGCCGCACTGGCACATCCATCCCACGCGCCGGGCGGGGACGCCGACCATGAGGCCGTAGGGGGGGACGTCGGCGGTGACGACGGCGCCGGCCCCGATGAAGGCGTACTCGCCGAGCGTCACGCCACAGACGATCGTAGCGTTCGCGCCGATCGAGCCGCCGCGCTTGACGAGCGTCTTCATGTACTCGTGCTTGCGGGAGACGTGGCTGCGGGGGTTCAGCACGTTCGTGAACACGCACGACGGCCCGCAGAAGACGTCGTCCTCGAGCTCGACGCCCTCGTAGATCGAGACGTTGTTCTGGATCTTCACGTTGTCGCCGATCCGCGTCCCCGGCATCACGACGACGTTCTGGCCGAGGTTGCAGCGCGCGCCGATGACGGCCCCCGCTAACACATGCGAGAAATGCCAGATCTTGGTGCCGGCGCCGACGACGGCTCCGTCGTCGACGTAACTCGACTCGTGCGCGAAGTAGTCGGGCACTAGACCCCGATCACCTTGCACTCGAGCTCGAGCTCGACGCCCGTCTTCTTCGCGACCGTCTTGCGCACGTGCTCGATGAGCTTGAGCGCGTCGCTTGCGGTGCCGTTCCCCTTGTTGATGAAATAGTTCGCGTGCAGCGTGGAGACCTGGATGCCGCCGACGGTGAAGCCCTTGAGGCCGCACTCGTCGATCAACATACCGGCCGAGCGCGCTCCGCCCGGATTCGTGAACGTCGAGCCGCAGCACGGCTGGTCGAAGGGCGTGCCCGCCTTGCGCCAGCGGAACAGCTTGCCTTGCAGCTCCTTCAACTTGGCGGGCGGCTCTTCAGCGAGTCCCAGCTTTGCCTCGAGCACGATCCCCTCGATATTGCTCGCCCGGTACTTGAAGGAGATCTGCTTGCGCGACAGCTGCTTCACCTTGCCCTTCGCGTCCATCACGGTGACTTCCGTGACGACCTCGGCGAACTCCGCGCCGTGGCAGCCGGCGTTCATGTAGATGCCGCCGCCCACGGTGCCGGGAATGCCGATGAAGCGCTCCACGCCGGCGAACCCCGCCTCCGCCGTGCGGCGCGACAGAACGGGCGTGGGCATGCCGGCGCCGACGATGGCAATCGCACCCTTCATCTCGAAGCGGTCGAGGCCCTTCCCCATCCGGATCACGACGCCGGGGAAGCCGCCGTCTTTCACCAGGACGTTCGAGCCCAGGCCGAGCACGAGCCAGGGCAGGCCGCGATCGCGCGCCAGATCGAGCGCCTTGACGACGTCGTCCACGTCGGCGGGCAGGACGAGATAGCGCGCCGGGCCGCCGAGGCGCCACGTCGTGTAGCGCGCCAGCGGCTCCTGCTCGAGCACCTTGCCGCGGAACTTGACCTTGGGCGGCGGGGGCGGCGGGGGCGGCGCGGGCGGCGCGGGCGCCGGCTTCGGCGCCGGTTTGGGAGCCGCCATGACCGCCTTGACCGGCTTGGCCGCGGCCTTCGCTACGCCCTTACGGCCCGCAGCGCGGGGGACGGCTTTGCCGCGTCTCTTTCGACCTTCGTTTTTTCGTGCCATTCCTGGAGGCTCCTGACGCTCCCGGTTCGGCTGCGGAGCGCAATGATCGCGTCACCCGCGGCGCTCGCCGCGGACATGGTCGTGGTGTACGGCACCCGGTGCATCAGCGCGGCGCGCCGGATGGCGTAGTCGTCGGCCTGCGTGAACTTGCCCAGGGGCGTGTTGATCAGCAGGTGCACTTCCCCCGACACGATCAGATCGATCGCGTTGGGGCGCCCCTCGTGCACCTTCATCACCCGCTCCGCCGGCACGCCCCGCGCCCGCAGGTAGCGCTGGGTCCCTTCGGTCGCGAGAATCCGGAAGCCGAGCTCGTGGAAGCGCCGCACGATCGGCACTACCGTCGGCTTGTCGGAATCATTCACCGTCACGAAGATCGCCCCCTCGAGCGGCAGGCTGCCGTCCGCGGCGATCTGCGCCTTGGCGAAGGCCATGCCGAAGCTGTCCGCCAGGCCCATCGCCTCCCCGGTGGAGCGCATTTCCGGCCCCAACACGGTATCCACGCCGGGCAGCTTGGTGAAGGGGAAGACCGCCTCCTTCACCGCGACCCCGGCGACGGGAAGCTCATCGGGAAGGCCCAACTCGTCCAGGGTCCGCCCCACCATGACCGCCGCCGCGAGCTTGGCCAGGGGGATCCCCGTGGCCTTGCTGACGAAGGGCACGGTCCGGGAGGCCCGGGGATTGACCTCCAGTACGAACACGACCCCGTCCTTAATGGCGTATTGGACGTTGATCAGTCCCACCACCCCCAGGGCCCGGGCGAATGCCTGGGTATGCTGCCGCATCTCCGCCACCTGGCGGTCCCCGATCAGGTACGGGGGGAGGACGCAGGCGGAGTCGCCGGAATGGACGCCGGCATCCTCGATGTGCTGCATCACCCCGCCGATCACGCAGCGGGTGCCGTCGGCGATCGCGTCCACGTCGGCCTCGAAGGCGTCTTCGAGGAAGCGATCGATCAGGACCGGGTGTTCCGGGGCTACGCGCGCGGCCTTCACGAAGTAGTCGCGCAGCGACCCGTCGTCGTACACGATCTCCATCGCCCGGCCCCCGAGCACGTACGACGGCCGGACGAGCACCGGGTAACCGATCCGCTGGGCGACCGCGACCGCCTCCTCGACCGAGCGGGCCATGCCGTTGGGCGGCTGCCGCACGCCCAAGCGCCGGCCGAGCGCCTCGAAGCGCTCCCGGTCTTCGGCGATGTCGATCGCGTCGGGAGAGGTGCCGAGGATCGGCACGCCCGCGGCCTCGAGCGGTTTCGTGAGCTGGAGTGGGGTCTGGCCGCCGAGCTGGACGACGACGCCCTTGGGCCGTTCCCAACGGACGATCTCGATGACGTCCTCGAAGGTCAACGGCTCGAAGTACAGCTTGTCGGAGATGTCGAAGTCGGTCGAGACGGTTTCGGGGTTCGAGTTGATCATAATCGTCTGGAACCCCAGCTCGCGGAACGCGAGGCCGGCGCGCACGCAGCAGTAGTCGAACTCGACGCCCTGCCCGATGCGGTTCGGGCCGCTGCCGAGGATGACGATGCCCCGCTCGCCCAGCGGCTCGGACTCGTTCTCCTCGTCGTAGGAGGAGTACAGGTACGGCGTCGCAGACGGGAACTCGCCGGCGCACGTGTCCACCGTCTTGTAGGCCGGGTGGATGCCGAGGGCCCAGCGCTGCTCGCGGATCGCCGCCTCAGTGCTGCCGCGCAGCGCGGCGAGCTGGCTGTCGGAGAACCCGAGGCGTTTCATGCGGCGCAGCTCGGCCGCGCCCGGTGCCGCGAGCGCGGCGAACCAGCGCTCGGCCACGACCAGCTCCTCCAGCTGATAGAGGAACCAGGGATCGATGCCCGACGCCTTCGCGATGTCGTCCACCGCGAGGCCCGCGAGCAGCGCGCGCTTGACCTGGAAGATCCGTTCGGGCGTCGGCGTGTGCAGCGCGACGCGCAGGTCCTCGGGCGAGTCGCTCGTCAGGCGGTCGTCGCCGAGCGTCGCGCCCGTCACCCACCCGGGGCGTCCGATCTCGAGCGCGCGCAGGCCCTTCTGGAACGCCTCCTTGAAGGTGCGGCCGATCGCCATCGCCTCCCCGACCGATTTCATCTGCGTCGTGAGCCGGAAATCGGCGGTGGGGAATTTCTCGAACGCGAAGCGCGGCACCTTGACCACGACGTAGTCGAGCACCGGCTCGAACGACGCCGGCGTCGTCTTCGTGATGTCGTTGGGGAGCTCGTCCAGCGTGTAGCCCACGGCGAGCTTGGTGCCGATGCGCGCGATCGGGAAGCCGGTCGCCTTGGACGCGAGCGCCGAGCTGCGCGACACGCGCGGATTCATCTCGATCACCAGCATTTCGCCGTCGGCCGGGTTCACCGCGAACTGGATGTTGCAGCCCCCCGCTTCGACGCCGATCTCGCGGATGATCGCGATCGCCGCGTCGCGCATGCGCTGGTACTCGCGATCGGTCAGCGTCATCGCGGGCGCGACCGTGATCGAATCGCCGGTGTGCACGCCCATCGGGTCGAGATTCTCGATCGAGCAGACGATCACGACGTTGTCGCGCCGGTCGCGCATCACCTCGAGCTCGAACTCCTTCCACCCGAGCACGCTCCGCTCGATCAGGGTCGAGTGCACGGGCGAGAGCTCGAGCCCGCGTTGCACCAGCTCCTCGAACTCGGCGCGGTTGTACGCCACGCCGCCGCCGGTGCCCCCCAGCGTGAACGAGGGCCGGATGATCGCGGGGTAGCCCACTTCGGCCGCCGCGTCGAGCGCGTCCGCTACCGACGTGACCGTGCGCCCCTGCGGCGTGTCGAGCCCGATGCGGCGCATCGCCGTGGCGAACTCCGCGCGGTCCTCGGCCATGCGGATGGCGCGCGCGTTGGCGCCGATCAGCTCGACACCGTACCGCTCCAGCGTGCCGTCGTTCACCAGCGCCATCGCCACGTTGAGGGCCGTCTGGCCGCCCATCGTCGGCAGCAGGGCGTCGGGCCGCTCGCGCTCGATGACCTTGCGGACCCAATCGGGCGTGAGCGGCTCGATGTAGGTGCGGTCGGCCAGCTCGGGGTCGGTCATGATCGTGGCCGGGTTCGAGTTCACCAGCACGACCGCGTACCCTTCCTCCCTGAGCGCCTTCACCGCCTGCGTCCCCGAATAGTCGAACTCCGCCCCCTGCCCGATAACGATCGGGCCGGAGCCGAGCAGCAGGATGCGGTGCAGGTCAGTCCGCTTGGGCATCGAGCACGTCCCGCAGGATCTCATCGAGCGCGCGGCGCGGGCTCCAGCCCGTCGCCGCGCGCAGCTTCGCCGCGTCTCCCACGAGGTGGGGGATGTCGGCCGGCCGCATCAGCTCTGGGTCGGCCTCGGGGATGGCCCGGACGCCGAGCAGGCCCGCCATCCGAAACAACAGATCCTCGAGGCTCGTCCCCTGCCCCGACGCGACGTTGTAGATCTCGCCCGGTTCGCCCTTGCCGAGCAGGCGGACGTAGGCGTCCACGACGTCCTGCACGTGCAGCAGGTCGCGCACCGGCTCCAGGTTCCCGACTTTGACGACCGGCGCGCCGATCCGTTTCGCGAAGCGCAGGCGCTGCGCGAACGCCGGCACGACGAAGCGCGCATCCTGCCCCGGCCCCGTGTGGGCGAAGGCGCGCGCCACCACCACGCGCAGGCCCGCGCGGCGCCATGCCTCGAGCCCGGCCACTTCGGCCCCCCGCTTACTGGCCGCGTAGGGCGAGCACGGCTCCGCGGGGTCGGTCTCGCGCCGCGGCGCGTGGCCCTCCCCCCGGCCGTACACCTCGCCCGTCGACACGACGAGAACGACGGGATCGGCCCGGTCCATGCGCCGCGCCTCGGCGAGGACGTGCGCGAGCCGCGCCGTGCCCGCCGCGTTCACCGACCAGGCGACGCCGGGATCGCGCAGCGCATCCGCGCCCGACGCGACGGCCGCGAGGTGCACCACGGCGTCGTACGGCAGGTCCACGCACTGGCGCACCGACTCGTCGCTCGTGACCTCGAGCGGCAGCCAGCGCACCGCGCCACGCTCGGCCGCCGTGAGACCGTCGTCGCGCTGCGGCATGGCCGGCCGGACGGCACCGAACACTTCGCGGCCGTCGTCGAGCAGGCGCCGGATCAGCCAGCGCCCCACGAAGCCGTCGGCGCCGGTCACCAGGACCTTCACGCCAACCGCTCCAGGTCCGCGTCCACCATCATCGTCACGAGCCGCTCGAAGCTGACCTGCGGCGCCCATCCCAGATCGCGCCGGGCTTGCCCCGCGTCCGCGAGCAAGACATCGACTTCGGCCGGCCGCATGAAGCGCGGGTCCACCTTCACGTATTGTTTCCAGTCGAGACCCACGTGCCCGAACGCCACCTCGCACAGCTCGCGCACCGAATGCGTCTCGCCCGTGCCGATCACGTAGTCCCGCGGCGTGTCTCGCTGCAGCATCCGCCACATCGCATCCACGTAGTCGCCGGCGAAGCCCCAGTCGCGCCGCGCTTCGAGGTTGCCCAGGCGCAGCTCCGTGGCTGTGCCGCGCTTGATGCGGGCGACGGCGTCGGTCACCTTGCGGGTCACGAACTCGAGCCCGCGCCGCGGCGACTCGTGGTTGAAGAGGATGCCGCTCACGGCGTACAGTCCGTACGACTCGCGGTAGTTCACCGTGATCCAGTGGCCGTACACCTTGGCCACGCCGTACGGCGACCGGGGGTAGAACGGCGTGGTCTCGCGCTGCGGGGTTTCCGTGGCCTTGCCGAACATCTCCGACGAGCTGGCCTGGTAGAAGCGGGCCTCGGGGTGCGCGAGGCGGACCGCCTCGAGCAGCCGGGTCACACCCAGGGCCGTGAATTCGCCGGTCAGGACCGGCTGGCTCCACGACGTGGGCACGAAGCTCTGGGCGGCGAGATTGTAGACTTCGTGGGGCTTCGCGTCCCGGATCACCGTCGTCAGGGAGTGCTGGTCCAGGAGGTCCGCCGCCACGACGTGCAGCCGGTCGAGGAGGTGGCCGATGCGCTCGTAGGAATCGTGCGACGTGCGCCGCACGACGCCGATGACCTCGTAGCCCTTGTCGAGCAGGAGCTCGGCCAAGTAGGATCCGTCCTGCCCGGTGACGCCGGTGACGACGGCGGTCTTGCGGGGTTGCCGCTCCCCGGTGGCCCGTTTAGGTTTAGGCCTCTTTGCGGCGCCTGGTTCACTCATTTTCGTTCGGACAGCCCATGGCCAGAGTGTGTGAGATTTGTGGCAAGGGCCCCATGACGGGGCACAACGTCAGCCACGCGAACAATAAGACGAACCGCCGCTGGTACCCCAACCTGCAGCGCGTACGGGCCGTCGTGAATGGCGCGGTGCGGCGCATCCGCGTATGCACCCGCTGTCTCAAGTCGAACAAGGTCGCGAAAGCGTCCTGACGGATACGAAAAAGGGGGACCCGCCGGGGTCCCCCTGTCGTTCGCGGCCCGCCCGCCCCCCGTCGTTGCCTCACTCACTCAATAATTCGATCAGGGCCACGTCGGCGCCGTCGCCGACGCGGTGCCCCAGCTTCACGATCCGCGTGTAGCCGCCCGGCCGGGCGGCGAACCGTTTGCCGATCTCGGTGAACAGCTTGTGCGTGACGTCCTTGTCCTTCAGGCGCCGCTCGACCAGCCGGCGGGCGTGGAGGTCGCCGCGCCGCGCGAGCGTGATCAGCCGCTCGGCGAACGGGCGCAGCTCCTTCGCCTTTGCCACGGTCGTCCGGATACCGCCGTGCCGGAACAGGTTCAAGGCGAGGTTGTTGAGCGTCGCCTTCCGGTGGCTCGCCGTGCGCGAGAGCTGGCGGCCTTTGGCGCGGTGCCGCATTACTCGTCGTCTCCGCCCGTCAACTGCGCCTGAGGCGCCATGCCGGGATCGACGATGCGGACCTCGCCGCCTTCGGCGTCCTCGAACCGCATCCCGAAGTTCAGGCCCTCGCGGCGCAGCAGCTCGGCGATCTCGCCCAGCGCCTTCTCTCCCACGTTCTTCACCTTGAGCAGGTCCTCTTCCTTGTACTGCACGAGGTCACCCAGGGTGCGGATGTTGGAGTTCTTGAGCGAGTTGATCGACCGCACCGAGAGGCCGGCGTCGTCGATGGCGCGGCCGAGCACGTCGTGCAGGTGGCCCGCCTGGGTCCCGCCGTTGCCCGCGGGCTCCGCGGCGATCATCGGGACCTTGCCGAAGTCCACGAAGAACCGGAAGTGCTCCTGCGCGAGCGCCGCGGCGTACGCCACGGCATCCTCGGGGGAGATCGTGCCGTTGGTCTCGACGGTCAGCGTGAGCCGGTCGTAGTCGGTGCGCTGGCCGACGCGCGTCTCCGCCACGGTGAAGTTCGCGCGGCGCACGGGATTGTAGATCGAGTCGATGCGCACCACGTCGACCGGCATCGTCCGGTCCACAGGGTGCTGCTCCGCCTCGACGTACCCGCGGCCCTTGTTCACGTACAGCTCGCCCGCGATGTCCCGTTCGTCCTGCACGGTGAAGAGCAGCTGGTCCGGGTTCTGGATCGTGACCGATCCGTGCGCCTCGAGGTCGCGCGCGTACACCGGGCCCGCCTTTTCGACCTTCAGCCGCAGCACGGCCTCGTCGACTTCGGGAGCGAGCACCAGCGTCAGCTGCTTCAATCGCTGGATGATCTGGTGCACGTCCTCGACGACGCCGGGGATGGTCTGGTGCTCGTGCACCACCCCGTCGACGCGGAACGCCCAGACCGCGGCGCCGCGCAGCGACGAGAGCAGCAGCCGGCGCAGCGAATTGCCGAGGGTGTAGCCGTAGCCCCGCTCGAGCGGCTGGAGGCGGAACTCGGCGGCATGCGGGTTGTCCTCGCGCTTGGTCATCTCGACCAGGTGCGGCCGGACCAACCCCGTCAAATCAAGAGTCGTCATCACTTGGAATAGAGCTCGACGATTAGCTGTTCTTGCGCGGCGATCGGGATGGCGTCGCGGGTCGGCCGCTCCGTCATCTTGCCCAGCGCTTTGTCAGTGTCCACCTGGATCCACGAAACCGGCTGTCCCCGCCCGAACTGCTCGAGCGCGGCCTGCACCTGCACGAGCTCGCGGCTCGCGTCGGCGACCTTCACTTCTTCCCCGAGACGCACGCGATAGGACGGAATGTCCAGCACGCGGCCGTTGACGAGGATGTGACGATGGCGCACGAGCTGGCGCGCCTGCTTGCGCGACGTCGCGAAGCCCATCCGATACACGAGATTGTCGAGGCGGCTCTCGAGGGCGACGAGCAGCGCTTCGCCCGTCACGCCCGGCTCCTTGATCGCGCGCTCGAAGAGGTTGCGGAACTGGCGCTCGGAGAGGCCGTAGATCCGCTTGACCTTCTGTTTTTCACGCAGCTGCTTCGCGTACTCCGACGCCTTGCGCCGCCGGCCGGTCGACTGGCCGTGCTGGCCGGGCGCGTAGGCGCGGCGCTCGATGGCGCACTTCTCCGTGAGGCAGCGCGTGCCCTTCAGGAACAGCTTCGTGCCCTCGCGGCGGCACAGCCTGCAGACGGGACCCGTGTATCGCGCCATCCGTCAGACCCGCCGCTTCTTGGGCGGCCGGCACCCATTGTGGGGGATCGGGGTCACGTCGCGGATCGAGCGGATCTGCAGGCCGACGCTCGCGAGCGCCTGGATGGCGGACTCGCGGCCCGAGCCGGGGCCCTGCACGCGCACGTGCACGCGCTTCACGCCGAGGTTCAGCGCCTCGCGCGCCGCCTGCTCGGCCGCCACCGTCGCCGCGAACGGCGTGGACTTCTTGGATCCCTTGAAGCCCGCCTTGCCCGAGGAACCCCAGGTGACGGCGTTCCCCTGCAGGTCGGTGATCGTGATGAGCGTATTGTTGAACGTCGCCGTGATGTGGGCGATGCCCTCCGCCTCGACGACCTTCTTGGCGCGCTTGGCGCCCGCCGGCTTTGCTTGTGCCATGTACTCTTACTTTTTCAGTGAGGGCTTCTTCTTGCCCGCGATCGCGCGCCGGGGACCCTTCTTCGTACGCGCATTGGTGTGCGTGCGCTGGCCGCGCACGGGCAGATTCTTGCGATGGCGCGTGCCGCGATACGTCCCGACGTCCATCAAGCGCTTGATGTTCATCGCGACTTCGGTGCGCAGCGCGCCCTCGACCTTGTAATCCCGCTCGATCACCTGCCGCAGCCGCGCCACCTCGGCGTCGCGCAGGTCCCGCACGCGCGCGTCCGGGCTGACGCCCGTCTCCGCGAGAATCCGCTTCGCGTTGCTGGGGCCGATGCCGAAGATGTAGGGGAGAGCGTACTGAATCTTCTTGTCACGCGGCAAATCCACGCCTGCAATACGGGCCATGCGCTAACCCTGCCGCTGCTTGTGCTTGGGGTTGCGCTTGCAGATCACGCGGATGACGCCCCGCCGCGTGATGACCTTGCAGTGCTCGCAGATGGGGCGGACGCTCGAACGTACCTTCAACGGGCCCTCGCCTGAGAAAAATTCCGATTGAGCCGCGAAGTATAGACGGGCCCGTAAGTGCACGCAAGGGGCCCGATTACGACCGAGCACGACCGATTACGGCGCGCTGCGCAGCTCCGCCAGCGCCCATCGGCCGGCCTGCAGCCGGAACCCCAAAAACAGCGTCTCCCGCCGTAGCTCGGACGTGCCGGCCACCACATAGCGCCGCGTCAGTTCAACGAACCCCTTCCCTGGCTCCACCTCGCGGATCACCGCCACGTCGAGCCCCCGCTCCTCCACCGCCCGCAAGTACCGCCGCAACAGCTCCACGGCCTGCGCCCGCCCGAGCGGCGAAGAGGGGTCCGCCCCCGGAATCTGCAGCACCAGGCTAGAGCTTTGCCCGACAAGCGCTTGAGGATCGTGCGCCAACCAGGCCTGCTTCGCGCGCTCCGCCGCCGCCGGCAGCGTCGCCTGCGCGGCTGCCGGCACGCCCACCGCGAGCAAGGCGGCGGCGAGGAACAACGTGGGGAGGTACCGCAGGGTCAGGTCCATGGGCACCCTCATACCCCGGAGACCACGGCTTCGGCAAACCGCCGATAGGCGGCCACGGGATCGGGGGAGGCGGTGATCGGCCGCCCGACGACGAGATGCGTCGCCCCGCGGCGCACCGCTTCGTCCGGCGCCATCGTGCGGGCCTGATCGCCCGCGGCGTCGCCGGGGAGCCGGATCCCGGGAACGACGATCCACGGCTCCGTTCCCAGGGCTTCACGCAGCAGGGCGAGCTCCTGCCCGGAGGCCACCACCCCGCGCAGCCCCGCGTTGAGCGCCGCGCGCGCCAGGCGCTCCGCCTCGAACCCCAGGTCCGGCACGCCCCGCCCCAGCACCGCCTCGAGCTCGGCGGCATCGTGCGACGTCAACACCGTGACGCCCACGAGCGCGAGATCGGAGCCCGCGGCGTGCACCGCCGCCGCCAGCATCGTCCGGCCGCCGAGGCAGTGGACGGTGGTCATGCCGACGCCAAGCTCCCGCGCCGCGGTGACGGCGCCGGCCACGGTGGTCGGGATGTCGTGGAACTTGAGGTCGAGGAACACCCGGACGCCCCGCGCGGCGAACTCGCGCACCAGCGCCGGGGGCGCCCCCCCGCCGGCCCCCCCCCCCCCCCCCCCCCTTCGCGCACGTAGAGCACCGGTCCGAGCTTCACCCAGCGCAGCCCGGGGAGCCGGCCGGCAAGGGCGAGCGCCTCGCGACCGCTCGGCAGGTCGAGCGCGACAATCAGCTCAGCCACGGGCCCCTCCCAACGCGCGCGCGATGCGCTCGGGAACGCGTGGGTCCGCCATGGCCGCGGTTCCGATGGCGACGAGCGACGCTCCCGCCGCGAGATACTCCCGCGCGTCAGCGGCGGTCCTCACGCCCCCCACGCCGATCACGGGCATGCCCACCCGCTCCGTCACCCGCCGCGTCGCGAGCACGCCGACAGGCAGCAGCGCGGGACCGCTCACCCCGCCGGTGCCGTTCCCGAGCCGCCGATCGAGCATCCCCGGCATCGTGTTCACGAGCGTGACGGCCTCGGCGCCCTCGCCCTGCGCGACACGCGCCATTCCTGGAATGTCGGGAAGCACGGGGGAGAGCTTGATGCTGAGGGGGCGGGAGCTGGCGCGCCGGCAGGCGCGCACCAGCTCGGCCAGGCCGCCGGGCTCCGCCCCGAACTCGAGGCCCCCCGCGCTGGTGTTCGGACAGGATGCGTTGATCTCGAAGGCGACGATGGCGTCAAGCGGGGTGAGCCGCTCGATCACCCGCACGTAGTCGGCGACGGTCGCGCCGGCCACGTTCACGATGATCCGCGTTCCCCTCCCTCCCATTTCGCAGCGGCGCGCGAGCCAGGGGAGGTCGTGCGTGGCCACCGCCTCGACCCCCGGGTTGGCGAGCCCGACCGCGTTGAGCATGCCGCCCCGGAACTCTGCGACCCGGGGGCCCGGATGGCCGCGCCGCGGCTCCGGAGTGACCGCCTTGGTGACGATCCCCCCCAGCGCGTCCAAGTCGATGACGCCGGCCACTTCCCGCCCGAACCCGGCGGTACCGGCGGCGAGAAGAATGGGGTTCTGGAACGTGACGCCGAACAGCCGGACCGCCGTCACGAGCGAGCCGGCCGCACGGTGGGGCGCTCCTGGGGGCGCTCGGCGGGAACGCGGCGGCCCGGGTCGTCGGGCCGCGCCCGCTCGCGTCCCGCAGCAGGCGCGAACCGGGGGGGGGCGTCCTCCAGCCATGGCCCGCGCGGCCCGGTGCGGAGCGCACCCGGGGAGGCGGCCGGCCCCGCCGCGCTCCGCACCAGCTGGACCCCCAGCTCGCGCGCGAGTGAGTCCTCGGCGGCGGCGTACGCGGGCGTCGCCTCGCCGCGTAGGGCGCGGGTGTAGGGCGACGCCGCGTACGCGCCGTCCAGGACGCCGATGATCGAGTCGTGCCGGTCGGGAACGAGCGGCAGCGCGGCGATGAGGGCTTTGGGAGCGAAGAGTGATGCGGTATCGGCGGCGGCGAGATCGAGCAACAGCCGCCCCGCGAGGCGCGGCGCGCCCAACGAATCGCGGGCCAGCTCTGCGGCGCGGAACGCCGCGCCGGGAGTCTCCGGGTTCGCGGCCACGTGCGCCAGGAGATCGAGCAGCTGCCGCGCGTCTCCCACCCCGCTCCCTCCGCCGTCTCCCGAGCGCACGATCCGCCTCACCTCGGCGACGACGGGGCCGAGATCACTGCGCGCGGCGACCCGGGCCGCCACGACGCGCTGCTCGCGGACCCGCGCGACCCCGGCATCGCCGACCGGCGCGGTCACCGCCGCCTGGCGATAGCGCGCCGCGGCAGCGTCGAGATCGCCCCGCGCGAACCGCCGGTCGCCATCGGCAACGAGGAGCCGGGCGCCCTCGGCGGCCGGTACGCGGGCCCGCGCGAGCAACCGGTTCAAGGCCGCCGACGCCGCGTCGGCCCCCGCGGTGGTCGCGAGGCCGTCGAGCAGCTCGGTCCAGTCGGCCCCACTGAACCGGCCGGCGGCGAGCGTGTCGAGCACGTCGCCCGCGTCCTCCGGCCGCCCCGCCGCGAGGAGCGCTCGGGCGCGGGCCGGCAGTGCCGCCGGCTCGCGGGAGCGTTGGAAGTGCGCCACCGCCTGGTCGTAGTCGAGCCGGCTCGCGGCCGCGCGGCCCGCGAGGTATTCCGCCCGGGAGCGGCGGGCGGCGTGGTCCGACGCCAGCGCTTCGCCGAGGGCCCGCTCGGCGTCGACCGGCTTGCCCGTCATGAGCGCGCAGTGCGCCGCGGCGAGCCCGGCACGCTCGCGCAGCGGCGCGTCACTCACCTTGGCCAGCGCCTCCGCGATCGGCGCGGCGGCGGCGTCGCAGCGCCCCGCGCGCGCGAGCCCTTCCCCCCGAAGCACGAGGGCGTCGTCGGCCCACCGGCTGTGGGGGTGGTGCGTCATCACCGATTCCGCCTTCATCGCCGCGAGTCCCCACTGCGCCCGCGCCTCGGGCTCCCGGCCGCGCGCTTCGAGCCGCCGCGCCTCTTTGGCGAAGCGCTCCGCGGACCACATCGCGTTGTAGTAGGCGCAGCCCGAGAGCGTCAGAACCAGTGCTGCGAGCCGCGTGGCGCGCGTCACCGGCCGGGCCCTCCGACCGCCAACTTCCGCTCGAATTCGAGCAGGTAAGCGACCACGCCGTCGGCGATCGCGTTCACGACCTTCCGCTGGCCCAGCGCGGACGCGAGGAACGCGCCGTCCGTCTTGTGGGTGGCGAACCCGGCCTCGATCAGCACCGCGGGCCGGCGCGCGGCGGCGAGGACGAGGAACGGTCCCTGCTGCACGCCCCGGTCCCCACCCGGATGGACCGCGGCCACCCGTCCCTGCACCAGCTCCGCGAGCCGAGCCGACTCGCGCAGGTATTCGTTCAACTGCAGGTCCTTGAGGATGTACGCGAGGGGACCGTCGCCGGTCGGTGTCGTCGTCTCGAAGCGCATCGCGTCGTTCTCCATTTGCGTCACGCGCTTCTGATCCTCGGTCTTCGCATCGGACAGAAAGTAGGTCTCGACCCCGCTGACGCGCCCCTGACGCTGGCCCGCGGGCATCGCATTGACGTGAATGCTGACGAACAGATCGCAGGCGGCGCGGCAGAACAGCGGCCGGTCGGCCAGGTCGATCAGCGTGTCGCGCGAGCGGGTGAGAACCACCTCGAGCCCGCGCCGCAGCAGCTCGGCGCGCAGCAGCCGGCCGATCGCGAGCGTGATGTCCTTTTCGGCGAGCCGGCCGGGGAAATGCAGCCCCGGGTTGCCCGGATCGATGCCGCCGTGCCCGGGGTCGATCACGATCGTATGGGGGAGCCGGAGGCCCGTGATTGGATTGGGCACGCTCACCGGGAGCGCGGCGGTCGCCGGCGGCCGGGGGAGCGAGGCGACGGGAGTCCCGGCGAGCGGCGCGATCTCGTCCAGCCGGCCGACGCTGGGATCCCAGCGGTAGCGGCCTGCCGACAATCGCGGCACGTAGTCGGCGAGCCAGTGCAGCGGGAGGAACAGGGTGTCCCGCGCCACGTACGGCGCGCCCACCAGCGGATACGCCAGGTCTCCGATCCGCACGAACGGCGCACCGAGATCGAACTCGAAGGTGCGGCCGCCGAGCGCCACGCGCACCGCCGTCCCCTCGAGCGACGCCACGAGGCCCAGCGGCTGCGCCAGCCGGGACGCGGCCACGGCGGCCGCGCCGCGTTCGGTACTGACCGGCACGCTCGCCTGTCCGCGCGGCGTCGCGATCAGCACCTGCTGCGGCAGGAGCGCGGCGACGAGGAGCAGCGCGATCACTCGCGCCGGCCTTTCGCCACGCGCGCCATCTCGCGCTCGGCCACACGCCGCTTCAGGTCCTCGCGCTTGTCGTGAGCCTTCTTCGCCTTGGCGAGAGCGATCGCGACCTTGGCGAGGCCGTCCTTGAAGTAGACCTCGAGGGGTACGATGGTCAGCCCCTGCTGCGTCGTCGCGCCGAGGAGCTTGCGGATTTCGCGCTTGTGGAGGAGCAGCTTGCGGGAACGGGCGGGGGGAGGGTTGTTATAACTGCCCGGGCCGTAGTGGGAGATCGTCATTCCCTCAAGCCAGACCTCGCCGTTGCGCACGTGCGCATACGCCTCGCCGAGGCTCGCCTTGCGGTCGCGGAGCGACTTGACCTCGGTGCCGGTCAGCACGAGCCCCGCCTCCCACGTCTCCAGGAGGTGGTAATCGTGCCCGGCGCGCGGGTTCCGGGCGATGGAGATTTTGTCCAAGGTATCAGGGCAAGATACGCGTTGACTTGGGGTTATACAACGATCTAGATTTGCCGTTCCGCAGCACCCGCCGAAGTGGTGGAACTGGTAGACGCGCTGGCTTCAGGAGCCAGTGGGCGCAAGCCCGTGTGGGTTCGAGTCCCACCTTCGGCACTCAGTACCGCGGCACCTCCGGATCGACGGTGACGCTCCACGCGTCGATCCCGCCTTGCAAGCTCCGCACCTTCGCGAACCCCACCCCCTTCAGCAGCGCGAGCGCCCGTAGCGACCGCACTCCATGATGGCACAGCGTGACGATCTCGGTGCGTCCATCGAGCTCGCCCAGCCGGCCGGGCAGCTCGCCCAGGGGAATGAGCCGCGCCCCCTCGATCCGCGCGATCGCGGCCTCGTGCGGCTCGCGCACATCGAGCACCACCAGCGCGGGATTGCGATCCCACACCACCCGCAGCTCCCGCGCGCCGATCTCCACCCCCACCCCCACCCCCACCCCCTCCGCCGTCCCGCCTTCCCCGTTCCCGACGCCGCAGAACGCCTCGTAGTCGATCAACGCGGTGACCGTCGGGTGCGTGCCGCAAACGGGGCAGTCGGGATCCTTCGCGAGGGCGAGCTCGCGGAATTGGAGCTTGCGGGCATCACACAGCAGCAGCCGCCCCACCAGCGTTTCCCCCACCCCGACGATCAGTTTGATCGTCTCGAGCGCCTGGATGGAGCCGATGATGCCCGGCAGGACGCCGAGCACGCCGCCCTCGGCGCACGAAGGCACGAGGTCCGGCGGCGGCGGATCCGCGAACAGACAGCGGTAGCAGGGCCCCACTCGCGCATCGAACACCGATGCCTGCCCGTCGAACCGGAATATCGAGCCGTACACGTTCGGCTTGCCGAGGAGGACGCAGGCGTCGTTGACGAGATAGCGCGTGGGGAAGTTATCCGACCCGTCCACCACGATGTCGAACCCGCGCAGGATCTCGAGCGCGTTGTCCGAGGTGAGCCGCGTCCTGAACGTCTCGACATGGACGTGCGGATTCAGGTCGAGGATCCGGGCGCGCGCCGAATCGAGCTTGGATGTCCCGATGCGCGACGTGCCGTGGAGGATCTGGCGCTGGAGGTTCGTGACGTCGACGACATCCCAGTCCACGAGACCGATCGTGCCCACGCCGGCGGCGGCGAGATACAGCGCGGCCGGGGAACCCAGGCCGCCCGCCCCGACCAGCAGGACCCGGGCTGCCTTGAGCCGCTGTTGGCCCGCGAGACCGACCTCGGGGAGGATCAGGTGCCGCGAGTAGCGGAGCGTTTCCTCGGGCGACAGCGGGGGGGGCGGCAGAGAAGAGGGGGCCACCGGGACGCTCAATTGCCGGCCGCAACCCCGGTGATCTGGTACACCTCCGGCTCCGCATGCTGCAGGTCGGCGAGGGTGATGCCGGCGAGCAGGTCATTGATACGCTGCTCGAGCAGCCGCCACACCGGGCGGATGCTGCACGCGGTGCCGGGGTCGCAGCGGTCGGCGTCGACCCGATGCAGATCGCAGTTGACCTCGAAGGTGACGTGCTCCGAGGCCTCGATCACGTCCTTGACGGTGACGGCGTGCGGCTCGCGCGCAAGCAGATAGCCGCCCTTGGCGCCGCGCACCGAATCGACGAGACCGGCGCGCCGCAAGCGGAGGAGGATCTGCTCGACGTAGTCGTGGGGGAGGCGTTCGTGCTCGGACAACTCACGTGCCGCGACGGGGCCCTGCCCGGCGCGCCTGGCGAGGTGGATCGACACGATCAGCCCGTATTCCGCCCAGGTGGTGACGCGCATGGATGGAATATGGGAGACTGGTTGTCGGGATTCAATGGGCCTCGATCAGGGGCGCCAGTTTGGGACTGACGCTCACGCCCACCTGCAGCAAGAACGCGTTGCCCCCGCTGCCGCGCTGCAGCCAGAGCACGCGGCCGTTCACGTTCCACATCAGCGACCCGCCCCCGAAGATGTCGGCACCCAACCCACCCTGCGCCCCCTGCGCGATGCCGCGGTCGGAGCCCTCGGAGGGGAATCCGGCGAGCAAGACACCCAGTTCCCCGTAGATCCGCCCCCAGGCCGGATGGAGCGACGCTTCGTACCCGGGTGCAAACAGAATCGCGTACGGCTCGCAGTTGCTCGAGCACCCCTGCCTGATACGGAGCGGCGCATAGTCGATCTGCAGGCCCAGCGTCCCCGATTTCTTCGTGTCGCGCCGGAAACGGACGCCGAGGGTCGGTCCGCGTCCCTCGAGCGGCCCGCTGAGCGGAAACAGCAGGCCGACCGCCGGCCCGAGGGTGCCGTTGAGCAGCTCCGTCTGGCGCGGCTTGCCGAACGCGATCGACACGTTGGCGCGTCCCTCGAGCGCCTGGATCGCGCTGTTGGGCACCTGGAAGAACCGGCCCTCGAGGAACGCGGCGGCCTGGTTCCCCACATTCACCCGGACGCCGAGCCCGAAACCCAAGCCGAGCTCGTTGGTGGCCGCCGCGGGGGAGCAGATCCCCAACAACCCCACATCCTGGTCGGTGACGTGCGCCAACCCGAGCGTGCTCGACGCGAACGGGGCGATCCCCTTCGGCCCGACGGGATAGTAGTTGGACTCGACGCCGTAGAACGTCAGCTGCCGGACGCAGCTACTGCTCGAGAGGTCGTTGTAGCGTGACACGGCGAAACCGATCTCACCGTCGTCGCCGGTGAGCAAGGCGAAGCTGCCGCCGAATGACGAATAGGAGTGACTGCTGCCCAAGCCATCCTCGATCGCAATGGTCGAGACGGTCGGACCGATCCGGGCGCGGCCCTGGGCCGCGGCGTGCCCGGCCAGCGTCGCCGCAGCCAGGCCCAACAGGATGGATCGCATGAGCACAGTTCTACCCCACTCCAAGGGCCGGTGCCGTGACACCGGTCACCGACCCCGGTGGAGCGAGCTTACTTGATCAACAGACCGACCACGAGGCCCGCGGCGAGCATCCGCGCGAGCCACGCCCAGCACGTCGCATTGTAGAGCGGCCGGACCTTCGTGTACCACACGCCGCCGCCCGTTGTCTGGAAGGCAATCGGCAGCCACAGCACCGCCGCGAACTCCATCCCCGCGAGCGGACCGCCGCCCATCACCCAGAGACTGCCCCGGAACTGGACGTAGAGGTACGCGAGCAGCACGCCGAACACCAGCGACAGCGCCGCCGACTTGACGAGCATCGGCCCCATGTTCATCGGCTGTCCCGGCGCGGGCGGCGTGAAGAACGCGTCCATCCCCTTGGTGAACACCTTGCTCCACATCACCCAGTCCACGAGGTAGGCGATCACCCCGGCGATCAGTCCAGCGACGATCCAATTCATACGTGCTCCTCCGGAAGAAAGAGTGTGCACAGCAGACGGCTCGTCTCCGCGACTACTTCCGCTCCCCGGGCACCCCCAACTCGGTCATGGCCCGCAGGTCCAGCACTTCGTCGAGCTCCTTGCCCTTGAGCAGTCCCTTCTCGATCACCAGCTGCCGGACGGTGACATTCTTGGCGACGGCTTCTTTGGCCAGCTTGGCGGCCTCGGCATAGCCGATCTTCGGCGCCAGGGCAGTCACGAGCGCTGGGCTGCGCTCGAGCCAGTGCGCGCATTGGGCCGCGTCCGCTTCGATCCCCTCGACGCACCGCTCCGCCAGCACCCGGCTCGCGTTCGTGAGCATGAGCATCGAGAACAGCACGTTGTGCGCGATGAGCGGCATCATCACGTTCAGCTCGAGCTGCCCCGCCTCCGCGGCCGCTGCCACCGTGACGTCGTTTCCCAGCACCTGGAAGCACACCATGTTCACCATCTCGGGAATCGACGGGTTCACCTTCCCGGGCATGATGCTCGAGCCGGGCTGGACCGCGGGCAGCACGATCTCCGCGAGGCCGGTGCGCGGCCCCGAGGCGAGCAACCGGAGGTCGCTCGCGATTTTCCCCAGGTCCACCGCAAGGGTGCGCAGCGCCCCCGAGAATGCCGTCGCGTCGCCCATCGACTGCATCAACTGCACGCGGTCCTTCCCCTCGCGCAGCTCGAGGCCGGTGATCGCGCGCAGGTGCTTCACCATCAGGGCGGGATAGCGGGGCTCCGCGTTCAGGCCCGTCCCGACCGCCGTCCCGCCGATGCCGAGATCGCGGAGATCGTCCGCCGCCCGCGCCAGGCGCTCCCGGTTGCGCAGGGCGGTGTGTCCGTAGGCCGTGAACTCCTGCCCGAGGCGCACCGGCGTCGCGTCCTGCAGGTGGGTGCGGCCCGACTTCACGATTGCGTCGAACGCCTTGCCTTTGGCGAGGAAGGCCCGGGCGAGACGGTCCAGCGCCTCGAGCAAGGCCGGCAGCTCGGTGAGGGCCGCGAGCCGGATGGCGGTGGGAATCACGTCGTTCGTGGACTGGGCCATGTTGACGTGATCGTTGGGGTGCACCGGCGCGTACGCGCCCCGCTTGCCGCCCAGCAGCTCGTTGGCGCGGTTCGCCAGGACCTCGTTCGCGTTCATGTTGTGGGAGGTGCCGGCCCCGGCCTGGTAGGGATCGACGACGAACTGATCGCGGTGCTCCCCCGCCAGGATCTCGTCGGCCGCGCGGACGATGGCGTCGGCGAGCTGGGCATCGAGACGGCGGGTGTCCTTGTGAGTGAGGGCGGCGGCCTTCTTGATCCGGACGACGGCGTCGACGAAGGGGGCGAGCGGGCGCAGATTGGAGATGGGGAAGTTGTGCCGTGCCCGCTCGGTCTGGATGCCCCAGAGGGCCCCGGCGGGGACGGGCAGCTCGCCCAGAGGATCGCGTTCGATGCGCGTTGCGCTCATCGCCTCGTTCCGTTCCGTCCGACTGCCGTTCGTCTCGAGCCAGGAATCGCCCATGGAGCCCCAAGAGCTGGTCCAGCACCTGGAGGGCCGCGCGGTCTTCCGCGCCGACACGATGGCCAAGGTCGACTGTTTCCGGTCCGACCATCTGCTCGTGGGGCTCAACTGCTTCGAGCCCGGCCAGTCCCAGGCGGCCCACGCGCACGCCAGCGCCGACAAATTCTACGTGGTGCTGAGCGGAAAGGCCAATTTCGTCGTCGGGGAGCGGACCGTCCTGGCGGGTCCGGGGGACCTCATCCTGGCCCCGGCGGGGGTGCCGCACGGGGTCGCGCGTGCCGAGACCCGCACCGTGGTCCTCGTCGCCATCGCGCCCGCTCCGCGCATTAACCCCGGCGCCGGAACCAGCCGACGGTGAACAGCTCCTTGGCGGCCACGGCGCCATGCGTGCGCACCAGCAGGTAGACGCCGAGAACCGTGAGCAGCACTGTCGTGTAGAAGCGCCACAGGAGCAGCAGGATCACGCTGTGGCCCGGCGGGAAGTCTCCCGCGAACCCCGACAGAAACGCGACCTCGATGCCGCCGCCACCCGAGGGGAGCGGCACCACGAGGCCCGCCTGCAGGAGCGCCAGCGCGCCGAAGAACATCACGCCGAACGGCGGCGCGCCGGGCAGGCCATAGGCGAGAGCCGGCAGCACCAGGGCCCGGGCCGCGAGGCTCACGAACGTCAGCACCGCTCCGGCGCCGAGCACCCACCAGGGTGCCCGCCGCACGTGCGCGATCGCGACGCGCCACTGCCGCCGCACACGGTGCCGGATCGCGCCCGCGCGCGCGAGCCGCTGCAACCCGTAGATCGCGAGCAGCACGACCAGGGCCACGAGCTCGACGGTGAGGAGGTCCCGGGCCAGGCTGTGCCCCAGCCAGCGCGCGGCCCGCTCACTCCAATCGGGGATGTAGTGGACGCCGAGCGCGAGGACGACGAGCCCGAACACCGGCCACTCGGCCGCCACCTCGACCCCGAGCGCCACGAGCGCCGTGACCGGCCGCACGCCGGACCACGTCATGCCGAGGAAGCGCGCCGGCTCGCCGCCCAGGCGGTTCGGGGTCAGCGTGGAGGCCGCTTCGCCGTAGAGGTTCAGGCGGAGGGCGTCACTGAACGACAGCGCCCCGCCGGCCGCCCAGGTCGCAAGCTGGATCCGCCACACGCGGGCGGCGCAGTCGAGCGCGATGAGGAGCAGCGCCAAGAGGTGGCTCACAGGTCGTCAGTCAGAGCAGTCGCCCAGGGGATAGGTGAACCCGCAGTTGGAGCACGGATCCCTGCACCCCCATGGCTTGGGCCGCACCTCGGCGCCACAGCGCAGGCACGTGGGCCGGGCACGCGGCTCAGGCGGACCGGGCGGAGCCGGTGAGGAAGGGGTTGGAGCGGCGCTCGTGTCCGACGGTCGTTTCGGGTCCATGTCCGGTGTACACGATGGTCGCATCGGGCAGGGAGAGCAACTCGCGCTCGATGCTGGCGATCAGCGTGTCGAAGTCGCCCCCGGGCAGGTCGGTGCGCCCGATCGACCCCGCGAACAGCACGTCGCCCCCGAACACCACGCCGGGCCCCACGAGACAGACGCTCCCGGGCGAGTGCCCCGGGGTGTGGCGCACCTGGAAGGCCAGGTCCCCGACGCGCACGGTGTCGCCGTGGGCGAATGTCCGGTCCGGGGGCGGCAGCGCGGGCGCCTCGAGCCCGAACCATGCCGCCTGCTCGGGGACGGCGTCGTACAGGGGCCGGTCGGCGGGGTGGAGCCACACCGGCGCGCCCGTGTCCGCCGCCACGCGCGGCACGCCGAGGACGTGGTCCAGGTGGGCGTGGGTGAGCCAGATGCCGACGGGGTTCGCGCCTGTGGCCGCGATCTTGTGGAGGATCAGGCCCGCTTCTTCACCCGGATCCACGACGGCGCACTCTCCCGCCCGCTCGTCCACGACGAGGTAGCAGTTCTGGACGAACTGGCCGTTCGGGATCTGGACGATCCGCATCAGTCCCCTGTGCGCAGCGCCTTCAGGTACTTCTCGACGGCGATCGCCGCGGTGGTCGCATCCCCGACGGCCGTCGTGATCTGGCGGGTCACCTGGCTGCGCACGTCTCCCGCGGCGAACAAGCCGGGCACGGACGTCATCATTCGCTCGTCGGTGATGAAGTAGCCCGCCGCGTCGTGGTTGACGTGACCCTCGATGAGCTGGGTGTTGGGCTTGAACCCGACGAAAATGAACACGCCGCCGACTGGAAGGTTGGTCCGCTCGCCGGTGCCGGCGTCCTCGAGCACGATGTGCTGAACGCCCTTGTCGTTGCCGATGATCTCCGGCACCGTGGTGCTGCGGATCACCTCGATCTTCGGGTTCGCGAAGGCGCGCTCCTGGAGGATCTTGGAGGCGCGGAACTCGTCGCGCCGGTGCACGATGTGCACCTTGCTCGCGTAGCGGGTCAGGTAGTCGGCCTCCTCCATCGCCGCGTCGCCGCCGCCCACGACGGCGAGCCGTTCGCCCTTGAAGAAGGCGCCGTCGCACACCGCGCAGTAGGAGACGCCCTTGCCCGCGTACTCCTTTTCCCCCGGGACCCCGAGCTTCACCGGCGTTCCCCCCGCCGTGAAGATCACCGCGGGGGCGCGGTAGATGTCGCCGCGCGCCGTTTCGACGTCGAACCAGCCGTCCTTCGCCTTGCGCACGCGCTCCACCGAGTCGGTCAGAATCTCGGCGCCGAACTTCTTGGCGTGCGCGGTCATCTTCTGGGCGAGGTCCCACCCCTTGATGCTCTCGAACCCGATGTAGTCCTCGATCAGGTCCGTGTTCAGGAGCTCGCCGCCGGGCGCTCCGCGCTCGATCGTGAGCGCCTTGAGCATGCCCCGCCCCGCGTACAGCGCGGCGCACAGGCCCGCCGGGCCCGCGCCCACGATGATCACGTCATATTGCCGTTTTCCGTTCTCAGGCATTCGTGCGGAATTCCAGTCGCGGGGGATCGCCCTCTCCCGCCAGGGCCCGCGCCAGCTGCGCGCGGAACTGAATCGTCTCGAACTCGACTGCGGGCCGTTCCGGCCCGGCGAGTCGCTCCAGGGCCGCGGCCCCCAGCACGGCCGTGCCGTGGCGATTACCGCGGGCGCGGTGCAGCAGCGCCGCCGCGGCCTGGATCAGTCCCTGGAAGACCCGAGCGTCGTCTTCCTTAATAATAGAACGCCACACGGTTTCCAGGGCCTCGTGCGCGAGCCAATACTCGCCGGCGTTGAACAGATCGCGCGCGTGCTCGAGATAGCGGCGGCGTTCCTCCGGGCTCACACCGGCCCGAGGCTCAGCAGGTTCACCGCGCCGTGACAGCTCGAGATCGTCCCGACCAGCACTCCGGCGGTCGCGCCGCTCGCGCCGGCCTCGGCGACCAACCGGTCGCCCGCGAGCACCGCCTCCACGGCAAACGTCCCGACGCCGAACACGTGATGCTTGCACACGAACAGCGCGGGGCCGGCCACCGGCTGACCTGCCCGCCGCAGCCGCTCCGCGAGGGCCCGGACCGCGTCGCCCATCTCCCACGCACGGGGCGCGCCGATGGCGGGACACAGCGCCGGCTCGATGCAGTGGGTGGGGCAGATCCAGTCCGCGAAGGAGACGTACCGGGTGCCGTCCGCCGCCGTGCGGTCGTACGGCGTGCCGATCGCGCCCGGCACCGGCGCGACCGTCACGGCCCGCCCGGGCCAGCGCTGCCGCGCGCGCGCCAGCACCCACGCGAACATCAGGTGCGGCATGTGGGGCGAGGGGACGATCTGGTCGCCCGCGGCGCCGGGCAGGAAAGCGTCGAAAAACGCGCCCCACTCATTCATCACATAGCGGCGGTCCGGCGCCTCACCCAGCTCGCGCCGCGCGCGGCAGTCGGGGTCGCGATCCACCACGATGACGGACCGGAAATCCGCCTTGCCACGGGCTTTGGCCTTGGCGAGCTGGGAGGCGTAGAAGGTGCCGTAGCACCCGCCTCCCACCACGACGACGTCCCTCAGCGGATGAGTCTCCCGCCGTCCACGACGAGCACGGTGCCGGTGACGAAATCGCTCTCGAGCAGGAACCGCACGGCGGCGACGACGTCCGCCGGCTCGCCCAGGCGTCCGAGCGGCGTCGTGTCGCGGATGTGGTCGCGCGCCGCCTCGTCCCATTGCTCGGGGAGCAGCACCGGGCCGGGGGCGACCGCGTTGACCGTGACGTCGGGCGCGAGGGCTCGGGCGAGCGCCCTGGTGAGCATCACCACGCCGGCCTTGCTGACGCAGTGCGGGACGTAGGCGGCCCACGGCTCGAACCCGGCAACATCGGCGAGGTTGACGACCTTCCCCTTGGCGCGGCGTAAGTGCGGAATCGCGCCCTGGGACACGAAGAACGCGGCCCGCAGGTTCAGGTCGAGCGTGGCGTCCCAGCTCTCGGGGGTGACGGTCTCGACGCCCTGGCGTACCATGATGGCCGCCGAGTTCACGACGATGTCGAGGCGCCCCAGCGCGCGGGCCGCCTGATCGGCGAGTCCGCGGGCGGCCGCGGCGTCGCGCAAATCGGCGCGCACGAGCTCGGCCCGGGGCTTCCCTTCCGCCTGGCGGATGTCGCGTGCCGTCTTGGCCGCGCCCTCCGCCGACCCGTGGTAGTGCACGGCCACGTCGCACCCCGCGTGGGCGAGGCCGACCGCGATCGCCTGGCCGAGGCGGCGCCCGGCTCCGGTGACGAGCGCCGCCGCCCCCTGGAGCTTCACCTCAGTAGGCCTTCCCCGTGATGGGCACGATCTGGCCGGTGATGCCGCTCGCCGCGTCGCTCGCAAGGAACAGCACCGTCTGGACGACCTCGTCGATCTCGACGAGCGGCGTCTTGGGGTCGGGCTGCATCTGGGCGACGTTGTCGGCGGTGCGGACGGTGGCGGGCGCGACGGCGTTGACCCGCAGCCCCGCGTCCCGGTACTCGCGGGCGAGGGCGCGGGTGAGGCCCGCGACCGCGGACTTCGCCGCGCCGTACGCGGACATGTGCATGAGGGAGCGGACGGCCGCGATCGACGCGAAGTTCACGATCGATCCGCCACCGCCGCCCCGCCCGAGCAGCGCGGGGACGGCGGCCTGGCACACGAAGAACGCCGTCTTGAAGTTGACGGCGAGCTCGCGATCGAGCGTCTCCGGCGTCACCTCGGTGAAGGGCCCGTAGCTGAAGAATCCGCCGGCCACGTTGACGACGATGTCGAGCCCGCCGAACTGCGCCTGCGCCGCCGCCACGGCGTGGCGTCCGGCTTCGGGCTGCGTCAAGTCACCCGCCGACGCCTTCGCCGCGATCCCCTCGGCGGCGAATTCCTTCACCCGATCCGCAAGACCGACGGCGTTGACGTCGGCGAGGAGCAGCTTGGCGCCGCCCCGCCCGAGCCCGCGCGCCACGGCGTGCCCGATCTGGCCGACGCGCCCGACCCCCGTAACGAGGGCGACCTTACCCTGGAAGTCAGCGGGCACGGCCCCCCCCCCCACCGCCCGCGACAGCGGCCACGATGTCGTCCACCGGCGGCGCGCCGCGCTGCGCGAATCGCACGGTCCCGTCGCGGCCGATCACGTAGACGGTGCGCTGGATCCCTTTCCCGTCGTCCTTCAGGGCGGCGTAGGCCCGGGCGATCGCACGCTCGGGATCCGACAGGAGCGGGAAGTTGAAGCCCAGCTTTTCCACGTACGCGTGGTGGCTGTCCACGCCCGCGGGATTCACGCCGAAGGGCTGGATGCCTGCCTTCTTGAACTTGGCCATCTCATCGCGCACGGCGGAGAGTTGGCGGTTTCAGCCGGGGGTATTGTTGCCCGGGTAGAACAGCAGCGCCACGTGACCCGCCTTGCGCAGGTCCGCCAGGGCGTAGGTCCGCCCATCGGATGCCTGAGCCGTGAAGGCCGGCGCCATCTCGCCCACCGCCAACGGTTCGCTCATGCGCTCTGCCTCGCTGTCGTCCCGCGCCGCTGCTCGAGCCGCTCCAGCCATTCGACTGGAATCCGCATCCCGCCAAGCGGCGCGTGGGTGTCGCCGAATTCCGAGTCGCCATGCCAGTCGGAGCCGCCGCTGATGCCGAGCGCGAGCCGCTCCGCGATGCGCGTGAGCCTTTGCTCGACCGACGGCGGGTGGCTGGGGTGGCGCACCTCCACCCCGTCGAGCCCCTGCTCCTGGAACTGACGGATCTGCCCTTCGCTGCCGTGGTCGCCCAAGTGCGCGGCTACCACGATGCCTCCCACCGCGTGCACCAGCGCCGCGACTTCGGCGAGCCGCGGCAGCGGCTTCTCGACGTAGGCGGGGCGCCCGCGGCCCAAATAGCGGGTGAACGCGTCGCTGATGTCGTCCGAGGCGTCCCGCTCGACCAGCGCGCGCGCGACGTGGGGCCGCCCCACCGCGCCGCCCTTCACCTGAGCCTCGACGTCGTCCCAGGCGATCGGCACGCCGAGCCGCTGCAGTTTGGCGACGATCTGCTCGCCCCGGCGGCGCCGGGCGGCTCGGGTCTCCCGCAGGAAATCCTCGAGCCGCGCGTCGGCGGGCGGGAGGAAGTAGCCGAGCACGTGGAGCTCGCCCCAGGGCGCCTTCACGCTGAACTCGCAGCCCGGCACGACGCGCACCCCGAGCAGGGCGCCCTCGGCCGCCGCGGCCGCGACGCCGTCGGTCGAATCGTGGTCGGTCAGCGCGATCGCCGCCAGCCCCGCCTGTTTGGCGCGTCGCGCCACCTCCGCGGGCGCGCACTCGCCGTCGGACGCGGTAGAGTGGCAGTGCAGGTCAACGTGCGCCGTACGCAGCCTCCGGCGCGGTCCAGGCGGGCTGCGACTGGCGGAACAGGTCGTGCAGTTGGCGGTCCGACAGCTCGGCGAGCGCGCGGTCGGGGGAGCGGTGGCCGACGGGGGCATAGCGCGTGACGCGCACCTGGCGCTGCGACCCGGTGCCGCGCTGGAACAGGAGACCGAACTGGTCGCGTCCGTAGACGGTGACGCGGCCCGAGGGATGGATCTCCCAGGCTTCCCCGTCCGCGACGATCGCGCGTTGAGCCACGGCTAGGCTTGCGACTGCGCCGTGAGGGAAACGTCGCTCCACAGCTCCCACGCGTCGGGCGCGTAGGTCGCCAGGCTCTGCAGGCGCTTCTCGAGCTGGATCTCCTCGGGAAGCCGCGAGGCCTGGGCGCGGTGCGACATCTCCGTGGGACTCTCGGAAAACTCGATGAACAGCCGCGGGTCCTTGGCGTTGCGGAACAGCCAGATCCGCTGGCCGCGGGCGTCGGCGAACTGGCCCAGCTCCCGCAGGGTGCTCAGGTACTCCGTCTCGTTCGGCGCGGGCACGCGCACGCGCGCGGCGGTGAGGACTTTGGCCATGGTCAAACCGCTCCCTCCGGGAACTCCTGCAGCATCTTCTTGACGTCGGCCAGGAAGCGGTCGGCGTCGGCGCCGTCCACGATCCGGTGATCGTATGACATCGTGAGCATCCCCATCGTGCGGACGGCGATCGTGTCGCTCCCGTCGGGCAGCGTGACGACCTTGGGGCGCTTCTCGATCGCCCCGACGCCCAGGATCGCCACCTGCGGCTGATTGATGATCGGCACCCCCGCGTACGGCCCGAAGCCGCCCGGGTTGGTGATCGTGAACGTCCCTTTCTGGATGTCGTCGGGCAACAGCTTCTTGGTGCGCGCGCGCTCGCCCAGATCGCTGATCGCGCGCGCGATGCCCATGAGCGACAGCTCATCGGCGTGCTTGATGACGGGAACGATGAGCCCCCAATCGAGCGCCACCGCGATGCCGATGTTGACGTCGGCGCGGTAGATCGTGCCGTCGCCCGACACGGCGGCGTTCACCACGGGGTGCTTCCGGAGATTCTCCGCGCAGGCCTTCACGATGAACGCGAGGAAGGTCAACTTTTCCTTGGCCTTGGCGCGCCGCTGCGCGATGCGGCTGAAGTCCACCTCGAAGAAGCTCGCAACGTGCGCCGACGTCCGCCGCGACATGATCATGTGGTCGGCGGTGATCTTGCGGATCTTGGACCACGGCTCGACCCGGTCGCCGGGCCAGGGCTCGGCCACGGGGTGCGCGACAGGGCCGGTGGGCCCGGCAGACGGGAGACGGGAGGCGGGAGACGTGGCCGGGACACCCCGTTCGATGTAGCCCAGGATGTCTTGCTTGGTCACCCGTCCCGCGAAGCCCGAGCCCGGGATACCCGCAATGTCGACCTGATGCTCGGCCGCGATCTTGCGGACGAGGGGCGTGGACTTCCGGCGCAGGCGCTCTTCGGCCGTCTCGGCGCCATCCCCTTTCGGCGCCACCGGGACGGGAGTGGGAGCAGGCTTGGCGGCGGCAGGCGGCGAGGCCGCGGCGCCCCCCGGAGCAGCGGGTGCCCGCTGGGCTGCTGCGACGGGGGGTGCCGCGGACGAAGCCGCCGGTGCCGTCGCGCTCTTGTCGGTCTCGATCACCGCGACGAGCGTCTGCACCGGCACCGTCTGCCCCTCCTGCACCTTGATCTCCGCCAGCACGCCCGCGGTGGGCGCCGGGATTTCGGCGTCCACCTTGTCGGTGGAGATCTCGAACAGGGGCTCGTCGCGCTTCACGGCGTCGCCGACCTTCTTGAGCCACTTGCTCAAGGTGCCCTCGGCGATCGACTCCCCCATCTGCGGCATCACCACGTCCACGCGAGCCATGGTCTCTCCGTCAGTACGCTGCCAGCCAGCGCGCAGCCTTCACGATGTCTTCCGTCTGCGGCAACACGAAATCTTCCAGGGTCGGCGCGTATGGGAGCGGCACGTCGTGCGCGGTCACCCGCATGATCGGACCGTCGAGCCATTCGAACGCCCGCTCGTTGATCCGCGCCGCGATCTCGCCCGCGATCCCGCCGGTGCGCGTATCCTCGTGCACGATGAGCACCTTGCCGGTCTTCTGCACCGTGCGCACGATCGCGGCGTCGTCCATCGGCACCAGGGTCCGGAGGTCGAGCACCTCGACCGACAGTCCATCTTCCTTGTCGAGCTGGTCCGCCGCCTCGAGCGATTTCCACACCGTCGCCCCATACGTGATGATCGACAGGTGTTTCCCCTCGCGCGCCAGCCGCGCCTCGCCGATCGGCGTGAGGATCTCTTCGCCCTCGGGGAGCTGCTCCTTGATGCGGCGGTACAGCCACTTGTGCTCGAGGTAGAGGACCGGGTCCTCGTCGCGGATCGAGCTCTTGATCAACCCTTTCGCATCCCGCGCCGTCGCCGGATACACGATCTTGAGCCCCGGCGTGTGCAGGAACGCCGCCTCGGGGTTCTGCGAATGAAACGGGCCGCCCCGGACGTACCCGCCGCACGGCCCCCGCACCACCATCGGGGTCGCGAGCCCGGCGCGGTAGCGCGCCGTCGCGACGTAGTTCGTCAGCATATCGTAGGCGCAGGAGATGAAATCAATGAACTGCATCTCCGCCACCGGACGCATCCCCATGTGCGCCGCGCCCGCCGCCGCGCCGACGATCGCCGCCTCGGAGATCGGCGTGTCGATCACCCGCGACTCGCCGAACCGCTTCGCGAAGCCGTCGGTGACCTTGAAGGCGCCGCCGTAGACGCCCACGTCCTCGCCGAGGATGAACACGCGTTCATCGCGCTCCATCTCTTCCCACATCCCCTGGCGCAGGGCTTCGAGAAACGTGACTTCGGGCATCAGAGCGCCTTGAACCACAGGCGGTCCGCCGCCGGCGGGTTCACGTACACGCCCGGCAGCGCCGTCTCGGGCTCCGGGAGCGGCTCGTCCACGCACGCGTCGGTCGCCTGATCCACTTCCACCCGCACGCGGTCGTCGATGTCCTTCAGGTCCGCCTCGCTCACCAGGTCGGCCCCGAGCAGGCGCTGCACGTAGCGGTCGACGGGGTCGTTCTCCCGCGCCCACCGCTCCAACTCCTCCTTCGGCACATAATGCTGGTCGTCGTGCTCGGCGTGACCCTTGCGGCGGTACGTCTTCACTTCGATGAAGTGGACGCCCTTTCCCCGCCGCGCACGGTCCACGGCGAACTTGGTCGCCTCGTACACCGCGAACACGTCGTTCCCGTCCACCGTGACGGCCGGAATCCCGTACCCCTTCGCCTTCTCGGCGAGGTCCCGCACCGCGAACTGCTTCTCGGGAGGCGTCGAGTACGCCCAGTGATTGTATTCCCCGACCACGACGAGCGGCAGCCGCTGCACCGCCGCCAGATTCAGTCCTTCATGGAAGGTGCCGGTCGACGTGCCGCCGTCGCCGATGTAGACGAGCCCGACGCGCGCCTCCCGGCGGAGCTTGAAGGACAGGGCGATCCCGGCCATGACCGGAATCATGTCGCCGAGATGGGAGATCTGGCCGAGGTAGCCCTGCTCCAGGTCGTTGAAGTGCACGTTCAGCTCGCGGCCGCGCGTCGGGCTCTCGGCTTTGGCCATGTACTGGCGCAGGATCTCGAGCGGTCGGGCCCCCATCACGAGCAACGAGCCGAGATTCCGGATGAGCGGCGAGAGGATGTCCTTGTGGCGCCCCCGGTCGAGCGCGTAGGCCGACGCCACCGACTCCCCCTCCTGGCCGAGGGAGCGGAACAGCCCGCCGATGACCTTGCTCTGGCGGTACAGGGCGACCAGGCGCTCCTCGAGGGTGCGAGTCAGGCGCAGGTAGTAGTAGATCTCGAGCACCTGGTCGCGGGACAGCACCGCGGGCAGGGCGGTCGGCCGTGTGGTGGGAACGGCGGGCGGAGCGGGCGCGGCGCGGGAGTCCATGACGTAAATTATAGTGGGCGTGAAACTTGGCCCAGCGGGGTGTCATAATCAAGGGAATGGGTGTTATGGCGAACGTCCGACTGTTGATCACCGGCATGACCTGCGGCCACTGCCAGTCCAAGGTCCAGACGGCGTTGCGGGGCGTGAGCGGCGTGTACTCGGCAGTCGTCGATCTGCCCGACGGCGAAGCGGAAGTGGACTTCGACGACGATCGGGTGACGACGGCGCAGCTGATCGGCGCCGTGCGGCACGCCGGGTACGAAGCGAAGCTGGGCGGCTAGTAGGCGCCGCGCACGTCGTGCGCGGGCTCCGCGAGGCGGTGCACCTCGGCGAGAAACCGCTTGGCGAGCTTGTCCAGCTCCGACTCGCCCACCTGGTCGGTCCCGACCTCGACCAGCGTGTAGTGTCCCGCCTCGGGGCGGGCGCTGATCGTCACGCGGCCGAGCGCGCCGTGATACACGCGGCGGCGGGGCGATTCCTCCGCCGGCGTCAACCGTCCGCCGAAGAACCCCTTCGCCGCCTCGAGCACCCGCTCGGGACTCGCGCTGGTCCGATGGAAGTAGCGCATCTCAGGTGGCCCACACCGGCTTGAATCGCCGCAACGAGAGACTGTTCAACACGACGGAGAGGCTGGACCACGCCATCGCCGCGCTCGCGAGCACGGGCGACAGCAGCCAGCCGGTGAACGGATACAGGACGCCGG
>Ga0326597_10001137_pt1 | contig 43971 bp, 44 predicted proteins | sample RVTome_12_FD_203789 | JGI IMG/M metagenome (GOLD analysis project Ga0326597, IMG submission 203789) | Soil microbial communities from uranium-contaminated site in the Upper Colorado River Basin, Wyoming, United States - RVT100D185 | ecosystem: Environmental > Terrestrial > Soil > Contaminated >...
TCCCGCCCTGGCCCGCCTGCCTGCATCGCACCGCGCGCTACACCCGACCCGCCTGGCCGCCACCTCGCCTGCCCGAGCCCAGCCGTGCTTGGCTGGCCAGAACACCTGTTGAGCACAGCTCACCTAGGGAGTCCGCCTCAGTGACGGCTGCTCGTCACCGGGGTCGCGAGGCGGTCGGACCCTGGTACGTGCCGACCGAGGTCCGACCGGGTCGGTCCCAAGGCGAGTACGATGATTGCGACGTCAACTGGACCGGCCGGGGATGTACGTTACAGGCGTGCTCACTCTCCTTGTCGAGTGTGCAGTCCTTGCCGTATTGGTCGCCACGGCAGTGGTTGCGTTGGTGCGTGCCCGTGGGTCCGGGTGGTCGGGCGTATGGGTCGCTGCCGCATTCGTTGCGCTCGCGCTCGCGCTTGGTGCGGTCTGGGGACCTGAGTTGGTCGGGTGGGACGATCCGAGCTGGGTGGAGGACACGGGGCTGATTCTCCTGCTCGCGGTTCCGTTCCTCCTGCTGATGTTCACGGCGTCGTTGCGTGACCTGCCCGGGTGGCTGAGGGCCGGGGCCTTCGTGTTCGGGCTCTCGGCGATCCTGCTCCTGGCTTACGACGACACGACGTGGACGGTTGGCGTGGCGCTGGCGTATTGGCTGGCGACGTCGTCGGTGACGGTGGTCGCGCTGTGGCGCGCGGGGCGGCGTCAGCCGACCGTGGCGCGCCGTCGGATGCGACTGATGAGTCTGGCCACCGCTGCTCTGGCCATGGCGCTCGTTGTGGCCGTGGAACTGGGGGACGCGGCGGAGTGGGTGGAGATCGGGGTGGCGCTGCTCGTTCTGGCGAGCAGCGTGACGTTCGGGCTCGGGTTTGCCCCGCCGGTCGCGCTGCGTCTGATGTGGCGCAGACCGGAGGACGCCCATTTGAACGCGGGCGTGATGGCGGTCATGCAGGCGACCTCGAAGCCAGCGATCGCCGAGGCGCTGCTCGAGCCGACGACCCGGATCGTGGGTGGCTCTGGTGCGGCGCTCCTCGGCGGCGACGGCGGCGTCATGGCGTCCTACGGTGAGGCACCGGGCGTCGGTGAACGTGTCGCGGTCGGCGAGCCCGATGGGGACACGCGTTCTCGCCACGTCGTGCCCTTGAGCGAGGGGCAAGGCCATCTTGTCGCGTGGACGAGCCCGTACACGCCGTTCTTCGGTCCTGAGGAACTCGGGCTGCTGACCACGATGGCGGCGTTCACGAGCCTGTCGCTGGAGCGGCAGGAGCGTCTGCGTGTCGAGCGTGAACGTCGCACTGCGTTGGCGCAGGCGCAGCGGGAGGCCGAGCTGGCCCGTCAGGAAGCCGATGACGCCAACGCGGCAAAGAGCCGGTTCCTGTCGCGGATGAGCCATGAGTTGCGTACGCCGTTGAACGCGATCCTTGGGTTCGGGCAGCTGCTGGAGGGCTCGGAACTCTCCGACGAGGACCGGGAGGGGGCCGGCTACATCGTCAAGGCCGGCCGACATCTGCTCTCCTTGATCAACGACGTCCTGGATCTGTCGCGGATCGAGGCCGGCGAACTGACGGTCTCGCCCGAACCGGTGCACTGCGGCGAGTTGATCGACGACGCGTTGGCGCTACTGAGGCCAGCGGCGGCCGCCAGGCGGATCCAGCTGACCGGCCCTGCCCCGGCCTGCGACGTGTACGTGATGACCGACCGTCAGCGTGGTCGACAGGTGCTGCTGAACCTGCTGTCCAACGCGGTGAAGTACAACCACGACGGCGGTTCGGTCACGGTCACCTGCACGCTGCTGCCCGACGCCATCTTGCGGGTCGCCGTAGGCGACACCGGACCGGGGATCGACCCGGCGCGTCGAGAGTTGCTCTTCGCGCCATTCGAGCGGCTCGGCGCTGAAACGTCCGGTGTCGAGGGGACCGGACTCGGACTTGCGCTCAGCCGGCAGCTCATCGAGCAGCTCGGCGGAGCCGTGGGTGTGGAGTCGACGCCCGGTCAGGGCTCGACGTTCTGGATCGACCTTCCGGTGACCGACGAGCCCGAAGCTCCGGCGGGCGCGCCGCCGGTCGGCGTTGACCGCGCCGCTGGTCGTGATGGAAGGGTGCTGCTGCTGATCGAGGACAACTTGGCCAACCTCCGGCTGGTCGAGGCCATGCTGCGGCAGCGCCCGCATGTCATCGTTCTGCCTGCCATGCAGGGCGGGCTGGGACTCGAACTCGCCTACACCAACACGCCGGACGTGATCGTCCTGGACCTGCACCTGCCTGACATGTCGGGTCGCGAGGTGCTGACCAGGTTGAAGGCTGACCCTCGCACGCGTGACATCCCTGTCGTCGTGGCGACCGCCGACGCGGACCGTCGCCGCGGCCAGGCACTCGTCGCGGAAGGCGCCTTCGAATGCCTCACCAAGCCGCTGGATCTCCAGTCCTTCCTCGACACCGTCGATGCCGCACTGAACGAGGCCACCAAAGTCAGCCAGAGCAACGCACCGGCCCCTCGACAGAAGACCCCTGACACCGGGATTGATTGAGCACCGACCGGATGGACCCTGCGTGGAACTCTCAGAGCGCGAACAGCCCGGCCCAGCCTTGGCCGATGCCTGGCGGGACGCGGCGATCGCCATCGTCGACGACGAGCTCGCCAACGGTCGACTGCTCGCCACGATCCTGACACGGGCCGGTTACGCCAACCTCACGATAATGACCGACTCCCAGGACTTCGTCGATCGCTACGAGCAGCTGGATCCGGACTTGGTCCTGCTCGATCTGATGATGCCGCGACTCGACGGCATCGCTGTGCTGCAGCGCATCCGCAAGCTGACGCCGGCTACCGAGTTCGTGCCGGTCCTGATGCTGACGGCCGACACCGGCACGGACACGATGCAGCGCGCCCTCAGCCACGGCGTCGATGACTTTCTCACCAAGCCCTTCGATCCCATGGAGGTCCAGCTGCGCATCGCCAATCTCCTCAGGACCCGTCGACTCTCACGAGAGATCAGCGCCTACAACGTCACGCTCGAACGCGAGGTCGCCCAGCGGACCCAGGACCTGCAGATGTTCCGCGACGTCCTGGAAACCGTCCCGCAACCGGTCGTGATCGAAGACCCCGCCACCGGCACCGTGGTCTACACCAACACCGCCGTCAGTGAGGCGCTCAGCCTCGAGGAGCGGACGCTGAACCCCTGGACCTCCGGGGGCCTGGGTGCGCTCGCGCCCGACGTTGTCACGGGCGACCAACCGACGGCACGGGTCGAGGACACGCTGCGCCGAAGCGGCGGCGAGGAGCGGCCGGTCGAGATCCTCATCCACCCCATCCAGCACGGGGACACCAGGCTGCTCGCGGGTCTGGCACGCGACATCGCGGATCGCATCGCGACCCAACGGGCGTTGGAGCAGGCGCTCGAACAACAACGACGTGCTGCCGACCAGATGCGGCGAGTCGACGGCCTGAAGGAGGCCTTCCTGACCGCGATCTCCCACGAGGTCCGCACCCCGCTCACCGTGATCAGTGGCGTGGCCCAGCTTCTGCTGAAACGAAGCGATCAGCTCACGGCGGAACAAGCGCTCAATCTCCTCGGACGACTCTCGGCCAATGCACAACGTCTCGAGACCTTGCTCGTCGACCTGCTCGACCTCAACCAGATCCTGACCGGCCAGAAGACGCAGCTACGTCTCGAACCCGTCGATCTCGGTGGGCTGGTGCGCGGCTGTGTGGACGCTGCCGGTCTCGATGATCGGCCGCTGACCGTGATCGCCACCGAGATCCTCATCGATGCCGATCGGACCAAACTCGAACGCGCCGTCAGTGCGATCCTGACCAACATCGTCAAGCACACCCCACCGATGACAACTATCGCCGTCACGTTGGAAGACCAGGACCTGGCCCGGATCGTGATCGCCGACAGTGGGCCAGGCATCCCTGCGGAACTCCGCGAGGATGTCTTCGACCCATTTGTCCACGGCCCCACAACCGCCGCCCACTCGCCCGGGACCGGGACCGGCCTCACGCTCGCGAGGACATTGGTCGAAGCGCACCACGGCACGGTGACCCTTGCCGACACCCCAGGTGGTGGTGCCACCTTCACCATCGAACTGCCCCATCGACAGCAGGCAAGCCACGGATCAGCATGAGTCCGGATCTATAGCCTGCCCTGTACCCCGGCGCTTGGCGCCGGCCTAGAACTGCCTGGTTCGCAATCAGCTGATGCGTTCCGTCGGGCGTACTGATTGTCCGGCGGGCCTCGCGTGAATTGCCCCGTCCCCGGCGCAACTGCTTACGTCCGACGGTCGAGACGGATCGGTCACCCACGTGAGTGAAGGCCCCCAGCGGCTCAGGGATCTCGTCGTCATCGTGGACGACGTTCCTGGCGAGTTGCGTCGTGTGACCCACACGCTCGGCCATGCCGGTATCAACATCGAAGGGCTGACCGCACTCACGGGGCAGGGCAGATCCGTCATCCATGTGCTCGTCGTCGAGGCGGAACGGGCGCTACTCGCGCTCCAGGCAGCGGGTCTGCAGGCGCGTGCAGTGCACGATGCAACCGTCGTGAATCTTCCGGACCGGCCGGACGCTCTGGCCAAATGCCTCGAGCCCCTCGCGGCGGCAGGCATCAACGTCACTCTGGCCTATGTCGCCGTCGGTGCGCGGGCACAGACCCGCATCGTGCTCGTGACCGACCAGCCCGAGGCCACCGGCCGACTCCTGGTCGAAGACGAAAGCGACAGCTGAGGGTCAAGAACTGTCGCGCAATTCGGCGAGCATCGCGCGGTCGACCAGTTCCTCGTACTGCGGGTGCTCGTCGACGAAGCCGGCCACGAACGGGCACTGCGGGACGATGCGGTGTCCCTTCACGAGCATGTCGTCCAGCGCGAACTGGACGAGTTGTGAAGCGACACCTCTCCCTTCGTAGCCCGAGTTGGTCACGGTGTGATCGAACAGGCGTCGCCCGCCGCGAACGACGTGGTAGTTGGTGGACGCCGCGACATCACCGTCGTCCTCCGCGACGTAGCGATCGTTGTCGGGGTCGTCCCGGAAACGCAGGGTCATTCCCGACCCTGCCAGGTGGCGATGCAGGCCTCGTTGCCTTCCGGGTCCGCGACCACCCACCACGCCGGGGCGTGCGCGTCCGTGACCAGCCGCCCGCCGGCCGCGATCGCGGCCTCGACGCGCGCCCTGGCCTGGTCGGGCGCTACGGGGACGTCGATGTGGATCCGGTTGCGTTCAGGACGCGAGGCGTCCATCTCCTGGAACCAGATCGGCGGACCGTGTCCCATCGGATCCTCGAGATCCTCCGGGCCGCGGTCGACGTAGCCGAGGACCGCCTGCCAGAACGGTCGCACGGCATCGATGTCCATGGCGTCGATCGTCACCTGCGGCATGCGTACGGCGCCCGGATCGGCCGTGATCTCCAAGTCTCGCGCAACGTTGGAGATCTTGCGCGCCAGGTCGACATCCCGCTGCGACAGGGACCCGACGTCGTGACTGGTGAGTCTCACCGTGACGCCCGGATAGCGCAGGTCGACGTCGGGATGGTGGTTCACGGCCTCGGCCAGTTCGCCGATGGCGTTGACCAGCTCCAGGCCCTTGGCGAAGGAACCCGTTTCGAAGTGGGTGCACGCGAACTGCCACAGAACCCGCCAGTCGTCGACTCCCTCGGACTCGTGGAACTGCTGCGGTGTGATCGTCATGCGGCCTCCGTCGCGGGAAGTGGGCGCCACGACTGTAGGACTCCCCGGCCATGCATGGGGACGGCTACTGCAGACCGAACGCCGTCGGTGTGTCGGCGCCGTCCTCGTACCTTGCCTGGACAGCGCGAACCCGCTCGAGGGTCTCGGGCAGGCTCAGTCGTTCGATGAACGCCGCCCCTTCCGCCTTGAGCGCGTCCGTGACGGGGAGGTCGCGAGCACCCTTCACGGTCTGCTTGCCGATGGACAGCGCACCCGCCGGGTAGGACGCCAGCTGCCGCGCCCACGACACTGCTTCGTCCAGGGCCGTCCCCGCGTTCACGAGGCGATGCACGAGCCCCAGCCGATGTGCGTCACTCGCATCGATCGGGCGCCCCTCCAAGATCAGGCCGAGGGCGACCGACTCGCCGACCAGGCGGGCCAGCCGGACCGTTCCTCCGGATCCAGGCAGGGTCCCGATCGTCACCTCGGGTTGACCGAAGGTCGCGCGATCTGAAGCCACGCGGAGGTCGCACGCCCATGCCAGCTCGGCGCCGTGGCCCCAGGCATGCCCGTCCACGGCGGCGATCGACACCATGGGCCCCGTATCCAGTTCGGTGAAGGCCCGCCAACCTGCCAATGGGTCGCCGCTCGGCGTCCCGCCGGTGAACACCTCGACCACGTCGGGCAGCCATCCGTGGCCGGCGAAGTGGCCGTCGACCGCTGAACCGACCACGACCACCCGACAGCCGCGATCTCGAGCCTCGACGAGAGCCGCGAGCAGTTGCTCGTTCGCGGCGAAGGTGGAGAAGTTGCGCGGACCCGTGTCCTGGAGGATCTGGGCGACGCCATCCGCTGGATAGGACACCTGGATGACCGAACGTCCCATCGGGGCTCCTGCGCGAGATCGTCCGCACGTTAGCCTCGACGTCCACCATCAGGAGCTGGACATTGCCGGGTCTCGTCGTTGCCGTCACCGGGCCAACCGGCGAGATCGGCCTGCCGTTCATCCGGGCGCTCGAAGCCCGCGCCGAGGTGGCCGAGATCCGGGGGATGGCCCGGTCGCCGTTCGACCCGGCCGCGCACGGCTGGGCAAAGACGACCTACGTCCAGGGTGACATCCTCGACCGTGCGGCCGTCGATGCGCTCGTGGCCGGTGCCGACGTCGTCGTGCACCTCGCGTTCATCATCTTCGGCGACCCCGAGGCGAGCCGCAGGGTGAACCTCGAAGGATCCCGGAACGTCTTCGACGCGACCGTCGCCGCCGGAGCCACCCGCCTGATCTACACGTCATCGGTCGCGGCGTACGGCTTCCACGAGGACACCCCTCTCCCTCTGACCGAGGACGTCCCGGCAGCCGGCAGCGACGACCTCTATTACTCCGCGCACAAGGCGGAACTCGAGCAGACCCTGCACGGCATCGTCGACAGCACCGGGGTGGAGACCTACGTGTTCCGTCCCTGCATCGTCTGCGGTCCGGAGTCGCCAGCACTGTTGATGAACGTCCCGTACGTCGGGACGAGCTCTTTGGTACCCGAGCCGTTGCGGTCCCTGATCGGCCGGCTCCCCGGAACCGGCCCTGTCCTCGCCGATCCTGGGGTCCCGCTGCAACTCGTGCATGCCGACGACGTGGCGTCGGCGCTGGTCACCGGCGTCCTCGGCGAGGGACCACCAGGGACCTACAACCTCGCGGCTGACGGCGAGTTCACCATGACGGACCTGGCTCATGCGCTCGGCTGGCGGAGCGTTCCCATTCCGTCGATGGCGATCGACCTGACGGCGGAGTTGGTCAAGCGGCTGCCGGCGATGCCGGCCAAGACGGCCTGGATCCACGCCGCCCGCATCCCCGTGACCATGGACACCGCCCGCGCGCGTGAGCAGCTCGGCTGGACGCCCGGGTACGACGTGCAGACCGCGCTGACCGTCACCGTGGATGGCGCCCGTCGGCGAGGGCTCGTCGACGACCTGGGGCGCCGGCGGACCTGAGCGGATCAGTCGTCAGCGAGGTCATCCGGTGCGATCAGGCCGCCGGCAGCGGCGACCGCCGCGGCGATCTGGACGGCGCGCTCGTACACGACGGCGAAGTAGTGCTCGGCCGCCTTCTCGTGGCCCGGGAGATGCGGCGTCCCGAGTGATCGCGCAACCGCAGCCGCGTCGTCGGTGACGCGCACCGTTGTACTCGGATCCGGCAGATCCTCTGCGTCTCCCCAGAACCCGGCTCCGCGGCTGGGCTGCTTGGTCTGACCGCGGTTGCTGGACTTGCGTCGGCGATTGCGGGAGTTGCGCCGGCGATTGCGGTCGGCGCGGCCCGACTGCTGTCCCTGCTTCTGGGGCTCCTGCTGCTCGGTCTTGCCATCGCCCTTCGGCGCACGCGCCCGCTTTCTCGCGGTCATACGGCACCCCCGAGTTTCTCTTCGGTCAGCAGGAGGTCGGGGTCGAGCCCGAGTGCCTGCTGCAACTGCCTGGCATCCAGGTCACCGACCGAGCTGGACTTGGGCAGCGCCAGCGCGGCGATGCGGCGCTTGCCCGCCACGACCTCCTCGACGCGCTCGTCGACGGTGCCGGGGCACACCAGTCGGTGGGCGATGACCGTCTGGGTCTGGCCGATGCGCCATGCCCGGTCGCGGGCCTGGTCCTCGACGGCGGGGTTCCACCAGCGGTCGTAGAGGACGACGTGGCTCGCCGCCGTCAGGTTCAAGCCGGTTCCGCCGGCCTTGAGCGACAGGACCAGCGCTCCGGGGCCCTGGCCGCTCTGGAACTCGGCGACCATCTTGTCGCGCGCGGTCCTCGACAGGCCCCCGTGGTAGCAACCGATGTCCACCCCGGTCCTCTTCGACAGGTGTCGGGCCAGCCGCTCGCCCCACGTCGCGAAGTGGGTGAAGACCAGCATCCGTTCGCCCGCATCGAACACGTTGTCGACGATCTCCTCGAGACGGGCGAGTTTGCCCGACCGTCCGGCAAGCGGCTTCTCGTCGCCGGTGTAATTGGCGGGGTGGTTGCAGATCTGCTTCAGGGCCGTGATCGCGGCCAGGATCGCCCCCTTGCGAAGCGTGCGGTCCTCGTCGTCTGGTACGACCAGTTCGTCGAGCACGGCCTGGTACAGCCCGACCTGTTCGGCCGTCATCGGGCAGTGGTCCAATTCGTCGATGCGGTCCGGCAGTTCGGCGGCGATGGCCGGTTCAGCCTTCGTGCGGCGGAACACGAGGACGCCGTTCAGTGCGGCCAGCGCCGATTCGACGCGCTTGTCGGCGTCCGACGCCGCCGTCATCTGGGCGATGAACGTGGCGCGGTCACCGACCAGGCCAGGGTTGACGAAGTCCATCAGCGCCCACAGGTCGCCGAGGCCGTTCTCGATCGGCGTGCCCGTGAGGATCAGGCGGGTGTGGGCCTGCAGGCGACGCAATTGCTGCGCCGTGTCCGACGCGGGGTTCTTGATGACCTGGCCCTCGTCGAGCACGACCGTCACCCAGTCCACCTTGTCGAGCGCGTCGATGTCACGGACCGCGGTGCCGTAGGTCGTCAGCAGCACATCGACGCCGTCGATCTCGTCGGCCAGATCGCCCGTTTCGGTCCGACCGGCGCCGTGGTGGACGAGCACCTTGAGATCCGGCGTGAACCGTGCGGCTTCCGCGGTCCAGTTGCCCACGACAGCCGGTGGCGCGATGACCAGGGCGGGACCCCGACCCTTGATCGTGGTGAGGTGGGCGAGGACGGTCGGGGTCTTGCCGAGGCCCATGTCCAGCGCCAGGCAGCCACCCAGTCCCGCGTCGTCGAGGAACCGCAGCCATGCGGCGGCGTCGGCCTGGTAGGTCCGCAGTTCGCCCTCGAAGCCGTCGGGGCTGGTCGGCGGCTTCTCGGGGATGGAACGTGCGCTGCTGAGCAGGTCGGCCGCCCAGCCCGATCCGCCGACCATGACGGGCCGGCCCATGGACGTGCCGTCGAGTCCGAGTGCGTAGCGCAGCATGTCGGCGCCGGACAGTTGCTTCTTGTCGGCGCGTTCCGCAAGGGCGGCGGCCGCGGCCTCGATGTCCGCGTGGTCGACGGCCACCCAACGTCCGTGGGACTTGACCAGCGGGCGGGCCTGCGTGGCGAGTTCATGTAGATCCGCGGCCGTCAGTTCGACGTCGTCGAAGACGGCCGACCACTGCACGGCGGTCAGTTGCTGGGCACCCACCGCAGGGTCGCCGGTCGTGGCGACCCGCAGTGACGGCGTGGCCTTCCTCGGCGACAACGGCGGGACCCGGACGTCGAACCCGGCGGACCCGAGGATCGGCCCGATCTCGGTCATCAGTTCCCACGCTTCGTCCTGGCTGAGGAGCACCTCGCCGCGGCGGCTGGACCGGGTTCGTGCCAGCGGCGGATAGAGGCCCTCGAGCCGTTCGAGTTCGCGCTTGATGGCTTCCTTGCGGTTGTGCTTGGACCGGGACATGACGGCTTCGGCGCGGTCGAGCTTCCCGTTGATGTCGACGAGGGTCTTCAGGTGCCAGGCATCCGAGCTGTCAGGCGGGTCGAGCTGCACGATGAGCTTCAGCGTCGCGTCACCGATCACGCCGCGCGCCCACTGTTTGAGAACCTTGGCGACTTCGGTGCCGGCCTGATGCGACGCCTCGAACAACGAGCCGTCGAGACGGGTGAGGACGGCCTCGGACACGTCGGCCGTCGTCCGTGGCTGCGGTGGGGGAGCGGGGACCTCGACCCTTGCGGCGGCGTCCGTGCAGATCGCGTCGACCATGCCACTGATGATCCGGCTGGTCACTTGCTGCGAACCGGTACGGCGGTCGAACACCGTGACTGCCGTCGGCATGGACTTCGACAGTCCGGTGAGGTCCTCGTGCTCGATCAGTGTCGGCACCCAACGGACCGCGAACTTGGAGCGGTTACCGGCCGAGTCGGACACCTTCTCGAGCTGCGGGACCATGCGGCCGTCGGCAACGAGACGGATGGCGAGCGCGGTCGCGAGGCCGAGCCAGGTCAGGCTCACGCCGAATCGGTCGTCCTCAGCGGTCCCGCCGAGGCCGGCAATCCACCCGAGCGTCGCCGGCAGCGGTGCGCTGAGGGCCGCGGCGTGCGTGCCGTTGGGCAGCGGGACCGGTCGATGCTCGGTCCAGCTGTCGGGATCGGCGCCGGCATCGCGGAGGCGGGCGCGGATGTCGGGGATCTCGCCACTGCCCGCATTGCGTCCGGCGAGCCAGGCGATCAGCCGGCCCTGGTGCCAGGACAGCTGCAGTTGCATTATCCCCGGTTCGCCGTCGTCATCGGCGTCCCGATCGACGTCCGGATCGACGTCGTCGTCGGTCGTCTTCGCACCGTTGGGAGAGTGGTCGTGCTGTGGGACGGCGTCGCGCGGATCGAGCCGGACGCGCGTGCGGGTGCGCGTACGCGTCCGCGCGCGTGGCGAGTCGGCGGACTCGGTTGGCTCGGTCGACTCGGTCGCTGCCACGTCGTCGTGGTGATCGTCTGTGGAGGGCAATCTTCCTGTCCTCATCGGGGCGCCCGCGCCTGCGGTGCAGGTCATGGGGCCGGGGCCGGCAGTGGTGCCGCACCCATCCGGGTCCGGCGACTGCCAGGACGGTGGCGGGCGTTCGCCGGCCTCCGTCAAGTCGCAATATCGGCCTCGTTCGACGTGGCAGCACGTGGGTGCTGGACGCCGGGGGCCTGTCAGTGATGACTGGTGCTGCTTGAGCGTTGCACAGCGTACCGGCAGGAGCACCGAATCGAAAGAACCAGCCGCTGATCGATGGCTCAGGTGATCAGGAAGCCGCGGATGATGGCGATGTCGCGAAGCTGACCGCCATCCTCCGACGGGGTCTCCACGATCGCCGCGGGCACTCCGAGCCCCGCTGCGGTCCTGACCATGTCCCGCAGGGTCTCGAGCCCCATCATTCCGTCCCCGAGGTTGGCGTGCCGGTCGCGTCCCGCGCCCGCCGGGTCTTTCGAGTCGTTGACGTGCAGCAGGTCGATCCCACCGGTCACGTCTGCGAAACCCTTCACATAGGCCGCGGGATCCTCGGCGCAGGTCGGGTCACCGGCCCAGGCATGGCAGGTGTCGAAGCAGGCGCCGATCGGGACGTCGAGGTCCTCGCCGCGCAGCAGTTCGAACAGGCGGGCGAGGTCGGCCAGATGGCGGCCGGGAGACGTGGTGCCCGATGCCGTGTTCTCGATCAGGAGTGGGATGGGCGACGAGAGCCGATGCGCGAGGTCGCGCCACCGCTCGAGCGCGTCGTCGATGTCACCGCCGCCCGCCGCGTGGCCCGCGTGGACGACTACGCCACCGATGCCGCAGCGCTCGGCCTCGTCCAGGGTTGCCTGCAGGTTCGCCGTCGTCCGGTCGCGAACGACGTCGTCTGCTGACGCCGGGTTGCACAGGTACGGCGCGTGCGCTGCGACCGCGCACGTGGATGCCAGCAGCTCGTCGGCGTCAGGGCGGCCAACCGGGTGTCTCCACACGCGTGGGGCCGACAGGTGGATCTGGACGCAGTCGGCGCCGCGTTCCTCACGGACGCGAAGCGGGTTCTTGGCGGGCACGGATGCGCCGACGATCACGGGTACTCCTTGGGCGGGAAGCAGGCCATCCGGCACTGGCGAGGATGCAGCTCAGCGGGCAGCATCAACCCAGGCGCTGAAGTCGAGGTCACCATGGCCCGAAGCGATGCTGCACACCGCCCACCACACGGCGCAAGTCGACTGTGGGTCGCCACGGGGATCGGGGCCCTTGTCGGGTTCGCGATTGGCGCGACGGTCTACATCCTCCTGACGCCGGTCCTGGAAGCGAGTGACGGGTTCGTGCGCGAACTCCAGGGACTTTCGTGGAACCTCGTCCCCGGACTCACTCTGCTCGGAGGCGTCCTCGGCTGGGCCATGGCCCGCCGGTGACGCTGTCAGGAAAACAGGTGGGCCAAGGGCGGGGGGAGTGGGTTGCGGTCGTCACCGCCGAGATCAGCGCGGTCGTCGACGCCGACCTCGAAGGTCTCGAACGTCGGATCGGCCACGATCTGGTCCGCGCATGCGCGCGGCGCGGCGACCATCGTCGAACGGAAGTCGACGTCGGTTGCGACGACCCACGCGTGGTCGTCCGGCCACCACAGGTGGGGCGACACATGCGGGTCGACCGGCTCGCCGGTGGGATCCAGCACGAACGCGCGAGTGCCAGCTGACAGGTCCGCGACTAAGAGCAGGTGAGGGCGGCCCCCATGGTCGATCGTGGCCGTTGCCGAATCCGGCAGTCCCGGAGTCCCTGCAGCGACGGTGAAGTGCGTCGTTTCGGGTGTCGACGTGTGGATGCTGAGAATGTCGATCAGGTTCGTCATCAGGTCGAGCGGGAAGACCCCCTGAGCGGGGCCGTCGCCCGTCACCGCGGGAGGCTCCCGGCCCTGGGCCGGATAGGCGATCGCCTGCCACTGCATGCGGGGATGCGCCACTCGTCCGGTCTGCTCGGCAATGACGGCCCAGGTGGTCGGGCCGTCTCGCGTTGTCACCGGATGCATGATGCGCACGTAGGCATCGAAGCCGGTCGGTAGGACGTCGCCGACGCGCACGCCACGTGTCAGATCGGGGGCAAGCATCCGGTCGTCGAGCCATCCGACAGGGTCCGACGAGCCTGGCTGCAGGGCCTGCGCCCATGTGTTGGACGGGCGGGAGCGCTTCCAGAAGGCGGCCATGTGGGCTCCGGCGGGGTACGGCCGCGAACGGTAGTCCGTCATCGGTAGTGTCGGCTCAGCAGCCCCGTACCTTCCAGCACTCTGGGCACGAAGGAGATGTGGTGGACCAGGCGTCCATCCAGGCCGTTGGGCTGAGCTACGCCTACGGCGACACCCTCGCCGTCGACGACATCTCGTTCGGTGTCGCCGCCGGTGAAGTGCTCGGATTCCTCGGACCGAACGGCGCTGGCAAGTCGACGACGATCCGGATGCTCACGGGTCAACTGTCGCCGCACAGGGGAAGCATCCGGATTCTCGGCATGGACATGCCCGGGGACCGCACCGCGATCCAGGGCCGTATCGGGGTCTGCTTCGAGGAGAAGAACCTGTACCTCGAGATGACCGCGCACGAGAACCTCGCCTTCTTCGCCACGCTGTTCGGGGTGACCGTCGACGTTGATGCGCTGCTCGAGCGAGTCGGCCTGCGGGAGCGGGGGCGCGACCGGGTCAGCAGCTTCTCCAAGGGCATGCGACAGCGGTTGATGATCACCAGGGCCCTGATCAACACCCCGGACGTGCTGTTCCTCGACGAACCCACCGACGGTCTGGATCCGGTGTCGGCCCGCGGCATCCGCGACCTCATCAGGGCGGAAGCCGATCGCGGCGCGGCTGTGCTCCTGACGACCCACGACATGCACGAGGCGGACGAACTGTCGGACCGCGTGGCCTTCATCGACGACGGTCGCGTCATCGCGCTTGATGCCCCGGAGGAGTTGAAGCTCGCCCATGGGCAACGAAGCATGCGTGTTCGACGGCGGGTCGGCGGGCTGGTCGAGGAGGAGGTCATCGAGCTGGACGGCGCGAGTGCCGCAGACCAGGTGCGTGCCGCCGTCGCGAAAGAGGGACTGCTGACGGTCCACACCGAGGAAGCGACCCTGGAGGACATCTTCGTGCAACTCGCCGGGCGCGGACTGTCGGGATGAACCTCCGCATCGTCGGGGCGATCATCAAGAAGGACCTGCGTCTGTTCTCACGGGATCTGTTCTACGTGCTCATGACCGCGTTCGGCCTGGTCGTCTATGTGGCCATGTTCTGGGTGCTGCCGTCGTCGGTGGACGAAACGCTCAGGCTCGGCGTGCACGCGGAGGGGATGGGCGACCTGCTGGACCTCGGCCCCGTCGACGGCCCCAAGGAGGGACTCGCGGTCGTTGCGTTCGACAGCCAGGCTGCTCTGCGCGATGCCGTCGAGGCCGGCACGGATGGGATCGCCGCCGGGCTCGACCTGCCCCAGGGCTTCATCGAGGACATCCGTGCAGGTGACCAACCGAAGATCACGGTCTTCCTGAGGGGGGACGCACCCGCGGAGCTCCGCGACACCATTGGCGGGTTCGTGCGCGAACTGGCCTACGCCGTGGCCAGCGTCGCGCCACCTGTCGACATGCCGTCCCTGACCGACGTCGTCGTCGGGATCGACCGCGCCGGTGACCAGTTGTCCCTGCAGGACCGGTTCCGACCTCTCTTCGCCTTCCTCGTGCTGATGATCGAGACGTTCGCTCTCGCCGGCCTCATCGCGACCGAGATCAGCGGCCGGACGGTGGTCGCCGTGCTCGTGACGCCGGCGACCACGGCCGAGTTCCTGCTCGCGAAGGTCGTCGTCGGCACAGGGCTCGCGTTCTCACAGGCGGTCCTGCTGCTGGGCCTCATCGGTGCGCTGGGAACCGGAACGCTCACCCTGCTGCTCGCGCTGCTGCTCGGCTCACTGCTCGTGACCGGCGTCGGGCTCCTGGCCGGATCGACCGGGCGGGACTTCCTCGGCATCGTCTTCTGGACGATGCTCTTCATCATCCCCCTGACCGTCCCGGCCATCGCGGGACTGTTCCCCGGCGCCGCAGCGGCATGGGTCGTGGCGATGCCGACGTACGGGCTGGTCGCCACGATCACCGCTGTGACGGTCGACGGCGCACCGTTCCGTGCGGTGGCCGGCGACCTCGGGGTCGTCGCCATCTGGTGCGTGCTCGTGCTCGCGGCTGGACTTCTGGTCTTGCGCAGGAAGGTGGCGACGCTGTGAGCCCCACGATCGTCCGAACCCTGCTGGTAAAGGATCTTCGCCTTGGCCCGCGATCACCACTCGTGCTGTGGTCGTTGATCCTGCCGCTGGTCCTCACCGTCATGGTTCGGGGCGTGTTCGGGAGCCTTTTCGACACCCAGCCGCGGCTCGGTATCGCCGACCTCGGCTCATCCACGCTGACGGCGCAGGCACAGCTCCTGGATGGCCTCGACGTCTCGCTCCACCGGGACGAGACGGCCCTGCGGGCCGCCGTCGCGGACAATGCCGTCGACGCAGGCATCATCCTGTCGCCGGGATTCGACGACGCGGTGCGGTCGGGCGAACGGCCGACGCTCGAGTTCCTGGTCGCGGGCGAGAGCCTGGCCTCCAACCGCATCCTCGTCGCAGTCGCCACGCTCGATCTGGTGCGGGGCGTCGCAGGTCAGGAACCGCCTGCGGTGGTCGAGGTCGTGACGCTCGGCGAGGCCGGCCTGTCGATCGACGCGCGCATGGTGCCGCTTCTGGTCATCATGGCCGTCTCGATCGGCGGCGTGATGGCCGCCGCGGCCGGCCTGGTGCAGGAGAAGGAACGGGGCACGATCACGGCGCTGCTGGTCACACCGGTGTCGGCGATCGACGTCCTCGTCGCGAAGGGGCTCCTCGGGGTGATTCTCGCCACGCTGACCGGACTGGTCACGCTCGCGCTGAACGGCGGGTTCGGTGGCAGCCCGGTGATGCTGGTGCTGGCCGTCCTCGTCGGCGCCCTGATGATGGCCGAGGTCGGCCTTCTGCTCGGGAGCTGGGCGCGGAACCAGAACACGCTGTTCACGGCGTGGAAGGGCGGGGCGATCTTCCTGTTGTTCCCCGTGTTCTTCTACCTGTGGCCAGGCCTGCCCCAGTGGATCCCGGGACTGAGCCCGACCTATTACTTCCTGCAACCCATCTTCGAACTGGCGGTCGAAGGCGGCACGGCCGGAGGCGTCTGGTTGGAGCTCGCGGTCGCCATCGCGATCTGCGCCGCGCTGCTCCTCCCGGTGAGGCTGGCCGCCCGCTACCTCGAGCAGCAGAGCTTCCGCGCCCAGCGGCCGCCGTCCGCCGTCGCCGACGACGACCTGCACCCGACCCCCGCCTGAGGCCACCGTCCTCTGCAGTATCGAGTGCTCACGGGCGGCTCCTCACAGCAATTCCTGTGCCGCGGAAGCAGCCTCGATCAGCGATGTGGTGTAACGCTTCGAGGGGCTCGTGCGTGTATGTATGCGAGGCGGGCCCTGGTGTTCTTTCTGGGGCTGTCCGCGATCGAGACCGCCAGCGTGTTGGGGCTGCAGGCGGGTGCGGTTCGCACCGCCACCCACCGTGCAGTCGGGCGTCTGCGTGAGGTGCTGGGCCACGACGTGATGATGGTCGAAGGAGACGCTGATGTCTCGTAGTCTCGAGCAGCTGTTGGCATCGACGGCGGTGACGCCGGTGGAGCGGGTCGACCCGGATCGGCTGATCGCCGCTGGGGCTCGTCGTCGGACCCGCCGCCGTGTGGGGACGGCCGTGTCGTCGGTTGCGGCGGTGGTTGTCGCGGTCGCGGTGGTACGTACGATGCTGGTGATGCCGGTGCCGCCGAGGATCGTGGACGACCAGGTTCGTCCCTCGCCCACCGCTGCGGGCCCCGCGGGGGTCAGCGATCCTGTGGGTCCGGAGCTGTCGCTGGAGGAGCTGGCACAACTCGCTACCCCGATGCTGGCCTTCACGCTGCCCGGCGAGGAGACCTGGCAGGCCACCCTGGTGCTGGTTGGGTTGGATGGCACCGTCTACGGGCATGTCCCGCGCGGTGACTTCTTCAACTCGGGCGGCAACGCGGGGGTGCTGCTGGTGCCGGGTCCTGCGCTGGTGGTCCAGGACGACCGGCAGGCCACGGTCCCCGGTGGGACACCTGTCCCTGAGACTTACGATGCGGTCCTGCCGCTGATCGACGGCTACGAGATCCGGTTCCGTTGGGGCTATGACCCGGGGGCCCACCAACTGTTCCGCGACGGCCAGGACGTCGGGTACTTCACCAACGACCTGGGCCCGTGGGCCCTGGGATCGGGCCGCGACGTCCTGTCGCAGCACGACAGTGACCTTGCCTCGGCCGGCTTCCACGCCTACGACCTGACGCTGGGCGAGCAGATCAGCCTGCCGGACGGCTGCCTGGCCTTGGATCGCCACCCCGACCAGGGGCTGCTGCTGGCCTGCGCCACCCCCGGGCAGAACACCGGCTCGGACCCGAGTAGCCGGCTGGCGTGGGCCGACGGCACCGTGGTCGCAACCGCACCCGAGGGGCCCGTCGACCCGACCGCGGGCACCTACCAGCGCGCCATGCTCTCCCCGGCCGGCCGACCGCTACCCGGCGCCATCGTGGGCTGGTCCGACGACGGCCGCGCGATCGTCGTTGTCGACACGCACCCCGCCGGTGCCGGCACACCGCCACCCGGGCTGCACCTGCTCGACCCGGTGACCGGAGCAACCGAACTGCTGTGGACCGGTCCCGACATCCTGGCCGCCCAGCTCGTCATGCCATCGGGCGGTTCCATCAACTGGACTGCGAGTGGCTGCGCCGCAGGTCCCACTGTCCTCGCTGATGTCGACGGCGACGGGGACCCCGATCAGATCGTCCACGTCTACGAAGATGGCGGGGCTGTGCTTCGGGTGTGCCTGAACGATGGGACCGTCGGCGAACTTCCCGGGTTGGGCCAGGGCGAGGTCCTCGAGGTCATCGACCTGGCCGGTGATGGCAGAGCACTGATCATTTACGGAGGAACCACCGCAAACGGGAAGGGTGGGCAGATCGCGCTGTGGCAGGACGGGGATCTGGCCCCTCTCCTGAGACCGGACGGCGAGCCCTTCGAGATGTGGCACGGTGGCCTCGGCACGTTCGACGAGAGCGCCGGTTGGTCCCAGTTCGACTTCTGGGGGTGCACTGCCGCCGACAGCGATGGGCAGATCGACCTTCTGACGGCGAAGGGGGTGCGCACAGACGCAGGCTACACATTCGAGGTCACCAACTATGCCATCCAGGGCCAAACCATCCGACCCATCGCCACGAACCAGGTTGACCTGTCCGACGATCCCTACGCGGATGCGGAGACCTACCGATGCCCACTCGCCGCCGGCGGTTCGTAATCGGGGAGAAACCGTGCGTCGTACACGGAATGACCCATTTTCCGTCCCGAGATGACAGCCCGACGCCGGACTCAGCTTGTGGTGATCTCGTCGAGCACCAGTTCGGGGTGGTCACGCTCGATGCGCTGCAGTTGCCACTTGTCCTTGAACATCGCCATCGGGGTGCCGTTCGCGCGGCGGTAGACCTCGACGGCGGCCATGGACTCCAGTGACTCGACGTAGTCCTCGTCCGTGCGGCGCGCCATCGAGAACCGGCTGGACTCGAGGCGGATCGGGGCGTTGAACTCGTGCTCCATCCGGTGGCTGGCAACCTCGAACTGCAGGGCACCGACGGCCGCCATGATCGGCGCCTGGTCCCCGAGGTCAGGGTGACGCAGGATGTGGACGACGCCCTCCTCGTCGAGTTGTTCGAGGCCGGATCGGAACTGCTTGGCCTTCGATCGGTCGACCGGGTGCACGGTGCGGAAGTGTTCGGGGGTGAACACCGGCAGGGCCGGGAACTGCACGGGCTCCTCGGCATACAGCGTGTCGCCGATGCGCAGGTCCGTCGCGTTGACCAGGCCGATGACGTCGCCCGGATACGCCTCGTCGACGGTGATTCGGTCCTGACCGAACACCTGGTGCGCGTACTTCGCCGTGATCCGTCGGCCGGTGCGCTGGCAGGTCAGCTGGGCGCCGCGGTCGAAGCGGCCCGAACAGACGCGCACGAATGCCAGGCGGTCGCGGTGGCGCGGATCCATGTTGGCCTGGATCTTGAACACGAAGCCCGAGAAGGGGGCGTCGATCGGTCGGTGGTCCCCGTCGAGGGTCAGTCGTTCCCCCGGCGACGGCGCCAGGTCCCTGATCGCGTCGAGCAGCAGGGCAACACCGAAGTTCGACAGCGCCGACCCGAAGAACACCGGCGTCAGTTCCCCAGCCCAGAGCAGCTCGCGATCGTGGTCTGCCCCCATCTCCGTGAGTAGCTGCAACTCCTCGTCGGCGCGCTGGCCGTCCGGTCCGGACGGTTGCCAGTCCGACACCTGCTCGCGCGCTTTCGCGGCTCCGTGTCGCTCGGACTCGAACTCGTGGAAGGTGCGGTCGCGGCGGTCGACGACGCCGCGGAACCTGCCGTCCGCCCGCACGGGCCATGTCACGGGAGTCGGCACGATGTCGAGCTGGGTCTCGATGTCGTCCAGGATCGCCAGCGGATCCATGGACGGACGATCCATCTTGTTGACGAACGTCAGCAACGGCGTCTTGCGACGCCTGCACACCTCGAACAACTTCTTGGTCTGCGGCTCGACACCCTTGGCGCCGTCCAGGACCATGATCGCCGCGTCCACGCCGGACAGGACCCGATAGGTGTCCTCCGAGAAGTCGCGGTGGCCCGGCGTGTCCAGCAGGTTGTAGACATGGCCCTCGTGGTCGAAGCGCAGAACCGTCGAACTGATCGAGATCCCGCGCTCCTGCTCCATCTGCATCCAATCCGACCGTGCGTCCCGTTGGGCGCGGCGGGCACGCACCGAGCCGGCCTTGACGATCGCCCCGGCGTACAGCAGGAACTTCTCGGTCAAGGTCGTCTTGCCGGCGTCCGGGTGCGAGATGATCGCGAACGTGCGCCGGCGCGCAGCTTCGCGGCTGACGGATGGATCGGACACGACTGAGGGCCTTCGAGGAGCGATTGGGCTGGGCCGGACCGGCCCGAGACGTTGCCCTCACGGTACCGGGTGGGTCAGTCCGGACCGCTGGTCAGCCCGGCCCGCTGGTCGCGGGTGCGCCAGTAGCGACGGACCAGCCCACGGGCGGCGGTCGGTCCCGTGAGGACCGACGGCGCGCTGCGTCCAGGCCTGCTCCAGGTCGTTGGCTGCGGCGAAGGCCTCGGCGGCTGGCGGTCGATGGCTGGTCCACGAGCGTTCGAGGTCGTCACGGTCACCGACGACGGTCGGCAGGAGCCGTTCGGGATCGCGGAGCACCGCGCGATGCAGCCGCTCGTGGCGCCACCACACCGTCTCCTGCGCCTCGTTCGGGTCCCGGTCGGAGTTCTTCGCGAACAGCACGCGGCCGGATTCGACCAGCACCGTGGTGTCGCACATCAGTCGGTCCACGGTCCGATGCCACGAGCCGAGGTCGACGTGATCCGCGTGATGTACCCCGGGGGCGGGTCAGGCATCGGCGGGAAGTCCACGTCCGGTCCGAGGTACCGCCTGCCGAGCTTGCGCAGTAGCTCAGGTGCCCCGCCCTCCTCGACGACCGCGGTGCCATCGACGACGAGGTACTCACGTAGTCCGGGAGGGCGCGTGACATGCGACTCGAACGACACGGTCACGCGCGGATCACGACGGACATTGCGGAGCTTCTTCTGGTCGAACAGCGTGGCGATCAGCAGGTCACCGGCCTCGTCGACGTCCACCCACGCCATCGTGACGAACGGGGACCCGTCACCGTTCAGGGTCACCACATGGGCGATGGGAGCGTCCTCGATCACGAACGAACGCGCGGCATCGGGCAACGACATGTCGGCTCCGTTGTCGGCCACCTGTGACAGTACTTGCAGCCGACGCGAGCCGCCGGTCGTCGCTCAGCGGTGGAGAACCTCGAATCCGACGACGCCTTTCGGCTCATGGTCGGCGATGTTCACGGCATGGACGCGCGCGTCCTCCGAGCCGCCCTCGCGGATCCAGTCGAGGACCCGTCCGACCGCGTCGTCAGTCCCTTCGAGGTAGGCGCGGACGGTGCCGTTGGGTTCGTTCCTGACCCAGCCGGCAACCCCGTTGCGCTCGGCGACCCGTCGTAGGGAGGTGCGGAAGAAGACGCCCTGGACACGGCCGCTGACGACGACCTCCAGTGCGATCGTCATGACTCTGCTCCTGCCTGCACCCCACACTGCGCGACCATGGGCACCATGTGACTCTATGGTGAGCGGCCGGGCACGTCCGGTGGGAGGCTGTGATGTTCCGGAATCGACACGAGGCAGGTGTCCAGCTCGGGGAGCTGCTGGCCGAACGTGACGTGGCCGTCGACGTGGTCGAGGCACTGCCGCGCGGCGGCGTGCCGGTCGCTGCCCCCGTCGCGGCGCGCCTCGACGTGCCGCTCGATGTCCTCGTGGTCCGCAAGATCGGGTGCCCCTGGCAGCCGGAGTTGGCGATCGGCGCTCTGGGGGAAGGTGGCGTCCGCGTGCTCAACCCGGCGCTCATCGAACGTCTGCGGGTGACCGATGCGGAGGTCGAGGAGGTGGCCAGCCGTGAGGAGGAGGTCCTGTCCCAGCGCCTGGCGTCCTACCGGGGAGGGCGGACCCCCTTTCCGGTCGAGGGACGACGTGTGGCAGTCGTCGACGACGGTCTGGCCACCGGGATGACCGCGCGCGCGGCGATCCAGATCCTGCAGCAGCGAGGCGCCGCCTTCGTCCTGCTCGCGGTTCCGGTCGGGTCGTCGCTGACGGTGCGCTCGCTGAGCGAGGTCGCCGACGAGGTCATCTGCGTGGAGACGCCGCCGGACTTCGCCGCGGTCGGTCAGGCGTATCGCGACTTCTCGCAGACCACCGACGACGAGGTCGAACGCCTGCTCCAGGAGGCCGGAGGCGCCTGAGCCTTGCGCCGCGTATCGTCCTGGCGACGCCGTTCTCGGGATCAGGTCAATGCACAAGCGCACCATCGGCAGCCTCGACGTATCCGTCGTTGGCCTCGGCTGCAACAACTTCGGAGGCCGGATCGACGGCGCGGCCACAGATCGCGTCGTTCACGCGGCCATGGAGGCGGGGATCACGTTCTTCGACACGGCCGAGGTCTACGGCGGCGGCGGGTCATCCGAGGAACTGCTCGGCCGTGCCCTCGGCGACCGCCGTGACGAGGTCGTGATCGCCACCAAGTTCGGCATGGAGCTACCGGACGCCGTGGACGGCGGGGCGTCACCCGAGCGGGTACGTGCTGGGGTCGTGGGCAGCCTCCGCAGGCTGGGCACAGACTGCATCGACCTGTACCAGTTGCATGTTCCCGATCCCGACGTGCCGATCGCCGAGACGCTCGGCGCGCTCGACGAACTCGTCAGAGAAGGCAAGGTGCGCCAAGTCGGCCACTCCAATTTCGACGCGGCGCAGATCGACGAGGCCGAGCGGGCCGCGGTCGATGCAGGCACCATTCGCTTCGTCTGCACCCAGAACGAGTGGAGCCTGCTCGCACGCGACGTCGAGGACGACGTGCTGCCTGCCGTGGACCGTCACGGGCTCGCGTTCCTGCCGTACTTCCCGCTGTCGTCTGGCGTGCTGACCGGCAAGTACCAGCGAGATCAGCCGCTGGGGTCCGACTGGCGGCTCACCAATCTGCCACCGGAGCGGCGCGAGCGGTTCCTCGACGACGCCCGCCTGCGTGTCGTCGAGGACCTCACCGCGTTCGCTGAAGACCACGGGCGCACCCTGTTGGACCTTGCGTTCTCATGGCTCGCATCGCACGCCGCCGTCGCCTCGGTGATCGCCGGCGCGACCAGGCCCGAGCAGGTCCGGGCCAATGCCAACGCAGCTGGGTGGACGCTGTCGGACGACGACCTCGACGAGGTCGACCGGATCACTCGTACCACCACGGGTCGGGAGCGTCCGAGTCGTTGACGAGGTAGGCCTGGCGGCGGCCGAAGCGGCGCAGCGCGGCTGGTCCCATCCGTGAGCCTCCGAGTCCGGACCGACCGAAGCTGTGCTTCTCGCCGTCGTGCACGAGGGCGGTGAGCGCGGCGTCGTTGATGCTGATCCCACCCGCATCGAGACGTCTGGCGACGTCCAGGGCGGCCGCCTGGTCGCCGAAGACCGCGCCCGAGAGGCCGTAGACGGTCGCGTTGGCGTGCGCGACGGCCGTATCGAGATCCGGCACTGCCATGACCGGCAGGACCGGACCGAATGTCTCCTCGGTCATCACCAGCATGTCGTGGGTAACGCCCGTCAGGACCGTCGGGCGGAGGTAGGCCCCGCCGTCGTGGGTTTCGATCACACCACCGCACTGGAGCTTTGCGCCCTTGTCGATCGCGTCGTCGAGGTGGGACTGGATGATCCCGACCTGCCGCGGCGCGATGATCGGTCCGAGATGACCATCGGTCGGCCCGGGGACGGCAAGCGTCACGGACCGGGCCTTGGCGACCAGTCGCTCGACGAAGTCCTCTGCTACCGATGCCTCGACATAGACCCGCTCGATCGACTGGCACGACTGGCCGGCGTTGGCCGTTCCGCCCCAAAGGATCGCCGACGATGCGCGATCGAGGTTGGCGCCTGTCAGGACGATGGCGGCGTCCTTGCCACCGAGTTCGAGGAAGGCGGGGATCAACCGGTCGGCCGCGCGCGCGGCTACCCGCTCGCCGGTGGCCACGCTGCCGGTGAAGCAGACGAGGTCAACGAGGTCGACGACGGCCGCGCCGGTCGTCCCGTCGCCGACCACGTAGCTGAGCACGCCGTCGAGCGCCGGCACGTCGCGCAGGCTCTGCTCGACGACCTCGACGAACCGTGGCGTGATCTCGCTGGGCTTGATCAAGACTGCGCACCCGGCCGCGAGCGCGGGAATGGCGTCGATCAGCGACAGCAGGAACGGGAAGTTCCATGGGCTGATGACGCCGACCAGGGGGTAGGGACGCAGCCCCTGATGGACCTCGATCGTCGGGATCGCGGCTCGTCGGGGCTCCTGCTCGGCCAGTAACGCAGGTGCCTGAGCCGCCCAGCGCTGCACAGATCCGAGGACGGCGTCGACCTCCATCACCGACTCGTGGTGGCGGCCGGTGTCGTGCACCAGGACCGCAACCAGGTCGTCCCTGCGCGTCGCGAGGGCGCCGTGCCAGGCCCGAAGGGCGGCAACACGCTCGTCGACCGGTTGGTTCGCCCAGTCGACCTGCGCGCCGCGCAGACGGGACGCGGTCTGGTCCAGTTCGGTCGCGGTCGGCGGGACGATCCAGTGGTCGATGACACCGGTCCGAGGGTTGGTGACCTCGATCTTCATCAGATCAGCCCCAGCTCGGCGAGGCGGTCGATCACGGCCCGTTGTGCCCCGACGAAGTAGGAACGGTCAGGGGCCGCCCCGTCGGCGAGCCCGTTGGCTGCGTGACCAGGACCGGAGGCGTACCCGTCGGCGTAGAGGTCCAGTCGGTTGCGGGCGAGCAGGTTGCCCATGCCGGGTCGCCGTCGCGCGCGCCGCAGGGCAGCGAGGTCGAGTTCGGCGTTGGCGACCATCGATTCGCCGGCGTCGGCCTCGACGAGGACACGTCCTTCGAAGTCCAGAATCTTGGATTTGCCGTCCGTGGAGTTGGCCGGGATCGGAGACCCGATGATCCCACCGGAGTTGGCCGACACGACGTAGCAGAGGTTCTCCTGGGCGCGGGCACGCTTGGCGACGTCCTTGTGCGTGACGGCGGGTGAGGCGACCTCGGACGTGCAGTGCAGCAGCACCTCGGCCCCACGCAGGGCGAGCGTCCTGGCAAGTTCGGGGAACAGGATCTCCTCGGACGCGATGCACGCCAGCCGACCGAGTTCGGTGTCGGCCACGGGGAACAGCGCGTCGGCGCCGTGGACCTCCAGGTAGCGGTCGAGGACGTCGTGCGGGCTCGGGGCAAACATCGAGTTGAGGCGTCGGTACCGCAGGACGACGTCGCCGGACGGCCCGAAGACCAACTGCGCCTGGAAGTACAGGTCGGCGAAGGCGGCGTCGAGTTCGTAGGCATTGACGCACAGGTGGATGCCGAGGTCATGGGCGATCGCGCCGAGCGCTTCCTCCTCCTCGCCATCGACCTCGAGAGCGGCGCGGTCTGCCCAGACCGGGATCGACTCGCCCAGCGGGTGGCCCGTCAACACGTACTCGGGTAGGACGACCAGTCGGCAGTCCGGACCGATGAACCGCAGGCTCGCGGTGATCTGGACGCGGAGTCGCTCGAGCGTGGTCTTCATGATCGCCCGTGCCTCGTCGCGGCTGCCGACCTGGTTGACCGACGAGGCGGCCACCTGCAGCGCGAGCGCCCGGTAGGCGGGACCGCTGTCTCCCATTGCCGCTCCTCGCGGTCGGCTCCAGTTGCTTGTGGAACACAATTCCACTAAAAGGAATACGACAGATTGTCGTCATCATATCCGAGAGGGAACGCATGTCGAGTGATGCCACGGTCAGCCCCGTGCGTCTCGACCATGACGGTGCCGTCGTCACCCTCACACTGTCGCGTCCCGACGCGCTGAACGGGATCGACGAGGGCGTCCTGGCCGCGCTCCCGCCGATGCTCGCGGACGTCGCCGCGGATTCGGAGTCCAAGGCGTTGGTGATCACGGGCGAGGGGGACCGCGCGTTCTCGGTCGGGCTCGACCTCGGCCTGCTCGGTCGGGCGTTCGCCGATCCCGACTACTTCGCCGATGTCGTCCACCGCTTCAAGCAGATCCTCCTCGACGTGGAACACCTGCCGATCCCCGTCGTGGCGGCCGTCAACGGCCTCGCCCGCGCGGGCGGCTTCGAACTGCTGCTCGCCTGCGATCTGGTCCTCGTCGCGGACGAGGCCAGGGTGGGCGACACCCATGTGGCGTTCGGCATCCCTCCCGGAGGCGGTGCGAGCCAGCGTCTGCCACGCAGGGTGGGCCCACAGGTCGCCGCCGAGATCCTGTACACCGGCGGGTGGATGACCGGACCCGAGTGCGTGGATGCCGGAGTGGCGTTGCGATCCGTCCCGCGGTCCGACCTGTCAGCCGCGGTTGAGCGATTGGTCGGCCCGATACGTCCCCTGTCGCGTGCCGCGCTTGTCGCCACCAAGCGCTGCGTGACTGACGGACGAGGTCTGCCGATCCAGCAGGCCGTCGAGGTCGAACTCGACCACTTCGTTCGCCACCTCCGTGACGAGCCCACCGCGGACGAGGGGTACCGCGCCTATGTCGAGGGCCGCGAGCCCTCGTGGCCGTGATCCGAGCGGCCGTGAACGGAGTGGACATGCGACTCGGCTACGGCATCTGGGGTCAGACCCTTGCGAAACTGCAAGAGGCCGCGCGCGCGGCCGAGGACGCCGGCTTCGACACCGTGTGGGTCAGCGAACTGCATCGCAGTGCGATGGGCTCGGCCGCGGCGGCGATCACGGCCACGGACCGGGTACGTGTGGCGACGGGTATTGCGCTCGCCTTCGTGCGCAGTCCGATGATCACGGCACTGGAGGCGCTCGACCTCGACGAGTTGTCGAACGGCCGGTTCGTGCTCGGCCTGGGGTCGGGCGTGAAACGGCTCAACGAGGACTGGCACAACGTGCCGTTCGGCAAGCCCGCCCCGCACCTGCGCGAGACGATCGAGGTCATACGGCGGTTCGTCGCCGAGTCTCACCTGGGTCGCCCGATCGAGATCGAGGGCGAGTACGAGCCGTTCCGGCTGCGTGGCTACCAGCGGCCGTTCCCACCCGTGCGCCCGGAGATCCCGGTGTACGTGGCCGCCGTCGGCGAATACACGACGCGCCTGGCTGGCGAGGTCGCCGATGGCTGGATCGCCCACGAACTCGGCTCGCCTGCCTACCTGGAGCAGGCGATCCTGCCGAACCTGCAACGCGGACTGGCACGGTCGGGTCGGCCGCGTGAGGCCTTCGACGTTGTCGCTTCCGCGTGCTGCGTCATCGACGACGACGCCCGCCAGGCCAAGCGGTGGGCCGCCGGTCTCGTGGCCTTCTACGCGTCCGTACGGACCTACAACGACTTCTTCGAGTTCCACGGGTTCCTGGACGAAGCCATGGCAATCCAGGAACGGTTCCGTGCCGGCGACGAGCAGGGCATGGTCGACGCCTGTCCGAACGAGATGGTCGACGCCCTGACCCTCGCGGGATCACCGGACGAGGTCAGGTCGCGCTTGAAGGACTACGTCGGCCTCGCAGACGCCGTCAAACTGTCGCCGCCGACGCACCTGGTGTCCGAGGAGGTCACGCGGCACGCCCAGCGCGAGATCCTGGAGCACCTGGCCGGGTAGGCCGGACGTCAATCGTGGCTGCCCTTGTCCTGCGCCGTCAGGGCCTCGTACTCCTGATCGGGGTCTCCCTCGGGTGCTTCGATGCCGAAGTCTGCCGCGAGTTCGTCCGTGAGCATCATGTTGAGCATGAACGCCTGATCGGCCTCGTCCACGACCCGCGGCTTGGTGGCTGCATCGAGGTCCATGCTGTCCATGCGACCGTGGAACCGTCCGAAGAAGGGTCCGATCTCGCCGATCTCGGGCCACTGGTAGAAGGCCAGTCCGCGGTCGTCGACCAGTACCTGCGAGCGCGTGACGAGGCGGCGCAGGATCTCCTGTCCGCCGATGTTGCCCATGTAGCGCAGCCACTGGTGGGCGACCCAGCCTTCTGGGAACTCCGCGGCGCACCACCGAACGCGGTCGACGTACTTCTCGGTCGCAGGTGATGGAGCGACCCGGTCGCTCCACGAGTCACCGAGGAAGAACGCGAGATCCTGCTCGAGGCGGTCGCGCCGCCGGATCTCGGGCGTGTACATCACGCCGACGACCGGGTGGTCACGCAACTCCTCGGCTGTCTCCTCGAGGGCCGAGTAGATGAACCACTGGCGCGAGATCCAGGCGACGTACGGATCGCGGGGGAGTTGACCCTTGAAGAACACCCGCATGAACGGACGGCGCTCGGCCTCGCGATGATTGACGGCCGTGCCTTCGCGCAGCATCGTGGACAACGCGTCGGGCGCGCCGGTCGGCTTCGGGTGAGTCGCCATGTCGTGCTCCTTGGTCGCGCGCCAAGACTACGGGTCACGACGAAGTGTCGTCAAGCCTGTCGAGACAGGATGTCGTAATCGTTTCGACAAACTGTCGTGAACATGATTACCTTCGAGGATCACCGTCACGGGAGACGAGGCGATGGCCATTCGGGAGCAGATGCCGGTGCTGGCGCGGCACGAAGGGGAGTGGCACGGCACCTACACGTACCTCGGCGAGCACGACGAGATCGTCGACCAGCACGAGTCCGTCCTGCGATGCACGTTCCCCGATGCCGAGGACCACGACTACTTCCAGACCAACGACTACACGTGGGCCGACGGAAAAACCGAATACCACGAGTTCCCAGCGGTCTACGACGACAAGGCGATCCACTTCGACACCGAGCGGATCAGGGGCCATTGTTGGGAGATCGACGAGCGGTGTCTCGTCCTGCACTGGGTCTACCAGGCAGACCCCGAGGTCTACCTCTACGAGTTGATCCATCTCGACGACACCGGCAAGAACCGCACGCGCACGTGGCACTGGTTCCGCAACGGCGTGTGCTTCCAGCGGACGCTGATCGCGGAACGGAAGGTGAGCTGAGTGCCCGCCCTGACGCACAGCGACGATCTCGACCGGTTCATGCGGGTGCGTGCGTCGACCGACGGCGAGGACGCCGTGGTCTGGTTCGCGGGCGAGATCCACGCGTGGCGCCCCGGTCAGCCGGCCCAGCACGTGTTCGGCTTCGAAGGTGTCAACGTCGCTCGGGCGGTCCCTGCCGAGGACGGCTGGGACCTGTTGGCGCGCGAGGCCGTCTTCTACCTGGACCCAACGAGCCGCGAGATCCTGCAGACCTGGAAGAACCCGTTCACCAGCGAGGAGGTCGACGTCGTCCACGTCATGAACGACCCGGTGAACTTCCCGTTGCAGCGGAACGGGCCCCGTGGTCCGTTCCGCGTCGCCGTCACCGACCTGGGCCGACGCTTCGCGTTCACGACCGACATCTACCTCACCTATCCGTCGCCGATGTCGCGCAAGGACTACCCGAAGCACTCGCAGGACGATCTGTACCAGGCCGCCGAGTTGTTCCAGTACGTCTGCGCCGTCGACGACCTCGACAGCCCGGGCGCGTCCGTTCCTGCGGAGGTGTCCTGGACCCGGATCGCGCCGTGGGTGCCGTTCATGGAGATGGCGGATCGCCCTGGCAACCTCGTGTACCACTGCATGGGCGCCAAGCTTCCCGGCGGCATCAACGAACTGCCTGATCGGCTGCGCACCCACCTCGAGGACGAGGCCCCGCAGTTCCTGACCGCTCCGCGCGAGATCACCGGTCCGAACGAGACCAGTTGGACCTACTTCAAGCGCCGACTCGACGCCAGGACCGAAGGGGCCTAAGGGCCCGACAGGTCGAACAGGAACGTCGCGATGGCCGACAGCACCTCGCTCCCATCCGGCTTGGCGCACGTCCACCGCATCCGCATCGAGCCGCGCCGCCCACTGCCGAACCGCTGCTTGTCGACGACCTCCATCTGCAGGGCGATGGCGTCGCCGGGGAACGCTGGGGACAGGAACCGCACTTCGTCGAGGCCGACGAGCGCGATCGTGGTGTCGTCGAACGCGCTCGACCGCTCGGCCAGCCCCCCGAGGAGGAACAGCACGAACTCGCCGGGCACCGGCCCCGTGGAGAACGGGCTGTGGTCGCGGACCCACTGGTCGTCGGTGAACAGCGGATGGGTGTACCCACCGATGTCCCGCGCGACGGCGCGGGCGTCGGCGGGGATCACACCGGCAGGGGCGGCGACGCGCTCGCCAACCGCAAGGCGGTCGAAGGTCCCCATCGCTTCAGCGTCGACGGCGTTTGGCGCGACCGTTGGGCTTGAGCAGCGCCCGTTCGAGGAACGACAGGACCCGCTCGGTGGCTTCCTTCACGGTGGCGGAGCCGGCCGCCAGCGCGCCGCGTTCGGCGCCGACGCACGCCATGACCATTGGCAGGGTCTGGTCGATATCGGCGTCCTCGAACTCGCCGCTCTCGAAGCCTTCCTGCAGGATGTCCCGCAGGATCGCCTCGACGGGCTCGACGTGGGCCATGAACCGCTGCCAGACGTCAGGGCCGAGGAAGTGAACGACTTCCTGTCCCTGGGGCAGGTGCGATGCCTCGAACGACTCGAGTTCGATGACCACGAATTCGTGGAGTTTGTCGACGGCGCTGTCGACGGTCGCCAGCCGGCCGTGCAGGACGTCCATCGTGCGTGTGACCTCGCGATCGGTCCACGCGAACAGCAGCTCCTCGCGATCGCTGAAGTAGTTGTAGACCGCCGTCCGGGCCAGGCCGATCCGCTTGGCGACGTCGGCGAGGGACACGCCGTCGTAGCCGCGCTCGAGGACGAGTTCGCTCCATGCATCGAGCAGCCGGTCCGTGGTTTCGGCCCGGTGCGCTTCGAGGTTCTCGGCGGAGATGCGTGGCATGCGGGCAGTATGCCAGCAAGAACGGAGAGACCCGATGACTTCTTCCCTCCAGGCGATCGAGCCGTCGACGTTCCCTTGGTTCGACTACGCGCGGTACACGTTCTCGCTGGGTCTTCGGCGCGGCGACGAAGCGTGGCTGTCCGGCCACTCGGCATCGGAGTACGACCGGGACCGGGGCCGGATCGTCGTGAACGGCGGAATGACCGACCAGGCCAGGACCGCCTACGCGAAGGTCGATGCCATCCTCGAAGCAGCCGGCCTCGGCCGCGGCGACGTGGCGCGGATCGTCGAAAACGTGACCGCCGCTGGACGAGACGCCTACGCCGAAGCAGCGGCCGTGCGGACCGAACTGTTCGGTGACCGGCCTGCAGTCTGCGTGACCAGCGTCGACCGGCTGTTGCGCCCTGCAGCCTGGCTCGAGGTCGAGGTCGTCGCCGCACGAGGGGCGGAGGCACACACCGACACGACCGGGGCTCGCGCGGTAGATGCGAAGGGCGTGATCTACCTGTCGGGCCTCGGTGGCGACGGGCCCCGCGGCAACGTCCAGGCCCAGACGGCCCTTGCCCTCGAGCAGCTGGGCCATCGCCTGCAGGCTGTCGGGCTCACCGTGGCAGACGTGGCGCACCTCGAACTCGCGGTTGTGGCCAGGCACGACTCGGTGCCGGCGCTGCAGGAGTTGGCTCGGGCCTTCGGCCGCGGGCTGCCCGCGGTCGTGATTCGTCGGCCCGAACATCTGCTCCGGGACGACCAGACCGTCGCCATGACCGTTACCGCCACACGTCACGCCCCGCAGCGCCTCGGCGAGAGCGCGACCGGCGGCCCCGCTGCGGTTCGGGCGGGCTCGAGGCTGTGGTTCGCCGGGGCGTCAGCGCTCGTCCACGGGCCGCTGCCGCGTGGCGTGGTCGCGCAGTGCGAAACGTTGTACGCGCGGCTCTTGGAGATCCTCCATGAGGCGGGCGGGGGACCGGAGCGGATGCTGAAGACCATCGAGTACGTGCGTCCTGACGGCCTGGCCGACTACCGCGGCGTCGCGGCGGTCCGTGAACGGTTGCTCGTGGCGCCGTACCCCGCGTCCACGGGCGCGGTTTGCGTTGCGAACGAGCATCCGGAAGCACTGCTCGAGGTGGCGGCGATGGCCCTGCTCGAGGAGTGAGTCGGTCAGTCCCGCTGGAACCCGACGGGAACCGGCGGGTCCGTGAACAGCTTGGTGTCCAGGAACTCCCACCACTCGTCCTGGCTGACCCGCTCGGTTTCCCACTCGGGGTCCGACTTGAGCGACGCCAGCGCGTCCCGGTACTGCTGGAACCCGGTGAGGTCGGCGAACGCCGCCCAGTTCTCGAGCGTGTAGACGTCGCCGACGACGCTGTAGTACCAGCGGACCTCCTTGACCATCGGAAGATCCTTGTAGAACCACGACTCGCGGTCCTCCAGCCACGCCCAGAACTCTTTCATGTTCTGTCGCGCGCGGGCGGCGAGGTGGATCCGGTAACGGAGGTAGATCATGACGCGTTCTCCTCGCGCAGAAGGCAGGGACCTGACACTGCCGACGTCATCGTCCCGGCGGGTACACGCAGCCATTGCCAGGTATCGAGACCCAGGATCTCGCACCTTTGGGGCATCTCCACATTCGCGGGGACACCGTCGGTGAGCCAGAGTGTGACACGATCGTCCCGGTGGAGCTGCTCGCCGGGGACGGGCAGGGGACAGGACAGGTCGATCGCACTCGGCACGATGCGGTCGAGCGCGCGGTGACACGACGGCCGATCCGGAATGTGATGACCGCCGCTCACCCAGCGAGGCATGCGGTCGAACCATGCCAGCGCGATGGCGCCATCCTGGTCCGCACGGCTGTGGCCGCGACGGTGGCCACGTGCGAGATAGCCCCAACTCTTGGTGCCATAGGCCACGTCGTCGATGTGCAGGCCCCCGGCGAGGACGACGAAGTCCTCGGCGGCGAGGTAGTGCCCCGCGATAGACCGCGTCCACGTCCCCGGAAAACGGACGAGCGCGGTCGTGGCACCCGTCAGGGAATCGTTGTGCAGGCTGGCGAGCTCTACGGTCTCGTTGCTGTCGGGGATCCGGAAGGGGCGACCGGGCCCGGCCGTTCGCAACTCGATGGCCCTGGCCGAAATGCTCGTGTCAGGCATCGAAGCGTTCTCCGGATCAGCATGGGGTCGAGGCGATCTGGCCTCGACCCCATGCCGCGTGGACTGGAAGGACTCAGCCGTCGATCGACACTGGGGCGTAGGCCTCGCAGATCGTCTCGTTCAGCTTGATGTTGAACTCGTAGGTGATCAGCGCCTCCTCGACCAACCGGCACTTCTGGTCGAAGTCGAGGTCGAGCGTGTCGAGGATGCCGCGGTAGTTCTGCTTGAACACGGTCGGCTGATCGATGCCATCGAAGATGTACAGATGGCGACCGTCGACGTCGAGGCTGTACGCCTGCGTGATGGCCTTGTCGATGACGAAGCCGCCAGACAGGTCGGCGAGGTACCGCGTGTAGTTGTGGGCGATGTACCCGGCCGGGCCCTCGGCCGCCGCTGCGTGGATGCGCTCGACGTACGCCTCGGTGATCGGGAGGATGTCCAACTGGTTGCGCCAGTCGGGACCGAGGTAGTGCTCGAGGTCGCGCGCGACGGCTTCGGCGCGGTGTACCTCGGGGAAGATCACCTGCGACGCCAACGGGTCGTCGGCGAGGCGCTCGGCCTCCTCCTCGATCGCGGCGTACACGACGTAGCTCTGGGCGAGCAGCACGGCGTAGACGTCACGCTTGAGCTTGCCTTTCACGAGGGCCTGCTCGAACTCACCGAACTCGGCCCGTTCGTGCGAACCCCAGGTCAGGTCGCGCAGCACCTTGGACAGCGGTTCGGTCTTCAGTCGTTCAGCGGCCTCGAGGTCGAGGATGCGTTCTTCGATGATTGCGGGAGTTGGACGGGTCGCCGTCATTGGTCTGTGCCCTTCGGGTCTGGCGCTCCGCAGTCCACGAGGCGCGTTGTCGATTACGACAGTTCGTCATGATACTGTCACGACGAACCGTCGTCAAGATTGCGACAGGGTGTCGTGAATAGCTGATGGGAATCGCGCAGGCCGAGCAGGAATCCCTCCCCTCCCCGGCGAACTTCTGAAGCGCCCGTGAGTTTTCACGACGGATGTTCGCGAAGATATAGACAGACTGTCGTAAAAACATTACGGTGGCGGACGGAGTTCGGGAGAGGACTTCGACCGCGACGAGTGCGAGTTGCGACGTACGAAGGTCGCCGGGACTCGGGAGGGAACCGACGTGGAAGACAACTCCGGCCTTTCGACGCTCTGGGCTCAGCATCAGACGACGATCGTCTCTGTCGCAGCCGTCGCCGTATTGCTCCTGGCCCTCATGGGCGTGCGCATGGCGACGAACGGGGACGCTCGAGCCGCCGACCCGGGGGTGACCGTCGACGACGATCCGTCGGATGGTTCGACCGACCCGTTCGACGACCCGTCCGACCCGGGTGACGATCCAAGCGACGGGGCCTCGGTCGGCGAGCCCGGCCAGGGCACCGACGGCGACGACAGGCCGAACCAGGGTTCGACGACCGATGGCACGTCGACCGGCGGTACGTCGACGGGCGACGGTTCGACCGATGGGTCAACAGGTGGAACGACCGGGACGACGTCGGGCACGACGGCGGGCACGGCCGGGACGACGTCGGGGTCGACAAGTGGGGGAACCACGGGCAGCTCTGCCGGGGCCGCCCTGCCAGGGGTGACCGACAAGGAGATCACCGTCGTCTACTACTGGCGCGGTGACCGGACCAGGACCAGTCCGTACATCCAAGGGTCGGGGGCCGAGGGCAACGTCGACGAAGGCGATGCCTTCAGGAAGTTCATCGCCTACGTCAATGCGCACGGTGGTCCCGGGGACACGACCACCTTCATGGGGCTGGACTTCGACCTGCACGGTCGGACGCTGAAGGGTGTGGTGCTCGAAGCGGGCCAAGATGCCGAGTCCTACGCCGCCGCATCTGAACAGATCGTGAGCGAGATCAAGCCGATGGTGGCCCTGACCTCGACGGGTTCGCAGTCGGACTACATGTGCGAGCCACTGGCCAAGGCCGGCATCCACAACTTCGGTGTCTACGACCTGCGGGGCAACCTCGCACCGAGCACCGGTGGGTACTGCACACCGGCAGGCATCGGGTTCGAGCGGCAGGTCGACCTGTCCGTCGCCTGGCTGAAGCGGCAGCAGGACGCGGACCCGACCCGGGTGTACGGCCTGCTGTACTACGAGTACCCGGGCCTGCAGCAGTCTGCGGCCTCGATCGAGAAGAAGATGAAGGCGGCGGGGCTCAACCTGGCAGTGACCGCTTCGATGACGGCAAGCCTGACGACCTCACAGGGCGAGGCGCCGGCGATCATCAACGCCTTCAAGGGCGCAGAGGTGAACACGGTCGTCATGCCTGACGGCGGTGCCCCGCTGACGTTCACCCATGCGGCGCAGGCGCAGGGTTACGACCCCAACTACTACGTCTGGCCCTGTTCGGGACAGGACACCGTCGGCTTCGTCCGACTGCTGAACGCGGCACAGTGGGCCGGGGCCGAAGGGCTGTCGTGCTACGACGAGTCCTACATCTCCGACGTGAACGTCAACGGCCCGATGCGCCAGACCGAGTGGTACGCCGCCTACAAGGAGGTTGCTGCCGGCGACGAGCCGCCAGCTCAGTCGCCCTTCGTGTACGCCGCGTTCCTGCCGCTCCTGCAGGGGGTCACCGACGCCGGGCCGGACCTGAACCTCGAGAACTTCCGGGCAGGCCTCGACGCGTTCTCGCCATACCGCTACGACATGATCGAGGGGCGGACCAACCACGCCACGAGGATCCTGATCGACTACGGCGCCCCGTCCAGGATGGGGGTGGCGGACGCGATCACCGTCCGGTGGAACTCGACGAGGGCCTATGAGGGGTCGGCCGCGGGTGCCTACGACTTCCCCGAGCCCAAGCGGTTCCGCGTTCCAGCCGACGTCCGCTGATGGATCTGCCGATCGGGATCGTCGCCCTCGGCCTGGTCATGGGTGCCCTGGCCGGCATCAACAGCCTGGGTTTCGTCCTGCTCTGGCGCACCACCAGAGTCGTGAACCTCGCCCAGCCTTCCATGGGACTCGTCGGTGGGGTGTTCATGGGCCTGCTCGTCGGGTCCGCGGGGTGGAGCTTCTGGTGGGCTGCCCCGATCGGTGTCGCCGCGGGCGCCCTGCTTGGCGTGCTCGCGGACCGCCTGGTGATGTTCCGACTCGCCGACATGCCGCGCACCGTCCTGCTCGTTGCCACGGTCGGCCTCGCGCAGGTGTTCACGGCCATGCGGGTGGCGCTGCCATTCGCCTTCGGCAGCGGTCGAGGACTGCCAGTGATGGACATCGACCTCGGGTTCAACCTGACCATCGGGTTCGTCCTGCTTCGCGGTGCACATCTGCTGTCGCTCGGAGTCTTCCCGTTCGTCGTGATCGGCCTGTGGTGGTTCCTCCACCGCACCCGCACAGGAATCGCCGCATGTGCGCTCGGTCAGGACGACGAACGGGCTCAAACGCTCGGCGTCTCCGCACCGGCCATGCGGGCGATCGCCTGGAGCATCGCCGGGATACTCTCGGGCATCGCCGGCGTGCTGTCGCTGCCAGTGCTCGGACTCAGCCTCGGCGGCGAGATCTCGCCAACCGTTCTGCTGCTGGCGCTTGCGCCCGCGGTCCTCGCGGGCCTGCGCAGCATCTGGCTGACTGCAGCTGCCGCCCTCGGCCTCGGCGTCGCCTACAACGTCGTGCTGTACTGGGTCCCCAACGGCGGACGTGCCAGCCTCGTGCTCGTCGCCGCGCTCGTCGGTGCGATCGCCCTGCGTCGCCGGCGCTTCGGCCGCGACGAGAACGCGTCGCGGACCGCGTCGTGGGCCGCAGCGGTCTCCGCGCGTCCGCTGCCGTGGTCGTTGACCCGGCGGCCGTCCTACCGGACAGCGGCAGCGCTGCTGACGATCGCCGTGGCCGTCGGGGCCCCGCTTCCACCGATCTTCCTGTCGCCGTCGCACCGTGTCCTGTATGCGACATCGGCCACGTTCGCCCTGGTCGCCGTCGCGGTCGCCGTCGCATGGATGTTCGCCGGCGAGGTTGCCCTGGGTCATTGGGGCCTTGCGGGGTTCGGAGCCGCCGTCGCCACCGTCACCCCTGGGCCGTTGGTCGTCCGCGTGCTCGTCGCCACGGTCGCCATGGGAGCCAGTGGGGCCTCGCTCGCGCTCGTCGCCCGGCGGCAGAGCGGTCTTTCGTTCGCCGTCCTCGGGCTGGCGGCCGCGGTCGCGGCACCGGTGGCCGTGCTCTCGCTCGGACAGCGTCCGCTGGCGGGCGACCCCGCCGTCGTCGGATCGATCGCTGCAGCTGTCGCCGTCCTGGCCGCAGCGGGGATGGCCATGGTTCGCGGTAGTCGGCTCGGCGCGAAGATGGTCTCGGGGCGGGACGACCCCGTCCGGTCGCCATGGCTCGGCGTGAACCCGCTGCATGGCCGCGCGATCGGGCTGGGCCTGTCCGGTGCGCTCGCCGGACTCGCCGGAGCGCTGTATCTCGGTTCGGTCCCAGCCGGCCTGGCCCCCGGGGCGTTCGACGCTCCGCGGTCCCTCGACGTACTGGGGATGGCAATCGTCGGCGGACTCGGCACGCCGATCGGCGCGCTGCTCGGAGCCGGTGGCCTGAAGGCCGCCCAGATCCTGCTGCCGGGTGCATGGGCCTCTCTGGCATCCGGCGCCGGCATCATCCTCGTTGTCATGTTCATGCCGGCCGGGCTTGGCCGGTGGCTCGAGGTGTCCCGCAACGGGATCGTCCGAGCGCTGTGGGGCCTGGACGTCCGACGCCGACGGTCGCCGGGTCGGCCTGCGCCCCAGGCCGCCGACGACGTCATGGCTGTCGACGACGCGACCTCGACCGATGACGAGGTCGGTCTGATCCTCGACCTGCCCCGAAGCGCGCGGATCGCCGGCAGCGACACGCGGGAGGCCCTGAAGACACCGACGGTCCGCGCCGCCATGACGGCTGCAGCGCTGCTCGCCGGCCCCGTCCTGCTTGCAGTGCTCGGCGGCCATGCCGTGATCGACGGGGTCTTCGGACTGCGCGACGGAACCGCCCCGTACGTCACTGTCGCGCTCGCTGCCGCTGCGATCGGCGCGGCGCTGCTCGTGTGGCGGGGTCGCACCAGGCGCACGGTCCAGAACACGCCGGTTGACCTGATCGTCTTGGCCACGTTGACCGCGGTCGGGGCCTACGTCGCGTTTTCCGGTGATCTTCCAGTCGCTGCCACCCTGCTGCCGGTCATGGTGGTCGCGGCGTCCGCGGTCATCGGCGACCTGGTCCATCGGGCGGCCCAGTCCGTCGTGCCGGATGTGGCGTCCGCCGCGGCCGGCCTGGTAATCAGCGCAGTGGCGATCGGTGCCGTCGGCGCGGTGCACCTGGCGCTTGTGGCCGGCGGGTCCGGGGTCCCACGCGCCGCTGGATGGGCGCTGCCCTACCTGCTGGTCGCTGCGCGCTGGACTGCGAGGACGAGGTCCAGCGTTGCGGACGACATCCAGCGCGCGAAGCTCCGGGCCAGGGAAGACGTCCTGGTCAGGTCGGTGCCGAGTATGGACGATATCGGCGACCCCGCGCTGTCGATGCGGGGTATCAGCGTCAGCTTCGGGGGAGCACACGTCCTCGAGGATGTGGATCTCGATGCCTATGCCGGGCAGGTCGTGGCACTGGTCGGCGGCAACGGTGCTGGCAAGTCCACCCTGTTGCGGGTCGCGGCCGGATTCGTGCAGCCGGACCGGGGGCGTGTCGCGCTCCTTGCCGAAGACATCACCGGGCTGCGTCCCGAGGAACGGGCGGCGACGGGCATCGCCTTCATCTCGGGGGCCCGCCCGGTGTTCCCCGACCTGACGGTGCTCGAGAACCTCCGCGTGGGTGCCTATCGCACCCACCGTACGCGCGCCTCGTTCCAGGCGGCGACGCAGGCCGTGCTCGACCTGGTACCTGCAGTGGCACGTCGTGCGGGCCATCGGGCCGCGCTGCTGTCGGGTGGCGAGCAACGGCTGCTGGCGATTGCCCAGACGCTGTATCGCCGGCCCGCTGTCCTCATTGCCGACGAGGTCACGTTGGGGCTCGACGTCGATGCGCGTCGTGCGGTGCTCGACGTCCTGCGCTCGCTCGCCGACGACGGCGTCGCGGTCATCGCGGTCGATCACGACCTGCCGGCCCTGCTGCCCCGGGCCGACCGGGCGGTTCTGCTCGCTGCCGGCGACAGCCTCGAGTTCGACGATCCCGCCCGCCTGCTGGCCGAACGGGCCGATCTGCTGCCAGCCACATTCCTCGCAAAGGCCATCGGATGACCCGCCTTCGCCTCGAGAACGTCGTCGTCCGGGTGGGGTCTGAGTGCCTGCTCGACGGCGTCAGCCTCACCGTGGACGCGGGCAGGGTCACCGCACTCGTCGGCGCCAACGGCGCCGGGAAGACCACGCTGCTCGACGTCGTGTCGGGCACCATGCCTACCGCCTCGGGGGACCTGTCGCTCGACGGGACGCCGATCACCTTCGCCAACGGTCGCCCGACCCCCGGCGTCGCGCGCGTCTTCCAGGGCTCGCCGATGCCCGACACCCTGACGGTCTCTGAGGTCGTCCTGCTCGTCGCCGGATCCAGGGATGCGGCCGACGAGGTGATGGCCCGGTTCGCCCTGGACGTCCATGCCGGATCGTTCGTGGCCGAGTTGTCGACCGGGATGCGTCGGGTCCTCGACCTCGCGCTCACGACGGTCGACACGCCGTCGCTGCTGCTGCTCGACGAACCCGGGGCCGGGCTGGCCCCGGCCGAGGTCGAGCACCTCGCCGAACTCGTCCTGCGATGGCGCGACGACACCGGCGGCGCGGTCCTCGTCGTCGAGCACGACCCGACGTTCCTGCGCTCCATCGCAGATGACGTCGTCGTCCTCGACAACGGGTCGGTCGTCGCGGCGGGCACGCCGGACGAGATGCTCGCGCACCGCGGTACCGCACGACCGCGTATGGCCTCTCCGGCGGACGACGCGTTCCGCGAGACGCTCGGCGAGGTCACGGCTGGTGCAGTTCCGGCTGCGCCACTGCTGCGGCGCAGCGTGTCGAGCTGGACGTTGCTGCGGCTCGGTCTGCGCGAGTTCGCCGGCGGGCTGATCTCGGTGCTGATCCTTGGCGTTCTGAACAGGGTGATGAAGGTCGAGCTCGGCATCAACCTGGCGATCATCGCCGCGATCCTTGCCTCCTACAACCTCGCTGCCCCGATCGCGTTGGTCGTCGGTCACCGGTCCGACACGCGCCCGATCTTCGGCAAGCGTCGCATCCCGTACATCCTCGGCGGGACCGCGTTGTCGTCCCTGGCTCTGCTCCTGGCCCCGCACCTGGCTGGACGCTTGTCCGAGGGGATCACGCTGCCGGTGGTCCTGCTCGGCATCGTGCTGTTCGTCCTGCTCGGCATCGGCACCTACAGCTCAGGGGCCGTGTTTCTGGCGCTGCTCAGCGACGTCGTCCCGGAACGCGAACGTGGCAACGCGATCTCGATCGTCTACTTCGAGCTGGTCCTCGGCGTACTGGCCGGTGTCGCGCTGTCGGGGGCGATCCTCGATGGTGATGCCGGGGGACTGGGAACGCTCTTTGCGATCGCTGCGGTCGTCGTGTTCGCGCTCACGACCTTCGGGGTATGGGGCATGGAGCCCGAAGAGGACGTCACGCGCGCGCCGACCGAGCACGTCCCCGTCCTGGTCGCGGTGCGACGGATTGCGGCGATGCCCCGAGCCCGCCAGTTCTTCGTCTTCATGACGCTGGCCACCGTCTTCCTGTTCCTCCAGCAGGCCGTGCTCGAGCCCTTCGGCGGCGAGGTGCTCGGCCTCGACGTGCGTGCCACCAACGCTTTCAATGCCGTGCAGATGATCGGTGTACTGGTGGCGATGGTGCTGGGCGGTCGCGGCATCGCCGATCGATGGGGCCACAAGAAGCTGGCCGGCGTCGGCCTGTGGGTTGCGGCCGGATCATTCGCCCTACTCACGTTCGCCGCGGTCACCGAGTCCGCTCCACCGAGCTGGTTCGCCATCCTCGGGCTCGGGCTCGGGATGGGACTGTTCTCGGTCGCCGGACTCGCCCTGATGGTCAACATGGCCGACCATCGTCACGCTGCACTGTTCATGGGCTTCTGGACCCTCGCCCGCGCCATCGCCGACGGCATATCGACCGCCGGCGGCGGAGCGATCTTCGAAGGTGCCGGGCTGCTCGCTGGCGGTACTGGCAGGGCGTACGCCACGGTCTTCTTCGTCGAGGCCGTCGGCATGCTGCTCTGCGTCGTCCTGCTGCGCCGCATCGAGGTCGGCCGCTTCCAGGAGGAGGCAGAGGGTGTCGTCACGGGCACATCCGCGCGCCGCGAGCTGATCGCGGCCGGCGCACTCGACTGACCGCTTCCGACTCCGCCGTTCCCAAGGAGATCCACGTGACGGACACTGCTGTCCGAGAGACCCCGCAGGTGAAGCAGTTCCGGGCCTTCTGGCAGCGGGAGATGGCTGCGGCATGGCTGTATCGGGAACTGGCGGACCTCGCGGATGACGATGCCGCCAGCACGCTGCGCGCCATGGCAGCGACCGAGGACGAGCACGCGTCCCACTGGATCGAGGTCCTCGAACAGGCCGGAGCCAGCCAACCGGAGTTCAGGCGGGTCCCCCTGCGCGAGCGGTTGGTGGCCTTCGCGGCGCGACGAGTAGGGGTCGACCAGATCGTCCCGTATCTGATCAGGCTCGAATCGAAGGACGCCGGCATGTACGTCGGGGTGGCTGAGGCTCCCGACGGGATCGTCGACGAGGAAATCGAGATGGGCCGGGCGTTGGGGGAGCTCGGTGCGAAGGATCCGGCACAGATCGTGCGTCGTGAGGCCAGGCACCGGTCATCGTCCGGCGGGGCCCTGCGGGCGGCGACGTTCGGGGTCAACGACGGCCTCGTGTCCAACCTCGCCCTGGTCATGGGGGTCGCTGGCGGCGCGACCGATTCCGCAATCGTCCTGCTGGCAGGGGTCGCGGGGCTGGTCGCGGGCGCTATGTCCATGGCCGCCGGCGAATGGGTCAGCGTCCGCTCCCAGCGCGAGTTGTACGAACGCGAGATCGAGATAGAAGGTGAGGAGCTCAAGTACTTCCCCGAACAGGAAGCGGCCGAGCTCCGGGTGATCTTCGAGGCGAAGGGGCTGAGTGAGGGCCAGGCGCGTCAGCTCACCGACCAGGTCATGAAGGATCCAGACGTCGCTCTCGACACGCTCGTTCGCGAAGAGCTCGGTCTCGATCCAGGCGAACTCGGCAGCCCGTGGGTGGCTGCGTTGTCGTCGTTCTTCGCCTTCGCTGTCGGTGCCTTCGTGCCCGTCCTGCCGTTCCTCTTCGTGACGGGGACGACCGCGGTTGTCGTCGGAGCGATCGCCGCCTCGATCATGCTCGCGCTGGTCGGCGCCACACTGTCGATCTTCACCGGCCGCAGTCCGATCCTCTCCGGAGGTCGGATGGTGCTGATCGGCATGGGTGCCGCGGCGATCACCTACGGCGTGGGGTCACTCGTCGGTGTCGCGATCACCTGAGGCCGGGCTCAGTCGACCAGTGTGGCATCGAGGGTGATCTCCTCGACGGCCGCCAGTGCCTTGCTGACCGGGCAGGTGTTCTTGGCCGCGGAAGCGTGCTCCTGGAAGTCCTCGTTCGAGATCCCCGGGACCTCGGCCTGCGTCGTCAAGTGGATTTTCGTGATCCGCCAGCCATCGTCGAACTTCTCGACGGTGACCGCCGCTGTCGTCGAGATCCGGTCCGGAGGCGATCCCGCGCGGGTCATGATCCCCGACAGTTGCATCGAGAAGCAGCCGGCGTGCGCCGCGGCGATCAGCTCCTCGGGGTTGGTGCCCTCGCCCTCCTCGAATCGCGACGGCACGTCGTATGCACCCTCGTACGCCCCGCTGCCGAAGCGCATGACGCCACTGCCCTTGGCGATGGAACCTTCCCAGACAGCGCTTGATTCGCGTGTCGGCATGTACAACTCCTGAATGAGAGAACGGGTGAACTGGGGAGGATAAGCAGATCGACGTCCTGTGGCCACTGGTGTACAGCGCATTTCTCACGCTGCTGCCGTTCCTCGTCGCCTACGAGCAGTCGGCCACGCACCGCGTGCTCCGGATCCAGCGCGAACTGCCGGCCGACCTGCCGCTGCGTCACGCCGTCCTCGTGGCGACGCACAACTCCTACAAGCCACCGGTGATCCCGCCGCCTATGTGGACACGCCGGTGACCAGGCACACCGGGTGCACCACCGAGGACACGGTCGATCGCATCCTCGTCGACCGCGTGTACCGGCCGGAAGCCGGTGGCTGCAGCGAACTGCCGATGGACGCCAGGATCAACGACGTCCGAACTGCCGGCCGCCAGGTGATCGTCGTCGGCGGTTGCGGTGACGGCTCGGCCTCGTGGCAGGCGTTGTCGTTCGACGACGATGGGCTGCGCCGCGAGTCGACCTACCGGGGCGCACCGTTCGACTACCCGACCTGCGGGGGGATCCCACGGACCTCCGATGCCGGCGGCGTCTTGTACGACTCACACTGGATCCGCCAGTTCGAGGACGCGACGTTCGTGTCGTCGGCGACCTCGACCGGTGGGACGGCTCCGCCTGTCTCGGGCCCGCCGATCATCTGCGGACGACGGCGAAGGTGGGAGATGTGTTGATGCGGATCGCCGTCGTCGTGGGCGCCTTGCTGCTGGCGGCCTGCGGCACCACGCCCGCGATCGAGGTGACCTCGGCCGACCTCGTCGACGGCGGCGAGATCCCCGTCGAACACACCTGCGATGGCGAGGACGCGGCCCCCCGACTCGAGTGGACGCTTCCCTCCGGGACCTCGACGGTGATCTTGATCGTCGACGATCCGGATGCGCCGGGCGCCGCATTCGTGCACTGGGCGATCGGCTTCAACGGTGCTCCCACCGACGCTGGTCCGGACCTTCGACAGGACGCGGTGCTGCACGACAACGACTTCGGCGTGGCCGAGTGGCGTGGCCCCTGTCCACCGGAAAGTGATGGGCCTCACAGTTACCGGTTTCGAGTCTGGGCGATCGAGGACGCGTACGACTTCGCTCCAGGGAACGACGCGTCGAGCCTCATCGATGCGGTGGACGAGGCGACAGTTCTGGCAGAGGGACAGCTGACCGCAACGTACGAACGGCGCTAGACATCCCACGGCTGCAACTGTCAAGCGGCGAGTGGGGTGCGGTGTCCCCGGGCGAGGTGTTCGTCGTAGAGCGTCTGGTGTCGTAGGCAGCCGTGCAGGATGCCGACGAGCCGGTTGCCCAGGGCCCGCAGGGCTTTGTGGTGGCCGTCGCCGGCGGC
>Ga0326597_10001138_pt1 | contig 43964 bp, 44 predicted proteins | sample RVTome_12_FD_203789 | JGI IMG/M metagenome (GOLD analysis project Ga0326597, IMG submission 203789) | Soil microbial communities from uranium-contaminated site in the Upper Colorado River Basin, Wyoming, United States - RVT100D185 | ecosystem: Environmental > Terrestrial > Soil > Contaminated >...
GCCGGCTACCAGGAGGGAGCGGTGGTCAGCCGCACGCTCCTCAAGCGCGCCGGCGGAACGGTCACCTTGTTCGCGTTCGACGAAGGCCAGGCATTGAGCGAGCACACGGCGCCGTTCGACGCGGTGGCGCACGTCCTGGAAGGCGACGCCGACATCACGATTGCCGGCACGCCGCTCAGGGTGTCGGCGGGGGAGATGGTGCTGATGCCGGCCAATCAGCCGCACGCGGTCAATGCGCGCACGCGGTTCAAGATGCTGTTGACGATGATCCGGTCGGTCTGACGCCGGCGGATTCGAGCGCTAGCAGCGTTCGAACGGCATAGCGAAGAAGAACAGCAGCGTGACTGCATGAGGTCGGCAGAATCGACGATCTCCGGCGTGTCCGGGTCTTGTCCGAGGACTACTGGGAGGCCACCGCCGCGAGGATCTTATTTTCGGCCTTCGCCCCGCATATAATACCTTCCCTGATGCCGAAAGCGTACGGCGGGAAGTTCTGGGACGAGCTGATGGTCGGCCAGGAGTTCTGGACGGGTGGCCGGACCGTGACCGAGGGCGACGTGCTGGCCTTCTCGGGCCTCACGGGCGATTTCAATCCCCTCCACGTGGACGAGGAGTTCGCGCGCACGAGCCCATTCAGGACGCGCGTCCCGCACGGTCCGTTGATCCACGACATGTACCTGGGCCTGCTTGACCGTCTGGGACTCATCGCCGGCACCGCGCTGGCGTTCCTCGAGCTCCGCTGGAAGTTCCTGGCGCCCGTCCTGGTGGGCGACACGGTCCATGCCCGCGTCGTCATCCAGGCGAAGCGCGAAGTCGAGAAGCGCGACCGCGGGATCGTCACCTTCGCCGTGACGCTGTTCAATCAGCGAGACGAGCCGGTCCAGGAGGGAGAGCACATCCTGCTCCTCGCGCGTCGGCCGGATGAGGTGATCAAGTGATAGACCGTCGCACGCTCCTCGCTGGCATGGGTGCGGTGCTCCTCGGCGCGCCACTCGCCGCCCAAGCGCAGCAAGCGGGGAAGGTTCTGCCTTGGGAACCTGCTCCGCGCAAAGTAATCCTTGAACTCCAGCAGGCGCTCGCTCACGCGATTAATCGCTTCCAAGCCATGGACGAGGCAGGTGTGCTGGGCCACGTCTCCGAGCACTATCGAACCGATCCGCTCACGAAGGCTGCCATCCGTGAGCAGCTTCGTGCGATGTTTGCGCTCTACGACACTCTCCGGGCGCAGGTCCGTATTGACGAAGCGCGGACGGCGGGAGAACAAGCGTGGGTCCACTCGACGGGCGAAGTCTCCGGGCGGCTACGGTGGCTTGGCACGTGGACGCCCATCCTCTCCTGGCAGCACGAGCCAGAGGTGGCACAGCGCGAGCAGGGAGTCTGGCGGCTCTACGGCTACCAACGGTGACCGTCGTGGCGACAGCGCTCGAGGTCTGCGTGGCGCTGCGGTTCTCGTGGGTGATCAAGACCGTGAGGCTCCGAGGCGGGATTCCCGGGTAGTTCCTGGGAAAGCGAAGGGGCCGCAACGGGAATCTGATGGGAATGCTGACCCGCAATCTGCAGCTGCTAGTGGAGTACTTCAACGGGCGATCGTTCGACGGCCAGTTCTACCGTCTTCCCGTCGAGTACATCGGTCTCGGCCTCCACTTCAACTTCTGAGCACCTGGGCGAAAGTCTTTGCGCGGAGCGACCTGAAGCCCGACAGCGCGTCGCGACCAGTCAGGGACCGATCCCGTTGACCGCCCCCGCAAATCAGAAGACGATCACCAGCCGCCCTCGGATCCCCCCCGCGTCCAGCTTGCGCTGCGCGTCCGCCGCCCGCTCGGGCGGAAAGGTCTCCGCCACCCGCAGGGTGAGCTTGCCTTCGGCGACCAGATGACCCAGCCGATCGAGCGCTTCATGGTTGTGCAGGTACGAGGTCACCCGCACCGGCTCGATCGTGATGCCTCGTTCAGAGGGGCCGGCGAAGCCGCGCACCGTGGCCAGCTTGCCGCCGTCCCGGATGGCGGGCAGGACCGCCGCGTCGAGCACGGCCGCGTCGATCAGCCCATCAACGCCCCCGGGAGCCGCGTCGTGGAGGCCGCGGACCGCCGCCTCGCCGCGGAGCACCAGCGTCTCCGCACCGAATCGCCTCACCAGCGCTTCGTCCTGCGGCCCCGCCACGGCAATCACCCGCAGCCCGTCGCTGACGCCGAGCTCAACCGCATAACCACCGACCGCGCCCGCCGCGCCGGTGACGCCCAGGGTCTGCCCCGGCTGGAGTGCGAGCCGGTCCAGCGCGAGACGCACCGTCAGCCCGTTCATCGGCAGGGTGGCGGCGGCTTCCAGGCCGGCTCCCTCGGGCACGCGGGCGACGGACGCTGCCGGAACGACCACCAATTCCGCCTGGGCGCCGCCGCCCGGACGGCGCGGATTGACAATCGCCATCACGCGGTCACCGGTGTGCCAGTCCGTGCCCTCGCCGACGGCGTCCACCACCCCGGCCAGCTCCATGCCGGGGATGTAGGGCGGTCGCACACCCAACGCTGTCACCTGGGCGGTTGTCTGCCGTCCGGTACGGAAACTGATGTCGGTCGGATTGACCGTCGCCGCCGCCACGCGAATGCGTACCTCGCCGGGGCCGGGCTGCGGCTCAGGCAATTCCGCCACTTCCAGCACCTCGGGCCCACCGAAACGGGAAAAGGTCACCGCTCGCATGTTTGCCCGGCGCCTCTCCCCGCGCTCACGGGAGCTTGACCAGAGCGGGCGGAACCGGGAGCCCCGCCACCGCCACGCGGACCTGGAAGATGCTCCCGGCGTCCGGGTTGCCCGCACCCTCCGCGCCGGTCACGACGTACAGATCCCTGAGATCGTCGCCCCCGAAGCAGACGCTCGTCACCATCGGCAGCGGGCAGCGGATGCGCTCGCGCTCGCGGCCATCTGGCTCGAACACGACGACGGCGCCGCCCCGCGCTGCCGCGACCCAGACGGCTCCGTCCTCGGAGACAGCGAGCCCGTCGGGGATGCCCTCCTCCACACGCGCGAACGTCCGTCGCGGTCCGACGCTGCCGTCCGGGCGCACGTCGTACACGCCGACGATGTTCGCGCGGCTGTCGGAGTGATACAGGCGCGCGCCGTCGGGCGAGAAGCCGAGCCCGTTGGTGAGCAGGATATCGTCCGCGATGCGTCGGGAGGATCCGTCCAGGTCGATGACGTGGAGCCAGCCGGGCTTCGGGCTCCGTCGCTGCGCGGGGTCCAAGGGGCTCGAGCAGAGTGAGCCGACGTAGATGCGGCCACGGGTGTCCGTGGTGAGGTCGTTGAAGCCGACGATACCCAGCTGCTCGTCGCGGTCGAGCACCACCACCGTCTCCCGGGTCGCCGGCCCTTTGTAGGCGACGTTGCGCCCGGAGACGATGAGCCCGCCGTCCTTGTGGAGCGCGATGCCCCCGATGCCACGGCGATGCTCCACGACGGTCTCGACGCGCCCCGATCGGTCGAGGCAGTACACCCCTCCGTTCGGGACGTCGCTGAAGATGAGGCCGCGCCTCCGATCCCAGACGGGGCCCTCGATCAGCCCGTACCCGCTCGCTAGCTTATCCACCTGCTGGCTTCTCCCCGGCGTCCCTCACATCTTCGGCCGCACCACGGGCAACGAGCTCGACAAGCCACCGTCTACAGGCAACGCTTGCCCGTTCACATACGACGCTTCGTCCGATGCCAAGAACAGCGCAGCGTACGCGATTTCCTCCGGTGCGCCGTGGCGACGCAGCGGATTCAACTGGCCGATCTTGTTGTCAGTGCCGCGGGCGCGTGCGCGATCGAAGATGGATTTGGTCATGCCGGTTTCGATGAGTCCCGGGCAAATGGCATTCACACGCACACCCGATCCGCCGAATGCATTGGCACTGGTTTGTACCAAGCTGATAACGCCTGCCTTGCTGGCGCTGTACGGCGGACCGCCGGCGCCTGAGCGCAAACCTGCAACCGATGCCGTGCAGATAATCGAACCGCGACGTTGTGGGATCATGACGCGCGCCGCGTGTTTGACCGCAAGGAAAGCCCCGATCAAATTAACCTTGAGGATTGCCATCCAGTCATCGGCTGTCAGCTCGTCGTACACCGGCACGCCGCCGCCAATACCTGCATTGGCATAGCACACATCCAACCCGCCATGTTGCTTCACCGCGGCTTGCATCATCTCGGCCACATCGTGTTCCATTGATGCGTCTTTGATGAGCGCGATAGCACGACCGCCTGCATTGCGAATGGCTGCGGCGGTGGCTTCAACTTCCGGCGAGCGATCCACGCACACGACGCTGGCGCCATGTTGTGCAAACAAGATACTGCTCGCGCGGCCGATGCCGCTCGCCGCGCCGGTGACGACTGCCGATTTGCCTTCGAGACGCTTCATGTGTATTCCTCATTCAGATAGGCTTGGGACACAGCGTAGATAACAGAGAACCCATTGTCAGTCATGGCCCGCCTCGCCCGATTGATCTGCCCCAGAGATGTAGCCGCTACTATATCAGTCCAGCGCAGCATGCAACGCCTGGGTGAAAAGCCATGCGGGCCGCTAAGCCTTGCAATGTCTCCAAGCCGCCAGGACAATGTTCATGTCCACCGAGGTATATCTCGTTCTCTGTCGCACGTCCAAGAGGAGACGCTCCGTGGCAAAGCTGGAGGCAATGATCAAGGAAGCAATAGCTCGAGGAGCTCGGAGGCAAGTCCGGGGAGTGGTCACGCCACTTCGGCGAGAGCTCCTGCGGCTACGAAAGAAAGTGACGGAACTTCAAGCGACCGTGATGAAGTTACGCCAGAGTGCGAACGGCTGGAAACGACTCATGGCGGCATCGCCCGCAATCCCGCAGGTGTCGGAGGAAGACGCGAAGGCCGCGCGGCTGTCGCCCCGGCTGATTCAGAGCCTCCGGAGGCGCCTTGGGCTGAGTCAGACGGCGTTGGCACGCCTGGTGGGTGTGAGCGCGCCCGCGGTGGCCCATTGGGAGGCCGGACATTCCACGCCGGCCGGGAAGAATCGTGGTTCCCTGGTGGCGCTACGGAAACTGGGGAAGCGAGAAGTAAAGGAGTTACTCGCTCGCGGGGCCAAAGGGACCAGGGCGCGGAAGCCTCACACTCGCAAGCGTGCGCGGAGGCGCACGCGGTCCTGGGCGGGCGGAGGGCGGAGGGGGTAACGGGCTACGAGCTCCTCCCTCGACTTGTGCTTCGGCCGGAAGACGCAGTGCTTGATAAGATGAGGACGGCCGTTCCAGGCGCGACGGAATAGGCGGACAACGAGCTGCTCGGGCGGGCGAAGGCCGTCCCGTCCTTCCGAACGGAGGAGACCGTGCCGGAGATCACCGAAGGGGCCGCGCTCTGGGAGCCGTCGCCGGAGCGGCGGGAGCAGAGTCAGATGGCGGGCTACATGCGGTGGCTCGCCGGGAAGCCAGGGCTGCGCTTCGACTCCTACGAAGCGCTCTGGCAGTGGTCGGTCACGGAGCTCGAGTCGTTCTGGGCCTCGCTCTGGACGTACTTCGCGATCCGCGCGTCCACGCCGTACACACGGGTGCTGGACGAGCGCAAGATGCCGGGCGCCCGGTGGTTCGAGGGCGCCAGGCTGAACTACGCCGAGCACGCCTTCCGCCACGCATCGTCCGCCCACCCCGCGATCATCGCGCTCTCGGAGAGCCGCCCGCGCCAGGAGATATCCTGGGCGGCCTTGCGGGCGGACGTCGCGTCGGTCGCCGCGGCGCTGCGGGATATGGGCGTCAAGCCCGGCGACCGGGTCGTGTCGTGCATGCCGAACATTCCGGAGACGATGGTTGCGTTTCTCGCGTGTGCGAGCCTCGGCGCCGTGTGGTCGAGCTGTTCGCCCGACATGGGCCTCGGCGCCGTGACCGATCGTTTCAAGCAGATCGGCGCGAAGGTGCTGTTCGCGGTCGACGGCTACCTGTACGGGGGTAAAGCGTTCGATCGGCGGCCGATGATCGAGGATCTCGAGCGGGCGCTGCCGACGCTCGAGCGCGTCGTGCTGCTGCCGTACCTCGACTCCGGCGCAGGCATCGGCTCGCTGCAAAACGGATGCCTCTGGCCGAGCTTGCTCGGCCGCGCCGCGCCGCTCTCCTTCGAGCAGGTCGACTTCCAGCATCCGCTGTGGATCGTCTACTCCTCCGGGACGAGCGGCTTGCCGAAGGCGATGGTTCACGGCCACGGGGGGATCGTCCTCGAGCACCTCAAGCTGATGGCGTTGCACATGGACCTGCGACCCGGCGACCGGCTCTGTTGGATGACGACGACGGGCTGGATCATGTGGAACCTGCTGGCCGCCGCCCTGCTTGGAGGAGCGACGGCCGTGCTGTTCGACGGCAACCCCCTCCATCCAGACCCCGGCACCCTGTGGCGCGCCGTGGCCGAGACGCGCGCGACCTGCTTTGGCGCCGGCGCCGCGTTCTTCAACTCGTGCATGAAAGCGGACCTCGAACCGGGCAAGGCGGTCGATCTGTCCGCGCTCGAGCAGATCGGCTCGACCGGCTCGCCGCTCTCCGTCGAGAATTTCGCGTGGATCTACCGCGCGGTGAAGAGCGACGTGTGGGTCGCCGCGATCAGCGGCGGCACCGACCCGGCGACCGGCTTCGTGGGCGGTTGTCCGCTGCTGCCCGTCACGGCCGGCGAGATGCAGTGCCGCCTGCTCGGCATCTCGGTGCACGCGTTCAACGATGCCGGGCAGCCGGTGACCGACGAGGTCGGCGAGCTGGTCGTCACCGAGCCGTTCCCGACGATGCCGCTCTACTTCTGGAACGATTCAGGAGACGCGCGCTACCAGGAGAGCTACTTCGAGACGTTCCCCGGCAAGTGGCGGCACGGCGACTGGATCCGGTTCACGCCCGGCGGCCGCTCGGTGATCTTCGGACGCTCGGACACGACGATCAACCGTTTCGGCATCCGCATGGGAACGAGCGAGATCTACCGGGCCGTCGAGGATGTCCCCGAGGTGCTCGATAGCCTCGTCGTCGACCTCGAGTACCTCGGCCGCAAGTCCTACATGCCGCTGTTCGTCCTGCTGAGACCGGGGGCGATGCTCGACGACGCGCTCGCCGCACGGATCAAGGAGAGTATCAGGCGGCGCACCTCGGCGCGCTACGTCCCGGACGCCGTCTTCGCGATCGACGACATCCCACGCACGCTGACCGGCAAGAAGATGGAGCTGCCGGTCCGCAAGCTACTGCTCGGCTACCCGCTCGAGAAGATCGCGAGCCAGGATGCGATGGCGAACCCGGATTCGCTTTCGTTCTTCGTCCAGCTGGCCCAGAAGCTCAACGGCTAAGGGCGTTCAAGAGGGTCTTCCCCCGGGGAACCGAGCGCAGTCACTCCGACTCGGGGGAGCTACTCAGGTCGAGCTCCAGGAGAACGGGGCAAAGTGACCGTTGTTCTTGCCCGAGGTATCGTCCCAGTCGATCCCGAACGCGTGCATGTGGCCCCGGGAGGCCTTCGCGAGGGCGAGGCGGCTCGCGGCGGGGTGGCCGACATTGTCGAGATAGATCGGCTCGGCCGGGCTAGCGCCCGGGATGCCTTCGACGGCCAGGTCGAGCACGCCGGGAATCGACACGGACCGGCGCATGCCGTCACGTTCGATGCGGATCGCCTTGGCTTCCACCCCGGCAAAGTTGCCGACCAGTGGTCCGAGGGCGCCCATCGGGCCGCCGCCCTGTCCACTGCCGATCGCCACGAGCGCCTCGCGCTGCGCGGCGGTGGCCCGCTCGTCCACGATCACGCCGACGGTCCAGTTTCCGGCGATCATCGGCCCCGGAGTGTGCAGGAGCACGGCGAAGTTGAGACCGTCGAGCGTCGTTGGCCCGTGCGCGCCGCGCTCGACGTGAAAGACGAGGCCGGCGTCGCAGGACCCCTTCGTCGGCCGCGCTGCCAGCCCCGAGGTCGGGCACGGACAGACGGAATCGCAGCTGCACGCTTCAAAGTAGTCGCCGCTGATCTTCCACTGGGTGGTCGCCATGATGATCCTCCACGGGCGACGCACGCGATCACATCGCGTGGCCGCCCCTCAGCACCGTTACCAGATCGGGACGAAGGGCCACCGTCACGCCCAGGAGCACGAGCGCTCCACCGGCGGCCCGCGCGACCCACTCTCCGCCCGGCAGCAACTTCTCCCCTGCCACGACCGCCGTGATGAGCAACACCCAAGGCAGACCCATCGCGCCGGCCGCGATGAGGACCAGCATGAGCGCCCAGCAACAACCGAGACAGTACGCCGCGTGCGACCAGCCGAGCCGCACGCTTCCGCGCAGGCCCGCGCGCCAGTGGCCGAGGAGGAATCCGAGCGGGCTGCGGCACGCCCGCAGACAGACCTGCTTCAGGGGCGACAGCTGATACACCCCGGCCGCCAGCAGGATCACTGCGACACCGTAGGAGAACGGGAGACCGGCCAGCCTCATCAGCAGCGTGTGCGCCACGTACACGGGCACCCCCGTCGCACCCCATACGACGAGATAGACGAGGGTGAACACCGCCGCCGGCACACCCTGTGTCCCTGCCCCGACCGCGCCCCGCTGAATCGCGCCGTAGAGGGCGATCATCGGAAGCGCGCTCGGCAGCATCATCGCCGTCATCATGACGGTCCAGCTGAGGGTGAAGGCGAGGCCGTCGGCGACCGCCAGCGGCATCGCCATCGTCATCATCATGTCCTCACCGCTCAGGCTCGAGACCACGACGGAGACCCAGGCGACGGCGGCGAGCGCAAGGAGGAGGACGGAGGTGAGGAAGGAGAGCCGGTCGTGGACGGCAGCGGACACCGCGGACGACGCCGGCATCGCGCGATCGACGGGATCCACCACGCCAGCAGTCTACCCGACACTCCGCGGATCTTCAATCCGCGGACAGCCAGACGTCGTGAAGCAAGAAGATCGTCCTGGACCCTGTCTGACACGGCAGACCCCGGGGGAAAGACCCTCGGGCCTTCCCTGGCACAGGAGCCGAGAGAGCCGCCTTTGTCCGTCCATGCGCCGTCCGGGCACCTCGGCGGCGGTTGGTATACTGGCAGGGGAGGCACACCATGGGACAGGGACGCAGGGTCGCGCTCGCCGTGCTCGCCGGCCTCGCCACGCTGCTCGCGGGCGCGCCGGCCGCGTCGGCCGTGGAGTACCGGCTGCGGGTGGTGAACATCCACGAGCAGGGGTTCTACGCGTACCTCAAGCCCGGCGAGCTCACCGACGGCGTCGCGGGCCCGGGTCTCGACCGCCTCCAGGCGAGTCTCGACCGAGGCGACTTCCCGATCGGCGCCGTCCTCGGCGGCCGCCCTCCCACGCCGGCCGGCGAGGCGCGCGCGCGTGTGTGGGGCGGCGTCCCCGTCCGCGTCGAGCCGCCGGCTGAAGCCGCGCACCGGTGGACGGAGCTCCGCTGGCAGGGCAAGCCCGGCGAGCACAGCGTGTTCGTGATCGCCAAGACGGCCGGACGTCCCCAGGAAGTGGTGCGCGTGGCGCTCCGGGGCGTGGGACCGATGCGGCAATACCAGGTCTACGTGCCGCCCGGCGCCGGGACCACGCTCGCGGCGCTCCGGATCGATCTCGGCTTCCTCTGGTCTGCGGAGGAGCGCGGTGACGTGTGGACGAAGTACGTCGCGCCCGTCCTCGACCTCGGCCAGGGCATCGGCGTCGTCGTCGGCGCCAACGCCGGCGCCCTGCTGGCAGACCACGTGTACCTGATCGTCAGGCATGCCGAGGGCCCGACGACCTACGGGGCGGTGCTCGCCTGGCGCCAGTCGCCCGACGACCGTCAGGCGCCGTCCGACCACTCCAGACGCCTTTTCTGAGCCCGTATCGACAAGCTCGGGCCTGAGGACGGGCGGCGAATGACAGAGACCGCACGCTTCATCCATGGCTCCTCAGATTGCTTCCCTTGGCGGATTTCTCAAGTATCATCCAGGGGGAGTGCAGGAGTTGGGGGTGCCTATGCCCATGAACTGCCAGGACGCTCGCGAGTATTTCTCGGAGCTCTTTGACTCGCACATCGGGCTCACCGAGCGGGTCCCGCTGGAAGCGCATCTGCGCGAGTGCGAGGCCTGTCAGCAAGAGCTCGAGGCTCTTCGTCTCAGTGAGCGCCCTCGCCCTGCCGCGTGGCGACCGAGTTTCAAGCTCGACTTCTTCAGCAAGGCGCTCGACGGGCTGCGTCCGGCTGCCATGGTGGACTGGCTCCGCCAGCGAGTCCTTCCTCGCAACCTGGTCATCCGGCGCGCGCGACCGCGACCGGTCCTTTTCGGTAAGGCGTTCGAGGCGCTGCGGCCGGCTGCCATACTCTCTCCGCGCCGGAGCGTGCACGCGCGAGGAGGAATCCCGTGGCGGTCCCGTTTCGGCGGCGCCCGCGCAACGAAAGCCCTTGCGGCCGTTCGTCGCATCGACATCGTCGCCCCGCTTCACCGCGCGGTGTCGTCACTCGATCGGGTCGTCCGGCGTGCCCCGCCGGCGCTCGATGTGGCCGGGAAATCGCTCGATGTCACCCGGAATTTGGTCGACGTCATCCGGAAGGCCGCGCTCGATGTCGGTGGGAAGGCGCTACAGGTCGCCCGGAAGGCGCTCGGAATTGTCCAGAAAGTACTCGAGATCGCCCGTCAGACACTGTTGATGACCGGGGCACTCGCCATCGTTGCCTGGCACCACCGAGGTGTCTTCCTTCGCGTCCAGGCCGGGCATCTTCGTCTGACCGCCGCGGTGCTGCTGGTCTCGCTCGGTGCCGTCGGCCTCTTCAGGTACCGAGCCGAGCTCGATGTCGCCGTCCGTCACTGGGTGCCCTCGGCACCTTCGAGCGGCGACGCCACGCCTCCGACACGCATGGCCTCCACGGAGCCGGCGACGCGACCTGAGATTCCTCCAGTATCCGTGCCCCCCACGGTGGTGCCGGCGCCGCCCGCGCTCCACTCGCCTCCTGCGCCACGAGCACCGGAGCGGACAACGCCGGAGATGCCTGCGAGGGTCACCGCTCCGCCCGCGCGGACGAAAAGCTCAATCCCACCGCCGGAGCCTGTCGCCCCCCAGCGCGCTCCCGCTCCCTCGCCGCCGGTTCGTGATGCGCGTGCGAGTCGCATCGAGAAACCCGACGCGACCAAGTCCGACCGGATCGAGACGCCGCCGCAGAAGGCGAAGAATGGAAGCGTCAAGCAGAACATGGTTGCCTCCCCAGCGCAGCGAAGAGACGATCCGGTCGGAACGATGGCCGCGTCCACGCCTCCCGCCGGCGGTGACGCGCGCCCGTCGCTCGATGTGGTCGGGAAACTCCTGGTCAAGAGTCGGAGCGGAGCCGAGCGCGACCTCGCGGCCTTGGTGGCGAAGGCCGGAGGGACCACGGTGAGCCGGCAGCGCGGTGACAAGATCACGGTGATCGAGGCCGTGGTGCCGAATCCTAGCTACGGCAAGTTTGCCAAAGGATTGAACCGCATCGGCTCATGGCAGATCGAGGCCGGGCGGTCCCGACTGCCCGATCCCGTGCGCGTGACCGTCAGGCTGGCCGAGTAGCTCGCGCGCCGCCCTCCGCGTTTGCGGTCATCGCTTCTCTGGTCTCTTGCGTATGCGCGCTTGACCAGACCGCTGGGCAGGGCGATCATTGCTCGCGCCGGCTCCGGGGGTCATGACCGCTGGAAATTCCCGGCTCCAATCGCTCGCGGCGGCCCGCTGTTCGCAGAGGCGCCGCACATCCACGCGTCGGCAGGCTCTTGCCGTCTGGAGCAAGAGAAGCAGCCAGGAGGCGAAAGGCGATGAACGAGACGGTGGAAGTCTTCAGTCCCGTCGGAGCCGAGGTGGTCACAAAGGGCAAGAGTGCGCCACGACTCGAGACGCTCGACGGGAAGACTGTCGGCGAGACGTGGAACGATGACTTCAAGGGCGATTTCATGTTTCCCGTGTACCGCGAGCTCCTGAGGGCGCGGTTCCCTGGCGTCAGAATCATCCCGTACACCGAGTTTCCAGTCTCGCCGTGGAAGGGCACGCCGGAGCACCAGCGGGAAGTCGCGCGGCAAATCGCGAAGGTCGCCAAGGAAAAGGGCTGTGACGCGCTGATCTCCGGCAACGGGGGGTGAGGCACCTGCACACCGGCCGCGGTGCGGCCCGCCGTCGAAGCCGAGAAGGCCGGGATTCCGAGCGTCGTCGTAACACTCACGAACTTTGTGACCGTCGCCCAGTTGGCCGCAAGAGCCGCGGGGATCGACGATCTGAGAACGGCGGAGTACCCGGGAGCGATCGGCGTACATCTGCCCGAGATCCGCGAGAAGATCATCAACGTCCTTTTCGATCAGATCATCGACGGGCTGACCAAGCCCGGAACCGGCCAAGCGTCGCGCGCTGCCGGCGTCTTTGACCCCGAGGAGATCGTGTGTCGCGGGTCCTTCGACGATGTGAACCACCATTTCAAGGGAAACGAATGGACGGACGGTCTGCCGATCGTCCCGCCGACTCGACAGCGGATCGAAGAGTTCCTCCGGTACACGGACCGGCCGCCTCACGAGCAAGTAGCAATCCTGCCGCAGGCCAACCTTCGAGCGGTACCCTGGAACATCGCCGTCAACGGCGTGATGGCGGGCTGTCGTCCCGAGGACATGCCCATCTTGATCGCGGCCGCGGAGGCAATCGGCGACGAGCACTTCAACCTCAACAACATCGGCACGACGTGGGGCATCACCCCGTACCTGCTCGTCAACGGGCCGATCATCCAGCAGCTCCGCATCGAGCATGCCGGGCAGCTGATCTCCAGAGGGCCGAACCCCGCCCTCGGCCGGGCGCTCGGGCTGATCATCCGGAATATCGCCGGCTACCGGCCGGGCAAGAACCAGATGGGGACGTTCGGCTATCCGCTGGCTTTCGCGCTGGCCGAGAACGAAGCCGAATCCCCCTGGGAGCCTTACCATGTCGAGCACGGCTTCCGCCGGGAGGCGAGCACCGTCACCGTGGGCACCACCCTGAATTGGGGCTGGCCTCCGTCGCCGTACACCCGCCCCGACAAGAGTGGCGCCCAGAGCGCGCTCGAGCTCATGTGCATCGAGCTGACCAAGAAGCCTTGCCTTCCGTTGTTCGCCGAAGGGGGTCCCAAGGGCCACATCAGCGACGTGACGTTCCTGCTCACCCCGCCCGTCGCGAAGGCGCTGGCTGACGGCGGCTATTCCAAAGGGCAGATCCGGGAATACGTGTATCAGAATGCCAGGGTGCCCGTGCGCGAGCTGGAATGGATGATGCGGTACGGTCTGGTCGAGGTGCAAACAGTGCGCGGCAAGGTCGAAGCCGGTCTCTATCCAAGGGACTTCTTGGTCGGGCCAGATGAGCTGGTGCGCGTCGTGTCGAGCCCGGACATCATTCATATCGTCGTCTGCGGCGATGGAGGCCGGAACCGGATGAAGACACTGGACAGTGGTTACACGCACTTCACGACCAAAGAGATCAAGCTTCCACGAGGCTGGGACAAGCTGCTGGCCGGGCGCCGGGCGTGAGCCTGGCTAGTTCGGAGAGTAGCCCAGCACCACCGGACGCGCCGCGGCGGATGCCCCGTCCATGGGCCCCATCACCGTGACATAAAGGCCCTTGTCAGTCATGGCCCGCCTCGCCCGAGGGTCTTCCCCCGGAGTCTGCCGTGGCTCAGCGAGCCATTTGGCGCTGCGCCATTGTCACGGCGAAGGTGGTCGGTACCTGGCAACTCCAGTCGAGCGTGTGCAACCGCTCGCTGATCCGCCATCCGTCTTCCATGCGGCGCAGCCGGTCCAGATAGCGCAGGCTCCGCATCGCGACCTGATCCGTCGGCTCGCCCGCCAGGACGAGAAATGCGATGGCGTTGGTCTCTGTTTCGGCTACGTCACCTTCCAGCGAGTTGATGTTCAAGTTGCCCATGAAGTGCGTGGTGACTTTCCATTCCCCCGTTTTCTGTTTCTTGAACGTGACCAGTGAGCCCATCAGCGCATCGATGCCTCTCACCGGAGCCTGCCCGCCCGGTCGCAATGCAGACCTCCCATCATAGGAGGCTATGACGTCCTCGGTGAAGCACCGGCGCACCTGTTCTGGCTCGCCGCGATCAAGGCCCCGGAAGTAGCGCGCATGAAGATCATGGATGGCGGCACGATCCAGCAAGTACTGGTTGTCGATGCGATGCTGTGGCATGGTGTCCTCGATTGACAATAGAAGGAAATTCAATTCTGCCCTTTTCGCGCATCTGGCCGCCGGCAACGGCCTCGCGCTGATTCAGGAGCGTAGATTCTTCCGTCATTGGTTCTTTGCATCTTGCGATCAATTTCTCTGCGTTCCTCACGCGGCCTCGGCGTAGAAGGCGGGAAAGTGGAGCTGCCGGAGTCGGACCGAGGCGCCCATGACCTGATGGCCAAACGCGGTGACGCGCCAGCGCCGCGAGCGGGGGATCTTCGCAACCAGCCCGTAGACGTGGCGGCGGTGTAGGGGGCGGCTGATCTGGGCACTCTGCTGCTTGGGGTCATCACGGAGGTGGCCCGTGAGCTTGGCGCGGAGGTCGCGGTTGGCGAAGCCGTGCACAGCGTGCTCTCCGCTCAAGGTCCGCCACGTCGAGAGCCGCGCGCTGGTGCTCCCACCAATACCCGGCGAGCCCCCTCCGAGCAACCCGAGAATCAGCCAGACGGCAGCCCTTTTGACGAACAGCGTTAGTAGCTCAATAACGAGTGAGTCTGCCCGGTGACGGGAGAAGGACTAAGCAAGGATCTCGCACGTCGCGCATGATGTCCTAGACCGCTTCGCGGCACGACGCGCGGTCGAGTCAGCGGCGCGGATCGTTCACGTACCACCTCAGCACCAAGAGTAGACCCCCAGCCGCGGCACAGAGTACACCTATAATCACGCGGGCAAACCAACTCGCCGCCTCGCTCCCGATGAGGAAGGCATTCAAGAACCGCTCCAGGCCAATCGCGATCAGGGCCATGCCTGCCGCCAGGATCCCTTTCGCTTCGAAGCTGATCCCCATCACCCGACTCCTAGTACCAGTCAGGCTTGGGGATCTCGATACGGCTAGCCCTAATGACGCCGTGCCGATCTACCCGGCCGATGACGACCAGAAACGTCCCGGCTGGCCACCGATAAACGCGAGTCGGTCGGTCGCGCCACCGCCACGGCTGGGCTCGGTCCCGCCACACCCGGACGACCTCGGCGCCCCGAGTCTGAACCTCGACCAACTCGCTCCTCTCGCGCGCTCCGAATTCCTCGACTACAAGCACGCCGTCAGCGGGACGAAAAGATTGGACCCGGCCCGTATAGCGCCCAATGCCCCCCGCTTCCACGGATGCGCCGATGGACATCATCACAAGAACGATCCCAACCCCCGCGAGTCGATTCATTAGACTAGACCGGGATTTCCGATATGGACCCATTTTCTCTTCCCTCGTACGCTGCTGAGTGAGCGGCGCGCCCTCCAACCAGGCATGTCGCCCATCCAGAATAGATGACAGGGGGCCTTCTCGGGATTCTACTCTGCCTGCCCCGCTTGCTCCGGGGTCTGCCTTGTCACAGCCGACGCCCCAGCCCCGAGGATCACGCAGACCTTCTTTTTCATCGTGGACCGTAGTGTATCCGACTCCTGACATGAAGCATCTACTCAAGATTGAAGTATTTACTCAAGAATGGGGCAGCTACCTGAAAGCGCTGCAGGCCAAAGAAATCGACATAACCGTGGTCTGGCCGCCGTTCTGCGCCCAAGGCCTCGTCGGCGGCTTGATCGTTCTCGACACATTGACGCCGTGACGGCCCGCGGTCGATAATCATGGCTACATGTGTCGCCACAGGAGCGGCCGCCATGGCCACGATCGTCGGCCGCGAGCTGAAGAAGCGCACAAACCGGGTCGTGAGTCGGGTGCGTGAGCGGGGGAGGAGATCGAGGTGATGCCTCACGTTCGCGTGGTGGCTCGGCTCCGTTTGCCGCTGGTCACCTGGGGCCTCGAACAGCGTGAGCTCGCCACGGGCATCGTCGACGTGTTCGCCCCAGAGTCCTAGCCGAGTCGCACGCGATCCGGATGCGGCGCGTCTTCTATGGCTGGTGGATAGTCGCGTCCGGCTTCGGGCTGGAACTCCTGATCGGGGCGCTCTTGTTTCACGCCTACGGCGCCTACGCCGTGCTGCTGCGCGAGGAGTTCGGCTGGAGCAAAACGATGCTCTCCGCGGCCTTCTCGATGGCGCGCGCCGAGAGCGGCATCCTCGGCCCGATCCAGGGGTGGCTCACGGACCGCTTCGGCCCGCGCACCATCATCCGCGTCGGCATGGTGATCTTCGGCCTCGGCTTGCTGCTCTTCAGCCGGATCGAAGGTCCGGTGGCGTTCTTCCTGACGTTCTTCATGATGGCGATCGGCACGAGCCTCGGTGGCTACTTGCCCATCAGCGTGGCGATCGTCACGTGGTTCCGCCGGCGCCGCTCCCTGGCGCTCAGCATCAGCGGCATGGGCATGGCCCTCGGCGGCTTGATGACGCCGTTCGTCGTGGCATCGCTCAGCCGCTTCGGCTGGCGAGGGACGGCGTTCGCATCCGGCATCGTGGTGCTCGTCATCGCCCTGCCGCTCGCGCAGCTTATGCGGCACCCGCCGGAGCGGTACGGGCTGACCCCCGACGGCGAGCCGCGTCAGGCCGACGACGTAGCGGCGCGGCCGGCGGAGATGCGGAGCTACACGGCGCGCGAGGCCATGGCTACGCCCGCGTTCTGGTACATCTCGGTCGGCCACGCTGCCGCGCTGCTCGTCGTCTCCGCCGTCATGGTGCACATGGTCATCCATGTCACCGAGCGGCTCGGCTATTCGCTCCAGCAGGCGGGCGCCGTCGTCGCGCTCCTCACGGTCATGCAGATCACCGGCCAGCTCACCGGCGGCTGGCTGGGCGATCGCTTCAGCAAGCGCCGAATCTGCGCCGGCTGCATGCTCGGCCACGCCGCGGCGCTCATGGTGCTCGGGCTCGCCACCGCATTCTGGATGGTCCTTTTGTTTGCCGTGCTGCATGGCCTCTCGTGGGGCATGCGCGGGCCGCTCATGGCCGCGATCCGTGCCGACTACTTCGGCAGCGGCTCGTTCGGCATGATCACCGGCGTGTCGTCGATGGTCATCATGTTCGGGATGATGCTCGGGCCGCTCGTGGCCGGGATCCTGGCGGATCGCACGGGCAGCTATGTGCCGGGGTTCAGCGTGCTGGCGGCGTGTGCGGCGGCGGGCTCCGTCGCGTTCGTCCTGGCGCGCCGGCCGGCGGCGCGCTGAGTCTCGCGGCCGGTGGGGACGTGAGTCATCTTGCCCGGCGCAGATCCACCATGGCCTCGGTCAGCTTCAGGCAGCGTTGGACCCACACCGCGCATCGCCTACTGGAGTGCTCGCCGTTGTTCTGCTCATCGTGAGGAGCTTGGAGTCATCTCGGCCGCCCATCGATTTCGTGGGGATTGGGAGTCGCTCGACGGCCGGGGCACGATCATTCTTCTTGCAGCAATGAATTCGCCGCCACCGTTGACGCAGCCAGCACGCCCTCGGGCGATGCGGGCCATGACTGACAACGGGTCTTGTGTTATCTACGCTCCGGCGAGCCCGACGCCGGTCAGCAGCCGCCGATTAGGAGCGGCGAGGGTAGCTGGCTCGCGTAGGTGAGGTACCGGCGGTGGACCATCACGTGGAAGTGGGGCTGCTGGAACTCCTCGGTCGCGCGAAGCAGCCGTCGCCGCTCCAGCCGGCGCAGCACGACGCGCAGCCATCCCACTTGGCGCTCCTTGAGCGGGGCTTTCGAGATGTCCACGGAGGCGCCGGTCAGGTGCGTGGAGCGAAGCATGCCCCGCGCCGGCGCCGCGTTGCCGTTGTGGCGTCGAAGCGCGCTCTGGACGTGGACGGTGCGTGTAAGGCTCGTGATCTTGAGCCGCTCGTCGTGGAGCGAGTGGAACGCGTGGCCGAGCTGCTCGATGAAGCGCTTCGTCCATGGCCGCGCCACGCGGAGGGGCGGCTGCACGCCCTCGACCCAGTAGGTCCGCGTCTGCGCCGCGATGCCGACGAGCAGCCTGGCCTGGACGAAGCGCCGCACCGTGGCCAGGTTCCGCATCCGGGAGAGCTTCTGGCGATCGGCCGCGCGATTCTCGGCGCGGAGGTCGCCGGGGTCCGCCGGCAGCGGGGTGCCGTCCAGCTGGAGGTCGCCCGTGGCCAGTCGCACGAGGGTCGGGAGCCGGAGCATCGTGCCGACCCGGAGCACGTCGGGCCGCTCGAGCGCGTTCAGGTCCGTGAGATGACCGGGCGACGTGCCGTGGCGATCGGCGATGCTCCAGAGCGTGTCGCCCAGACCGACGGTGTGGCACCACACGGGCTCGTGCGCGGGCACGGCGCCCGGAGCGATCACGAGACCGGCGAGCGCCAGGACCGCCAGCCTGACCGCCGGGCCAGAGCGACGGCCGCGCAAGAGGATTGGCCGCTCAGTCACGAACGCGATTGTCTCCCGCTCCCCCACCCCGTGCCAAGAGAATAGGCCACGGTATCATCGGGTCGCTCCAGGGAGGAGGCACTCACGATGTGGCGTCGCGTCATGCGCTGACGGTTCGCAGTCAGGCCTCCTGTGCCACGGCAGAGCCCGCGGGAGGACCCTCGGGCCGGCGGGCCATGACCGACAATGGGGTCTTACGTTGGCTACGCTCCCGAGGCCGAGCGGCAAATTTTTGTGGCTCACTTCCACTTTGCGAGCGCCGGCCGTGTCAGTTCCGTATCCCATCAGCCCGCAAATCAGGCACTTGCGGCCCCGATGCTCCTGGCATCCTGGTTGCTATGACCAGTAGCGTATGAGCCCCGGAGGCCATCTCGTCACCACGACCATGACCTGCGCCGCCGTGTACGCGGTGACGGGAAGCGTCGGCCTCGTCGCCGGTCTGGCGGCCGGCGGCTTCTTCATCGACGTCGACCACATCTTCGATTACGTCGTCTTCGAGCGGCGGCGCGACCTGCGGCCGTCGGCCTTCCTCAAGTACTACCTCGAGGGCCGGGTCCGGCGGGTCGTGTTGCCGCTGCACTCGTACGAATTGCTCGCCTTCCTGATCGTCCTGGCCTGGGTGACCAACCGCGAGTGGTTGTGGGGATACGTGCTCGGCATGGCACTGCACCTGCCGCTCGACATCGTCTTCAACGGCCGGCTCGTGCCGGGCGGGCTCGTTCACTTCTACAGCTTCGCGGTTCGGGCGCGCGCCGGCTTCCTCGCCGAGCACTTCGCCGATCCGACCCGCCTGGCGCCCGTCGCGGAGCATTTCTGGGTGTCGTTCTTCAGGGGATCGCGGCTCAAGAGCACGCGGGCGAGTACCCCCCGACGGGCCGGCGCGCGGCCACGCCCCGCGACGGTGCGCGAGTCGCTGGGAAGCTAGACTGTGACAACGCAGGTCCCAAGGATCTTCCCCTGGAATCTGCTGTGGCACAGCAGCATGGTGCTGTCCGAGAATCCGGGGATTGGCCTCGATCTCGATCGGAAGGCCCTCGATCGCTTCAAGACCTAGGCACCGCGTCAGCCCACCTCAAGACGTGGCGCCAATTCCTGGGTAATTCCTGGGTAAACGAAAGGGGCTAGCGGCTCCTGCGTCCGCTAACCCTTCGGTTTTTTTGCGGGGGCCCGCAACCACTTGCAGGCAAACAGGGTGCTAGAGTTCCGGTTCGACGTGACGGCCTGAGATCCGGGTTTCAGTCCGGTCACGGGTTCGCTATCTTACTCGGCACGTTGAAGAGCGCTACTGTGCCTACGGCTCCCTGGGGCGGCCAGCGGCGGCCAGCGTCCGAGTCTGGCTGTGCCTACGGCTCCTGGGGCGGCCGGTGTCCGAGTCTGGCAGCTTACGTCACGGTGGACGGGGGCCACGAACGGGGCGACCGCCGCCGGAGGGCGTTCATGTTGCCTCCTCCGACTCCGGCGGTTCCGTGGGACGTCGATCATGAGTCCACGAGATCTTCTGAATGCTGCCTACCTCCGATGCAACCCCCCCAGCCCCGCCACGATGTACCGGTGACAGAACGCGGTGACGATCACGGCGGGGAGCATCGCCATCACGCCGGTCGCGGCCATGCGGCCCCACTCCACGCCCATCTCGGTGATGAAGGTCGAGATGGTCTTGGAGTACATCGGGATGTGGTCGCTGGTGAGGAAGAGGACCAGGAGCAGCTCGTTCCAGCCCCAGATCCAGCCGAGGATGCCGGCGGCCATGATGCCGGGGATGGCGAGGGGGACGGAGATGCGGACGAAGGCGCCCCAGCGGGCGCAGCCGTCGACCAAGGCGGCCTCCTCCAGCTCCTTGGACGTGCCCTCGAAGAAACCCTTGAAGATCCAGGAGTAGAACGTGATGTGGAAGGCGGCCTGGGCGGCAATGATGCCCGTGTAGGTGTCGTGGAAGCCGAAGCGCTGGGAGAGCAGGAAGAGCGGCAGGAGCCACGAGATGTACGGGATGGTGCGGACGATGTAGATGACGAAGAACCACGACCGGGCCAGGCGGTTCCGGTAGCGGGCGAGCATGAAGCCGCTTGGCAGCGTGACGACGAGCGAGAGGACCGTGGACGTCGTGGCGATGATGGCGCTGTTGACGAAGGCCTCCGTGATGCGGACGCCCTGCCAGCCGAGGGCGTCACGGAAGTTGGCGAACGAGAAGCTGAGGCCGGCGCCGAGGACGGAGAAGACGTCCTTTGGCGGGCGGAAGGCGGTCAGCGCCAGGTAGAGCACGGGGAACAGGAAGGCGAGCGTCACCACGTAGATCAGCGCGACCAGGAACGCGTTGCCCCACCGGCGCCGGGTCTTCATGACTCCTGCTTCCCCCACACGACGCGCGCGAAGGTGCCGTAGACCAGGATGCCGACGACCATGATCATGACCGCTCCCACCATCGCCGCCGCGGCGCCCTCGCTCCAGTTCACGGTGAGGTAGCCGATGCGGTAGACGAACGTGCCGAAGGTTTCCGTGGCGTTGCCGGGGCCGCCGCCGGTCATCGTCCACACGATGTCGAAGACGCGGAAGGCGTCGAAGGACCGGATGAGGACGACGATGGAGAGGACCGGGTAGAGCAGCGGCACCGTGATCAGGCGGAAGGTGCTCCACGGGCCGGCGCCGTCGATGCGCGCGGCCTCGAAAGGCTCGGGCGGCAGGCTCTGCAGCCCCGCGTAGATAATGAGGATAAACCACGGCGTCCACGTCCACACGTCAGCCAGGATGATGACGCCGAACGCGGTGGCCGGGCGGTTGAACCAGAGCACGCCAGGCAGGCCGAGGGAAGCGAGCAGCTGGTTCACGAGGCCGAACTCGGCGTGGAACATCCAGTAGAACATGAGGCCGGCGACGACGGGGGCGACCAGCAGCGGCAGGATGAGCAGCGTCTTGACGATGCGCTGGCCGGGGAAGCGGCGGTTGATGAGCACGGCGACGCCCAGGCCGAGGGAGACCTCGATGCCGACGGCGAGGCCCAGGAAGATGAACGTGTTGGGCAGCGCGTAGCGGTAGAAGAGCGGGTTCTCGAGCACGCGGACGTAGTTCCTGAAGCCGGCGAAGCCGCCCTCCGGGTTCCAGATCGTGAACGACGTGAAGCTGATGACGATGCCGTGCACGATGGGCAGGATCTCGAAGAGCAGCATCACCAGCGCCGGCAGCAGGATGAGCTGGTACTGGAACGGCGTGTCCCGGTCGAGCCAGGACAGCGCCCGGCGGGTGCGCGGCCGCACGGTCACGCGGCCCGGGGCGACCCGGGCCGCGTGACCGCCGGCGACCGGCGGCACGCCGGGCACCGTGCTCAACGCGCGGGCACCGGCGCCCGCAGCTTGAAGTCGCGGGCCAGCGCGGTCATGACCTCGAAGATCTTCTCCTTCGGGCCGGTCAGGGCCTGCGTGAAGGCCTTCGACGTCAGCGAGTGGATCTCCGGCCAGAGCGGCCAGTAGTACGCGGAGTGCATCGCCTGCGGCGCGCCGACGGTCAGCTCGTGCAGCCGCTTGTACTCGGGGTCGGTGCGGATCAGCTCCTTCTGCACCTCGACGCTGCTCGGGATGCCGCCGACCTTGGTCCACACTTCCTTCTGCGCGTCCTTGTTGCTGGCCAGCCAGTTCAGGAGCTGCTTGGCCTTCTTCTTGGTGTCGGCCGGGTTATTCTTGGGCACCGACCACGACCAGTTGTCGGCCCAGCCCATGCGGCCCTTCTTGTTGTGTGGGCCGGTCGGGAAGCCAGTGAAGCCGACGTTGTCGGCGACCTTCGACTTCTCTTTGTTCCGGTAGGTCTGCAGCAGCGTGCTGTCCTGGAAGGCGAAGGCGACGTCGCCGTTCATGAACATGGCGTCGGTGTCCGTGCGCGAGGCGCCGGAGGCGATGGCCGGCGGCGCGATCTTGTGGGTGTGGATGGCGTCCCACCACCACGTCACGGTGTCGACGAACTCCTTCTCGGTCACGCCCGGCGTCCAGCCGCCCCTCTCCAGCTGCTGCCACGAGCGGGCGCCGAAGGGCTTGAACAGGTCCGCGTTGTTCGACCACAGCGACCACAGCAGCGTGAACCACAGGTGCGGGAAGCCGGAGCCGCCCATGATCCCCCACTTCACGCCCTTGGCCTGCGCCTTCTTCGCGGCCTCCACCATCTCGTCGAACGTCTTCGGCAGCTCGTTCTCGGCGACGAGGTCCTTGCGGTAGAAGGTCACGCCCGCCGTCAGCACGGCCGGCGCCGCGGTGGGCTTGCCGCTCCAGCGCATCATCCACGCGCGGTCCTCGGCCCACGCCTGCTTGACCTCGTCGAGCGGATCCAGGAAGGGCCCGAAGAGCTGGCCCCAGTCGTCGTTGTTCCAGATGATCTGGTAGCGGTTGCGCGGGCCCAGGAACTGCGCGGTCATCGCCTGCACGTAGTCGACGTAGGCGATGGCTGGCGCGTCGATGTCCACGCCTGTCTGCGTGGCGCCCTTGCGCATCCACTCGATCTGGCTGTTGAGGATCGGGTGCGGCATGTAGGCGACGGTCAGCGCCTTGCCCTGCGCGGTCGCCGGCAGCGCGCCGAGCGCGGCGGTGCCGGCGACGCCGGCACCCAGGGTAGCGAGGAACGTCCGCCGGTCCAGATTCGTCATGAGAGCCTCCTTGGGTGGTTTCCTGGTTCCCTGCCCCTGCTCACACGACGCCCGCGTCGCGGAGGCGACGGATGGCGTCGTCGGCGTACCCGTACTCCCGCAGGATCTCCTCGCTGTGCTGCCCCGGCGTCGGCGGCGGCCGCCGCACCGTGGCGCGCCCCGTCGACAGCTCGAGCGGGAAGCGCAGCACGCGCATCCGGCCGGCGACGGGATGGTCGATCTCCTCGATGGCCTCCACGGCGGCCACGGCCGGGTCGGCGAGTGCCTCGGCCAGCGTCAGCACCGGCGCCGCCCAGATGCCGCGGGGTACGAGGTCCTCCAGCCACTCGGCGGTGGCCCGCTTGCGGATCACCGGCTCCAGCATCCGCGCCACCGTCTCGCGCGCCGCGTACGGCCAGCGCTCCTTCGTGTACGGCTCGAGCCCCGGCAAGTCAAGCGCGTCGCGCAGCGCGGACAGCGGCGACATCGACAGCGCCAGCCACCCGTCGGCCGTCGCGTAGATGCCGTACGGCGGCGGGTGGAAGGTGGTCGCCATCGGCGTGGCCGTCTTCTCGAGCCGCGCGCCGTTGAGCACGTACGAGGCGATCTCGAGCTGCAGGTCGAGCGCCGCCCGTAGCATGCTGACCTCCACGTGCAGCCCCTGGCCCGTGCGCGCGCGCTCCAGCAGCCCCGCCAGCACGCCCACGGCCAGCAGCGAGGCGCCGTGTTGGTCGACCACCGCCGTGCCCACCGCCGTCGGCGGCTGGTCCGCGCGCCCGGAGATGGACGCCAGGCCGGTGACCGCCTGCATCAGGAGGTCCTGGCCAGGGCGCTCGCGGTAGGGGCTCGACTCGCCGTAGCCGGAGGCGGAGACGTAGATGAGCCGCGGGTTGATGGCCCTCGCCTGCTCCCAGTCCAGCCCCAGGCGCGTCATCACGCCGGGGCGGAAGTTCTGCACGAGCACGTCCGCCTGCTTCACCATGTGGTGCGCGATCTCGCGCCCCTCGGGCTTCTTCAGGTCGAGCGACAGGCTGCGCTGGTTGCGATGTGCGGCCAGGAAGAACACGCTCATGCCGTTCAGGTAGAGGTTGGCGCCCGACCAGTTGCGCTCCCAGAGCGTGCCGCCCGGCGGCTCGACCTTCACGACGTCGGCGCCGAGGTCGGCGAGGAACTGCACGCCGGAGGGCCCCAGCAGGAACTGGGTGAACGACAGGACGCGGACCCCCGAGAGGACGGCCAGCGGCGGACGATCCGTCATTCCACCACCTTCAGGATGTGGGTGCCGGCCGCCACGACGTCGCCGCGCTGGGTCGTGCACGTGACCTTCGCGAACGTCTTCAGCTCCTTCTCGTCACGCTCCACGATCTCGTAGGTGACCGTCACCGTGTCGCCGATGTAGAGCGGCCGCGGGAAACGGATCTTGTCGTAACCGTAAGAGACGACGGCCGCGGGCGGCAGGTCGCCGATGACCTTCGTCGAGCAGGTCGACATAAAGCCGACGGCCAGCACGCCGTGCGCGATCCGGTGCTTGTAGGGCGTCTTGCTCATGAAGTCCTCGTCGCAGTGGTTGGGGCCGAGGTCGCCCGTGATCCCGGCGAAGAGGTACACGTCGGACTCGCCGACGGTCTTGCGCATCGTCGCCTTCTTGCCCATGTGCAACGCGGCAAACGCTTCCCTGGCTGCCGATGTCATCGTCGCTCTCTCCTCTCGCTCAGCGCGGCTCGTCCTCAGCGTGGCCCGCGCAGCAGCTCGCGGCTGATGATGATGCGCTGGATCTGGCTCGTCCCTTCCCAGATGGGGTACAGGCGCACGTCGCGGTAGAGCCGCTCGATCGCCGACTCCGACGAGTACCCGGCCGCCCCGTGGATCTGCAGCGCGTCGTGCACGACGCGCACCGCCGTCTCGGAGGCGGTCAGTTTCGCCTCGGCGGCCTCGCGGATGGGCAGCCGGCCCTGGTCGGTGAGCCACGCCGCCCGGCGGATGAGCAGCCGCGACGCCTCGATCGACGCCGACATGTCGGCGAGCATGAACTGGATCGCCTGGAAGTTCGAGATCGGCTGGCCGAAAGCCACGCGCTCGCGCGCGTAGGCCAGCGCTTCCTCCATCGCCGCCTGGGCGATGCCGACGGCCTGCGAGCCGATGCCCACGCGCCCCTTGTTGAGCGAGCGCATCGCCTGCTTGAACCCCTGCCCCGGCGGCGCCAGCAGCGCCTCGGGCGGCACGTGGCAGTCCTCCATCACCAGCTCGCCCGTGGCCAGCCCGCGCAGCCCCATCACCGGGTCCTTGGAGCCGTGCCTGAAGCCCGGCGACGTGGCGTCGACCAGAAAGATGCCGATGCCCTCGTGGCGCTTGCTGCGGTCCGTGGTCGCGATGACGATGGCCACGTCGCACACGAGCGCCATCGTGATGAAGCGCTTGGTGCCGTCGAGCACCCAGCCATCCGAGGTCTGGCGCGCCGTCGTCTGCACGCCGGCGACGTCGGAGCCCGTGCCCGGCTCCGTCTGTGCGATGACCGCGATCTTCTCGCCCTTGGCGATGGCGGGCAGCCAGCGCGCGCGCTCGGCCTCGCCCGCGTTGAGCAGGATCACGTCGCTCATCAGCTTGGCCACGAGCTGGGCGTCGGCGACGGCGGCGCTGGCGCGTGCCAGCTCCTCCTCCGCAATCGCCCACGACACGGTGTCCGCGCCCGAGCCGCCGTACTCCGCCGGCAGCGTCATGCCGAGCAGCCCCAGGTCGCCCATGCGCCGGTAGAGGTCGCGCGGGAACTCGTTGTCGCGGTCGATGGCGGCCGCGCGCGGCTTGACCTCCTTCTCCGCGAAGCCGCGCACCATCTCGCGCACGAGCTGCTGGGTCTGGGTCGGCTCGAAGTTCACGCCTGAAGCCCCCGCCCCTGCCAGCGCACGAGGGCCTCGAGGAGGAAGTAGTCGCCCCAGATCAGCTCGTGGTCCGGCGCCTCGCCCGTGTGGACGTTGTAGCAGCTGTGCACCAGCATCCCCGGCGGCCGCCGGTCGTCGGCGCCGACCGGCGTGAGGAAGCGTGGGACGAGCGCACCAAGGATCCGGCCCGCCTCGTCGTGGTAGCGCGGGCCGGCGCCCGCCTCCGCCAGCGCCAGCGCGGCGCAGGCGAGGATCGCCGACGCCGAGGTGTCGCGCGGCGCGTCGGGGATGCGCGGGTCGTCGTAGTCGTTGAAGGTGACGGGGTCCCGCTCGCTGTGCGCCATGTGGTAGTCGAGCGCGCGGCGGGCGACCGCCAGGAAGTCGGCCCGGCCCGTCGCCCGGTGCGCCTCCGCGAATCCGTACGCGCACCAGCCGACCCCGCGGCTCCAGCACCCCTCGTCGTGGTGGCCCTGGTGCGTGTGCCGCCTGAGCGGTGCCCCCGTGGCCGGGTCGAAGTGCACCGACTGCACGCACGAGCCGTCCGGCCTCACGTGCCACGCGGCGGTCCGCTCCGCGTGAGCCAGCGCCACGTCGCGATAGCGGTCGTTGCCGGTCTCGCGCGCCGCCCACCAGAGCACCTGGAGGTTCATCATGCAGTCGATGGTGACGTCGTCCAGCCCCGACGACACCTCCGCGTGGGCGCCGACGGGGATGACGCGCGCCTGCGGGTGCCACACGGCCACCAGCCGGTCCGCGCAGGCAAGCCCCAGCTCGCGCAGCAACGGCGCGCGCGTGATCGGCCAGCCGAGCACGGCGGAATAGTGGAAGAGGAAGCCGATGTCGTGCGTCTTCGTGTGCTCGCGCCCGCGCAGCCGCTCCGCCCACTCGAGCCCCCACTCGCGATAGCGCTCGGCCTTCGTCAGGCCGTGCGCCAGCCAGCAGAGGCCGACCCAGAAGCCGTCCGTCCAGGCGCCGCCGGGCTTGGCCTCCCAGCGGCCCGTGTCGCTGGGTGCCGCGTGGGGGAAGTGCGGGCGCATGATCCCGGCGGTGGCGTCGATCCGCGCCAGCAGGCGCGCCTGGGCGCCGGCGACGGTAGCGTCGGTGAGCGCGCTCATCGCACCGCTCCGCACGTGCGCCGGATCATCAGGGTCGGGCGGATCACGTGCTGGAACGGCTCGCGCGCGAAGTGCACGGGCTCCTGCACGATCTCCAGCATCCAGGTGGCCGCGAGCCCCGCCATCTCCGCCGCGTGGTGCGAGACGGTCGTGAGCTGGATGCCGTGGTGCGCCGCGATGTCGATGTCGTCGATGCCGGCCACCGCCAGCTCCTCGGGCACCTTCACGTCGTGCTCCCCGGCCGCCTGCAGGATGCTCAGCGCCATCGCGTCGTTGCTGCCGATCACCGCCGTCGGCCGCCGGGGGTGCTTCAGCAGCGCCTCCGCCACCCGCAGCGCCGCCCGCGACTGGTACCGCCCGTCGCGGACCAGGTCGTCGTCCAGCTCGATCCCCGCGCTCTCCAACGCCGCCTGGTAGCCGGCGAGGCGCTCCCGCGCCGTCGAGGCCTCCGGCGTCCCCGCGATGAACGCGATGCGCCGGTGACCGAGGCCGAGCAGGTGGGCCGTCACGTCCCGTCCGGCCCGCACGTTGTCCGCCACGACGTAGCTGCCGCGCCCCGACCGCAGCCGCCGGTTGTACTGGATACACGGATAGCCGGACGCGATGAGCGCCTCGGTGTCCTCGTCGTCGAGCAGCACGGAGCCGAAGATGATCCCGTCCACGCGGCGCCGGCGCAGCAGCTCCACCTGCTTGGCGTGCAGCGCCGGCAGGTTCTCGGAGTTGCAGAGGATGACCGTGTAGCCGCGCCCCTGGCAGGTGTCGATGATAATCTTGGCGCTCTCGGCGTAGAACGGGTTGGTGAGGTCGGGCACGATGAGGCCGAGCGTGCCGGTGCCGCGGCGCAGCGACACGGGCCGCGCGGTGGCCCCGCGTCCCTCCCCACGCCCGAGGGCCTTCAGGACGCGCCGGCGCAGGGCCTCGCTCACCCCGGGCGCGTGGTTCAGCACGCGCGACACCGTCGCCGGCGAGACCCCCGCCCGCCGCGCCAGCGCCCGGATGTTCGTCTCGCTCCGCCGCCGCTTCATCGCTCCGTCACCGTCGCATCATCGTTTCTGAAACGTTTCTGGCGAGATTCTACGCGCCCTGGCGGGAGGCGTCAAGGGGAAATCGGGGCCGGGGCCGCCGCCGGACGGGTGCGTCCTGATGCGCCGGACGGGCGTATGCCTTCTGATACATGAGGGAAATCGGAGACGTCGCGCTTCCTTCCGGGGGCGTCGCGCCTCTTCCTGGAGCGTAGGGAACATTAGCGGGGGTCCATCGAAGATGGTCCTGAGACGCTCAGAGAGATTCATGCCTGGGGCGTCGATCGCTTTCTGAGGTTCAAGAAAGTGTTTGGCCCCCGACTGCCACGGTTGGCGCGGCAGGAAGAGGATACGGCGGCGATTTCTTGTTGACAGACGCCGAGGCCGTCGTAATAAGGGACACGAGCGAAGGCCGAGATCGTGAAGCACCTCGACGGAGATCTGGTGATCGTGCCGCGGCCCTCCGGCATCGGCGAGCGGCGAGCCGAGATCAGAGGCCGCGCAAAAAGCGACAGCCTCCTGAGGGATCAGGAGGCTGTTTGCCTACAGGTGGTTGCGGGGGCTGGATTTGAACCAGCGACCTTTGGGTTATGAGGGCAAATTCGGTCCGCGAGCCAACCGAGACGAACCAACTGAACCCAACGAAGACGGGCGCTTATGACAGCGCCGCTTTGTTCCGCCTTGGCGCGTTTTGGGCGCTCTCCTTCATAGTTGCTTCATAGCGAAGGTGGGCCTCCCAACGTCCCTTGGACTCGCTGATTAAGAGTTCCGGCCAAGAGCCGCCCATCGGCACACAAGGCGACACATCTCGTTGAGAACTCTACCAGGCCCGGCGGATTCACCTACTGGTTCATGGCCATAGACCGGCGTGAGTTGGAACCAACTTAGAACCAGCCCTCCTTGATCGGCCACACTCAAACCACCCGTTCCACAAGCCGCGAGCCCCTGATGAGTTGGACGCCCTCGGTGTTCAGAAGGTCAGGGTTCTCACCGCTATCCCCTTTCGTCGGCTCCGTACCGATTTCGCACCCGCCCTGCCTATGCACGATTTGCGTATACCACGATCCCTCGAAGCCCATTCGGATTCGCGCTGACAATGCGTTCGATGGCGTCCGCAATCGCGGCGAATTCATTTCCGCGAAAGGCCGTGGGGATCAGAATGATCCCAGAATGAGTCTGGCCCCGCGCAATCCAATCGGCCGCCAGCAGCACGAATTCGCGTAGGTTTCGCGTGACGAGGATGCGGTCGGCGCGGCTGGCATGACGGAGCTGCTGATCGTCCGAGAGTTGGGTTGTTCCAGCTTCGTGGGCGCTAGTAGTATCGATGCCGCGCTGCCTCAGGATTTCCGCCAACACCGGCGAAAGGTCCTCGTCGAGGTGGAGCTTCACTCGACGCGGACTAGCCCGGGAGCTCTGGCGGTCAGGGTCTCTGGTGTCAGCGCAGCATTTTCCTCAATCTCGCGATCGACATCCTTCGGATACGTGCGCGCGTACATAAGGGCCGCGGTGAGTTGGGCTTCGGTAAGCGTCGGAAAGGCCGCGCGGAGCGCCTTGTAGTCCTCTCCAAGCTCCCGAAAGTCCCTCACCACTTCCCAGACTCCGAGTCCGGTTCCAGCAATTTTCGCGGTGCGGCCGGAGGGCTCGTTTGCAAAGAGAATCCCAGGGCAGCGCCGTGCCCGGATCGCCTCATCAAGCAACTCAACGACGAGATCCGACACCGAGCGACCGCGCTCACGCCGTGCCATCCGTTCGAGCCAATTGCGGATCTCTGCCGGGAGGCGAACGGATGTGGGTACCGATCTCTCTTTGTCTTTCATTGTCATAACAAGTATACAACGTCACACGTATAAGAGAGAAAAAAACTTGCCGCTAAGTTGGAGCCTGGGGACCTCATTCCAGCACTAGGAAAATCCGAACGACACCCTACCGACGAAGCGTGTTCCTGGGTAATCCCTGACAAAAGCAAAGGGGTTAGCAGGTTGAATCGCTGCTAGCCCCTCGGATTTTTTGGTTGCGGGGGTCGGATTTGAACCGACGACCTTTGGGTTATGAGCCCTTCCCGGCACGGAATAGCGACTCTGCCCCACTACCGGAGGGAGCAAGCATCGTGAGGGACGCATACAGCATGAGAGCTCGCCAGTTGGTTTTCTCTCCGGATGCCGCCCTGGCAAGGCGAATGAGGCCGAGAGTACCGAGCAGGTACGGTTTCATGGGCAGTTTTCTATTCCGGTGTACGGTGAAGCAAGAAAGGGGCCAACGATCGAACCACATGGAATCAGTCGTTTCGAGACCGCCCCGGACCGGCGCTGACGGAAATGGACAAAGAGCGTGACCGTTCGTGGCGAGGAGTGAACCGCCGTCCCGGACCAAGCTAGCGAGAACCCCTTCTACAAGGACAACGTCCGCCGGGTGAAGATACTTCGCGAGAAGAAGATCCACCACATTGACGTCGGTACCAGCGGGGGTATCTGGGGGGCTCGAGCGCGACTACTGCCTCATGATCGGCGGCGAGAAGGACGTCGTCAGTGCCTCGACCCGATCTTCCGCTATGATGCGCCATCATGCGGTGCGGCTCCCTCGCCCTCACGCTCTCGGTCGGCCTCGCGCTGCTCGGAGGCTGTGCGGGGCCAGCCGAGCACTTCGCCGAGCGGGCCTCGGCGCTTGGCTTCGGCGCCTCGCGCGTCGAGGGCGAGGGCTTCGCGCACGTCGTGTACCGCCCCGCGAGGCCGCGGCCGGACAGAGGCCGCGTCCTTCACGTCTATCTCGACGGCGACGGTACGCCCTGGGAACGCGGCGGCCCAGCCGCCGACCCCACGCCGCGCGACCCACTCGTGCTCCGCCTGATGGCCCTCGACCCCACGCCGAGCGTTTATCTCGGCCGGCCGTGCTACCACGGCCTCGCGGCGGTGCCACCCTGCGCGCCCGCCCTCTGGACGGACGCACGCTACTCCGAGGTTGTCGTGGAGAGCATGGCGGCAGCCGCGCGGCGGCTGCTCGCGGTGACCGGCCACGCGGAGATCATTTGGCTCGGCTACAGCGGCGGGGGGGCGCTCGCAATGCTTCTCGCCGCGCGCCTGCCCGAGACCGCGGGCTTGGTCACGGTGGCGGCTAATCTCGACGTGGACGGCTGGGCGGGCCTGCACAGCCACTCACGGCTCGCCAGCTCGCTCAGCCCCGCCCGGCGCCCGCCGCTCCCGTCGCGGATCTACCAGCGCCACTATGCGGGGGGACGCGACCAGGTGGTGCCGCCAGGAATCGTCGCGGGCGGGGGAATCCTGCCGGAGACTCTCAGGGTGATCTCGGAATACGACCACGTGTGCTGCTGGGTGGAGCTGTGGCCGCGCGTGCTCGACGAGGTCGAGCGGGCCGCCGGAGGCTGGCGCTAGAAGCCGATCCGGAGGCCGCCGTTCGCCGTGTAGGCCTGGCGATCGCTGTAGCCCACCAGCGCCCGGAAGCTCAGGAAAACCTGCAAGCCCTTCGGGAGGACCAGGACCACGCCGGTACCCAGATTGGCGTAGTTGCGGTCCGGTGAGTCGGTCTGGAAGCGGAGCTTGGTCTGACCGAGGTCCTCGCGGAAGCGGAAGTAGATCACCCGCTGATCGTCCTGGTACTCGTGGACCCACTCCCCGGTGAGCTGGGGCACGAAGACGCCAATGGACGTGCTGATAGCGTACGACGCGAAAGCGCCCACGGTAGTCGTCAGCGACTCGCGGTGCTGCCCGTCGTAAGCCAGCTGGAGCCCCGTGTCCAAATTTCGCGGGCTCGAGTTGCGCTCGGCGTAGGAGTCGATGGCGTTGCTGCTGTAGTTCACTCCGACGCGCGGGCCCACCGTGAGGGCGCCCAGGAGGAAGTCGTAGCCTGTCTGGACGCTTGTGCGGAACTCGTTCCCCGTGGTGTCCCCCTGGACGAAACCATCGACCCCCGTCCCGTTGCCCGGGGCAGAGTAGCTCGCCCGGCGCACCGTGTCGTAGTCGCGTAGGGTGTAGCCCACGGTGCCGTCAACGAACAGGTTGGGCAGGGGTGTGACGCTGCCGTACAGGGTGACCCCGAAGGCGTCCGTGTTGAAGTGGCCGTTGTTTCCATTGAAGTCGCCGTGAGTGTGCAGGTAGGAGAGCGCGAGCCCCGCGGTCAGCGATGGGAGCGCGCGGTAGTCCGCTCCGACGATCACGCCTCCGGTGTCGGACGAGAACCCCGGCTCGAAGCGTGTCACGTCCTTCCGGACCCAATCCCCCTCGCCGGTGATGAACAGCCCGAGTTTCCCCAGCTGGAAGCTCGGGTCGGCGCTGGCCGCCAGCACGCCGCCCTCACGGTTGGCCTGGCGCTGCTCCTCCAACCGGAGCTGGATCCGCCTCTGATCCGCCCCCTGCTGGCGCATCGTCTGCGAGGCGATCGAGGCGCCGGCGGACGTGCCCGACACCGCGGGGATGTTCGTGCAAATCGTGGCGAGGGTCCCCTGGTAGGAGCCCAAGGGGCCGCTGAGTCCACTGCATTGGTTCTGGAGGGCGCCCTGGATCGCGTCGTTGAACGTCTGGGCTTGGGCGTCGGAGCCAGGCCCCGCCAGAACCAGGACCGCCATGGCCGCCCCGGCGACAACGGCCCAGACCCCCCCGCCCGGTCCCTCCCACATGCGCGGCCTCATTCCGGTATCCTCCCCTGTCAGGCCTTTAGCACAGACCAATCGACAATCCAAACCAATTGTGAAGCCGGAGCGCGGCCCTCGGGGCGGGCACCCAACCCCGTCAGTTGCTCGCGCGGACGAAGAAGAAGTCGCCTGCTTCGTGGCCAGCGAATTTGATTGGTGCATACTCCGGCACCTGCTGGGCGTCGACTCCCAAGGCCGTCGCCGCGACGCGAAGCTGAAGCTGCCGAAACATCTCCTGTCCCGAGAGCACACCCACGTTGACTTGAAGCAGCTCGATGAAGGGCTGAGCAAAGACAGAGTGGGAGCCGCCCACGGAGTCCAGCACCGGCTCGAGACCGCCCGAGGTCATCACCATGCGCGAACGCTTTCGCGCCATGAGCTGGATCACCTTGAGCCGCTCCGTCTCGCTGAGCGCAGGATCAAGCCGTCCGACGGACGAGCGGGTTAGCGTGCCTGCGTAGCACGAGTCGGCTACGACGAGAAGCTGCTGCACGTTCATCGCGTTGAGGATGTCGGTGACGGCGATGTTCGAGATCCAGTTGGCGCTGCTGTTGGGCTCGGCATCGACAGGCAGCCAGTGGCCGCGCTGGTTCTTGCGGTCGAGCTCCCCATGCCCCGCGTAGTAGATGAAGAGGTTGTCCTTGTTTGTGAGGCGCTCGCGGAGCCCGTTGAGGGCGGACAGGATCTGGTAGCGGTCGGCGTTCAGGAGGAGCGTCGCCTTGAAGCCGTAGCTGGCCTTGAGGATGCGGTCGATGGCGCGCGCGTCGTTGACGGCGGTGTTCAGCCGCGGGAGCTGGCGGTACTCGTCGTTGCCTATCACGAGGGCGTGGTAGTTTCCGAAGGCTAGCGGGTCCTTGGGCCGGGGGAGCCCCACCGTCTGGCCGGTGGATCGGCTCGATGACCCGTCCTTTGTCGTGACGGCCGTGGAACGGGCCGCCACGTCGCGCTGGAGCCGGCTGATCTCGGCAGCGGAGTCCTTCTGCAGACGGTCGAACTCGGCCTTCTTGGTCGCCGAGACAGCCTCCGAGGCGGTGAGCCGCGCCTTGAGGTCGGCCACATCGCGGTCCCGTGCGGCCAGCCGCGCCTCGCGCTCGGCGACGGCCTTCTCGAGATCCCGAACGCGGCCAGACGACGCCTGCTCCTGGCCCCGCGCTGCTTCGAGCTGCCGGCGCAGCCGGACGAGGGCATCGCGCTCGGCCTCGGCGTCGTTCCGGCGCGTCTCGAGGCTGCCGCGGAGAGCTTCGAGATCGCGCTGGGCGCGGGTGAGTTCCGCCTGCTTGGCATCGAGCTGACGGCGGAGCTGGCCCACCTCGACGCGAAGCTGCTGGATTTCCTGAGGCGGCGGCGAGGTTGCCACGAGGCCGAACGGGAGGTCACCGAGCCCTGCCGCCTTCCGGTACCAGCCGAGCGCCTGCACGGGGTCCTTCCGGACACCGTGCCCTTGCTCGTAGAGCTGGCCGAGGTTGATGGCGGCCCGGGAGGAGCCTCGCTCGGCCCCGCGCCGGTACCACACGGCGGCAACGTTGTAATCGGGCGGGACACCAAGACCCTTCTCGAAGATCTCGCCGACGTTTGTCTGGGCGGCCGGGTCGCCGCCCTCGGCGAGCGGTAACCACACGCGTAGAGCCGTCGCATAGTTTGCGCGATCGAAGGCCACGTACTCGCCCCCACGGATCTCGCAGTCGCGTGCCGCCGTCTTCACGGCCCGCCGCGCTGTGAGGTACGTGACCTGCTCGCCCAGGCGTCGGATCTGGGGCGGCAGCAGGCAGTCGACGATGAGGAGGTCCTCGGCTCGCCCGACCGAGCGGAGCTGGGGGGTCGTCGGCGCCACCGCGTCTCCGCCCGCAGTGCAGCCGGCCACGAGGCAGGCCGCAGCCGCCCAAGCGAGGACACGCCGCCAGGCTGGGTGAGAGGGGACGAGGGGCTTGCGAGCAGCCCGAGCCACGAGCATCATCCCTCCCGCATCGAACACGTCTGCGCTCAATGGGAAATATGAAGCGTGGCGAGAGTATACGCTTGCGTCCAGAAGGCGGTCAACGAGACTCACAATCGCTGAAAGTCCGAGTCGGCCGCTGGTGGCCGCCTGCGCGTCATCGCCACCGTGCCGGGATCCTCCCCTCGCCGTGCAAGTCATCCTCGCCCCACCGTGCCCGCTCCGGCTCCCCTCTCCCTCCCGACCCCCGTCAGCGGCGTGTTAATGACTCTCGCCGACTACGGCGACACCCAAGTACCTAATTTCTCGGGCTCAGATCTGTGACTCAAATACGCGAGGCCCTCGGCTTTGCAACTTGTCAGGCGTTGAGGAAGGCACCGGAGTTGCCGGCCGGGAACGCAAAGTGCCCGAGCGGCTTTTCCGTGACCTCCGGCAGACAGGCGGGCGCAACCTCGTTCGGGCCGGGGTTCCCGAGCGCGTCGCGATGACAGTCACCGGCCATCTATCGATGAGGCCGTATGGGTTCGAAGGTTTCGCGTTCCGAAGCCGCGATGCTGGCCAAGCTCGAGGCCGCCTTCGCCCCTGGATCGTCACCGCGCGGAGGCGGCGCCGCCGAGAAGTTCCACCTGCTGCGCTACGACCTTGCGGAGAACTTCCCGATCTAGTGGTCTTCTGGAGAGAGGCCCTTCCGGAGAACTTCTCCCCGCCTACGGCCCAGCACCAAAGGGGGGTTGCCAAATCGCTTCCGCAGCCGGTTGATCGCCCGCAGGATTCTTGGACGGCCGACAAGCTTCCGTTCTAGCCGGCGTTTGCCCGGCAGGTCGATCAGCACAAGACCGATGAGGATGGTCAGCATGCCCTGGCCGGGCACCCCGGGAAGCGTAAGGATACTGCCCACGATAACGAGAATGACGCCCAGGACGTTCTTACCGCTGCTGGCCGCTCGCCGCAGCACCGGGTGACGCTCCACCCAGAAGTCGCGCGAATGAAAATCCTGAAAGTACGTGGCTGGCAGCCTGATCAGGAAGAACCCGATTATGAGAAGGCTGCCGACAAGGGTGGCGGCAAACAGTGACGCAGCGAGGACGACGCCGCCCCAGGTGAGATGGTCGATGATCCACAGGATCAATCGGTCAACCATCGAATCCTCTGCTCTTGCGCTCGAACATCAGTGCGTCCGTCCGCGCCACCGAGGCCCAGACCTTCGGCTCACGACTCGGTCGGGATCGTCGTCAGGAATCCTTGTCCTCGAAGCGGTGGTGCAGCGTGACCGGTCGACGCTTCTTCCGGTAGCGCAGGTTCAGGAGCTCGATGAAGAGCGAGAAGGCCATGGCGAAGTAGATGTAGCCCTTGGGGACGTGGGAGCCCATCCCCTCGGCCACCAGCATCACCCCGATCAGCAGCAGGAAGGACAACGCAAGGATCTTCACACTCGGATGGCGCTCCACGAAGCCGCTCAGTGGGCCGGCGGCCCCCAGCATCACCAGCATGGCGAGCACCATGGCGACGACCATGATCGCGAGATCGTTCGCCATGCCGACGGCGGTGATCACCGAGTCCAACGAGAAGACGATATCCAGGAGCAGGATCTGCACCAGGACCGCGATGAACACCGCCCCACCCTTGCCGGTGTCCCGTGCGGCGTGAGTCACCTCCAGCTTGTCATAGATCTCCCACGTGGCCTTGAAGATCAGGAAGAGGCCGCCGCCCAGGAGGATCAGGTCCCGCCCGGAAACTTCGTGGCCAAGCACCGAGAAGAAGGGCCGGGTGAGCCCCATCATCCACGAAATGGTGAAGAGGAGCCCGATCCGGAGGATCAGGGCGAGTGAGAGGCCCAGGCGCCGGGCGGAGCGCTGCTGGCCGACGGGAAGCTTGGCGGTGAGGATAGCGATGAACACCACGTTGTCGATGCCGAGAACGGTCTCCAGCGCGGTGAGAGTAAGCAGGGCGATGAGACCCTCGGAGGTGAGCAGGGCATCCAGCATCAATGTCCCATCATACGAGTGTCAGCACGCCAGCCCCGCGTGGTGCAGAATGCGACCGCAGGATCCCGCCAGGTGGCGTCCCGTCCCACGGGGATTTGATCGTTGCGACCGCGTCGGTGGCTCCGTAATCATGTTCCGTTGCAACTCCCCCTCGCCGAGGGGGCGTGCGTATGATGCTCGCAGTTACCCGGCCATCGCGCGAGGTGCCCGGGGGATCGGCCTCATGACGATCCTCGGCCCCTGCCGCGCCGTGGAGCGGCCAGGCGCGTGACGAGCGCGCACCGTCGGATCGGATCTCGTGCGGCGTCGGCTTGGCGGCCAACTGGACGCTTGACAAGAGCGCTCCGACAGGCTGCGGTGAGCATCGTCGAGAGTCTGCTTTGCCGAGGAGAGAACGCATAGCGATCAGCAAGAAGGCTTCGTCCCGGAAGACGTCGCCGGAGCGAGATGCTGCCGGCCAGCAGGCCTCAACCCGCAGCGCCCAGCGCCAGAAGGCTGTCAGCGCTGCGGCGAGGGAGACACAGAACGCGCGCCAGTTTGCCAAGACCCGCATGCGAGCTATCCAGGCTCACATCCAAGGAAGAGGGCAGCGGCGCCAAGCCAAGCGCGATTCCCGCTGAGGGCGACGAGGTGCCGCGACGCCGGCCTCGATCCGCCGTTCACAGCGTTGCTCTCCACAGGCGCTCACCCGTCACGAGCACGGCGCGCTTACCTCCCCATCCGCGCTCGTGAAGCACGCGTCGTACCGCTTCGAGAGGCTCGGCGGTGTCCTGGACCGGTGCAGGAAGAAGGAGTGGCACGACGCCCCGCACCAGGGCGAGCCGCCGGTAGACCTCCCGGTCGCTGGTGAGAGTGAGGATCGGCCGCGGGGCACGGCACTTGGCGGCGAAGCGCGCGGTCTCACCCTTCACCGTGATTGTGACGATGACGTCGACGCGCAGCCGGGTGCCGAGCGCACACGCGGCCTGCACGACCGCTTCCTCGTCGGTCAGCGGTGGTTCCACCGCGCCGGGAGGCGCTGCGTCCGGGAGCACGCCATGCTCCGTCTCCTCGGCGATCGAGGCCATCACCTCAACGGCGCGCACCGGCTGCTCGCCGACCGCGGTCTCTTCGGACAGCATCACCGCGTCGCTGCCGTCCAGGATCGCGTTCGCGACGTCAGCGACCTCGGCGCGGGTCGGCTGCGGGGACGACACCATCGAGTAGAGCATCTGAGTCGCCGTGATGATCGGCTTGGACCGCCGGTTCGCCTTGGCGATGAGCTGCTTCTGGACGACGGGAACCCTGGCAAACGGCGTCTGGAGGGCCAGATCGCCGCGCGCGATCATGATGCCGTCGGCGGCGTCGGCGATCGCGTCGAAGTGGTCCAGCGCCGCCTGCGTCTCGATCTTCGCGATCACCGGCACGTGGCCGCCGAGCGCCTCGATGTGCGCCCGGGCGGTGTGCACGTCCTCGACGGAGCGGACGAATGACAGCCCGATGTAATCCACCCCCTGCTCCAGCCCGAAGCGGAGGTCTTGCAGGTCCTTCCCACTGAGGATCGGCAGACCGGAGAGGCCGGACGGGACGTTGACGCCCTTTCGGCTGCTGAGACGGCCCCCGACGACGACACGACAATGGATCTCGGCCTCGGTCACGCGCTCGACTTGGAGCTGGATGGTTCCGTCGGCGAGTAGCAGCAAGTCGCCGTCTTCGACCTCGCGCGGCAGGTTGGCGTACGACACCGACACCCGGGTGGGCGAGCCCTCAAGCGGGTCCGTCGTGAGGATGAGCGGGTGACCGGCCTCGAGCATGATGTTCCCACCGGCGACAGCGCCAATGCGCACCTTCGGGCCGGCGAGATCCTGGAGCACGGCGACGGGGACATCCAGCCGTTCAGCGAGCGCGCGGACCCGGGCGAGGACGGCCCCGTGCTGGGCATGGTCGCCGTGAGCGAAGTTGAGCCGGGCCACGTTCATCCCAGCCGCGATGAGCGCCTGGAGCTGGGTCTCGGACGAGGTGGCGGGACCGATCGTGCAGACGATCTTTGTCTGGCGCTCCATATCGACGCTGGACCTCGACCCACGGTAGATCAGGTGATCCCGAACGCGTCATCCGCGCTGGGTTGAGTGCTCAGGAGATTGTAGCCTGACGATACCCGGCCAGGCCATAGGGTCCGATGGTGGTATCTGGACCTGCTGAAAGTCCCAGTGAGCTGGCTCTACGAGCGGACGCGCACGAACAGCGTGCCTCATGTGAAGCTCGGGAAGCATCTGCGGTTCGACCGCGACGAACTCGCCGCCTGGATCGATCAGCTGAGGCGGGACGGGCGCGGACCCAGCGCGATCCAACGGACGCAGCGGGCCGTCATCCGCGCCGAGCGTCGTTGACTTCGCTCGACGCATCCGCTATCTCCTTTAACCGAGCAGGGCAGCGAGCACCTGCGATGCGGAATTGGGCCCCACGCCGGACCCAATTCCTGGGTGAAGTCTGAGTAAAGCAAAGGGGTTAGCGGCTCCTGCGTCCGCTAACCCCTCGTCGTTGCTGGTTGCGGGGGTCGGATTTGAACCGACGACCTTTGGGTTATGAGTCGCCTCGAGGCCTCGCCGGTAAGCCTCTGATCTCGCGAATAGTGTGCGGAACGACAAGCAATCCTGGTTCCTTTCTGTTAGTCCTTCGTCCCGCGCTTTTGAGGATGTTTCAGGATGTTATGGGAGGAACGGAGCAGGTGACCTTTGGGTTTTATCCAAGCCCTGTGCTGGGGCTGTCTCTGCGGGACTCCGATGTCGCCGCTCGAGATCGGTTGCCGGCGGCAACCGGATTCGAACCCGTGTTTGCGGCGAGCGGCAGCGTCGCCGTGGTGGTGGCAAACTTCTCCGACTGGGACTCGGGGGGGCCGAACGCCGAGTACCTCGTGCCGAACTGGCCCGCCACGCCGCCGGGGACACGGTGGCGCGAGATCACGCAGGATCGCGACATCCCGGCCGAGTGGGTCGGCCGCGAACCCCTCTACCCGTGGGAGGCCAACGTGTACGCGTTCGTCTGAGAGACGGCGGCGCGCCACGCCGTCAGGCTCATTCCCGCGGCGGCGTGACTATCCCAGCGCATCCAGCAGTGCCCGCTGTTGGGCCAGGCGCGCCGGACGGTCCCGGGCGAACCGCTGCACCCCGGCGAGGATCGAGTCCGCGTCCAGGTGCGCCTCGGCAATCACGTCCGCTTCCAGGCCTCCGGTGAGCCATTGATTGTCCCAGTCGGCGGTGAGCGAGTAGGCGTCGGTCAGCGAGCCCACGTTGCGGAGCGGCCACATGCGCCGCGTGCCGCTGCTGACGAACATGAGGTCCTGGTGCGCCTCGGGCGGCAGCACGGAGTGCCGATAGGCCTCCGGTTGGCGGTCGAACAGCTCCTCGCTGACCGCCGCGATCACCTTTACGTTGATGCCGGCATCTTCCAACCGGGGCAGCACGCTCACCAGATTGAACGTCGAGCTCGCTCCCTGCGCCACCACGTATCCGTGCCTCGGCTTGCCGGGCGCAAAGTCGCGGATGACGTACAGCCCCTTGGCGGCGGCCCGGAGATCCGTGTCGGCGAACCGGCCGCGATCGGCTACCCGGAAGTCGGGGCGTGCCACCTCGATGATGATGATCCCCACCTTCCTGTCGCGCGCGGCGATCTCCGCCGCGGCAAAGTATCCGGAGGCCACGTCGTTGTAGTCCCAGAAGCTCAGGGTGATGACCTGGTGGCGCGGGAACAGCTTCCACACGTGCGGCGAGAAGATGCCGAAGTGCGTCCGCGCGTCGGCGGCGGTTTCCGGGCCGGAGTGCCCCGCCAGGATGTGCAGGACGCCCGTCCGGAACTTGCTGTCCTGGTTCTGCTGGCTCCACACTCGCGCGGGCAGGTACATCAGCGGGGTGAACGCGCCGTACGTGCCGCTGAACGCCCACACGCCCGCGAACCGATCGGGGTCCAGTGACGCGCTCTGGCCGACCAGCCCGATGGCGCTGGACACGTTTCCCGCTTCCTGAATGGCGGCCTTGAGCCGCGTCCCCAAGGGATTGCTCTCGGGGTCGTAGTGACCCCAGATGCTGCCATGCTCCAGATTGACCGATTCCGACAGATCCGCGGCCAGCGTGAGCACGCGGTTGTCCGTGACGTGGTTCAGCCACTTGACGATCTCCGACACAGCCCGGCGGGCCCCCGCCACCTCGCCGGCCTTGCGGAACAACGCGACCTTCAGCTGCTTCTCCGCGCCTGAGGTGGGATTCTTCACGGTGAGTGTCTGCGGCTCCTCGGGGAGATTGGCGACACGGAGACGATCGTCCAGGAATGGATCGTGCTTCACATCGATGCGGAGGGGGAGTTCCTCCTTCACCGAATCGCCGATCTCCACCAGGCGGTCGGCAAGCCAGTCCCCGAGGCCATTGCGATCGAGCACGGACATGGCGATGTCGATGTTGGTCTTGAACTGGACGAGCCGCTCCCGCGGGTCGGTCACCGCCCCCTGCCGGATGCCCGCGAACTCCACGCCGTAGCGCTCCTCGAAGGTTCGGGCCAGGGCGACGAAGTACTCCGAGTTCATCTTCATCGCGTACGGATGGCTCGGATAGCCCACCACCTGATCACCCGCCCCGGGGATCTTCCCGTTGACCGCGCCGGGCCAGTACCCCTTGATCGTCGTGCCGATCACGATCATGGGACGGCGATCCGCCGGGTCCCATTCCTCCATGGTCTTGAGCACGCCCACGATCTGGTCGTAGTCATGCCCATCGGGCAGGGAGAACACGTTCCACCCGTAGGAAGTCCACTGGTCGATCAGGCGGTAGCCCTCGAACTTCCGGTGGACGACGCCGCCGATCAACGAGTCGTCTATGCCGGCGTTGTTGTCGGACAGGAAGATCCGGAGCCGCTTGCCGACCTGAAGCGCGATCGCCTGTGTCTTGAGCTCCTGGGCGTGCCCCTCGCACATGGCGAACTCGCCCTCGAACGCAATGACCTTCGGGGTCCCCATGGGAGCGCCGACGATGTCCCAGAACGCGGCCTTTCCGGCCGCCGACGCGATGCCCACGCCCGACGGACCGCCGTTGACGTCGTTGGTGACGTCGGTGGACTCGATGTGGCCGGAGAGGGCGCGGATGCCGCGGTCCCTGGCCTGGGCGAACAGCGGATGATCGGACAGGCCATGATCCGTGAGCAGGGTCTTCAGCGCACCGGCGCCGCGGCGGAATCCCAGCGCATCGACCGGCAGCATCGCGACGTCCGGCGCGACGTGGTAGCGGCGGTCGCCCGTCGCCTGATACTTGCGGTACAGCGCCTCGCCCAGGATCATCCACAACGCATAGCAGGTCGGCGCGCAGTGGCCCGCGGCCAGCATGAACCTGTCGCCATAGGGATGCTTGGGCCGCCGGTAGTCGTACCGGAGCCCGCCCAGCTCGGGCCCGGCGAGGTGCGCGGCGACATTGAACGGCGTGTAGGCCAGGGGGCCGCCGAAATGCCCGGTCTGGGCATAGTTGCCGAGCAGCGTGAGGGTCATGCACGTCATGTAGCCGATGTCTTCCAGCCGCTGCCGCTCATACGGGAGCTTCGAAGCGGCGACCGACCCCGGCGAAACGTGAATGCTCATCTCGAGGTTCCCACCTTCCTGGACTCGCGGTCTGTGCAGACTGTCCCCCGGCATTCTAACGGAGCACGCAGGCAGAAGAAAGGCAGCGCAAACCTACTGCCGGGCCATCTCGGCCCGGCCGATGCCCTCGCCGTCGAGCGCCTGGTGAGGATGGCCAACATTAGCACCCTCCGGCGGCGCGGTCGCACCGTCCGTGGGCCCCGTCCCCGTGACATAAGGTGCCAGACTCAGACACCGGCCGCCAGGAGCCGATGCCACAGCCGAGCACTGTCATGCGACTCAAAGAACCTCATTGTTCAACTTGAATCCCGGACTGTAGCCGCGCGGCTCGTCATCCAACAATCGCGTGAACCGGTCGATACCGGTCAGCGTCCCGAAGGGGTAATCACAGTAGACGTGGAGACAAGTCATGGCATTGAGGTAACCGTGGGCCATTAGCCAGACCGCAATGTCGGAATCGAGCCGGCCGAGGGTGGTTCCCACGCCACTCGACATCAGCCTGATGCCCGCGTGACCTGGTTTCCGCTTGCGCCTGTGCTCCTCCCAGAAGCGACTCCACACTTGGTCAATCTGTTTGAGGCGCTTACCGCCGGGCAGAAGGTCGTCTGATACACTCAACCCGGCCGCTCTGAGTATCCTTCGGTAACGATTGAGTAACTGTCCGCGCCCCTCGGTGATTCGCATCACGACCGGCAGCACCCCGTGTGCCCGTTCCGCATCCGTCTCAGGTGGATCGTCCTCCGGTTTCCGTCTCCGAAGTACCCCTGCTGCGACGGACTCCAGCCCTTGCACGCGAGGGTCCACCGTGTTGCTGTAGAGAATCGACATCGATCGAGCCATTGCGGCCATTTCGGCGACTCCGGGCAAATGGAGATGATGCAGGGGAGCCGATGCGAGCGGCGCCGACGCGTCGACCACCAACCCAGCACGCGGACTCGGACGATGGCTGCGCCGGAGCATCCAATCAGTGGCGAGGTTATTCCAGACGCCACCATCAGAAAGAAACACTACGTGCGGCACAATGGCGCGAAGGGCCTCGAGGGCGCGCTCGAGCCGATTGCGCTGCTCCGGGCGCCTCTGGAACATGGAGACGTAGCCGGGCTCGATACCAACGATCCTGTCTTTCCACACCAGCCCGAAACGCTTCAGGGAGAGTCGCTTGGGAGGAAATCCGATTGGGAACGCAGCCGAGGCGCGCACGGCGTCAGTCAGCTTGAAATCGCCGGCCGGGACGCTCCCCAGCGAGGAGACGAGCTTGCCGCCCTCTGCCGTCACGACGAAAAATGGCGCGCCCGAATTGAGGTCGGTTGCGCAGAAGACATGTTCGACCGTGGTAGCAAGGCCGCTGACCCTCGAAGGACGGCCATGTGGACGGAAGAACCGGCGAGCCAGGAGCTGGTTGAGCAGCATGCCACACGCTGTCAACAGGCTGAAGAGAGCGGCGATGCCGATCAGCAGCCCATACCATGGAAGGTTCGTCGGCCAGTCGAAGACGGCCTCGATGAGGAGATAGACGCCGAGACCAACGATGAGGATCAAGTAGGCGGCCGTTTGCCACGCCGAGAACAGGACGCCCTTCTCGACGATGGTCCGCACAAATCTCGAGGCGATCCGATCGAACTCTTCCGCGGTTACGTGCTGGAAGTCACACTCTTGTGCGACGAACGCATTGGTGATCGATCCGCCGGAAACGGAGACGATCGAATCGACGTTTCGATTTCGAGCGGAGTCGACCAGATACATCAGCGCACCCAGAGAAAAAACTGAGGCCCGATGGCCTCCGCCCGAGAGGCAGATGGTGAGGGG
>Ga0326597_10001139_pt1 | contig 43951 bp, 39 predicted proteins | sample RVTome_12_FD_203789 | JGI IMG/M metagenome (GOLD analysis project Ga0326597, IMG submission 203789) | Soil microbial communities from uranium-contaminated site in the Upper Colorado River Basin, Wyoming, United States - RVT100D185 | ecosystem: Environmental > Terrestrial > Soil > Contaminated >...
CGAGTACGATGCCGATCAGTCCGTGTCCCATGATTTCCGCTCCTCCTCGAATGGACGCCGCCGGCATTCACGCGCCGCGGGCGGTTGCCGCTCTCTCGGCGCGCGTGCTACATTATCATAGGATAATGTATACAATAAACTGCCTCAGCGAAATAATCCAGCGCCAGGAGTTTGTCGGACTTGACCCCGAAAAACTCCTAATGCAAAACCGGCGCCCGAATGAATGCAAGAAAGGATGACGGATATGCGAATTCGCTCTTGCTTTGCCTCACATTCGTACGCTTCTGGCGGGTTTCCGTCCGAATCGTCAGCCGGTTTTGCTTTTGGCAGCCTGTCGAGTCGCTAATTCGCTAAAAAAAAGATGCCGAAATTGACGCCATACTTTGTCGCAAATCCTCGCCCGGTGTCCAACCCGACTGCGGTTTGCTTCGCGTCTGGCGCCAATTTCGGCACTTTTGTGATGCAAAGGACATGGGCTGGGTGACGGATCGATCAACGAACTAGCGACTCAGGACACTAGAACGAGACATGAATATCCTGGTCCTCCCCGGCGACGACATCGGGCCCGAGATCACGGCCGCGGCAGTGAGCGTGATCGACAACATCGACAAGTCCTTGAACCTTGGCCTGCAGTTCACGACCGAAGAGGTGGGCATGGCCTCCCACCGCCGCACCGGCACCACCCTGTCCGATGCCGTGATCGATAAGGCGCTCGCCGCGAACGCGGTGATCCTCGGCCCCTGCGGCATGACGGACTATCCGCCGCGCGAGGCGGGCGGCATCAATGTGCCTGGCGCCGTGCGCAAACGACTCGACCTGTACGCAAACATCCGACCAGCCCGCAGCCGGGCCGGGCTCAAGAAGGCGCTGCCCGGTCTCGACTGCCTGATCGTTCGCGAGAACACCGAGGGCTTCTACTCGGACCGCAACATGTTCATGGGCAACGGGGAATTCATGCCAATCCCGGACGTCGCGCTGTCGGTGCGCAAGATCACCGCTCTGGCGTCGCGCCGCATCGCGCGCGCCGCCTTTGAATATGCGGAGCGCCGCCGCAGGCAGGTCACCGCGGTCGGCAAACGCCACGTCCTGCAGCTCTCCGACGGCATCTTCATCCGCGAGACTGAGGCCGTAGCCGCCGAGCATCGGCGGGTTTCCTGGCGCGAGATGGACATCGATGCGATGGCTGCGGATCTCTACACGCGCCCCGAGCGTCATGACGTCATTCTCATCACCAACATGTTCGGCGACATCCTGTCGAACGCGGCGGTGGCGATGTCTGGCAGCCTCGGGCTCGCCGCGGCGTTGAATGCAGGCGACCGTCACGCCGTGGCGAATGCCGGCCACGGCTCGGCACCGGACATTGCGGGCAGGGACGTGGCCAATCCGATTGGCCTGATTCTCTCGTGCGCCATGCTGCTCGACTGGCTGGGCAATCGCCACCGCCGCAAGGATCTCATCCACGCGGGGCGCGCAATCGAAGGCGCCGTGGACGCCGCGCTCGCCGAGTCCGCGAGCCGCACCGCCGACCTGGGCGGCGGCCTCGGCACTCGCGCCTTCGCCGCCGCGGTAGCGGCGAACGTCGCGAAGAGCGTCGAGACGACCGCGGCCGCCGTGTGAAGCCCGGGTCGCGCCCGCGTCTGCAGCGCGCCACGCAAACCCGCCGCAGGCGGGGCCCGGAAGGCGGCTCGCTCGCCGACGCCGCGTACCAGAAAATCAAGAAACGCATTCTCGCCAACCGGTTCCCACCCAACTACCAGGCGGTGGAGAGCAAGCTCGCGCTATCGCTAGGGATGAGCCGGACGCCGGTGCACGAGGCGCTGGTACGACTCGCGCACGAGGGCCTGATCGAGATCATCTCGCGCCACGGCATGCGGGTATTGCCGGTCTCCCCCGCCGACATGGTCGAGATCTACCAGGCGCTCACCGCCATCGAGGCGCAGGCCGCGGAGCTCCTGGCGCGACGCGGGGTGTCCGACGCGGAGATTGCAAGCTTGGCAGCGGCGGTGGACGAGATGGACGCGGCGCTCGCGGCCGATGACCGCCCGGCGTGGGCGCGCGCCGACGAGCAGTTTCATCGGCGCCTGCTCGAGCTGTGCGGCAACCGGCGCCTGATGCAGGTCGGCTTTACCTTCCGCGAGCAGGTGAACCGCGCGCGGCTGCTCACCCTGCCGCTGCGCGAGAAGCCGGTGCGCTCGAACGAGGCCCACCGGAAGCTGGTCGAGCTGATCCGGGACGGCGACGCGGATGCGGCACGCGAGCTGCACCGCACGCAGCGGGTGCGCGGCGGCGCCGAGCTGACCGAGATCCTGCTCCGCTTCCCGCTCGACAACATGTAGAATACGCGCTCTTTTTGTGAAAAGCGGAGCATGTCGTCGCCGCGCATCACCCTGATTCACGCGACCCCGGTCGCCATCCAGCCGATTGTCAATACCTTCAAGCGGCTGTGGCCCGCGGCGCGCGTGACCAACCTGCTCGAGGACTCGCTCTCCGGCGATCTCGCCGCCGAAGGCAAGCTGACGCAGAAGATGATCGGGCGCTTCGTCACGCTCGCACACTACGCACGCGACTGCGGCGCGGATGCGATCCTCTTCACCTGCTCGGCATTCGGCCCGGCGATCGAAGCGGCGCAGCGCGCGCTCACGATCCCGGTGCTGAAACCCAACGAGGCGATGCTCGAGGAAGCGCTCGACGCGGGCCCGCGCATCGCGCTGATCGCCACCTTCGAGCCGAGCATCCCGTCGCTCAAAGCCGAGCTGGACCGGATGGCCACCGGCCGAAAGATTCGGATCGAGGTCTCAACGCGCTCAGTGCCGCACGCTCTGCTCGCGCTGCACGACGGGCGCGCGGAGGAGCACGATCGCCTGATCGCGGCGGCGGCAGCCGAGGTCGGCGAGTGCGATGCATTGATCCTGGGCCAGTTCTCGATGGCTACCGCGGCCGAAGTCATTGACCCGGTGCCGGGGCGCCGGGTGCTCACCAGCCCGGTGTCGGCAGTGGCGCAGTTGCAGCGCCTGCTGCGCGCTTAAACCCCGTGACCGGTGAGCGGTGAGCGGTGAGCGCGGATTGGATGCGCTTCCGCGAAAGATTCCCGCCACGCGCTTCCCGCCTCACGCTTTCTGTCTCACGCTTTCTGTCTCACGCCTCATCAATACTAGTCCTCACCGAGGAGCCCCTTGGCAGTCAGCTCGCACACCCATTCCCGCTCGGTGGCGGTGAGCCCCGGGATCGCATCGATGCCGGCCATCGGGTCGGCCGGGGCCATGTCGAACGGGTGGTCGGTGCCGATGACGACGTGGTCCGCCCCGGCCATTTCGATGAGATGGCGCGCCGACTGCGGGTGGTGCGTCAGAGAATCGAAGTAGAAGCGCTTGAACAGATCCAGCGGCAGCGAACTGGTTTCCTCTTTCGGCTCGGGACGCGCCTTGAAGCCGTGCTGGAAGCGCCCGATCTGGTACGGGATAAAGCCGCCGCCGTGCGCGAGCAGAATCTTCAGCTGCTTCAGGTCGTCGAGTGCCCCGCTGAACATAAGGTGCGCGACCATCAGCGTGGTGTCGAGCGGGAAGCCGATGAAGTTGCGCAGGTAATACTGGTCCATCCAGCCCTGCGCCAGGCACTGATAGGGATGCGCGAAGACGAAGCAGCCGAGCTGCTCGATCGTCTTCAGCACTTTGCGGAATCTCATGTCCGCGAGCGGCGTGCCCTCGATCGAGGTGGCGAGCTCGACCCCTTTGAATTCGTACTCCTTGACCACGCGCTCGAGCTCGGTGATCGCCGCGTCCGGGTCCTGCATCGGCAGGTGCGCCATGCCGCGCAGACGCTTGGGATGCCGGGCGACCATTTGCGCGATGCCGTCGTTGGCGAGCCGCGCGGCCTCGAGCCCGGCGTCCGGCTTGAGTCCGTAAAAGTAGATCGGTGGCCCGACCGAGATCACCGAGATGTCGATGCCTACGCGGTCCATCCACGCGACCTTGGCGTCGGCATCGCAGAACTCCGGCAGTAGCTCGCACAGAACGCCGTGGCTGTCGAAATAGCGTTTGCCGCCCCTCTCTTCCAGGCGCGTGCCGAACCGCTCCGGATTACGCGCGATCGCGTCGACGACCGTCCGGGGAATGACATGGTTGTGCAGGTCGATGTTGCTCATGTTGCGGCGTGCTCCCGGCGGTGATGGTGGTGATCGTGTTTCCGGATTGTAGCGTGCGCGGCAGCCCTATTTCTCGACGGTGGCTTTTTCGATCGCGATCAACGCATCGAACCCGATCGTCTGGTGCAGCGCCGCCTGCTCCGCCTGCGGCGTCGTGCCCGCCATGACGGGATTGGGCTCACCACGCGCGATCGCCTCGTAGGTCTGCTTCATGGCGCGATGGAACGGCAGCGCCGTGTTGGCTACGGTCAGCAGGCGGTAGCCGAGGTCGCCCAGCTCCTTCAGGGTCAAGCCGGCCCCGGGTTTCTCTCCGCTCTCGTAGGAAAACATGAACGGCGGCTGCAATTCTCCTGCGATGTGACGCGCTTCGTCGGGGCTGCGCGGCGAAATATACAGCAGGTCGGCGCCCGCCTCGCGGTACGCGCGCCCGCGGCTGATCGCGTCATCCATCCCGGTCTGCCGCACGGCGTTGGTGCGCGCGATGATGGCGAAATCCGGACTGCACCTTGCGCGCACGGCCTCCCGCACCTTCGCCACCATCAGCCCCTCCGGCACCATGTGCTCGACGCCGATATGGTGGTGAGCGCGCTTCGGCAGGATCTGGTCCTCGATCTCGATCGCGCAGAAGCCGGCCGCCTCTGCCATACCGATCGTGTGATGCAGGTGCATGGGATCGCCGAAACCGCAGGCGGCATCCAGGATCAGCGGCAGCGTGCATGCCGCGCGAATCGCGATCCCCGCCTGGACCAGTTCGGTGAGGCTCAAATTGGCCTCGAGACTGCAATTGACGTAGCCCAGCGCGCCGCCGCCGAGGTAGAGCATCCTGAACCCGGCCTGCTCGGCGAGCTTCGCCGAAAGCGGGTTGAACACTGCCGGCGCAAGATACGCCGACTCGGTGCGCAACATGTCACGGAAGGTCATCGACTCACCCTGTTCCAAGTCCACGGCCGAGCATCCGGCGCCGCCAGGAAATACGATGATAGCGCGTTTCGATCCGCGCTCCGCCGCGAACGGGGTCGACAAAGCCGTCTCGATTCCCGGCGCAGCCTGCCCGATGTCTCGGCCTGGAACGCGGCTCCGGCGTCAGGCACGGAGCAACGGGCGGAGTTCCCGCGCGTCCTTCACGCGCTCGATGGTCCACACCGTCTCGATCAACTCGCCCGCGCGCCGCGCGCCCAGCACGGGGATGAGCAGGTCCCGGCTCTTCGCCTCGACTTCCGCGCGCGACATGGGATTCGTCGCGGTGCCGCGCACGGCCCGCGTGTGAAACCGGAACTGCTCGCCGCGGCGCGTCGCGATCTCGACGATCGCCTGGGTCGTGCTGGTGCGCATGAGGGCCGCGCTCCCGGCAAGGTCGATCCGCTTTCTCAGCTTCGCCACCGCGGGATCGCGCAGCCGCTTTTCGTCATGTGACGACGCAAATGTGATCTCGCCGTCGACCAGCAACAAAGCCACCAGGTGCTGGATATTGATGTCCGCCATATTGCGGGCATTGACCGTCCGTGCGCCCTGCTCGTCGATGGTGACGACGACCCGTTCGACGTCCTTTGCCGTGATGCCGTGTGACGCAATCAAGTTTGACACCGCATCGAGCGGCGCCTGAATCGGGTAGCCCGCCGCCCAACGCTTGATCGCGGTATTCATGATCTCGTACTCGCGCCCGAGTCCCGCGGTCAGCTGCTCCGGCTCGGCGGTCGCGCCGAACGCGTGGAAAAAACCGCGGTCGCCCGAGAGCGCGTCCTCGACGCCGGTGAAGTTCATCGCGACCATGATCGCGGCGGTGACGCCGTTGCGCGCCGGCATGCCGCCGAAGTCGAACGCCTTCTCGATGTGCTCGGTGTCGCGCGCCCAGCACGACAGCCCCGAGGCCTGCTGAGCGGCGTAGGAGAGAAGATAGCGCGCCTGGTCCGCATCGACGCGGGCGATGGCGCCCGCCGCCGCGGCCGAGCCGAAAGTGCCGCCGAAGCTGTGGGTCGAGTGCCCGCGGCTGCGGAACTTCTCGATGCCGAGCGCCTTCGACACACGCGCGCACACGTCGTAGCCCAGCACCATCGCGCGCAGCAGCGCCGTGCCGCCGGCCTGTTCGCGCTCGGCCATCGCCAGCGCGGCGGGCACGATGCTGCAGCCCGGGTGCACCAGGGCAAGGTAGTAGGTGTCGTCGGTTTCGTCGGAATGGCCGTGCATGCCGTTGGCGAGCGCTGCGGTCACGGCATTGGTCACGATGCGGCTGCCGATGACCCCGGCTTCCTTGACCCCGCCCTGCGTCGAGGCCAACTCGATCGCGCGCCGCCCCGGCAGCAGGCGCGAGCCCGAGACCATCGCCGCAAGCGTGTCGAGCAGGTGCTGCTTCGCGCGCTCCGTGACCGCAGCCGGCAAGTTGCGCCGGGACGCCGCACCGATATAGGCCGCAAGCCGGCGCATGATCGGCGAAATCGCTTTACTCCGCCTTCTCACGCCCAAGTCTTAAGAAACTGATCGTCAACATGAACATTGGCCTGCGTTTCCATCACGAAGCGCGCGCTGCCCGACAGCCACGCGCGGGTTGATCGGCATGAGATGCCCGCTCGAAACCGCGCGCCCGTTGCGCCCCGAAGGCTGCGACAACGGGGCTATTTGATTGCGAGCGGATTCACCGGCGAGCCCACCGCCCCGGTGATCGGCAGCGCCGGTGCGACGAACATGAATTCCCAGCGCTTGTCCTGTGCGCAGTCCGTCGCCAGCTCGCCGAGATAGAAAATCTCGCCCACGGTGAGACCCATGATCGGGATCGCGATCCAGTGCCACGGCTGGTTGGTGTCCTCGGTCTCGTTCGGGCGCACTTCGACGCCCCAGGTGTCGGTCACGATCGCCGCGACTTTCTTGCTCTGCAGCCAGTCGAGCGTCTCGAACGCGAGCCCGGGCGCATCGCCGCCGGAGTAGCCGTCCCAGTTCTTGTCCGCGACCTTGCGCTCGACGTGCCCCGTGCGAACGATCAGGTAGTCGCCCTTGCGCACCCCGGTCTTCTGCTTCCCGCAGGTGTAGTCGAGCATCTCGTTGGTGACCGCGGTGCCGTCGGCAAGCCACTTCTTGCCCATGGCGCGCGCGACGTCGAGCAACACGCCGCGGCCAGTCATTTTCTCCTTGGTCTTCTCGATACCGCCCTTCTGCGCGCCGCCGCTGGTCACATTGCGGCAGTCGTAGCCGTTCCACATGTAGTTTTCGTAGAGGATGTGGCCGAGCCCGTCCCACTGGGTGCCGCATTGCAGCGGCATGATGATGATGTCGTCGGTGCCGCGGATCTTGCGATGGTCGAGCACGCCGGAATAGGCGTCGGTCCCGGTGCGGGTCATGAGGTGGATTGGATTGAAGCGCCCGAGCGCCGGGTACTTCGACTTGCCGCCCTGCGGCCCGTGCTGGTCGTAATTCAACGCGAGCGAGAAGACTTTGCCGGTCTTCACCAGCTTGGTCGCGGCGAGAATCTCTTCCGGCCCGACATAGTTGAGCGTGCCGATCTCGTCATCCTTGCCCCACTTGCCCCAGTTCTTCAGGCGGTTGGCGGCAGCGCGCACGTCCTTGCGCGTGAGCTTCCGGTTCTGCTTCTTGCGGGTGTCGATCAGCTTGGGCTTGCTTGGCATGGGGGATTTTCCTCGTCGGGAATGCGATGTGGCGCGCAGCGGTTCGAGTGTAGACAAGGCCCGCAACGCGGTCAATCGACCGGCTGCGCGCACGTCCGCATCGTGTGCGTGCGCTTCAGCCTCGTGCCGGTCCCGGGCCACGCCCGGGCGGCACGCGCACCGCGCGCCCCGCCGCAAGGGAATTCTGGATCGCGAGCGTCGCCTCCAGCGTCGCGCGCGCTTCCTGGGGCGTGGCGAGCACGCACACCCTGCCCATCGCCAGATGGTCGAGCCACGCGCGCGTCTCGTTCGCGATCGGGCCCCAGAATTCCCCCAATGCCCAGTCGCCGGGCGTGCCGCTCTGCAGGAATACCATGTTGACCTCCTGATCCGGCAGGTAGACGTGGGGAACGCCCTTCTCCGTGTACATCAGCTGATCGGTGTGGTCATCGTCGAGAATCATCACGCCTTCGGTGCCGAGGATCTCCACGCGCGCGGCGTGCCCGCGCGAGGGATACTTTTCCGGCAAGGCGTAGCTGATGCCGAGGTTGACGACGGTGCCGTCGGCATAAGTGAACACGGCCCAGTTCACATCGTCGACGTCGTATCCGGCGGCCGCGAGCACGCCTTTCTGCCCGCGCGCGTAGACTTCCGCGACCGGCGTGCCGCCGAGCAGCCAGTTCATGAGGTCGACGTAGTAGGTGAGCGCATCGACCACCGGCGTGGCGTGCCTGTCCCGCTTCAGGACCGCGAGCCCCTGCGAGCGCGAGTTGTAGACGCGCGCGGCCGCTCCCACCACCTTGCCGATGCGGCCCTGGATGATCTGCTCCTTGGCGATGAGGTAGCGCTCCTTGTAGCGGCGACTGTAGCCTACGCGCACATCGGCCCCGAGCTGCTCGATTGCCGCAACCATGGCATCCGCGTCGGCAAGTGAGAGTGCGATCGGTTTCTCGACCAGCGCCGGCTTGCCGAGCTCGATGGCCCGGAGAACGGGCTTCACGTGCTCGCCCTCGCTGGTGGAAACGATGACCGCGTTCACTTCCGGGTGCGCAATGACCTCCGCGTTATCGGCGGAATGAAACTGCGCGCCGATCTTTTGCGCGAGATCTGCCGCTTTGAGCGGGTCCTGGTCCGAGACCGCGATGAAGCGCACCGCCGGATGCTGCGCGGCGAGCCGGCCGCGCAGCGTGCCGATGCGGCCCGAGCCGACGATGGCCAGGCCGATGTCCTTGCGTTCGATCATGCGCCTCCCTGCCCGCGAGCCCGAACTGCGCTGCCGCTCATTCCGCGCGCGCGCTCCGGCATCAGTCGACGCGCACGCCCGCCTCTTTCACGACTCTTGCCCACTTGGTCACCTCCGTCTTGATGTACTTCGCAAGAACCTCCGGTGTGCTGCCGATCGGGTCGATCGCCCGCGCCACGAGCATCTTGTTGAAGGCAGGCTGGTTCAGCACGGCGATCGTGTCGCGGTTCAGGCGGTCGACGATTTCGCGCGGGGTTCCGGCGGGCGCGAGCAGAGCGTACCAAACGCCCGAGTCGTAGCCGGGCACCCCGGCTTCGGCGATGGTCGGGATATCGGGAATCGCCTTCGGCCGCCGGGCCGTCGTGACGCCGAGTGCCCGCACACGCCCGGCTCTTATATGGCCCTGCCCGGCCGCGTAAGTAGAGAACAGCACCTGGACCTCACCCGACAGCAGAGCGGTGAGCGCCGGACCCCCGCCCTTGTAAGGAATATGCAGCACCTTGATCCCGGTCATGGTCTTCAGCAGTTCCGCCGCCAAGTGACCGCCGCTGCCGTTGCCGGAAGAGGCATAGGTGATGTCGTTGGGCCGCTTGCGCGCGAGCGCGACGAGGTCCTTCACCGACTTCACCGGCAGCGACGGATGCACCACCAGCACGTACGGTCCGTCGGCAAACAGCGTGATGGGCGCAAAATCCTTCACCGGATCGTAGGGCAGGTTCTTGTAGAGGCTTGGATTCACCGCGAGCTGCGCGGTGAGCGCGGCGACGATGGTATAGCCGTCGGGCGCCGACCGCGCCGCGATCTCCATGCCGATCGCCCCGCCGCCGCCGCCGCGGTTATCGACCACGACCTGCTGGCCCAGCCGCTCGGTGAGTACCTGCGCGAACGGGCGCATGATCGTGTCGGTGCCGCCGCCCGGCGGATACGGGATTACCAGCCGCACCGGTTTGCTCGGATAGGCTTGGGCCAACACGGGCTGCGCGGGCGTCGACGCGGCCGCGGCCAGCACCGCGGCCAGCAGGACAGAAGTCGAAATTCTCATGGTCTTTTCCTCCCTTCCTGACTGCGGAATGGTTCAGCTTGCCCGCTGGTTGGCCAGCGGCGCACCCAAATCGGTTGCACGCTGGAGCAGCGTGGGGTCCTTGCGCAGCGCCGCCTTTGCGACCTTATGCGTCGGCGTATGCGGCAGCTCGTCCACAAACACGACATAGCGGGGGACCTTCATGGGAGCGAGCCGCTCGCGACACCATTGGGCGACCTCTTGCGCGGTGAGCCGTTGCCCGGGCTTCGCCAGGACCGCGACCAGGATCTCGTCCTCGCCCAGCTCGGCCGGCACGGGTATCGCTGCCGCCTCATGCACCGCGGGATGGCTGCCGATCACGCGGTCGAGCTCGGCGCCGGCGATGTTCTCGCCGCGGCGACGGATGATGTCCTTCTTGCGCGAAACGAAATGGAAGTAGCCGTCGGCGTCGCGCCGCACCAGGTCCCCGGTCAGGAACCAGCCGTCGCGGAAGGCATTCCGGGTCTGCTCGGGGTCGCGAAAGTATCCTTGCATGATGATCGGCGTCTTCACCAGCAACTCACCGGTTTCACCGTCGGGAACGTCCCGTCCGTCATCGTCGACCACGCGACACAGCGCCCACGGCCGCGCGGGGTCCGGATGCCTCCCGACGGGACCCATGCTGCCGGGCTTTTGGGGGCCTTCAAAAGGATTGCAGGTTACGCCCGGGATCTCGGTCATGCCGTAGCCGCCGATGAGGTGGGGGACGTGAAACTCGTTGCGGAAGGTGGCGGCCACGGCCTCCCGCACCCCGTAAACGGCGCGCAGCTTGTGGCCCGGCCGGAATTCGGAGCGCGGCCGGTTCTTGAGGATGGTGCCGATCGCCTCGATGATGTTGACCTCGGTTACTTCATAGTCGAGCACGGTTTGCCAGAACGTAGACGCGGAGAAACGGGGGACAATCAGCATGCCGCATCCGGCAGCCAGCGTTCCGGCAACGGAGTAGAACAGCGCGTTGATGTGAAACAGCGGCAGCACGATCATCACACGGTCGTCGTCCTGCAGGTGGACGCGCTGCACGAAGGCCTCGCCCCCCATGACGAAGCTTCTCTGGCTGTGCATCGCACCCTTGGGGAAGCCCGTGGTGCCCGAGGTGTATACGATGAGACAGGTATCGTCCGCGCCGACGTTGTCCGGGAACCGAAGGTCGGGAGCGCCGCGGACGAGATCCTCCAGGGCCGGCACATCCTCGAGCGGCGAATCGAGCAGTATGAACCACGGCGCGGGATCAAGACCCGCCGCGGCCTCGCGCGCAACGGCGAGCGTCTCGCCGCTCGCCACGACGCCGCGGACACCAGCGTGATGCAGCACGTAGCGCGCCTCCTCGGCACCGAACTCCGGATTGACCGGGACCATGATGGCGCCCAGACGCGCTAACGCGAAAAGAACGGTCACGTGTCCGTCGCTGTTGCGCGCCATTACCGCAACGCGGTCGCCCTTGCCGACGCCGCGCGCGCCAAGAACCCGCGCGGTTGCGTCCGCCGCACCCGCGAACTGCCGCCAGTTCAGCGTCGCATCACCGCGCAGAACGAAGGCCCGCTCGGGATTGCGCCCTGCACGGCTGGCGAAAGCCCCATGCAGAGTGTAGTCGTGCGCGGGATAGAGCTTTAGGACTTCCAGCGGCTTCTTCATTGCTTACAGGTGCGAGTACAATAGTTTCCCCGGGGCCGGCAGTTGCGCCTTGAGGATTACACCCTGCTCGGATTCCGTGATGTAAAGCGTCTTGCGGTCCGGCCCGCCGAAAGCGACGTTGGTGGTGCGCATACCCGCACATGACTTGATTCTGTAGACGGGTTCGCCCAAACGGCTGAAAACCCACACCGTGCCGAATCCGGCGTGGACAATGACGAGATTTCCGTCTTCGTCGAGCGCCATCCCGTCCGGCCCGGTCGGGCTGCCCGAGAGCTGGATGAATATCCCGCACTTGGAAACGCCCCGGTAGTCCGGCAGCAGCGGCATGCTGATGATGCGGTTCGCGCGGGTCGCGGCAACGTAGAGGATCTTTTCGTCGCGGCTCAGCGCGAGCCCGTTCGGCCCGGGAACGCCCTTGAACAGCAGATCGAGCTGGCCGCCCGCACGCAGCCGGTAGACGCGGCCGCTCGGGTCCTCCAGCGCGCTCTGCCCCTGATCGGTGAAGTAAAGATCGCCGTTGGAAGCGAACACCAGGTCATTAAGACCTTTAAAACCCTCGTGATGCGGCCGATCGAGCGCCACTTCCATTTTCGCGGTCTTCGGATCGAAGACCAGCAATCCCAGCTTGTGGTCCGCGACGAAAATGCGCCCGTCGCGGTGAATCTTGAGCCCGTTGGGTTCCCCGGCGTACTCGGCAAAGACTTCCCACTTGCCGTCGGGCGAGATGCGAAAGATTCTTCCGTAGGGGATGTCAGTGCAGAAAAGATTGCCCGCGCGGTCAAATGAGGGTCCTTCGAGGAAGGAATGCAGCAGTCCGGCGCGGCGCTCTTCGACCCACGCTGAATACTTCCCCGTGTTGTGCAGCTCCTTCGGCAAAGCGGCGTGAATTTCCGTTTGAATGACGGGTGGTGCAGCGTACATTTGCCCTCCTCGGGACGTTGCTGAACGAACGGCCTGTATCGCGCAAAGGCTGGCCGCGTTAACTTGTGATCCGCCGGCGGCGGCGCGACTTGCGGGTTTCTTCGCGGCGGCTGATTCCGGCCACCAAGAACGGCATCGTATGGGCGATCGCTGCATCGTCGTCCCGTGCGCTGCACGTTCCACGCGATATATCCTCCAGCCGGCCGCTTTGCGATACCACCGCGAGATTGGTGCCGATGATAAAGCAGGGAACCAGCCGTTTCGACGGAAACGGACCGGTCGCGCGATTGTGCTTCCGCCCGATCGAGAAGCGCCGTCCGCTGTTCCGAGACCAGCCGCGCGCGGCACAGAAAAATGTCCTGAAACAGGTTCTGCTTGGTCCCGAAGTGATAGTGCAGCAGGCTCTGGTTGATGCCGCTTGCGCTCGAGATCATGCGGAACGAGCGTGCGTTGTATCCGTGAGCGGCAAACAGGCGCTCAGCGGCATCAAGCATCTTCTCCCGGGGCCACACCCCCGCTTCGCACCAGTCCGGACCAAGCCCGCCCGTGCCGACGTACCGCCAGGCCCGGACTTAGGCAGTTGCATAAGCAAATGCTAACAACAGGCGCAGCATGCGGTCAATGCAGGTCAGCATGCGTGCCGGACCGGTTGCTCTCGCTCACTGCCGCCATCTGCGTCGCCTGCGGGCGCGAGTCGCGCGAGATCGGCAAGGTCACCGTTCCCACGCTGCTGCTGTGCGGCGAGGCGGCGCCCTTCGTTTCGCACACCCTCATGGCCGAAATGCGCGCCCTCATCCCCGCGGCCGAACCGCAGCACTATGCGGACGCGCTCGATGGCCTTATCATCTCGTATGCGCGCGCGCTCGCCGCCCGTACCATTCATTTCCGGCGCGCTGCATCGCGCCGCTTCGACATCCCCCACGTCGCGTGAGAAGACGGCCATGATCAGTCCGTGGTACCAGCTCGGTTACGTTATCCCTCATCTCTACACCGACCTCGACGCCTACCAGTTCTACCGCGTCGCCCCCGAGGGCATGATATTGGTGACGACCGGCCTCAACCTGCGCGAATACAGCCTCGCGGCGGTGGAGCAGGAGCTGCCGGCGCTCTGGGAACGGTTCGATTTGCTGGCGAACAAGAAGGTGGACCGGATATCGCTAAGCGGCGTGCCGGTCGCCTCCGCCCTGGGGCGGACGAAGATGCTGGAAATCCTTTCCGAAGGGCGCGCGCGGACCGGGCTCACGTGCGATACGGACCTCGAGGCCCACATCGCGGTGCTGCAGCACCTTGGCGTGACGAGGATCGCGCTGGCGACTCGCTGGCCCGCGGCAGTCAACGGCGCACTCACCCGCTACCTCGCCGAGGCCGGGATCGACGTCATCGCGTGCCGCTCGCGCAGCCGATCGCTCGCGCAGAACAAGGCGTCCAGTGCGGCTGACGACCACCTGCTCGCGCTCGAGCTGGGCGGCCAGGTCCTGCGCGAGGCGCCGGACGCGCAGGCTTTGCTCATGCCGGGCGGCCTGTGGTACGCCATCCACGCCGTAGCTCTGCTCGAGGCCGAGCACGGCCGCCCGGTGCTGCTCAACATCCTATCCACGATCTGGGCGGCGCTCAATGCGGCGGGGGAACGAATGCTGTACCCGCCTGATCCGCGCTGGGGCCGGGTTCTCGCCAGTCTTCAGCAGCCTGTCGGACCTAGCAGCTCGACAGGCTGCTGGCGAACGCGCTTGTGACACCGTGCGCCGGGGCCGCCAGCCCTCAGGCGCGCAACGGCTCCTACCGAGACTGCAACCAGTCGGCTGTCGCGGAGATACCCTCATGGTAGGGCGTGACGGGCACCGATCCCAGCAGCCGCCGAAGCTTGGAGCCATCGTTGCGTATCGGCCCGACGTAGTACGGCACCACCGGCATGAACGGGCGCAAGTCCGGCACCACCAGGCTGATCACCCTCAGGAACCATCCACCCGCTCCGCGGCAGGGTGCGGCTCAGGCACCGTCGGCTAGCCGCGCCTGAAAACGATCTTCTTGGTGCCGCCGTCGCAGCTGCCGACGATCTCGCCGTCCTTGATGTCCTTGGCCTCGTCGTTGGAAACGATGTCCAAGGTGAACGCTTCCAAGCCGTTCTTCCTGATCTTGGCGTCAATTTCCGATTTCAGCTCCTCGCACGGCTTGCGGGCCGCCAGCGCCGGCGCCGCCGCTACTGCGAACGCAATCAATAGAATCAGAAATTTCATGGTGACACCCTCCGAGTAGGTCGAAAAACCTCTGCATGCAAAGTCTGCTTGATGCCCGCGCCCGCTTCTCCCGCGGCGCGAATTTCGATCTGCCGGCGGCCCGACCGCACGAGCCCGACAGATCTCGACGCCTATCAAGATACACCAAGCGCGCGCGCGGGGCCGTGGCAAACGCCTCGAGCCTGCTGGTTACTCGAATTTCAGCGCGGCGGGAGATATCAGCACGCCGAAGTGCTCGCACCAGATGACGACACTCTTGTAATCGGACAGCACCGCGCCCGCAGGAACTGGAAAGTTCTGGCTGCCCTTGAACGCCCGCAGGCGGCCCAGATCGACATACATCGTCTTGGCGACTTCGGTCGACGGCGTCACGTCGGCCTCAGGCACGAGATAGACGTGATACTTGGGGCCGGGCCCGACCTCGAAGTCGTTTTCGAGGTGCACGAGGTCCTGGTAGACGGAGACGCCGCCCCGGCCGTGATGGATCGGGTCCGACGGGTTGGCGTGGATGAAGGTGCCTTTGGCCACGAGCCTGCGCGCCGGGGTGTTTTCCACCCGCTCGTGCGCAACGATATCGGCCAGAAAGATGTACGGATAGACAAAAATGCCGATCGCGAAGCCCGCAGCCGTGCCGAACAACGCACCGATCACGAAGATGCCTATAGTCCTCGCCATGTGCTCCCCCTCCGCGCGACTGGAACCTGCCGACAGGCCGACCGGCAGCATGCACAGGATATAGGCACGCTACCGGACAAATCAACCCGCGCGCCGCCTCGGGCCGGACCGGGACAGTGGATCAGACCGACAGCAGCTCCATGAATTCGTTTACCGGCATCCTTTCCAGCCGCTTCTGGTCGAGGCATACCGCCAGGATCCCGTCGCGCTGCTTGTGGGCGAAAACGCGTGCGACATTCTTCTCGAACTTCTCGACGACGTGCGGCACGCCTTCCTTGCGCCGGCGGCGGTGGCCGAGCGGATACAACACCTCGGACACCGGCAGGCTGCTGCCGTCCTTGAACCGGACCTTGATCGAATTGGCGTTGGTGCGCTTGGCAGGATCGAGATATTCGCGGCTGTACTGCCGGCTTTCCGCAAGACGCATCTTCGCCCGCAACCGGTCGATGCGCGGATCCGCCGCGACGTGATCCTCGTAGTGCTCCGCGGTCATCGCGCCGAAGATCATGCCGATCGCGATCATGTACTGCATGCAATGGTCGCGGTCCGCCGGATTGTAGAGCGGCCCGCTCTTGTCGAGAATGGTCATCGAGGAGTTGTGGCATTTCACGTCAATACGCTCGATCGCGTCGAGCCGGCCCTTGACTTGCGGGTGCAGCCGGATCGCCGCCTCCACCGCGCTCTGCCCGTGGAACGCCGTCGGATACGGGATCTTGAACAGCGTGTTTTCCATCACGTAGGCGCCAAGGGGGCGCTGGAATGTGAACGCGCGCCCCTTGAACAACGCTTCATAGAAGCCCCAGCGTTTGGCGGTGAGCGGCGCCGGATAGCCCATTTCGCCTTTCATGGTCATCAGCGCGAGCCGCACGCCGCGGCTCGCGGCATCCGCCGCCGCCCACGACTTGCGGGACCCGGTGTTGGGCTTTCTGCGGAACGCCGCGAGCGCGTGGCCGTCGAGCCACGCGTTCGATACCGCGTCTACGATCTCCTCCCGCTTGCCGCCAAGCTGCTTGGTCGCGACCGCCGTGACCGCGATCTTCACCAGGATGCTGTGGTCGAGCCCGACGTGGGTGAACCCATTCTCGATTGCGAGCCCGCCCATCACTTCGTAGGCCTTGATCGCCGCCGCCAGCACGTCCCGCATCACGAGCGGCTTGGCGCCTCGGGCAACGCGCGTGCGCGAGAGCCAGTCAGCCACCGGCAGAATGCCCCCGTAGGTGTCCGAGGGATGGATCACGGTCTCGCCGTAGAAGGCATCGTTGAAATCGAGCCACCGGATGAGCGCGCCGACATTCAGAGCCGCGCGCTCCGGATCGAGCACGTAAGGCGTGCCGGGCACGCGTGCGCCGTTGGGCACGATGGTGCCGGGGACGACCGGCCCGAGCAGCTTGGTGCACGCAGGGTACGCGAGCGCCTCGAAACCGCAGCCGAGCGAATCGATCAGCGTGAGGCGCGCGGTCTCGAACGCGAGCTTGCTCTTCGGCGCGTAGCCGTCGACGTAATCGGCGATCTGAACCAGGACCTTGTCGGGCGCGGGACGAACGTTGGATGCGGTAAATGCCATGGCAACCCTCTCGAGCTTGTCGTGGTGGTGGAGCAGGCGATTGTGTTAGGAGCGCCTAATCTCCGCTTCCCGGCTCGGTCACGCTCAGGCGCGGCATCTCGAAGCGGTCGGTGATGCGCGTGTAGCCGCCCTTGCCGGCGAGACGCCCGATGGGATTGACGCGCCCGACGTCGACGTGAAAGCGCTCGTTCACCAGGCCCTCGTGATAATGAAAATACACCACTTCCCCGATCACCAGATGGTAGGGCCTGCGGCCGAGATCGACGATCTGCATGAGCTTGCACTCGAACGCGATGGGCGCCTCCGCGATGCGCGGTGGGCGCACCTTGCGCGACGGCACCGCGGTGAAACCGGCCTCGATGATCTCGTTCACCCCGGGCGGGAAATCCACCGCGCAGACGTTCATCTGGTCCCGGATCGCGTCGCCCACGATGTGCACGACGAACTCGGGAAGCTCCCGGATATGGCGCACGGTGTCCTTGGTGCCCGAGTCCTTCTCGCCCACCGAGAACACCACCATCGCCGGTTCGATTCCAACGCAGTTGAAGAAGCTGAACGGCGCGGCGTTCGGGCCGCTCGCGCCGAGCGTGGTGACAAGTGCGATCGGCCGCGGCGTCACGCTGCCGATCATGAGCTTGTACTGGTCGCGCCAGTCGAGGGCGGCGGCGTCGAATTCCGGCACGTTTTTTCCTTTGCGAGGGACGAGATACAGCGTCGAATTGTAGCGCGAAGCGGCCGCGGCACAAAAAAACGCCCCCGAATGGGGGCGTTCTTCCGGTCCGGCGCGGCGTGCGGGAAATCAGCGTATCGGAATATTTCGCGCCTTGATCAAGTCGCCGTATTTCTTGATGTCGTTCGCGAGCAACCGGCGCAACTGGTCAGGCGTGCCGCCGATCGGCACGATCGCCTCCCGTGCCATGAAACCCTTGATCCTCGCGTCGGACAGCGCTTCCTTGACGATCCTGCTGAGCCCGTTGACGGCCTCGCTGGGCGTGCCTTTCGGGAAAAACATCGAGTACCAGTTCCCGATCTCCAGCCCCGGCACCACCGTGTTGATCGGCGGGAGATCCGGCAGTGCCGGATTCGCCGCCGCGGTGGTCACTGCCAGGCAGCGTATCCGCCCCGTCTTTATCCCGGAAGCGGCGACCGGACCCGTCGCGAACAGAAAATCGATGTCGCCCGTCATCAATGCCGTCACCGCCGGCCCGCCGCCGGTGTAGGTGATGATCACCATCTTGATGTTGGCGAGCTGCGACAGCATCTCCGCCGCGAGGTGGCTCGTGCTGCCAGGCGTATTGCCGCCGGCGTTGAGCACCCCGGGCTTGCTCTTCGCGAGCGCGACCAGATCCTTCGCCGATTTCGCCGGCACGCTCGGATGCACGCACAGCACGTTGGGCGCGGTCGAAACCTGGGTCGACGGCACCAGGTCGGTCTGGGTATTGAACTTCAGCGTCTTCGCGTACAGCGTCGTGTTTACCGCAAGTGTCGCCGTGGTGAAGAGGAGTGTGTGGCCGTCGGGCGGCGAGTTGACCACGACCTCCGCGCCGATCAGACCACCCGCCCCCGACCGGTTCTCGACCAGGAATCTTTGTCCGCCGAGCTGGCCAAGCTTGTCGGCGAGCAGCCGCGCCTGGATGTCGGTCCCGCCGCCGGTGCCGAACGGCACGATGACGCGCACCGGTCTCTCCGGCCACGCAGCCTGCGCGCTGCCGGGCGCGACGACGGTCATCGAGACTGCAGCGCAGGCCGATGCGACTGCGCCAGCTAATACTAACGTCTTGATCTTCATACATTCCTCCTCGTTTTGGTGGTTCCTCACACTGATGTTACACAATCTGGACGCCCAATGCCACAACTGCGACTTGGAGACCGGTCGCGGTCCGCGGCCACTGCGCCAGGCACAGCGCTCCAGCGCGAGCGCCGGGTCCGAATCCCTTGCGCGCCGTTCCGAATGACGCGCCGCCGCACCCGATGCGCTTTCTCATGACATGCGAGTGGCGGCGCTATCGGCGTCCGCGCCGGCAGGCTCGTCGAGCGACACCCTGACGCCGCGAATCCAGGTGGCCGGTTCTTCGGACGTGCTGCCTGCCGGCTCGCCGCCTTCCTTCAGAGTGAAATCGCGGATTTCCGGCGCCTTGGAGCTCAGCCGCGGTAGGTCGGTTCGGGCTGGGTAAAGAAAGAATGCAGGATGTGGTACACCAGCATGTAGTTGATCTGCTGGAAGCTCGCGTGCGAAATCCCCGGCATCACGGCGAACTGCTTGTCCGGATTGGGCAATCGCTTGAAGAATGCGGTCAGGTCGTCGAACCCTGCGATTCCGTCCCACTGGCCGCGCATGATGATCGTCGGCACCGGGATCTTCTCCGGGTCGACGACCGGCAGCTTGGCGCACATGTCGAGATAGGTGCCGGTGGGCACCGAATCGTCGAGCTTCAGGATCGCGTCAGCGAAGGCTTCGATCACTTTTTGCTCCGCGCAGCCCGGATGGTCGCGGTTGAAGATCGACTGCACGAAGGCGCGGTCGATGGGGCGCCGGTTCGTGCTTTCCCACTGCGGCAGTTTCTTGCGCCGCTCCTCGAGCGTGGGGCTGCCCGCGCCGGTCCAGACGAACGCGTCGAGCGCAAGGCGCTGCACGCGCTCGGGGTGGCGCTGCGCGAACATCGCGGCGCGCAGCGCGCCGGAGGAAATGCCGTAGGTGAGATACTGCTTCACGCCGCGCGTCTTCATGATGTAGTCGGTCGCCGCTTCGAGATCGTCCGCGCCGCTGGCGATGTCGAACTTGATGTCGCGATGCTTGTCGGAGCGGCCGTAGCCTTCCATGTCCACGCACCAGGTATCGAAGCCCTGCTGCGCAAAGTAATCCATCGCCGACGAATGGGGCCGCCCGGGGACCTGCAGATCGAAAGTGGGCTGAGAACCCATCGACGAGCCGTGCACGAAGAGAACGGTGCCCTTCTTGCCGCCGGGCTCGCCGGCGTACTTTTCCCACAAGAACAGCTTGATGTCGCCCTTCTTGGTCCAGTGTTCCCGTCCGGTGACCTGGGCTTTGGTCTGGGGCTGATCCATGGCAAGTCCTTGGCACGAGTACGAGTGGTATGGGAATTGCGGCGAGGCGGAAAGTCTAGTCGAGGCACACCCGAGCGTCAACGCCGATTGCAGCCGCGAGTTTTTGCCGCGCTCGCGCGCCAGCGCATATAATTTGCGACAACACCGGCGCGCTCGATCCCCAGCCGGAGCGGCCGCATGCCCGGCCCCTGCCTGTTGTCATGCCGGGCACGCGCCCCTCATGGAAGCAGCGGGTCATGAAAAGCGCCCCGCCCAACCCCTGCCGCGATCGCTTGCGGCAATGTGCAAGGATCAGTCAATGGACTTCAGAATCAGCGACGACCAGCGTGCATTCGTGGATGTCGTACGCCGGGTGTGCCAGAAGGAGTTCGCGCCGCGCGCGATCCGCTATCTGGACGGCACGTGGCCCGCGGAAAACATGAAGCGGCTGGGCGAGATCGGCGTGCTCGGCATGGCGGTGCCACAGCAGTACGGCGGCTCGGGCCTCGGCATCCTCGACACCGTGCTGGTGCTCGAGGAGATCGGCAAGGTATGCTATGTCACGGCAATGGCCGCGCTGGGCGAGGTCGGCGTGCAGACCCGCGTCATCTCGACTTACGCGCCGGAGCCGGTCAAGAGCCGCATCCTGCCGCGGGTCGCGACCGGCGATGCGATCCTCGCCATCTGCATGACCGAGCCGGACGCCGGCACCGATGTGCCCAACTACCGCACCAACTGCGCGGTGAAGGGCGACCGCGTCATCCTGAAGGGCGTGAAAACGCTGATCTCGCGCGCCGACATTGCCGAAATGTTCGTGGTCTTCACGCGCGTTGACGGCGTCCCCGGCGCCGAGGGCATCGGCTGCGTGCTGGTGCCGGGCGGCGTGAACGGGCTTTCCACCAAGGCGAGCTTTCACACCATGGGCGGCGAGTACCTCTCGGAAGTCGTGTTCGACAACATCGAGCTGCCGCTCGAGAACCTGGTGATCAGCGGCAACGGCATGAAAAAGTTGCTGTCCGCCTTCAACACGCAGCGCTGCCTCAATCCGGCGATCTGCCTGGGCCTGGCCGAAGGCGCACTCGAGGAAGCCGTGCGCTACATGCGCGACCGCTCGGCGTTTGGCCGCAAGATCGGCGACTTCCAGGGCATGCGCTGGAAAGTCGCGGACATGCTCATCCAGATCGAGGCCGCGCGCGGACTCCTGTACCGCGCCGCGGTGAGCGGCGACCAGTTCCCGGACCCCGCCCTCGCCGCGATGGCCAAGATCTACACCAACGAGATGTCGATCCGGGTCACCTCCGAGGCGATCCAGGTGCACGGCGGCTACGGGTTTACCGACGAATTCGCGGTATCCCGCTTCTATCGCGGCACGCGCTACGGCAGCCTCGGCGGCGGCACCACCGAGACCCTGCGCAATTTGGTGGGCCGCAAGCTCGTCGAGCAGATGGACCTGGCGACGGGCTGCCTGGGGATGGGAATGTTCTAGCAGCCTGTCGGACTTAGCCGCTCGACAGGCTGCTAAAAGCAAAACCGGCCGGCGATTCGGGCGGAAACCAGCCCGGATGGACCGTCAGCGCAGAGACAACCCGCGTTGCGTCCTGCGCTCGTCGTTTAATATCAGTAAGTCGGTCGCGGGCGGAAGTACTCCTCGCGGTTCATTGACTTGATCTCGTATTTCTCTACGCGGTTGCCCTTCAACACATCGAGCTGCACCTCGACGCCCGCCTTGCCGCGGCCCCACAGCTTGCTGTAGAAGTCAGCCTGCCCCTTGATCTGCTGGCCCCCGATGCCGACGATGACATCGCCAACCGCGACGCCGCCGTCGTCGGCCGGCCCCTCGGGCGACACGCGGGTGACGATCAGGTTGCCCTGCACTTCCTGCGTGTTGATGCCGATCCACGGGCGCGGCGGCGAGGTCGACTTGCCGTTGGCGATGAAATCGCCGAGCACCGGTTTCAGCACGTCGATCGGCACGAACATGTTGCCCGGGACGTTGGAACGCGCGCCCATCGCGTCGCCGACCACGAGCGACCCGATGCCCAGCAGCTTGCCGTCCCGGCTGAGCAGCGCCGCACCGCTCCAATTCACCGTGGCCGGCGCCGTGTAAATCGCCTCATCGAGGAGATATTCCCAGTAACCGACGAACGGACGCTTCGATACGATGTAGGCGGGAGCGACGCCGTCGAAGCCGACGATCAACACCAGCTCGCGCACCGCTGCGAGCTCGGACTGCCCGAAATCGGCCGGCTTGATCGGCAGCGGCGTGAGCGCGCGGATGAGACCCAGACCGGTGACATTGTCGTAGCCCACCACGGTCGCCGGGAAAACGCGGCCGTCCGCGGTCGATAACTCCACGTTTTCCGCTTCGATGATGAGATAGCCGATGGTCATCACGAGGCCCTTGCCGTCGATCACGACCCCGGTGCCCTCGCGCTGCGTGCCGAGCGTTCTCGAGCTGCGCGCGTTGGCCACCGCCTTGCTGCGCACCTTCACCACCGACAGCGAATCGACGGTCATTTCGCGCTGCGTGCGCGCGGCGGGGGGAGCTGGCTCGACCTCCTGCGCCGGCGCGGGCGACGTCCAGATCAACGCCGCCGCCAACGCCACGAGGACACGGCACACCGGCCGGAAGTCAAGAATCCCCGCCCGAGCCGGTGCGCGCTCTGATCCAGCCGCCTGCCGCAGCATGATGATATCCATAGCGCTCCTTCCCAATTGCCGACACCAACCGTATAGTCTTGCCGCTACCTTGCCGGAGCTCCCGGCTCAACGCTGGCACGATTAGGACTATCCTACGACTGTTCAAACATTTTTGTAAGCGCAGGAATTCCGCTCTTGTGGCTGTTTCTTCGGGCTGCCGCCGACACCCTGCTGCGGCACAGCATCCGCTTGGGAGTAGAATACCGATCAGAATCCGGTATACCGCGTCCTGAGCGAGACTTCGGGGATCAAGACGCGGGCGTTTGCCCCGGCGGATGCGATTGCGGCGCACGCGGGCGATGCCGGGGATGTACCGGCTGGCAGCCCGTCGGACTTAGCAGCTCGACAGGCTGCTAAAAGCAAAACCGGCTTACGATCCGGACGGAAATTCGCCCGCAGCGTTCGAGTGTGAAGCAAAGCAAGGGGAAATTCGCATATCCGTCAACCTTTTTTGCAATTTTTCTGACGGCGGTTTTGCCCGTCGTGCTGGCGTCAGGGAATCATCAAAGGGAGTACACGAATGGAGTTGGGACTGAAAGGCAAAGTCGCGGTCGTTACCGGTGGCACCGAAGGCATCGGCAAGGCGACCGCAATCCGGCTCGCCAAGGAAGGCGCTAAAGTCGCGATCTGCGGTCGCAGCCAGGACAAGCTCGACAAGGCTGCAGCCGAGATCATGAAAGCGGGCGGCGAGGCGCTCGCGGTCGTGGCCGACGTCAGCAGGGCGGCCGCAATCGAGAAGCTGATGGCGGCGGTTATCGCGCGCTTCGGACGCATCGACATCCTGGTCAACAACGCCGGCACCTCGATTCGCGGAAACTTCCTCGAGGTCGACGACAAAAAATGGAACGAGGATCTCGAGCTGAAGCTCTTCGGCGCGATCCGCTGCTCGCGCATCGCGCTGCCACATATGAAGAAACAGGGCGGCGGTCGCATCATCAACATCACCACTTCGGGCGCGAAGCAGCCTGGAGCCGGGTCGATGCCGACGACGGTCTCGCGCGCGGCGGGCCTTGCGCTGACCAAGGCGCTGTCCAAGGAGTTCGCGGCCGACAATATCCTGGTGAACACCGTGTGCATCGGCAAGATCAAGTCGGGGCAGCACGAGCGGCGCTATACCAAAGAAGGCATCAGCGCCGACGAGTACTACGGCCGCCTGGTGAAGGACATTCCGCTGAAACGCGTGGGCGAGGCCGAGGAAGTGGCAAACGTGATTGCCTTCTTCGCTTCCGACGCGGCGAGCTATGTGACCGGTTGCAGTCTCAACCTCGATGGCGGCATTTCTGGCGTTTTTTGAGCGAAGAGAGTGTCGTGGCGGGAACCCCGGGCCGCGCAACCGGACCCGGCAAGACGAGACAAGGAGGAGTAGCGGCTGATGGCCCCTGACTGGAAAGCGGTGCGCGAGGAGTTCCCGACACTCCGCAACTGGATTTATCTGGACGTTGCGCGCAAGACCATCCCGCCCCGCTGCCAGGAATGGGCGATGCAGGAATACTGCCGCGACGTCTACGAGAATGCGGGCGCCGACGCGTGGTCGGCGATCAATATCGGCGAGACCCGCGCCATCATGGCGCGACTGCTAGGCGCGAAGCCGTCCGAGATCGCGTTCACCAAGAACACCACCGAGGGGCTCAACATCGCGGCGCACGCGTTCGAGCTGACGTCCGGCGACAACATCGTGCTTACCAATATGGAGCACCTTGCGAATATCTGGGTGTGGCACCACTGGCAAGCGAAGGGGGTCGAGATCCGGTATGCCGAGCACCGCGGCGGGCGGCTGCCGATCGAGGCATTCCTCGAAAAGATGGACGCTCGCACGCGCGTGGTATCTACCGCGTATGTCACGTACGGCAACGGCTATCGCGTCAACCTTCCAGCGCTGGGTGAAGCGTGTCGCAGCCTTGGCGTGCGGCTGGTGGTCGACGGCGTGCAAGGCGCGGGGATCCTGGCAACGCCACTTTCCGACCTTGGCGCTGACATCATCGCGATCGGCGGCCACAAGGGTCTCTTCGGCCTGACCGGCAGCGGCCTCGTCTGGTGCCGCGAGGAGCTGGTGAACGAGATCAAGACCTCGTTCGTGAAGCAACCCGTCGCCGCCAGTTCAGCCACGGCAAGCGCTTACGCGGCGAGCCAGTTCGACTACGTGCGCGGCGCCCACCGCTTCGAAGGGGGTAACCCCAACTTCCTCGGCATCCGGGTGCTGCGGCGCGGCGCCGAATTTATCCAGTCGATCGGGCTCGTGCACGTCGAGCAGCGAGTGCGTGAGCTCACGTCGACCTGCATCCGGCTGCTCAAGGCAGCGGGACTCAGAACCCAGACCCCGGAGCAATGGGAAGAGCGCGCGCACATCGTCAACGTGCTGATACCCGATGCGGCAGCGCTGATGGACCGGCTGCGCGAGCATCATCGGATCGTCGCCAACGTCAAGGACGATGCGCTGCGGCTGTCGATGTCCTTTTTCAACAACGAGGACGACATCGAGGCGGCGGTGTACGCCATCAAGCAGGAAATCGCCGGAAAACGCACCGCCGCATAACTCCCACGCGCTCTTGCAAAGACAATGGGTTGCCGCGAGGCAGCCCTTTTTCGTTGGTGCTGGCAAGTGGCCTCGAACCACCGGCCTACTGATTACGAAGAATCCGCAGCGCCCCAACCAGAGAAGACCACGACTACTCACAACAATGAAATCAGCACGCAGCCCCTTCATCCCGCCCTAAGCGCGATAGATTGATGATCCAGGTCGTTAATGCAACAATCAAAATTCCGGCGAGGGAGATTCAGGGATGCGTCCGGAACTGCGCAAATGGGGGTCGGGAGAAATATGATCGGTGGCTGGCAGACGAACCGGGAAAGCGCTATCAAGGGTATGCTTTTCATGGTCATGTTTGGTGTTCTCTGGGCCTTGATCGAATTTCTTGGGCAGGCGATGCCGGGAGGCATTTCGGCTTACCAGGTGGTCTGGTCCCGATATCTGCTTCATCTCCTTTTGACCTTGGGCTTGCTATTCTTAGTCGAAGGCCGCCCTGCAATTCAATCGAAGCATCTAGGTATTCAACTGGCTCGCAGTGGGATGATGCTGATCATGCCAGTAGCATTCATCTGCGCGGCCGCGCTCGCACCCCAATCATCTGTTTTGTCCGTTCTCTGGGTGGCGCCGCTGCTTGTCATGATACTCGATCGAGTATTTCGCAAGACACGCGTGGCGATTTCCGCCTGGCTTGCGACAACGCTCTGTCTTGGCGGAACGTTAATCCTCCTGCAGCCTGATCTGAAGATGGTCAACACATCGACTGCGTGGTCGCTGGCAGCCGCACTCAGTCTTGCGCTCTATCTCGTACTGACCACTCGTATTCGCGACGATTCCGTATGGGTCTCTTTGTTCTACACGGGGCTGGTGCCCTTCGCAGTCCTGAGTTTCGTTATGCCTGCAGTCTGGACGGCGGTAACACCACGTGCCGCGCTGCTCTTAATCGCAATCGGAGGGATCGGGTGGATCGCGTTGTTGATGCTGGATAAATCAATCAGGCACCTCGAGCCAGCCCATGGCGCTATCTTCATGTTTGTACAGCTGCTCGCTACCCATGTAATTTTTCGCGCCTCGGTCAACATTTACGCGATCCTCGGCATCGGGCTGATTGTTGTTGGCCTGGGCATGGCGGCGGCCCGTGGCGCGCGCGCCGCAGGAGTTGACCCCTCCTCCCGTTAGACGCCGCCACTTGGAAATCGGGATACCGCTTACTGCCGCGCATGGTCTCCCGACGCGCGCGGCTTTTGTTGGGCAGTTGCAAGCGCGATGCGCAAAACCACGGGCGGGGATCAGGCGAAAGGCGGCAATCGTTTCCGCGCAAATCCCGGCATGGTCCCGAAGAATTTGGCTTTCCGCGACATTTTGTCTTGCAGGAAGTGAGGGTGTAACCTTCAACAGACTGGAAGGAGAGCTTCGAGCGTTTTCGGACATTGCATGGCGCTGAGCGCGCGGATGAGGGCAACCGGAGACGGTGAGAGCCGACGCGTTTATGTACGATGCCCCAGAGTGAGGGCGCCGGGCTATCAAATGGGGGTGAATCGTGACACATGGCGAGATGGTCCTATGTGAATGGTCGTACGCCGCCTTCGTGGACTGCGACTCGGTTCTGAGCGTCGGCAGCATGAGGGGCAAGTTCCTCGACCTATTGCCGTGCAAGCGCAAGTTCGCGCTGGACGCCTACAAACCGTACTTGGACGACATCGCCTTCCCCTGCGAGAAGATTCACGGCGACGCCAATGTCGTGCTGCCCGGCCTGCCGGACGAGTACGTCGATGGCGTCATGGCTATGGATTTCATCGAGCATGTCACGAAGGAACAGGGCGTGATTCTCTTGAACCACATGCTACGCTTGGCCAAGAAGCGCGTCGCCGTGTTCACCCCGAACGGCTTTTTTCCGCAAGACGAGGCACGGACGCAGTGCACTGGGGAAGAGCTTCAGTGGCAAACACACAGGTCGGGTTGGACGATCGAAGAACTCGAGGGATTCGGGTTCGAGGTCGAGCGTTGGACGCACGGGTGGCGCGGCCATCCGGCCGGCGGGCTCTGGGGTGTTGCATATAAGTGACTCCTTGGCTGGCGGCAACCAGCACCACCTTCGCAGGAAAGGACAGACCATGGCGAAGTGGGCAAAAGGCGAATCTGGCAATCCCGGCGGCGGGCCCGCAGGCTTTGGCAAAATCCGCGACATTGCGCGACAGCATACCGATGCGGCAATCGAGACCCTGGTGAAGGTAATGGGTAACGATAGCGCATCGCATAGTGCGCATTTGTTGGTGCTGGCGAGTGGACTCGAACCACCGACCTACTGATTACGAATCAGTTGCTCTACCAGCTGAGCTACGCCAGCGCGCTGCGGAATCAACGCAGAGGGAATCAACGGAGAGCGTGGATTATACCGCTTTACGCGGCCGTCGAGCGGATCCGCACAATGATGTCGATTCCTTCCGCGACCATGTTTTCGGGCAGCTGCGGCAACCTCGTGAGCGTGATCTCGCTGGCATCGATGTCGGTCAGTTCGCCGGTATCGACATTGTACAAATGGTGGTGCGGCGAGGTGTTGGGATCGTAAAACACCTTGCTGGGATCGACGATAACTTCCCGGATCAGTTCTTTCTCCAGGAACAGGTTGAGCGTGTTGTAGACCGTTGCCTTGGAAGTTTCCGAATGGCGGTCGTTCACGATCGTGAGGATCTGGTCCGCCGACAAGTGCTCGCCGCGCGAGAACAGCGCGTACGCGATCTCGATGCGCTGGTGCGTGGGATTGATCTGGTGCCGGCGCAGCATCTCCAGCAGATTCGCCCGGGTATCGGAAACGTTCTCGGCCATGGAATTGATTTTAGTTCAGGAATTGGACTGTGTCTAATTAATTTACATTCAATGGGTTATACCGATGCCATCCGGCCGGGGCCGGATTTTCCCGAATCCGCGCAAGAATAAGCACGTCGCGGTTCGCACCACGCCGTAAATCGTGAACCAGGTCACCTTACGCGCGGCCCCTGCACCGCTCTCGCCGCCTCTCGTTCCCCCAATTCGTCCGCTCATCGGAGCTTGCTGGCCAATCGCGACGCCGCTTACCACAATGCAGCCATGCGAAATGGATCGACCCAATCCAGACGGACAGCAGTGATGCGCAAGCGACATTCAGGCTTCACTCTGATCGAGATGATGGTGGTGGTAGCCTTGCTCGCCATCCTGATGATGGTCGCGGCGCCTTCGGTGCGTGACCTCACGCTGAACGCGCGGATGACGTCCACCGCGAACGATCTCATGACCGATCTTTCGATCGCTCGCAGCGAAGCCGTCAAGCGCGGTGCGCGCACGGCGGTCTGCTCGAGCAGCACGGGTACCGGCTGCACCACCACACCCTGGGAACAGGGCTGGATCGTTTTCATCGACGCGGATGCCGACGGCAACCTGGCGGCCGCTGCGGACATCGTCAAGGTCGTGCCCGGCATACAGGGCATGAGCGCAGTGAGCGTCGGACATGGAGTCAACGGCGCAGGCGCCAGCTTCGTGCCGTTCCGGCCCTCCGGCGCCACCAACCCGACCGCCGCCGACATCACGTTTACGCTGTGCGACTCGCGCACGATCGCAACCGTCGGCGCGAGTGCTGCGCAATTGCGCGGTCGCCAAGTGAGCGTCACGAGAACCGGGCGCTCGATCGTCACCCGCTTCACTTGCCCTTGATACCGCCATGACAAACGCGATCCACTTTCGATCCCGGCCCTCATCGGGCTTCACCATGCTCGAAGTCTTGATCGCGATCGTGGTCATCTCCTTCGGCTTGCTTGGCTTGGCCGGCCTGCAGGCGTTCGCTCTGCAGAACAACATAAACGCCACCCAGCGCACCGCCGCGATACGCCTCGCCAACGACATGGTCGACCGGATGAAGGCGAACTACACCGGCGTAGTCAACAATAACTATCACCTGCCAGCGTCGACCGACTATGCGAACCAGGTAGCGGCCTGCATCTCCGTCGGCGGCTGCACCTCGCCCCAGATGGCGCAGAATGACGCTTTCGACTGGGCGCAGGGGGTCGCGGCCAATCTGCCGGGCGGCCTTGGCGTCATCTGCCTGGACTCGACGCCCAACGACGGCGCCAGCAATACCGACTCCCAATGCGACAACCTCGGCGTGCGTTACGTCGTGAAACTCTGGTGGGTGGACGACCGCTCGCAGGCCAACCTTGCCGGCAATCTGCGCCGGCTGGTCATGCCCTTCAACCCATGAAAAACATCCTGAAACAGGGCCGTCACATGCGCATATACCTCAGTCGCGGCTTCACGCTGGTCGAGCTGATGGTGTCGCTCACCATCGGCCTGTTTCTCACCATTGTGATCGCGCAGCTCTTCGTCGGCAGCCGCCAGAGCTATGCCACCACCGACGATCTGTCGCGGCTGCAGGAGAACATGCGCTACTCGCAGCAGCTCCTGGTGCGCACGATCCACATGGCGGGCTACAAGAGCGCGCCGAACCAGGTGACCACCAGCATCTTCAGCGGCGCGAACGTGCTCATCCAGGGCGCCGCGGGCGCCGGCACGGTCCCGGACAGCGTCACTGTGCGTTACCAGGGCAGCGGCAACGGCACCGGCACGCCCGACGGCTCGGTGCTCGACTGTCTTGGCAACCGCGTCGATGCCGGCGCAATCGCCACCAATACCTTCACCATCGCGCCCGGCGCCAACGGCGCGACCGCGCTGTTCTGCAACAACGGCGCCAACAACTGGGAAATCGTGCCCGACGTCGAAAATATGAAGGTCCTTTATGGCGAGGACACCGACGCCGACCTCACGGTCGACCGCTACGTGACGTTCAACAACGTCACCAATGTCAACAACGTGATCAACGTGCGCGTCGCGCTCCTGTTCCGGACGGCTAACCTGACCAATGTTATTACCGATACCAAGACCTACAACCTGAATGGGACCGTTGTCGGCCCGTTCAACGACCTGCGGATGCGCCGGATTCTCACCAGCACGATCAATCTGCGCAACCGGACACCGTGAGCGCGGGCAGCGGGAGGCAGACAACCATGCATACCACCATAACCGGCGCGCGTCAGCACGGCGCGGTGCTGATCATCGCGCTGCTGTTCCTGGTGATTCTCACCATCCTCGGGGTGACGGCGATGACCGCCACCACGTTCGAGGAGAAGATTTCGGGCAACACGCGCGACCTCAATGTCGCGTTCCAGGCGGCCGAAGCCGCGCTGCGTGATGCGCGCCGGGACGTCAACGGCATCGTGATTCCGCCTTTCGCCGCGCCGCGCAACCCGCCGATCTCCGGCGCTACCGGCTTCGGGGACCCGATCGGCACCCCCGCGACCTGCTCCGCGACCGGCCTGTGCTTCCCGGCCGCGTCCGGTCCGACGCCGGCGCTGCTCAGCGTCGACATGACGGCGGCGCCGAGCATCGCCTATGGCGCCTATTCGGGAATTCCGGGCCTAACCGGCGTGTCCGCGCAGCCGCGCTACTTCATCGAGGTCCTTTGCCTGCCCGCCGCGGGAGCCACGCTCGGCGGCACCGCGATCGATTTCTGCAATTTCTATCGCATCACCGCGCGCGGCTACGGCGCGAACCCGAACACGCAGGTAACGCTGCAGGAAATCTATCTCAGGCCGTAAGTCCGGCTCGTTCCGAGCCCAGGAGCATCGTATGAAACCGACCACCAAGCAACTTCTCCGGAAAACCGTCGCGGTCGCCGCGCTGTTCTGCATGACCACGCAGTCGACATTCGCGGCGCTGCTGACGCTGTCGAACGTGCCGCTGTTTATCGGCGCCAGCGTCCCGCCGCAGGTGATGCTCAACATCTCCAAGGACCAGCAGCTGTTCAAGAAGGCCTACAACGACTATTCGGACCTCGACGGCGACGGCGTGCTGGAAATTACGTACAAGCACAGCGTCACCTACTACGGCTACTTCGACAGCTTCAAGTGCTACAACTACAACGTCGCCAACCTGCGCTACGAGCCGGCCAGCGTGACGGCGGACAAGTACTGCGCCGGCCAGTGGAGCGGCAACTTCCTCAACTGGGTGTCGATGACCCGCATGGACGCGGTGCGCAAGCTGCTCTACGGCGGTTACCGCTCGACCGACGGTTCGACCACCACGGTGCTCGAGCGGGCGTTCCTGCCGACCGACGCCCACTCGTACACCAAGTTCTACGCCGGCCAGATCGACCAGGCGACCGGCGACGTGATCGACAACGACATTCACAAGCTGACGCCGTTCGCCGGCATTTCGCACCTCCCGCCGGCGACCGCCAGCCCGACCGATCGCACGATCGGCACCGGCAGCCACACCCTGAGTACTACGACGACCAACTACCAGATCGGCCATCAGGTGCGCATGACGGCGTCGACCGGAACCGGTACTGGCGGGATCATGCTCGGTCACATCACCGCCATCAGCGCCGGCACCAGCATCACGGTGCAGGTGGATGCGACCGCCGGCGCCGGCCAGGGCACCAACTGGAACATCGAGAACATGACCAGAGTCGGTCTCACCTTTTGTAACACCACGTTGGGCGGCAACACCGGCCCGCTTGGCACCGGGACGCCCTCGAGCGGCTCGACCCAGGCGCGCTCGCAGAGCAACACCAACCCGCCGATCATCCGCACCGCCTCCGGCAATTACGCGCTGTGGGCGTCGAACGAGCGCTTCCAGTGCTATTTCCAGGAAGAGGGCACCAGCCCGGCGCGCAGCACGGCGCTCGGCGGCACGCGCAGCAACGGCAACCGCTCGGGCTTCTCGGGCCTGTTCTCGGGCGGCTACGAGCCCACCCGCGCGGCGAACGGCCTCGCGCAGATCGACTACGTCGCGCGCGTGCAGGCGTGCGTCACCGGGCTGCTCGGTCAGGAGCGCTGCAAGCAATATTCCGACGGCAACTACAAGCCGATCGGCCTGCTGCAGGAATACGGCGACGTCGGCCTGATTCACTTCGGCCTGCTGACCGGCAGCTACAACCGCAACATCTCCGGCGGCGTGCTGCGCAAGAACGTCGGCACGTTCACCAACGAGGTGAACACCGGCACCAACGGCACGTTCATCAGCCCCGCCGGCGGCGGCATCGTCGATACGCTCAACAAGATCCGGATCATCGGCTACCACTACAACCAGGGTCTTTACAACAACGCATTCCCCAACGGCGACAGCTGTGCGTTCCAGCTGGTCAACATCACCCAGGGCAACTGCCGCAGCTGGGGCAACCCGACGGCGGAGATCTATTTCGAGTCGCTGCGCTACTTCGCCGGCACCACATCGCCCACCGGCGTGTTCGACACGACGGACTCGAACGGCACGACCGGCATTCCGGGCGGGCTGACCACCGCATCGTGGCCTTCGACCAGCACCCAGGTGCTGAACGACGACAACTACTGCTCGCCGCTCAACGTGCTGGTGTTCAACGCCAGCGTGTCGACCAACGAGGACGACGGGCAAATGAGCAGCCTTGCCGCCATCAACAGCGGCAGCACGGTGCAGACGCTCACCAACACCGTCGGCGCGAACGAGCCGGGCACCGAAGCCGTCACCGGCGCCAACGAGTTCTTCTTCGGCAAAGTGGCGGGCGCCGGTTCCGGCAGCGCGGGATTCGAGCTGTGCTCGGCGAAGACGGCATCCGGCCTAGGCGACGTGGTCGGCATCTGCCCCGAGGGCCCGACGCTCGGCGGCACCTACCATATCGCCGGCCTCGCCTATCACTCGCGGGTCAACCGCATCCGCAGCGACATCGCCGCGGTACCGGCAGCGGATACCCGCTCGCTCAAGGTGACGACCTACGGCATCTCGCTCGCCACCAACGTCCCGACGCTGCCGATCCGCGTGCTCGGCGACACTTCACCACGCGCGATCATTCAGCCGATTTACCGACTCTCCATCGCCGCGGGACTCGGCGGCGGCGCGCTGGTCGACATCAAGCTCGTCAACCAGACCGTGACTGCGACTTCCTCACGCGGCTCGCTCTATCTCAACTGGGAAGACTCGGAACAGGGCGGCGACTACGACCAGGATATGTGGGGCCTGTTGAACTGGTGTATGCAGGTTGGCGGCGACACCACTTCGTGCCCGGGACAGCCGGCAAACACGATCAGCATAACGACCCGGACCATTGCCGAATCGACCGGAAACCCGCAGGGCTTCGGTTACACCATCAGCGGCACCAGCAAGGACGGCCCGCACTTCCACTCCGGCATCGAGAACTTCAACTTCACCGACCCGAGCAATGTCACGGTCGTGCCGGGCGGATTCACCAATGCAAGCGGCGGATGCAGCACATGTAACGTCGGTGACCCGGCGACTTCGGTGGTCTACAACCTCACCGCCGGCACCGCGCGCAACCTGCGCGACCCGCTCTACTATGCGGCCAAGTACGGCGCGTTCACCGACAGCAACGGCAACAACCTGCCGGATCTCCAGAGCGAGTGGGACAGCAAGCTCGCGAACGGCGTCGCGGGTCAGGACGGGACTCCCGACACCTACTTCCTGGTATCCAACCCGCTGGGCCTTGAGTCCGCGCTCGACCGGGCGTTCATCTCGATTCTGTCGAACGCTTCGGCCTCGTCGGTGGCGACCAACTCGACCCAGTTGCAGACCGGAACGAAGATTTACCAGGCGCGCTTCAACAGCAACGACTGGAGCGGGCAGATTCTCGCCTTCCCGGTGCAGTTGGACGGCACCATCAGCACCACGCCGGACTGGGACGCAGGGCAGGTCATCAATTCGCAAGCGCCGACCGACCGCGTGGTCCTGACCTTCAACGACGCGACCACGGTGCGCGATGGCGTGGCCTTCCGCTGGCCGGCGAATCCGGCGAGCCCCACGTCCACCGAGATCAGCCCCAACCTCGTGACCGCGCTCAATACCGCGCCGACCACTTTCATCGACGACGGGCGTGGCCAGCAGCGGCTCGACTACCTGCGCGGCGACTCTTCGCAGGAAGGCGCGACGGTGACCTCGTTCCGGCAGCGGCCGACGAGCAAGCTGGGCGACATCGTGAACTCTGACCCGACCTTCGTGGGCGCGCCCAACGCCGGCATCGCCGATGTCGCATACGAGGCGTTCAGGCTGACCTACGCCAGCCGCGAGCCGGTCATCTACGTCGGCGCCAACGACGGGATGCTGCACGGCTTCAACGGCGGGACCAGCGCCAACGCCGGCAAGGAAGTGCTCGCCTACGTTCCGAGCAAGGCGCACCCGCATCTCTCGAAGCTCACGTCCAAGACGTACGTTCACCGCTACTTCGTCGACGGTTCGCCTGAAGTGCAGGACGCCTTCGTCGCCTCGCAGTGGCGCACGGTCCTCGTCGGCAGCATGAACTCCGGCGGGCAGGGTGTGTTTGCGCTCGACGTCACCGATCCGTCGACCTTCAGCGAAGCCAACGCAGCCGACATCGCGATGTGGGAATTCACCGACGCAGATGATCCCGATCTCGGCTACACCTTCGGCAAGCCGGTCATCCGCAAGCTGGCGAACGGCCGCTACGCGGCGGTGGTGACCGGCGGCTACAACAACAGCGAGGCAGACGGCAATGCCAGCACGACCGGGAGCGCCGTGATCTTCATCCTGTTCCTGGAGGGGCCCACCGGTCCCAACCGCACCTGGGTGCCGAACGTCGACTACATCAAGCTCGATTCGGCAGTAGGCTCGGCGGGGACGCCCAATGGCTTCGCGCCACCGTTCGTGGCCGACGTCGACGGCAACGGCGCGGCGGACTACATCTACGCCGGCGACCTGCGCGGCAACCTCTTCAAGTTCGACGTGCGCAGCACGACTGCCGCCAACTGGGCGCTTGCCACGAACCGTGTGGTGCTGTTTACGGCTCGGGACGCGAGCGGCGTCGCCCAGCCGATCACCTCGCCGGTTGAAGCGGTGCTGCATTCGAACGGACAAGGGTTTGTTGTCACGTTCGGCACTGGAAAGTACCTGGAGCCGACGGACCCGAACCCGCCCTTTCAGGAGCAAACCCAGTACGGCATCTGGGATAAGAACGATAGTCCAACTACCGTTTCTGTCCAAACCACGATCACCGGGCGCACTCAGCTGCTCCAGCAGACCTTCATTACCGGGGTTAGCGCCACTGGCGGAGACTTTCTCGTGATCACCCAGAACCAGCCCGACTGGTCGAGCGATACATCGCCGCCGACGGCCGACGATGCACCGACCAAACATGTCGGCTGGTATCTGGACCTGGCGCCGCCCAACGCGGGTACGCGCGTCGTGTCCCGCCCGGTGGTTCAAGCGGGACGGTTGATCTTTACCACCTTGATACCGTCGACCACGACCTGCCAATTTGGTGGCACCAGTGATCTCTGGGCGATCGACCCGATAACGGGTGCACGGATCGACGCGCCGGTATTCGACACAAACGGCGATGGCGCACTCAACAATGCCGACATGGTCAACGTCGGCGGCCAGATGGTATACGTCAGCGCGGTACGATCAACGATAGGCATCTTGCCGACTCCGACGATCATCAAGGCGACGGGGTCCAGCGGCGGCATGAGCGGCACGGGCAGCCAGATGTTCGGCACGACCACCACCCTGGTCGCGGGCAGCTCGGGCATCCTGCTGTCCTATGCGATCGTGCCGGGTTCGAGCGGCTTGAACGCCTCGTTCTTGCTGGGTTTGGGAGCGTCCGGTGGGCGCGTGTCCTGGCGCGAAATCGTAAGAGATTAACCCGGCTCGACAAGGAACGACTATGAGACCAAGAAACGCAGCAGGCTTCACGCTGATCGAGGTGATGATAACTGTCGTCGTCATCGGTATCCTGGTGGCAGTCGGGTTCCCCACGTACCAGGACCAGGTGCGCAAGGGCAAGCGCGCCGAGGGGAAAGCGGCGCTCCTGAAAGCTGCTCAGCTGCAGGAGCGCTTCTTCTCCGATAACAACCAGTACGCCACCCAGGCGCAGCTCGCCCAGGCGTTCGGTGCGGCGACGGCGACGATCTACTCGGGGGAGAACCCCAGCCTCGTTTCCGGTGCCTACACGATCACGGTAGCGCTCGCCGGTGTGAACAATACGTGGCACATGCTCACGGCCACGCCCAACCCTGCCAGCGGGCACACCGACCCGCAATGCGGAAACCTGGAGCTGACCAGCGCGGGGGTCCGTAGCCGCACCGGCGCCGGGCCGATGAACATCTGCTGGTAAGAGTTCGACGTGGGCGCCGAGCCGCCGCTACCGCGGGAGTTCGAGTATCCCGAGGCGCTGCGCGGCACAAAGGTCTTCGGAAAAGTGCGCCTGCGGCTTTTCATCGACGAGCATGGAATCTTGCGCAAGATCGAGATCGTGGCTTCGGAGCCGCCCGGTGTATTCGACGGGGCGGCCGAGGCAGCATGGTCGAGCGTGCGTTTCACCCCGGCGAGAAAGGACGGCGCCCCGGTCAAGAGCCAGAAGCTGGTCGAGCTTGCCTACACGCCCGGCTGAGCGCGCGCGGGTCCGGCGATCTCGGCGAGGCCTTTGGGGAGCGGAAACACGACGCGCTCCTCGATGCCGGTCAGTTGGGAGACGCCGGCGGCACCGAGCTGTCTCAGCCGGTCCACGACCTGGCGCACCAGCACCTCGGGCGCCGAGGCCCCGGCAGTCACACCCACTTGATTCTTGCCCGCCAGCCACTCGGGCTTGAGCTGGGACGCGTTGTCGACCATGTGCGCGGCAATACCCTGGTTCTCAGCCACTTCGCGCAGGCGGTTGGAGTTCGAACTGCTGGGTGAGCCCACGACGATCACCACGTCGCAGTACTTCGCCAGCGTCTTGACCGCATCCTGGCGGTTCTGCGTCGCATAGCAGATGTCGTCCTTCTTCGGCCCGACGATTTTCGGAAAGCGTCGCTTCAGGGCCTCAATGGTGAGTCGCGCATCGTCGACCGAGAGCGTGGTCTGGGTGACGAATGCGAGACGGTCGTTGTTCGTGACCTTCAGCGCTTCGACGTCCGCCGGCTTCTCGACGAGGTACATGCCGCCTGCGCTCTGGCCCATGGTGCCCTCGACCTCGGGGTGGCCGCGGTGCCCGATCATGACGACCTCGCGTCCCTGCTCGCGCATCTTGGCGACTTCCACGTGCACCTTGGTGACCAGCGGGCAGGTGGCGTCGAACACCTTGAGGTGGCGCGCCTCGGCCTCGGCCCGCACCCCCTGCGACACCCCGTGCGCGCTGAAGATCACGGTCGCGCCGGCGGGCACCTCGGCCAACTCCTCGACGAACACCGCGCCTTTGGCCTTGAGGTCCTCGACCACGAACTTGTTGTGCACGACTTCGTGGCGCACGTAGATCGGCGCGCCGTGCCGCACCAGCGCGCGTTCGACGATTTCGATCGCGCGGTCGACGCCGGCGCAAAATCCGCGGGGTTTGGCGAGCAGGACTTGCATGGTGGGAGATTATACTACCCTGCGAGCGGGTGATCTCCGCCCACCGAACTTTACGATATTCAAAAACACTGGGTTATGCAGGCCGGTCCGGGCGGGCGGGTTCCGTGCCGCGGGTGCGCAGCGCATCCCACAGGAGCAGCAGCGCGCCGCAGGTGATCGCGCTGTCGGCGATGTTGAACGCCGGCCAGTGCCAGCCAAAGGCGTGGAAATCGAGAAAGTCGACGACCGCGCCGAAGCGGATGCGGTCGATGACATTGCCGACGGCACCCGCCAGCACCAGGGTCAGTGCGAGGCAGAACAACGGCTCGCGCGGATAGCGTTTGAGCAAATAGACAATCCACATCGCGGCGATGAGGGCGATCGCGATGAAGAACATCGTCTGCCACCCGGAAGCGCCGGCGAGAAAGCTGAACGCCGCGCCGCGGTTGTAGACCAGCACGAGATTGAAGAACGGCGCCACGGCAACGCTCTCGTGGAGCGCCAAGCTCGCGACGACCGCGAACTTGGTGATCTGGTCGACCGCGACGATCGCGCCCGCGATTGAGAGCCACCTAAGCATGGGCGCGAGCTTCCCCCGCTCCGTAGAGGTTCGACATGCAGCGCCCGCAGAGCTCGGGGTGCGCCGCGTCGGCGCCGACATCGGCGCGATAATGCCAGCAGCGGCCGCATTTCGCGTGCGGACTCGCGTGCACCTTGAGGCTGACCCCATCGATCCCGGTCGCCACCGCGTCGCCCGGCTCGTGCTCGACCACGTGCGCCTGCGACGTGATGAACACGAAGCGCAGGTCGTCGCCGAACGAACGGAGCAACTCGCGGGATGCGCCCTCGGCGTAGAGTTCGACCTCGCCGGCGAGCGAGGAGCCGACTTTGCCGGCCACCCGGAGCTCCTCCAGCTCTTTTTGTACGGCAGAGCGCAGCGCGCGGAGTTTCTGCCAGCGGCCGCGCAGCTCGCCAGCATCGCGCGGCGCCGCGAACTCATGCCAGGTCTGCTCGAACACGCTTGCCCCGCCCCCGTTTAAAATCTCCCAGACTTCCTGCGCGGTGAACGACAGGATCGGCGCGAGCAGGCGAACGAGGCTCTGCGCGATGTGGTAGAGCGCGTTCTGCGCCGAGCGCCGCACGCGGGAGCCGGCCCGCGCGGTGTACAGGCGGTCCTTGAGGATATCGAGATAGAAACCGCCGAGGTCTTCCGAGCAGAACGTCTGCAGCTTCTGGGCGACGAGATGGAACTCGTAGTTGCCGTAATGGCCCGGTGCAGCCGGCCGCTTTTCACCAAGCTCGGATGACACCAGCGCCCGCTGCAGATCGAGCGCCATCACCCAGGCGTAGCGGTCGATTTCCAGCCAGTCGTCGACCGGGAGCGCGTCGCGCTTCGGATCGAAGTCGGCGAGATTGGCGAGCAGAAATCGCAGCGTGTTTCGGATGCGGCGGTACGATTCGACCACGCGCTTCAAGATCTCCTTCGAGATCGAGAGCTCACCGGAGTAATCGGTCGCGGCGACCCACAGGCGCAGGATATCGGCGCCGAGCTCGCCCATGACTTCCTGCGGCACGATGACGTTGCCCTTCGACTTGCTCATCTTGTGGCCGTGCCCGTCCACGGTGAAACCATGGGTGAGCAGGCCGTGGTACGGCGCGCGGCCCTCGATCGCGCAGGCGGTCAGGAGCGAACTCTGGAACCAGCCGCGGTGCTGGTCGGAGCCCTCGAGATACAGGTCCGCCGGGAAAGCGAGCTCGCTGCGGCTCTTGAGGATGGTCGCGTGCGTGGTGCCGGAATCGAACCACACATCGAGCGTGTCCGGCACCTTCTGGTAGTGCTGTGCGTCCTCTCCCAGGACCTCGGCCGGGTCCAGCCGGAACCACACGTCGATGCCGCCCTCCTCCACGCGCTTCGCAACCGCCTCGATCAGCTCGAGCGTCTTCGGGTGCAGCTCGTGCGTCTCGCGGTGCACGAAGAGCGTCATCGGCACGCCCCAGTTGCGCTGGCGCGAAACGCACCAGTCCGGGCGGTGGCGGATCATGCCCTCGAGCCGCGCGCGACCCCACCCCGGATAGAACGCGGTCGCTTCGACCGCGCGCATTGCCACTTCGCGCAGCGTCTCCTGCGCGCCCGGCGCCTTGGCTTCCATGCCGATGAACCACTGGCTGGTGGCGCGAAAAATGATCGGCGTCTTGTGCCGCCAGCAATGCGGATAGCTGTGCTGGTATTTTTCAACGTGCAGCAGCCGCCCGCCTTCTTTCAGCACCGCAACGATCGTGTCGTTGGCCTTCCATACCGACAGGCCGCCGACGAGCGGCGTTTTCTCGTAGAACTTGCCGTCGGGCCCGACCGGGTTCTCGACCGGCAGCTCGTATTGCGCGCCGATCACGTAGTCTTCCAGACCGTGCGCCGGCGCCGTGTGCACGAGCCCGGTTCCCGCGTCGAGCGTAACGTGATCGCCGACGATCACCGGCACCGTCTTGTCGTAGAACGGGTGCGCGAGCTTCAGGCCGCCGAGCACTACGCCCTTCACCGTGGCGATCACGCTCGCCCCATGGTCGAGCCCGTAGTGCTTCAAGCACGCGTCGGCCAGCGCCTCGGCGAGGATCAGCACGCGGTTACCGGCGCGCACCAGCACGTAGGCAATCTCGGGGTGCACGCTCACTGCCTCGTTGGCTGGCAGCGTCCACGGCGTCGTGGTCCAAATGACCGCGTCGGCGGGTGCGCCGGGGTCGCTCCCGGCGATCTGCGCGAGGCGCGCGGCGTCGGCCACTGGAAAAGCGACGTCGATCGCCGGCGAGGTTCGGTCCTCGTACTCGACCTCGGCCTCGGCCAGCGACGAGCTGCAGTCGACGCACCAGTGAACCGGCTTCATGCCCTGGTAGAGATAGCCGCGCTCGTAGATCCGGCCGAGCGCGCGGATGATGCCCGCCTCGGTCCGGTAGTCCATGGTGAGGTACGGCCGCTCCCAATCACCGAGCACGCCCAGGCGGATGAAGTCGCGCTTCTGGCGCTCGATTTGTTCGGCGGCGAACGTGCGGCACAGCTGGCGCACCTCGTCGGGAGCGATGTTCTTGCCGTGAAGCTTCTCGATCTGATGCTCGATCGGCAACCCATGGCAGTCCCAGCCCGGCACGTACGGTGCGTCGAACCCGGAGAGCGTCTTGCTCTTGACGATGATGTCCTTGAGGATCTTGTTGACCGCATGGCCGATGTGGATGTCGCCGTTCGCGTACGGCGGGCCGTCGTGAAGGACGAACGTGGGACGCCCGCGGCTCGCCCTGCGGACGCGCGCGTAGAAGTCGCGCATCACCCAGCCCTCGAGCATCTCCGGCTCGCGCTTGGCGAGGTCACCGCGCATCGGAAACGGCGTATCGGGAAGGTTGAGCGTTTTCTTGTAGTCAGCCATCGATCGGTTCTGGTGTCGGATTTGAGGCAATCAAGCCGCTATGCGCGCTTTTCCTGCGTCATCGCCGCGTCCCGCCGGGCAAAAAATTCCCGCGCGTTGGCGACGTCGAGTCCGATCTGGCGCGTGAGCGTAGTGAGATCGGCGTACTTCTCCTCGTCGCGGAACTTGTGCAGGAAGTCGATGCGCACGTGGCGCCCGTAGAGCATGGCGTCGAAATCAAACACGTGGACCTCGAGCACCGGCGCGCCGTGCGCGTAGACCGTCGGACGCACGCCCAGACTCGCCACCCCGCGCAGCGGCCGCTCCGCGACGCCCGCAAGCTCCACCGCGAATATGCCGGCGAGCGGCGGGCGGTTGTGCTTCATTTGCACGTTGGCGGTCGGGAATCCCAGCTGGTGGCCGATGCCCTCGCCGCGCACCACGCGCCCGCTGATGCTGTAGGGGCGGCCGAGGTGCTGCGCCGCGTGCCCAAGGTTACCCGCCGCGAGCGCCGTGCGCACCGCGGTGCTGGACACGCGCTCGCCGTCGAGGGTGACGCTCGCCATCACCTCCACTTCGAAGCCGAATCTCGCCGCCGCGCGCTTGAGCGTGACGATATCGCCCGCGCGGCGCGCGCCAAAACGAAAATCGTCGCCCACCAGCAGCCAGCGCACGCCGAGCCCGCGCACGAGAATGCGTTCGATGAACTCATCGGCGCTGATCTGCGCGAATCCGTAGTTGAAACGGCAGATATGCGTGCGGCCGACCCCGCGGGCGCCCAGCAGCTCGAGCTTCTCGCGCAGCGAGGTGAGCCGGGTGGGCGCCTGGTCGGGCGCGAAGAACTCGCGCGGATGGGGCTCGAACGTCATCACGCCGGGCGTGAGCGCACGGCGGCCGGCGGCGCGCAGCAGGACTTCGAGCATGGCTTGATGTCCGAGATGAACGCCGTCGAAATTGCCGATGGTCAGCGCGAGCGGGGAGTCCGCCGCGACCGGGATGCCGCGCGAGATGCGCATACAACCAAGCTGCTTAAAAGCTTGAATTGTAGCGTGTTTTGAAATGGACGGTCCAGCTGCGCGCGGCCGGGGCCGGCGTCCTCCTTCAGCCGGTCGCCGCGAGTGCCGGTACCTAATCGATCGCCGGCTGCGCTACGGTATCGAACACGCCTCCCAGCATGATCAATGCGGGCCAGTCACGCCCAGCGCTGCCGCGCTGGCAGCCGCGCCAGCGTGGGCCGCACGTGCCGCGCTTCGGGCAACGACGAGGCGCTTGTCGATCAAGCGCTCTGCGCCGTAGAGCGCCGGCCGCAGCGCTTGCCGACCGCAGTTTTCCCGGCACGCGCTGCGAGCACGAGCATTACAATCCAAGTTCGGCTTGAGGAATTTGCCGGACCCAGGTCCGGCAAATTCCTAAGACCGCTCCATCCCCTCGGCCGCGTTGGCCCACCGCCGCCGGAACAGCGGCTGCGGCCGTTCGACCGAATTCTGGTAAGCCTCGCTGAAATCGCCGAAAGCAGCGAGCGCCGCCTCGGGATCGCGTCCTTCCCTGAGCGCGAACGCATCGAAACCGCAGCGCGTGAGATACAGGAGCTGGTCGCGCTGGACGTCACCGATCGCGCGCAGTTCGCCGCGGTAGCCGTAACGGTCACGCAGGAGGCGCGCCGTCGAATAGCCGCGCCCATCGGTGAATTTCGGGAAATTGACGGCGATCAGCGCGAGCACGGCGAGGTCCTCGGCGAGCGCTTCCGGCCCCTGGTCGCTGTCGAGCCATACCCCCAGGCGCCCGGGGTGCGCCAGCAGCTGCTCCCGCCGCGACTGCCACAGCGCAAGCGGGACAATGATGTCGTCCTGCCCCGGCACCGCCGGCGGCGCGCCGTCCGCGGCCGCCTCAAGCAGCCGCCAGTTGTCTTGTACGAGCTTCTGCAGTTTGATGATGGTTGCCATAAACGGCCTCCTTGAAGGGTTCGATCCCGGTGCGGCGCACGGTGTCGATGAAGCGCTCGTGCTCGCTGTCGCGCCGCGCGAGGTAGGTTTCGATCAGCTTTTCGATCACGTCGGGCACTTCGTTCTGCGACACTGACGGGCCGATGACCTTGCCGATCGAGGCGTCGTCGCCCTGGCTGCCGCCGATCGAGATCTGGTAGAACTCGGCCCCCTGCTTGTCCACGCCGAGGATGCCGATGTGGCCCGCATGGTGATGGCCGCAGGAGTTCATACAGCCGGAGATGTTGAGATCGAGCTCGCCGATGTCGTGCAGATAGTCCAGATCGTCGAAACGCCGCTGGATCGCCTCGGCCACCGGGATCGACTTGGCGTTGGCGAGCGAGCAGAAGTCCCCGCCCGGGCACGCGATGATGTTGGTGAGCAGCCCGAGGTTGGGCGTCGCAAGCCCGAGCGCCCGCGCTTCGCGCCACAGCGCATGAAGCTCGGCCCGGCGCACGTCGGCGAGCAGCAGGTTTTGCTCGTGCGTGACGCGCAACTCGCCGAAGCTGTAACGGTCGGCGAGATCGGCCGCTGCATCCATCTGATTCGCGGTTGCGTCGCCCGGCGGCACACCCGTTTGCTTGAGCGAGAGGGTCACCGCCGCGTAACCCGGCACGCGGTGGGGGGCGACATTGCGCTCGACCCAGCGCGCAAAGGCGCGGTCGGCGCCGACCGCGCGTTCAAAGCCCGCATCGGTCGCCGCAAGCCGTTCGTAGGCGGGACGTGTGAAGCGCGCCGACACGCGCTCGACCTCATCCGCGGTAAGCGTGGCCGGTCCGTCCTCGAGGTGCGCCCACTCCGCCTCGACTTCCTCGCGGAAACGCTCGGGCGTCCGATCCTTCACTAGAATCTTGATGCGGGCACGGTACAGGTTGTCGCGCCGGCCGTAGCGGTTGTACACGCGCA
>Ga0326597_10001140_pt1 | contig 43914 bp, 43 predicted proteins | sample RVTome_12_FD_203789 | JGI IMG/M metagenome (GOLD analysis project Ga0326597, IMG submission 203789) | Soil microbial communities from uranium-contaminated site in the Upper Colorado River Basin, Wyoming, United States - RVT100D185 | ecosystem: Environmental > Terrestrial > Soil > Contaminated >...
CAAGCAGATACTGAAGGCCAACGGCAAGCGCGGAGTCCCTCAAGGGGGAGTGCTCTCGCCGTTGTTGGCCAATCTGTATTTGAACGAGTTGGACCAGGCGATGGAAGAGGAAATGGACAAGCGGCGAAGAGAGGGAAGATGGGAACGGGTGGTGTACACTCGATATGCGGATGACATGGTGATCTTGGTAGATGGCTATCCGCAATGGCAGCCGCACGTGGGTATGATACAGAAGCGGCTGGACGAAGAGCTGAAGAAAGTGGCGATCGAGATCAACGAAGAAAAGACCAAGGTGGTGGACTTTGGCAGTGGTGAGAGTTTTGGGTTTTTGGGGTTCGATCTCAGAGAGGGCCGTAATCGATTCGGCAAGCGATTCGTTCTGCGGACACCGAAGAGAAAGAAGCAGAGCGAGCTTCTCAGGCGGGTGAGAAGGATTCTGAAATTCTCCCGGCACCGAAAGCTCCCCGAAGTGCTAGAACGGATTGGTCCGGTCATCGTGGGCTGGGTCAATTACTTTCGCGTGGGGAACTCGCGCCGAGCGTTCGATTGGATACGCTTTGAGGTGATGAGGAAGATACGCCGGTTTGTGATGAAGCAGAAAGGCCGCCCCGGCTGTGGCTGGAAGAGATGGAGTAACGAGGCGATCTACAAGAAGTGGGGGCTGGTCAATGAATACAAAGTCCAATACTTCTACCGCTCGCCCGTGAAAGTGTCTCCAGCATACCAGGCAAATAGCGCCCTATGATGAACAGACTCAGGAAAGCCGGATGACCGAAAGGGTCACGTCCGGTTTGATGTGGCGGGGGCTGGAGACGGGTTTACGGTGGAGCTAGTGAGGCACCGTCAAACGAAAGAGACGGTAACAGATAGGCTTCACCTTCGAAATACCGCGCCAGTCCTCGACCCTACTATCAATCTTGACGATTGTGTCCGTGGAAGACGTTGGGGTCAGAAAACTATCTTGGCCGGTGGCTGTTCCGGAGCCCTTCACGCGGAGAGTTTGATCTCGATCTCGGCGCCGAGGGCGCGGGCAACGAGAAGGATGAATTATGAAAGATGAGAGGTGAAACGGGAAAATAGACCGTTCGAGTTGTGATCTCGCTGACGGCCCGACCCACCGTGCGAGTTTGGCTTGGGTCCATCTTTTCTTCAGACGGGCTCGAATCAAACTCTGCGCGAGGAGGAACTCCGGGCCGAGCTTTTCATACTCTGCCCGTACCTTCGGGTTCTTCAGAAGCCTTCCTTGTGCTGCCGGAAATTCACAGCCTGCCTCATTTGTTTTAAACCCTACCGCCCTATGTTACTATTCCAATGTAACGGGCGAAAAACATGGAAGGGCTGATCCGACAATACGCTGAGCATTTGAAGAGCGAGCGGAACGTTTCGCCGCATACGCTGAGAAACTATTTGATCGATCTGGCGCAGTTTGAAAAGTTTCTTGTTGAGAAGGAACTATGTTTGGGCGAAGGGAAAAAAGCCGACGTACGCAAGGTCGATATTTACGTCGTGCGGGCGTATCTAGCTTCGTTGGCCAAGGACCGCAAGAAAAGCTCCATCGGCAGGAAGCTGGCGGCGCTCAAGGGATTCTTCCGCTATCTCGTCACAGCGGGGCAAATCGAGAAAGACCCGCTCTTGCTCATTCGCTCCCCGAAGCAGGAAAAGCCGCTGCCGGCGTTTCTCTCGGTGGACGATGCGTTTCACCTGCTCGATGGGATTACGATCAAGGGCGCGTTGGATGTTCGCGACCGGGCGATTCTGGAGTTTTTCTATTCCACCGGCGTGCGCGTGAGCGAGCTGGTGGGTCTTAACTGGGCGGATGTCGATTTTCAGCTCGGCATCGTCCGCGTGCTCGGCAAAGGCGCCAAGGAGCGTATCGTGCCGGTCGGCGAAACGGCGCTCGGAACCCTGCGCGACTACAGTATGGAGCTGCGCAAAAAATGGAATCTCCCGTGTAAAGGCGAAACCGCGGTGTTCCTTAATAATCGGGGCAAAAGAATCACCACCCGGAGCGTGGCGCGCGTCGTGGAGAAGCATCTCAAACGGTCGGGGATAGCGGTTAAGATCGGCCCGCACGGGTTGCGCCATAGCTTCGCCACGCATCTCTTAAATAGCGGCGCGGATCTCCGGGTGATTCAAGAGTTGCTCGGCCATGCGAGCCTGTCGACGACGCAGCGCTACACGCATTTGAACTTGGATCAATTGACTGCCGTCTATGACAAAGCGCATCCAAGGGCTTAGCAGGCCGCTGAAAAAGACTCATATGCTTCGTTGCGCTCAATCGCCTCGCTCCAACGTACTACCACAGTACGCCTGCGCTCGTCGATTTATCGCGCGCCTCGCCTCTGAGATCTTTTTGAGCGGCCTGCGCGGAGTTTTACTATTGCCTACGGAATTTAGGTTATGATGCACGGTACGACCATATTAGCGCTACGCCACGGCGGCAAGATCGTCGTGGTGGGCGATGGGCAGGTGAGCCTTGGCCAGACTGTGATGAAGCACAGCGCGCGCAAGGTGCGCAAGCTCCATCACGACCGGGTGATCGCCGGTTTCGCCGGCGCCACCGCGGACGCCTTCACGCTGTTCGAGAAGTTCGAGGCCAAGCTCGAGCAGTACAACGGCAATCTAAAACGCGCGGCGGTGGAGCTGGCCAAGGACTGGCGCACCGACCGTGTGCTTCGGAGGCTCGAAGCGCTGCTGATCGTCGCCGACACCGACGATCTCCTGGTCATCTCCGGCAGCGGCGACGTGGTGGAGCCGGACGATGGCGTGATCGCCATCGGTTCGGGTGGTAATTTTGCTCTGGCCGCGGCGCGGGTTCTCATCAAGCACTCTCAACTGGACGCCCACGCCATCGCGGAAGAGGCGATGCGCACGGCGGCGGGCATCTGCGTGTACACCAACGATCAGCTTACGTTCGAGGAGTTGCCGTAGCAGGCCGCTAACGGGGAGCCGTTCCAGTCGTTCCAACCGTTCCATTTGTTCCAGGCGATTGAAGTCGGTCCAATGGCCCTCAGTCTGGCAAGTGATCCGGCGCGCTGTGCTAAAACATTGCAATTCCCGCGGAAGTTGCTAGGAGTGATTATTCCATGAAGCATGATGTAAAACCGGCGCCTGCGGAGCCAAGCGCGTCGCCCCCGTCGGTGATGACGCCGCGGGAGATCGTCTCCGAGTTGGACCGCTACATTGTCGGCCAGAAGGACGCCAAGCGGGCGGTGGCGATTGCGCTGCGCAATCGGTGGCGGCGCCAGTTGGTGCCGGAGGATCTGCGCGAGGAGATCGCGCCGAAGAACATCATCATGATCGGCCCCACCGGGGTCGGCAAGACGGAGATTTCGCGACGCTTGGCCAAGCTGGCGCAAGCGCCTTTCATCAAGGTCGAGGCCTCCAAGTTCACTGAAGTCGGCTACGTCGGGCGCGACGTCGAATCGATCATTCGCGACCTGACCGATCTCGCCGTCAACATGGTGAAAGAAGAGGAGAAACAAAAGGTTGAAATCCGCGCCCGCGAGATCGCCGAGGAGCATATTTTGGATTTGCTTCTTCCTCCCACCCAGGGAAGCGTGCCCGACGGCGAAGCCGTCGATGCGGCCCGCCTCCAGGGCACGCGTGACAAGCTGAAGAAGATGCTCCGGGAAGGCAAGATGGACGACCGCTTCGTCGACATCGAGCTGAGCCAATCGGCGATGCCGATGATCGAAGTGCTGGCGCCCCAGGGCATGGAGGGAATGGAATTCAACCTCAAGGAGATGTTCTCCAATCTGCTGCCGAAAAAAACCAAAAAGAAGACCGTCAAGATTCCCGAAGCGATGGAGATCCTGACGCAAGAGGAGGCGGCCAAGCTGATCGACATGGACAAAGTAATCGGCGAAGCGGTGCGCCGCGTCGAGCAGTCGGGGATCGTCTTTTTGGACGAGATCGACAAGATCGCCGGCCGGGAGTCCACTCACGGGCCGGACGTGTCGCGCGAAGGCGTGCAGCGGGATTTGCTGCCGATCGTCGAGGGCTCCACCGTCAACACCAAGTACGGTATGGTCAAGACCGACCATATTCTTTTCGTCGCCTCGGGCGCATTTCACAGCACCAAACCGTCGGACCTGATACCGGAGTTCCAGGGCCGTTTCCCGATCCGCGTGGAGCTTAGCTCCCTCGGCAAGGAGGACTTTGTCCGCATCCTCACCGAGCCGAAGAACGCGCTGATCAAGCAATACGCGGCGCTGCTCGAGACCGAAGACGTTCAGCTCAACTTTGGCGCCGACGCGGTCGAGGAAATCGCGCGCATTGCCGCCGAGGTCAACGAGCGAATGGAAAACATCGGCGCCCGCCGGCTGCACACGGTGCTGGAGCGGTTGCTCGACGAGGTATCATTCAGTGCGCCGGAGATGCACGGCAAGCAGATCGCCATCGACGCCGCCTACGTTCGCGAGCGGCTCACGCCGATCTTGAAGAACGAGGACCTGTCGCGCTATATCCTCTAGAATAGAGGTTCTTCAGGCTTTTGTGTGAAGCAGGGCTCGGGGATTGCACCGCCGAGGCGCAGAGGGCGCAGAGAAGATCGCTTAAAAATAGCCACTTGAACAAACCCTCTGTGAACTCGGCGTCTCTGTGGTGAATATCTGTTCACAGTAAACCCAGAAGAGCCAAAACAGAAGGATCGCTTTATGGAGAGATTCATCAACAAAGCGGAAGTGTTGATGGAGGCGCTGCCCTATATTCGGCGCTTCTACAATAAGACTTTCGTCATTAAGTATGGCGGCCACGCGATGGAGAACGAGGAGCTTAAAGAAAGCTTCGCTCAGGACATCGTGCTGCTGAAATACGTCGGCATTAACCCCGTGATCGTGCACGGCGGCGGGCCGCAGATCGACACCGTGCTGGACAAGATGGGGATCACCAGCCGCTACGTGCGCGGCATGCGCGTCACCGACCAGGAGACCCTGGACATCGTCGAGATGGTGCTCGTCGGCAAGGTCAACAAGGCAATCGTCACCCTCATCAACCGGCACGGCGGCATGGCGGTCGGTTTGAGCGGCAAAGACGGCGGCCTCATTCTGGCGCGCAAGATGAACGTCAAAGTGTCAGACAACGGCAAGGAACCGGAAACCATCGACATCGGCATGGTGGGCGAGATCATCGGTATCGATCCGAAGATCATCAATTCGCTAGACGAGAAGGACTTTATCCCGGTGATCGCGCCGGTGGGCGTCGGCGAAAACGGCGAGACCTACAACATCAACGCCGATCTGGTGGCGGGCGAGCTGGCCGAGGCGCTGCATGCCGAGAAACTCATTTTGATGACTGACGTCGAAGGGGTCAAAGACAAGAAGGGCGAGCTTTTGAGCACGCTACGCGTGAACCAGGCGCGCAAGATGATTCAAGACGGGGTCGTCGGCTCGGGGATGATCCCCAAGGTCGAGTGCTGCGTCAACGCGCTCAAGGGCGGAGTGGAAAAAACCCACATCATCGACGGCCGGGTGAAACATGCGGTGTTGCTGGAAATCTTCACCAAAGAGGGCATCGGCACAGAGGTGGTGAGAAAGTAGTTCATGTACAACCGGGAGATCGCCAAGCTCACCGACAAGTACGTCGCCAATACCTACACGCGCTATCCCATCGCGCTGGTACGCGGCAAGGGCGCGCGGGTATGGGACGCCGACGGCAAAGAGTACCTCGACTTTCTCGCCGGCATCGCGGTCAACGGCTTGGGCCACTGTCATCCCGCGGTGGTTCGCGCCATCGAGCAGCAAGCGAAAAAGCTGCTGCATGTCTCCAATCTCTACCATATCCAGCCGCAGGCGGAGCTGGCGCGTGAGCTCTGCCGTCACTCGTTCGCGGACCGGGTTTTCTTTTGCAACAGCGGCGCGGAGGCCAACGAGGCGGCGCTCAAACTGGCGCGCCGCTACGGCGGCGAGCACCTGGGCGGGAAGTACGAGATCCTCACGGCGCACAATTCCTTTCACGGGCGCACGCTGGCCACGCTGACGGCCACGGGGCAGGAAAAAGTGCGGGCGGGTTACGATCCGCTGCCGGCAGGATTCCGTCAAATTCCGTTCAACGACCTTGGCGCGGCGGAAGCGGCCATCGATGAAAGCAAGACGGCGGGGATTCTCGTGGAGCCGATCCAGGGTGAAGGGGGAATCAACGTTGCGGATGAGAGCTACATGCGCGGCCTCAGAGAACTCTGCGACCGGCGCGGTTTGCTGCTGATCTTCGACGAAGTGCAAACCGGCATGGGGCGCACGGGAAAGCTTTTCGGCTATGAACATTTCGGTGTGCAGCCGGACATTATGACCCTGGCCAAAGCGCTGGGCGGCGGTTTGCCCTTGGGCGCGATGCTGGCGCGGGAGGAGGTCGCGAAGAGTTTCGGCCCGGGCAGCCATGCTTCAACCTTCGGCGGCAATCCGCTTGTTTGCAGCGCGGGCTTGGCCGTGATGAAAACGCTGCTTCAGGGGGGCGCGCTCCGGAACTGCGTCAAGATCGGTAAAATCCTCGCCCAAGGCCTCGAGCGGCTCAAAGAGCGTTTCGCCTTTGCGCGCGCGATTCGCGGCAAGGGGTTGATCCTGGGCCTGGAGCTGGAAATGGAAGGGGCCAAGATCGTCGAGGCTTGCATGGAGGCGGGACTATTGATCAATTGCACCGCCTACAAAGTGCTGCGCTTCGTACCGCCGCTGACGATTACGGCGAAAGAGATCGAGCGCGGCCTGGCCATTCTCGAAACAGTTCTCGCGCGCGTCTGAAAGACGCTCGGTCATCGGTTATGGGCAAAAAAGATCTGTTGAATTTTAGCGGGCTCAGCCGCGAAGATATGTTCGCGATATTTGATCTGGCGGCGGAGCTCAAGCAGAAACTCAAAGCCGGCATTGCCCACCCGCTGCTGGCGCGCCGCTGCCTGGCGATGATTTTCGAGAAGCCGAGCCTGCGCACGCGCGTGACCTTCGAAGCGGGCATGGTGCAGCTCGGCGGGCACGCGGTGTTCTTAGGCCCCAACGAAGTGCAACTCGGCGTGCGCGAGACGCCGGCGGATTGCGCGCGCAGTTTGAGCCGCTGGGTGGATATCATTAGCGTCCGGACGTTTTTCCAAGAGACACTGGAGGAGATGGCGCGCTACGCAACGGTGCCGGTGATCAACGCGCTTTCCGACGAGTCCCATCCCTGCCAGGTGCTTGCCGACTGCCTGACGCTGATCGAGCACAGAGGGAAATTGGACGGGTTGAAAGTGACTTTTCTCGGCGACGGCAACAATGTGGTTCATTCCTGGATCGAGGCGGCGGAAAAGCTGCCGATCTCCTTCGCGCTCGCCTGTCCAAAAGGCTATGAACCGAAGCGCGATCTGACGGATCGAGCGCGGCAAAACGGCGCGCGAATCCAGATAACGCAATCTGTCGAAGAAGCGGTAAGCGGCGCCGACGTGGTTTATACGGATGTCTGGGCGAGCATGGGTCAAGAGCGAGAGGCGGTGGAGCGCGCGATGGTCTTTCGCGACTATCAGGTCAACGAGCGGCTCGTGGGAATGGCGAAGAAGGACGCCATGGTCATGCATTGCCTGCCGGCGCACCGCGGCCAGGAAATCACCCATGAGGTGCTGGAGAGCGCGCAATCGATCGTCTTCGACCAGGCCGAAAATCGGCTCCACGTGCAGAAGGCGATCATGGTCTGGCTGCTGCAGAGCTGATCGGTTCAAAGTTCAATGTTCAAGGTTCAATGTTGAAGGGGACGCGGGAGTCTAATTAGCGACGATGAAGGTAAACAAGGTTGTTCTGGCTTATTCGGGGGGACTGGATACTTCGGTCATCCTGCGCTGGCTAAAGGAGGAGTACGGCTGCGAAGTGATCGCGTTCTGCGCCGACTTGGGGCAAGGTGAGGACCTTCAGGCGATCAAGCAAAAAGCGTTCAAGACCGGCGCCAGCGAGGTCGTCATCGGCGATCTCAAAGAAGAGTTCGTCAAGCATCACGTCTTTCCAATGCTGCGCGCCAACGCGGTTTACGAGGGTTCGTATTTGCTCGGAACTTCCATCGCCCGGCCGCTGATCGCCAAAGGGCAGATCGATATTGCCGTGCGGGAAAAAGCGGACGCGGTGGCGCATGGGGCCACCGGTAAGGGCAACGATCAGGTGCGCTTCGAGCTCACCTACTACGCGCTCAGGCCGGGCATAAAAGTTATTGCGCCGTGGCGGCTCTGGGACCTCAACTCGCGATCGAGCTTGATCGATTACGCGCGCAAGTATGACATCCCGGTGCCGGTGACCAAGGCGAAGCCTTACAGCACGGACCGCAACCTGTTTCATATCAGCTATGAGGGCGGCATTCTCGAAGATCCCTGGAAAGAGCCGCCGGAAGACATGTTTGTGTGGTGCCGACCCGTCGAGAAGACGCCGAACCGTGCCGGATATATCGAGATCGATTACCGGCGCGGCGATCCCGTGGCGCTGAACGGGCGCAAGTTGTCGCCGGCCAATCTGCTCGCGCGCCTCAACGACCTCGGCGCCAGGCACGGCATCGGCCGGGTCGACATCGTCGAGAACCGTTACGTCGGCATGAAATCGCGTGGAGTTTATGAAACACCAGGCGGCACGCTGCTGCACTCCGCCCACCGGGCGCTGGAATCCATTACCATGGACCGGGAGGTGATGCGCCTGCGCGATTCGCTGATGCCGCGTTACGCGGAGATGATTTACTACGGTTACTGGTTTGCGCCGGAGCGGGAAATGTTACAGAAGGCCATTGACGCCTCCCAGGCCAACGTCACCGGTCGGGTGCGCCTCAAGCTCTACAAGGGCAACATCATCGTCGCAGGACGAAAATCGGATACTTCACTCTATGATTCCGACGTGGCGACCTTCGAGGCGGACCAGGTGTACCGCCAGAGCGACGCCGACGGTTTCATCCGTCTCAATGCTTTACGCCTCAGGTTGCAGCGGCTCAGCCGGACCCGGAAGAAGGTTTGAAGGGTTCGAAAATTTGGGAGTTCAATCTAAAATCCAAAACTTGTACTGATCCCTTCGGCGGTGCTCAGGATAAACTCCGCCGAAGTATCTAAAATCCAAAATTATGAGGGGAAAAGGGGTGGCTCGGCGGGCAAAGCTCTGGAGCGGGCGGTTCGGCGCGGCGACATCGGCCGCCGTGGAGGCGTTTACCGCGTCGGTGGACATTGACTCGCGCCTCTACCGCCATGACATTGCCGGGAGCATCGCTCATGCCAAGATGCTCGGGCGCCAGGGGATCATCACGGCGCGGGAAGCGCAAAAGATCGTCCACGGATTGAAAGCGGTCGAGCGGGAGATAAACCAAGGGCGCTTCCAGTTTTCGCCGGCCGATGAAGACGTTCATATGAACATCGAGCGGCGCTTGACCGAAAAGATCGGCGCGGTGGGCGGCAAGCTCCACACCGCGCGCAGCCGCAACGACCAGGTGGCGCTCGATATGCGCCTGTTTTTGCGGGAAGAATTGACGGCGATTCTTGAAAGCCTGAGAGCGCTCAAGCGCGAACTCGCGCGGGCTGCCAAGCGGAACCTCGACGTCGTCATGCCCGGCTACACCCATCTCCGACCGGCGCAGCCGGTGCTGTTCGCACACCATTGGCTGGCCTACTGGGAAATGTTCGGGCGCGATGAAGAGAGGTTTACCAGCTGCCGGGAGCGCGTCAACGTGCTGCCGCTTGGATCGGGAGCGCTGGCGGGCACGACGCTGCCCATCGACCGCGCGTACGTCGGCAGGCTGCTCGGCTTCCCGCGCATCTCCCAGAACAGCATCGACGCGGTGAGCGACCGGGATTTTGTTCTCGAGTTTCTCTCCGCCTCGGCGATTCTCTTTGTCCATCTGAGCCGCCTGGCGGAGGAGTTGATCTTGTGGTCGAGTCAGGAATTCGGATTCGTCGAGTTGCCGGACCGTTACTGCACCGGCAGCTCCATGATGCCGCAGAAAAAAAATCCCGACGTGCTCGAGTTGGTTCGCGGCAAGACCGGGAGGGTTTTCGGCCATTTGCACGCTTTGCTGACGATCATGAAAGGACTCCCGCTGGCGTACAACCGCGATCTCCAGGAGGACAAGATTCCGCTCTTTGACACGGTGGACACGGTGAAGTCGAGCCTGGAGATGGCGCGCGATATCGTCCGCGGCTTGAAAGTGAACCGCGGCCGCATGCTCGGCGCCGCCCAGGACGGCTTCATGAACGCGACGGATTTGGCGGATTACCTGGCGCGCCGGGGCTTACCCTTTCGCGCCGCCCATCAAGTGGCGGGGAAAATCGTCCGGCATTGCATCGACCGCGGCCGGCGAATCGAAGAATTGCCGCTCTCGGAGCTCAAGCGTTTTTCTGCTAGATTTGAAAAGGATGTTCACCGTTATCTGTCGGTGGATTCGATGGTGCAGCGGCGGCGCTCGGCGGGCGGCACCGCGCGAGCCAACGTGCTCCGTCGCTTGAAGGAGTTGGGAGTATGAATAGGACAGGCAAGAGGCAGCGGGCAAGAGGCAACGGGGAAATCCGATTGGTATTTATTTTCTATAGTCTCATGTTTCTGGCCTTCGGCCTTCCCTTATCGGGCTGCGGCAAAAAAGGCGACCCGCGGGCGCCGGAGCTCGTCATTCCCGAAACCATCAGAAGTCTTACCGCGCGCCACGATAAGGCGGGAGTGGCGCTCACCTGGAGCCGGCCGACGCGTTATGTAGACGGTCAGGCGCTCAAGGATCTGACCAGTTTCGTGATCTTTCGTAAGGAAATTCAGCCGAGCTGCGTCGATTGCCCCGTGCCGTACCGCCAGCTCACTACCGTGTTCGTCGAAGACCAAGAAAAATTTATCAGGCAAAAACAGTATCGGTTCGTCGACGAGCAGGTGCAGCCCAAGGCAACCTATCGCTATCGCGTCTCGTCTCAGTTGAAAGACGGTTCGCTCAGCGAGCCCTCCAATGAGGTTGAAATCGTCCGAGGTCCGTAATGCATCATTTCGAATACCGCAACGGGGAAATGTACGCCGAGGGCGTGCCGCTCAAGCGTATTGCCAAAGAGGTTGGCACGCCGGCTTACGTTTACAGCCTGGCGACCCTGCGGCGCCACTATCAGGTCTTCGACCGCGCCTTCGCGCAGGTCCGCCACATCGTTTGTTTTTCCGTCAAAGCCAATTCGAACTTGGCCCTGCTGCGCTTATTTGCCAATGAGGGAAGCGGGTTCGACATCGTGTCCGGCGGCGAATTGTTTCGCGCGCTGAAAGCCGGCGCGGATCCGAGCAAGATCGTTTTTTCCGGCGTGGGCAAGAAAAAGGATGAGATCGAGTACGCGCTCAATTCCGGCATCCTGATGTTCAACGTCGAGTCCGAAGCCGAACTGGTCGCGCTTAACGAGATCGCCGCCGGCGTCGGCAAGATCGCGCCCATCAGCCTGCGCATCAATCCCGATGTCGACCCGCAAACCCACCCGTATATCTCGACGGGGATGAAAAAAGCCAAGTTCGGCATCGATATCAAAGAATCCATCGACATGTACAGGAGGGCCGCAGCGCTGAAGAACGTCGTTGTGGTCGGCGTCGATTGCCACATCGGTTCCCAGCTTACTTCGGTTTCTCCGTTCGTCGACGCGCTGGCCAAGGTGCGCGAGTATCTGGACCGAGTGCTGGTCGGCGAATTAAAGAAGGAAGGGGCGCAGATTCGCTACCTCGATCTTGGCGGGGGGCTCGGCATCAATTACCACGATGAAACTCCGCCGCTGCCGGATGAATATGCCAAGGCGATCATCCAGGGGTTGGAGGGTCTCGACATCACGCTGATTCTGGAACCGGGCCGGGTCATCGTCGGCAACGCCGGCATCCTGCTTACCGAAGTCCAGTACGTCAAAGAAACCGACGCCAAGAAATTCGTCATCATTGACGGCGGCATGAACGACCTCATCCGGCCGGCGCTTTACGGCTCTTACCAGGCCATTCAGCCGGTAGTGGAGAGCCGGGCCGAGCGAATCGTCGCCGACGTGGTCGGCCCAATTTGCGAGAGCGGCGACTTCTTTGCCAGGGACAGAGAGATCCACCGGCCGCAACGCGGCGATCTCCTGGCGGTCATGAGCGTCGGGGCTTACGGGTTCACGATGGCTTCCAATTACAATTCCCATCCCAAGCCGCCCGAAGTGCTGGTCGACGGCGACCGATATTACGTTGTCCGCAAACGGGAAAGCCTCGATGACTTGATCAACGGCGAAGTGATTCCCGCGGCGCTCCAGTAATGGGGTTCAAAGTTCCGGGTTCAAGGTTCAAGTAAAGAAGATGGACATAGCGTTCACCAAGATGCATGGCTGCGGCAACGACTTCATTTTTCTGGACTGCCTTAAGAAGGATGTGCCGAATCTCGGCGCGGTTGCGGGAAAGCTCTGCGACCGGCGTTTCGGCATCGGCGCCGATCAGCTTTTAACCATCCATCCCTCCAAGGTCGCCGACTTCAGGATGGAGATCTACAATGCCGACGGCAGCCAGGTGGAGATGTGCGGCAATGGCATCCGCTGTTTCGCCAAGTACGTCTACGATCACGGCATTAGCAAAAAGCGCGAGCTCGAAGTCGAGACCCTCGCCGGCATCATTCGCCCGCGCATCGTCGGGGAAATGGTCGAGGTCGACATGGGCGAGCCGATCCTCGAAGGGCGCAAGATTCCCGTTAACGCCGACGGCCAGATTATCAACCGTCCGTTGACCGTGGACGGCGCGACTTACGAGGTTACCTGCGTCTCGATGGGCAATCCGCACTGCGTCGTCTATTGCGACGATATCGACTCGCTTGATTTGGCAAAGATCGGGCCGAGGTTCGAGCACCACCCGTTCTTTCCCAAGCGGGTCAACACGGAATTCATTAGAATTCTCAATCCGGCGGAGGTAAGAATGCGCGTGTGGGAGCGTGGCGCCGGCGAGACCTGGGCATGCGGCACGGGCGCAAGCGCAGTGGGCGTTGCCGGAGTGCTCACGGGCCGGACGGAGCGGGAAGTCACGGTTCATCTCAAAGGCGGCGATTTGCTCATTGAATGGCGCGACGATGGCCGCGTCTACATGACGGGCGGGGCGGAGGAGGTCTTTCACGGAACGGTGAGGGTTTAGTTAGAAAGGGTCATGTTTCATTCAATAGTGGGATGCGATTGATGCGGTCTGTGGCAAAGAGATATGGGGTCTCGGTCTTCTTAATTTTTGCCTGCGCCACATTCTTGATCGCATGCGCTTCCGCTCCACGGGTGATCGCCATGTCGCCGGTTTTCGATTCAGTCAGACCGGCGGTCGATCGCTCCACGGACTACCCGGAGGCCTTAGCCGCGATCGCCTCTGTCATGGTTAGCGACTTGAACCTCCCGGTCGTCGAAGCCTCAGTGACTTTTTATCCTTCACAGTCGTCCTACGAGGGCGGTGCAGTGGCGGAATCCGAGAGAGATCTAGAGCTGCTGCGAAAACAACTGGGAGCCCGAGCGCAGCAGCTTAAGGAAGAGGACGTTGTGTTTGCGGCGCGGCGATCCGCCGTTAGCTCGGTGGCGGTTGGAATGCATAAGCGGGTACTCGTCAACGAGTGGCAGTTCGTCAAACTGCCCTGGTGGGAGCGCATGCGGATTCTCGCGCATGAGTTGACTCACACGGTCGAGAAAGCATGGGTCGAAGGCCGGCTGACCCACTGGGATCGATGGCTCAGCGAGGGATTTGCCGAGTGGGTCGGTTACCAGGTGTTGGATCGCCTCGGCGCGCAGACTCTCGCTAAAAGTCGCCAGGGCAGCGTGGAAGCGGTCGTCAAGGCACGGGTTGATCAAACGTTTCCCACACTGACCCAGCTGGTAACGGGAGAACAGTGGATCACGTGGTTGCGTACGCTCGGGCACGCGGCGACCTATGGGCAGGCATTTCTGGCAGTGGATTTGTTGGTCGAGCAAAAAGGTCTTCCCGCGGTCGTCCAATACTTTCGTCTATTTGAAAAACTAAACAACCGGGAGCGCAATTTCGCGATTGCGTTCGAAGAGCCGGTAGCGAAATTCGAGGACAAATTTACCGAGCATCTTAAGGCGCTGCTCGCTCGATGAAATCACAGCCGCCACTCATGGCGGAGGAGGAATCTTATGTTTAGCGGTTCCATGGTCGCTTTGGTGACGCCGTTCAAGGACGGCAAGGTCGATTGGCAGAGCCTGGAAGGCTTGGTTGCGTTCCACCTTGAGAGCGGGACCCATGGCATCGTGCCCTGCGGCACGACCGGGGAGTCGGCGACGCTGAGCCATCAAGAACATGATGACGTTATTAAAGCAGTCATTAAGGCCGTCGCCAAAAAAGTGCCGGTGATCGCCGGCACCGGTTCCAATTCAACCGCCGAGGCGGTGCGCTTGACGCGAGAAGCCGAGAAGGCCGGCGCCGACGGCGCGCTGATGATTTCCCCTTATTACAATCGCCCCACCCAAGAGGGCATTTACCAACACTACAAGAGAGTCGCGTCGGAGGTCGGCATTCCGATCATCGTTTACAACATCCCGGGGCGCACCGGATCGAAGATCGAGCCGGAGACCCTGGCCCGTCTTTCGGAAATCAAAAACATCGCCGGCGTGAAAGAGGCCACGGGCTCCGTCGATCAAGCGATCGACGTGCTCCGCCTTTGCGGTGACAGCTTGGCGGTTTATTCGGGCGAAGATTCGCTGATTTTTTCCTTGATGGCGCTGGGCGGCAAAGGCGTCATTTCGACGGTGGCCAACGTCGCGCCGAAGGAAACCGCGCAACTGGCGGAAGCCTGTCTCAAGGGCAATTGGGAGAAAGGACGCGACTGGCAGTTCAAGCTCCTGCCGCTGATTCGCGCCGTTTTCATTGAGACCAATCCGATTCCGATTAAAACCGCGCTCTCGCTCATGGGCAAATGCACCGGCGAGCTGCGCCTGCCGCTGACGCCGATGGGCGAGGGCAATTTGAAAAGGCTCAGGCAGGCGATGGCCGATTTCGGCCTGCCGGTAAACTGATATGTTGGGCGTCATCGTTTGCGGGGCGGCCGGACGGATGGGAAGCACGTTGGTTCGTCTTATCCACGGCAGCGGCGCGATGAAAGTCGTGGGCGCCATTGAATTCGCCGGCAGTCCGCAGCTCAAAAAAGACGCCGGCGAGATCGCCGGGGTGGGCAGCATCGGCGTTCGGATCACGGCGCAACTTTCACCGCTTCTCAAAGGGCAGATTGTTGTCATCGAGTTCAGCACCCCGGCAGCGACTCTCGAACATGCGAAGCTCGCCGCCGAGAAAAAGATTCCCATCGTCATCGGCACCACCGGATCCGACCCAAAACAGTTGGCGGAAATTAAAAAGCTCTCGCGCCGAACGCCAATACTGCTCTCCGCCAACATGAGCCTGGGAGTGAACCTCCTGGTGAGTCTTTTGGGCAAAGTTGCCAAGACCCTCGGGGACGACTACGACGTCGAAATCATCGAAGCGCACCATCGCTTCAAAAAAGACGCGCCAAGCGGCACGGCTCTGGCGTTGGGCCGTTCGGTCGCCCAGGGGCTTAGCCGCGACTTGGACAAAGTCGGCGTCAACGGCCGCAAAGGGATCGTCGGGGAGCGGACCAAGCAAGAAATCGCCATGCTCTCGGTGCGCGCCGGCGACATTGTCGGCGATCATACGGTTATCTTCGGCGGTATCGGCGAGCGCCTCGAATTCATCCACCGCGCCCACAGCCGCGAGACCTTCGCCCACGGCGCCCTGCGCGCCGCCCAGTGGCTCGCCCAGCAGAAACCGGGGCTATACGGCATGCAGGATGTGCTGGAGTTGGATTGAGCTCGATCCGTGGAACTGTGCCATCGAGCCACCTTGCCGGTTGAATTTGCACTGCGTCCCGAATTGCATCGCTTTTTGACTCCGCCTCCCCTATCCATTACATTGTCAGAAATCACCTCCAGTTAGGATTCTCAAATGGTCGATATGGACAAGATCGTGTCGCTGTGCAAGCGGCGCGGGTTTATATTTCAATCGAGCGAGATTTACGGCGGCACGGGTTCCTGCTGGGACTACGGGCCGTTGGGCGTGGAATTAAAAAACAACGTCAAGCGATTGTGGTGGCGCGACAGCGCGCAGGCGCGCTCGGACATGGTGGGGCTCGACTCCTCGATTCTCATGCATCCGAAGGTTTGGCAGGCGAGCGGCCACTTGGATCATTTCACCGACCCGATGGTTGATTGCCGGGCGTGCAAAAAGCGTTTTCGTTCGGACAAGATCGAAGACGATACCTGGGTTCACTACTGCGCGGCGACCAGGGGAAACAAGTTTCTGGTGCCGGCGGGTGAACCGTGCAAACATTGCGGCGCCAAACGCACGCTCTGCCCGGCCTGCGGCAAAGGTGATCTTACCGAACCGCGTCAGTTCAATCTAATGTTTAAAACGTTCATGGGGCCGGTGGAAGACGAGGCCGCGGTCACCTATTTGAGACCGGAAACCGCCCAGGGTATCTTCGTCAACTTCGACAACGTGCTCCAGTCGATGCGCATGAAGCTGCCCTTCGGTATCGCCCAGATCGGCAAAGCGTTCCGCAACGAGATTACGCCCGGCAATTTTACTTTTCGCACCCGCGAGTTCGAGCAGATGGAGATCGAGTTTTTCGTCATGCCGGGAACGGACGAGGAATGGCACCAGCGCTGGATCGACGAGCGCTTCGGTTGGTATCCGCGCTACGGCATGCGGCAAGAGAACCTGCGCCTGCGCGAGCATGAAAAGGACGAGCTGGCGCACTACGCCAAGCGCACCGCCGACATCGAATATCTATTTCCCATGGGCTGGAGCGAGCTAGAGGGCATCGCCAACCGGACGGATTTCGATCTTAAACAACATGCCCAGTTCAGCGGCAAGGCGCTGGAATATTTCGATGAGGAGAGCAAGCAGAAAATCGTTCCCTACGTGATCGAACCTTCGGCCGGCGCCGACCGGGCCACCCTCGCCTTTCTCGTCGACGCCTATCATGAGGAAGAAGTCAGGGGTGAGAAGCGCGTGGTCTTACGATTTCACGCCGAGCTTGCCCCGCTCAAGATCGCGGTCTTGCCGCTTTTAAAAAAGAACGACCGGATAGTTGAATCGGCGAAGAAACTCGCCGCGGATTTGCGCAAACGCTGGCACGCCGTTTACGACGACACCGCGTCCATCGGGCGGCTCTACCGCCGCCAGGATGAGGTCGGCACGCCCTTCTGCGTCACGGTGGACGTGCAAACCGTGGGCGACGAGAAAGCCGCGGCCGATGACAAGGTCACGATTCGCGACCGCGACACGATGGAGCAGGTGCGCGTGCCGCTCGGCAACTTGGAGACCGTGATGGCCGAGCTCATGGCGGGCCATTGGGGCGCGGTGGCGCGCCAGCACGGAATCATCAAAAACTAGCGTCGAGGCTCCGGTCCCGGCAGAAAAAGGAACTCAAATATTCTCCGCCATTACTACCGCGTCAAGTTTCTCATCGACCGCTATCGCCGCTTTCTGATCTTGGGCGTTCTCTCGCTCATCGCCACTGATTTTGCCGGCATGGCCCTTCCCTGGCTGATCAAGGAAGGGATCGATTCCACTCTAAACAAAGGCGCGACCGCGCCGTCGCCGTTCAAATACCCCCTGCTGCTTCTGGCGGCGGCGGCTGTTCAAGGCTTTTTCCGCTACTTCTGGCGCATCAATATCCACGGCTTCTCGCGGCGCTGCGAGGCGGAGTTGCGCGATCGCGTTTTCGCGCATTTACAGAAGCTGCCGATCAGTTACTTTCAGCACACCAAGACCGGCGACCTGATGTCGCGCCTGACCAACGACATCCACGCGGTGCGCGAGCTGATGGGCTTCGGCTCGCTGGCCGTCGTCGACGCTCTGGTGGTGCTCGTCTTCAGCTTGAGCCTGATGATCGCTATCGATCCGTGGCTCACCCTGTGGTCGATGTTGGCGATGCCGATGATCACGGTGGTGGTGCGTTTCTTCGGGCGCCATATCTTTCGCTGGTCGCGGGAGACGCAGGAGCAACTTAGCGTCATGAGCGCCTATGTGCAGGAAAACCTCTCGGGCATTCGCGTCGTCCAGGCCTATGCGCAGGAGCAAAACCAGATTCAAGGTTTTGACGCCATCAGCACTGACTACCGGCGCAAAACCATGTGGCTGGCGACGCTCTGGGGAATCTTCTGGCCGCTCATGCAGGTGCTGGCGGGCATCGGCGCAACGATCGTCCTGTGGCTCGGCGGGCGGCAGGTGATGCAGGGGACGATGACGCTAGGTGAATTCGTCGCCTTCAACGGCTACCTCGCGATGCTCACCTGGCCGCTGATGGCGATCGGCTACACGGCCAACCAGTATCAGCGCGGCACGGCGGCGCTCTCCCGTCTCTGCGAAGTGCTCGACGTGCCGGTCTCGCCGCGCTATCTTACGGAATCTTCCCCGGCCTTGCTCGCCGGCGACCCTTCGACTTGCGCCCCGGCCTTGGCCGGGGCATCCCGCTCAGGATTCCGCCCCACGGGCACAGTGGAGGGTGCCACGGGCTTGCCCGTGGGACTCCACGGGGCCATCGAATTCCGCGATCTCACCTTTGCCTATGGGGCGGCGCACGCGCCGGTGTTGAAGAATATCAATCTTAAAATCCCTGCGGGAAAGATTTGCGGCATCGTCGGCGAGACCGGCTCGGGCAAGAGCACGCTGATGAGCCTCCTGTTGCGGCTCCACGAGCCCCCGGATCAAAGCGTGTTCATCGACGGCGTCGATATCAAGCGCCTGCCCGTCCACCAACTGGAAGCCGCCATCGGCTACGTCTCCCAGGATATTTTTCTGTTCTCCGGGACGATCCAGGACAATATCCTATTCGGCGCCGAGAACGGCGAGTCCAACAACGTGGAGACCCCCGGGCAAGCCCGGGGCAGCACTCTCGAACCCTCGACTTTCAAGCGGAATCCCGAGCGAGAGGCCCCTGGCTCCGGCCGGGGCCCGAGTCGAGGGGTCGAAGAGGCGTCTAGAGTCGCGCAACTGCTGCCGACGATTCGCTCCTTCAGCGCGCAGTTCGATACCGTCATCGGCGAGCGCGGCGTGCGCCTCTCCGGCGGGCAAAAACAACGCACCGCGCTGGCGCGGGCGATCATCAAGAATCCGCCGATCCTGATTCTCGACGACGCTTTTTCGAGTGTGGACGTCGAAACCGAAGAAGAAATACTCCGAGAGCTCAGGCAGTTCATGAAGGGCCGCACGACATTGCTTATCTCCCACCGGAGTTCTACCGTGCGCGAGGCCGACCTCATTGTCTATCTGCGCGGCGGGGAAGTGATCGAGCAGGGCACTCACGAAGAGCTGCTCGCCCGTCGCGGACTCTACTACCAGATGTTTCAGCGACAGCGGCTGGTGCGCGAAGTCGAAACCATGAGTCACGAGGAACAACGGCCGTGAGCGAAGCCCTGCACGCGGACGACGAGATCCTCGGCAAGGCGTATGACGCGCGCTTAATGGCGCGCATCCTGCGCTACCTGCGGCCTTACTGGAAGCTGCTCGCGGTTTCCTTTAGTTTTCTCTTGCTCCACACCGCAACCCAGCTACTGGGTCCTTACATTACCAAGGTTGCCATTGACCGCTACATCGCCCACCAGGACGTTGGCGGACTGGATCTCATGGCGCTAGCCTACCTCGGCGTTGTCCTTCTCGGTTTCATTTTTCTCTTCGTGCAGACCTACACCACCGAATACACCGGTCAGCGGGCCATGCACGATCTGCGCATGGAGATTTTTACCCACCTGCAGAAACAAGACATGGCCTACTTCGACCGCAATCCGGTGGGCCGGCTCATGACCCGGACCATCAACGACGTGGAAACCCTTAACGAGCTGTTCAGTACCGGCGTCGTCGGGCTCCTCGGAGACCTGTTCATCGTTTTCGGCATCGCCGGCGCGATGTTGTGGTTGAACTGGAAGCTCGGTCTGGTTTGCCTCGCCGCTTTTCCGCTGATCCTTTACTTAAGCCGCTTCTATCGCCGGCGGGCGCGGGAAGTGTATCGCGAAAGCCGTCTGATCCTGGCGCGGCTCAATGCCGGACTGCAGGAAAATATCGCCGGGGTGGCCACCATCCAGGCCTTCGGCCAGGAAGAGAGAATGTACCGGCGATTTCAGGAAATCAATCTCGGTTATCGAAACGTGCTCCTGCGCAGCGTCCGCTACAATGCGGTGTTTTTTCCGATTATCGAAATTTTCAGCGCGCTGACCATCGGACTCCTGCTCTGGTACGGCGGCGGGTTGGTCGTGCAAAATGTCGTCGAGGCCGGCGTCATCGTGGCGTTCATCCAGTATATCCAACGAATGTATCACCCGATCCGCGATCTCGCCGAGAAATACAACATCATGCAGGCCGCCATGGCCTCGTCCGAACGGGTTTTTACGCTGCTCGACACGGCGGAAACGATCAAGAATCCCGCGTGGCCCAAGAGCGTCGAGCGTGTGCGCGGCGAGATCGAATTCCAAAGCGTCTGGCTCTCCTACCATCCGGGGGAACCGGTGCTGAAGGATATCTCGTTTCGCATCCGGCCGGGAGAAAAGGTCGCTTTAGTCGGCGCCACCGGCGGCGGCAAGACCTCGATCATTTCCGCCCTTTGCCGATTTTACGAAATCGAGCGCGGCGCGATATCGATCGACGGCGTGGACATCCGCGAATGGGACAAGCAAGCGCTGCGCCGCCAGCTGGGCTTAGTGCTACAGGACGTGTTTCTGTTCTCGGGCGATATCGCCGAGAACATTACGCTCGGGGATGCGCGGGTCAGCGAAGCGTCGATGCTCGAGGCGGCGCGGCGGGCGCAGATTGCGCCGTTCATCGAGCGGCTGCCGGGCGGTTATCAAGACGAGGTTCAGGAGCGCGGTTCGACTTTGTCCCAAGGCCAGCGTCAACTGCTGTCGTTTGCCCGGGCGCTCGCCTTCGATCCGCGAATTCTTATCCTCGACGAGGCCACCAGCTCCGTCGACACGGAAACTGAACTGCTGATTCAAGCGGCCCTCGATGAATTGCTCAAAGAGCGCACGGCGCTCATCATCGCGCACCGGCTTTCTACCATTAAGAGCGCCGACCGGATTCTAGTTGTCCACAAGGGCGAGATTTGGGAGCAGGGGAGCCACGAGGAACTGCTCGCGCAGGGCGGGCTCTACGCGCGGCTGTACGACTTGCAGTACCGGTTTCAGGAGCGGGACGCCGCTTTTGCCGATTCGGTTTCAAGTTCGTCGGGGTCGTAGCGGCGCGCCACGTACCTCCTTCATTGGAAGGTAGCATGGCCTTGCCCGTGGGGCTCCGCCGCGGCTATCCTTGCTGCTGGCCTGCTCGCGGGCGGTGTCGCTCGCGCCATTCCTGAAAACGCGCCTTGCGCTCTTCTCGCAGTTGCTGCAGCCTGGCTTTCTGATCCGCGGTCAGGACGCTCGAAACCTGGTTCATCACAGCGATCCGCTGTACCATCATCTCCGCTTCCAAGTTCGCCAGCTCTTGGGCCTGGAAACGCACTGTGGCTTCGTCGAAGGGTTGTGCCTGCGCGGTGTTTCTCAAGAGCTGGCGCTGCTCCCGGAGACGTTGGTGCAGCGAGCGAGCGTTTTCCCGATTGGCGGTGAACAATTCGTCGATGGTCGATTTTTGCTCGTCCGTGAGCTGCAAGGTTTCCAACATCCGCGCGCCGTGAAATGCGCGGCGAAATCCGGGGCCGGGTTGCGCCTCCCCGCGCGAACTTGTCAACAGCCCGGCGATAATAAGGGCGCTAAGAGCCAGTGACTTGCCGATCTTCATATCTTCCTCCTGTCAAAATTCGGGGCGCTTCCCCGAAACGTTGCAGCTAATTTTCCGATCATAGAGTTGTTCCTAGTCGTTATCCTTGTGACGTTTTTGCAGCCTGTCTTTAAACCGTTCGCGCATTTTGGCTTTCTCCTCCGGTGATAACCGCTCGAATTTTTCGCGCAGGCGCTCGCGCGCTTTCTCGCCGAGCTGCTGTTTTTGCTCGGAAGAAAGCTCGCGGAATTGTTCCATCCGGCGCCTGAGGTCCTCGCGGCGCTCCAGCGGCAAATCGCGCCAGCGCTGCCAGCGCTCCTGCAAGCGCTCGCGCTGGTCGGCCGGCAAATCGCGCCAGCGCTCGAAGTTGCGCTGAATGATGGCCTTCTCGTCGGCCGGAAGCTTGCGCCAGCTTTCCATTTTTCTTTTCAGCTCGTCTTTTTCCGCCCCGGCTAGGTTCTTCCAACGTCGATACCGCTCGCGAAGTTCATCTTGTTCCTGCGGCGTCGGCCGCGGCCGCCGCTCCAGGGTTTCCCGTTCGTGGGGCGCTGAGTCTTGCTGCGGTGACGATTGCGCGCGAACGGGTGATGCCAGCCCCGATAGTCCCAGCGCGAAGAGCAGCGTCAAGCAACCGATGATCCGGTTCATTGGCTGGTTCCTTCTCGAATTCCTCAGGTGGTTCCGTAGCCCTGGCCGCCCAGCGTTTCGAGCAGGTCCAGGTTGTCGAGGATCTCCATGTCGCTAAAAAAATCGAGCTGCTCCGCCATTGGCAGCACCTCTATCAAGGCTTCTTCATCCGGCACCGAAGTAGACGACTGCCAGAGTCCCTTTCCCAGGGTCAGAGTTAAAGCCAACAGCAGGACGGCGCCGGTGGCCAGCGCTGGCACGTGGAGGGGAACGACTAAAGCCACAATACGTCGCCACCAGGTTGCTCTTTCCGCAACGGCATCAAGTTTGCGCCGCATCTCGCGGCTGTAGTCGTCCCAGAAAGCCTGCGCCGGCTCGTCGTGAGCGACGGTCATGGGCAGGAGGCTGCGCATTTCGGCAAGGCTTGCGCGGCACGTTTCGCAATGCTTGAGATGGGCTTCGCAATCGCTTTGCGCGCTTTCGCTCAGTTCGCCGTAGTAGTAAAGGACCAAATCTTCTTCCAGGTTTCGGCAGGCCTTCAAGGCCGGTTTGTCCCGCGCAACCATAATCGACTCCTATACAAACTCCGCTAAAATTTGCCTGAGCGCCGTCACGGCTCGATGCAAATGGACCTTGACGGTGCCCTCCGCGGTCTCCATCGTTTCAGCGATCTCTCTTATGGAAAGCCCCTGATGATTTTTCAATATGAAAGCCATGCGCTGTTTCGCCGGCAGCGTCTCGATCGCCGCGCCGACCTTGCGGGACAGCTGACCGGCTATGGCATGCTGGTCGGGGGCAACCGGGTTTGCGGGCACGTGGGTAGGATCAACCTGGCGCTCGACCGTCTCGTTATACTCCTCGGCGGTAGCGCGTTTGGCGTGGCGCCGATAATCCAGGCAGACGTTGACAAGGATGCGGTAAAACCACGTGTAAAACCCCGAACGGCCATCGAAACGGCTGATATGCGTGAACGCCTTCAAAAAAGCTTCCTGGGACAGATCCTTGGCCTCTTCGCGATCACGGGCGAAGTCGAAGGCGATGCGATAGGCCCTCTGTTGATGCCGTTCCACAAGTTCTTCGAAGGCGCGCCGATCCCCCTTTTGGGCTGACGCCACCAGCTCTTCGTCACCGATCTGCGCCGTCGGAATCGCTGCCATCCATGTTAGGTTAGCACAGCCGGACCGGAAAGGTAGTCGGCCAAGAGCGGTGCGCGAGTCGGCTGCCAAGGTGGGATTCACGGGTGATCGGTTTGGGTTGGTCTAATTGCCTAACTTGTCCTTGAGGTCGCGTCTCAGCTCCCGCCGGTCTTTCAAGAGATCTCGGCGATCGGCTTTGCGTTCGATGCGATCGGCCTTGAGCTCCTGGCGGTCCCCTTTTATCTCTTTCCGATCCGCCTTGATCTCTTGTCTATCGGCGGCGATCTCTTCCTTGCTGGCGCCTCTCCTAATATCCTTGCGCAGCTCGCGCCGGTCCTTGCGTAGTTCACGGCGGTCGCGGCGGAGCTCTTTGCGATCCTGGCGGATCTCTTTACGGTCGGCCTTGAGTTCCTTGCGGTCTTGTCTGATCTCCTTGAGATCATCGCGAATCTCGCCGGCGGGCAAAAGCACCGCGCCGGAGAGGAACATAATCGCCGCGCAACTTATCCCCACAAGCATCCTTAGATTTTGCATAGATCTAACTCCTCCCGGTGTAAAGTCTGGACAGTCTAATCGGCTTAGACGGGGGTGGGAGGAGCAAGGTTTACCGGCAGCCGGCGCAATGCTTGACCTCTGCCCCTAAGACCGTCCTTGCCGAGATTATTCTTGTTTATCGGCGAATTTGAGAGGAGCCAGAGTGGCTGCGCGGCTCCCGCCCCATGTTTTTCTTAGAGACTGACGCGTTGGCTTCGCAGAATCAGGCAATGGATTTTGGCTTTGACAACCCACCCTAACTTGGGTAAGTAGTTAACTGTGAGTGTCTCTGGGCCGAAAACCAGCGCCCGCAGGCGTCGCCGTCTCGTCGGGTTGCTGCTGTTCTTGACGGTCTTCTTCCTGCCGCTCCATTTTCATTCCGTAACGGTAACGGCCCAGGTCGCTAAAGAATGCAGTTGTCTCTACGGAAGCCGGACGCAGACTGGTCTGACGACTGCGCTTTCGAATTCGCTTCCCGTTTTAGTTTCCCAGCCGGTTCGGACTGAGTCTCAAGAATTCTTCGGTTCATTTTTTCGTGCCCAGTGGCATAGCCGCGCGCCTCCCGTCACGCCCTCCCTCTAGTCTCCCGTTTATTTCGTAATCGGAATTCGTCGCGGTTCCTCCCTTTGCTCGGGAGGCGACCTGCTCTTTCCTTTGGGAGGTGTGATTATGAATTCAATTAGGAAGGGAATATTCATTTATGCGATTTGTTGCGCCTGGCTGCTTTCGGTTCCGCAAGTCAGTCATGCCCAGATCTCGGAAATGGAATCGCTAAAAGCGCTCGTGCGCGACATCGGCGAGCGTTTGCAGGAGGCGCTCAAGCGCATTGAGCAGTTAGAACAGGAAAAAGCGGAGCAGGCGTTGGCGCCGGCGCAGCCGGCCCAACCTGCTATACAATCCACTCTTGGCGCTTTAAATCCGGCGATTACGGTGTTTGGAAATTTTGTCGGCCGCGCAGATAGTAAGAGAGTGTTCAATGAAGACGGCGATCGGATCAGCAACAAGTTTAACTTGCGCGAGGTGGAGGTCGATATGCGGGCAGCCATCGATCCTTACGCGGATGGGGTTTTGATCGCGTCTTTGGAGTCGGAGACGCCCGGCCAGTTTTCGGCAAGCGTCGAAGAAGGATACGCCATTATTAAGAAGTTTCCCTTCCTCGATCAGCCTCCCTTGGGGTTAAAATTAAAGGTGGGCCGTTTCCGGCCGCTTTTCGGCAAGTTCAATATCATCCACACGCATGATCATCCCACAATCTTCAGATCATTACCCACGGCGGAGTTTATGGGTGAGGAAGGATTCATTCAGAATGGGGTGTCTGGTAACTTCTTTATTCCCACCCCATGGGATCGCGATTCCAGCCTAGATGCTACTTTGGAGATTTTAAACGGCGGTGACGTGGCGATCTCGCCGGATGTCAAATCTAGAATTTCCTATTTAGGACACCTCCGATGGTATCGCACGCTTTTCGATGGTCACGACCTGGAGTTGGGATGGTCCAGCTATTTTAGTCCGGCCGGAAACAGTGTTCGGTCCGCAGATTTTCATGGAGTTGATTTTATGTATCGGTGGAAACCGTTCCGCCTAGGAGAATACAAATCGTTCCTCTTCGGCGGGGAAGTTATGTTTGCGCGGCGTGCGTATCCGAAAGCAGCGGAGCCTGCGGACGTGGACCGGGCCATTACGCTGAGAGACTTGCAACCGGGTCGAGGCAAACCCTTCGGATTGTCGCTCTTCACGCAGTGGCAGTTTGACCAAAGAACCTATGGAGGGCTACGTTTGGATCATACGACCACGCTTTTCGATCCAGGGTTGAAGCGTCGAAGCGTGACTCCCTATCTGTCTTACTATCTTACCGAGTTTCTTCGTGCCCGCTTGAGCTATGAGCGCCGGTGGAGCGATCTGTTCACCGAAAATAACCGTAACTCGTTTCTCTTTGAACTGAACTGGGTGTTTGGCTCTCACCCGCCTGAACCCTTCTGGGTGAATAAGTAAATGGGAGCAAAAAATTCGTGCCCACGCCATCTCAATTCGAAAGTATTGGAGGTTAAAATGTTATCTCTGCGAGCGCTCTCTGTCACGGTTCTTTGTTGTTTGATTTTTGCGCGGCCCTTGCTCGCCCAGGAAAAGAAAGTGCAAGTGGTCTCTACGCTTCCTACGCTGAAAGCCCTCACCGCGGAAGTGGGCGGTAACCGAGTCAATGTGATCGCGCTAGCCAGGGGAGACCAGGATCCGCACTTTGTGACACCCACGCCGGTGCTTATGCAGAAGACCCGACAGGCCGATCTCTTGGTGCAAGTTGGGTTCTCGCTGGAGCTGTGGGCGGATCAGGTGGCGAACGGCTCGGGGAATCCCAAGATCTTCCGCGGCACTCCGGGGCGGATCATTGCGAGCAACGGTATCTCGGCGCTTGAAGTCCCCTCAGTCGTCTCGCGCGAATTTGGGGACATTCATCCGCAAGGCAATCCGCATGTTTGGCTCGACCCGCTGCTTGCCAAGGCACAAGCGGGGAATATCGCTGAGGCGTTAAAGTCTTTCGATCCGGGCGGTGCCACCTACTACGAGTCGCGCAAGAACGACTTCTTTGGGCGCATCGATAATGCGATGTTTGGCTCGGAACTGTTGAAACTGGTAGGGCTACAAAAATTGACGCGACTTGCCTGGAGCAACCAGCTTCATCCCTTCCTGGAGAACACGAAGGTCGGCGGCCAGCCCCTCGCGGCTAAAGCCGGCGGCTGGCTTAAGACGGCGGAACCCCTGCGCGGTGTAAAGATGTTCGAATTTCATAAGGTGTGGGTTTATTTTGCTCGGGCTTTCGGACTTCAACTTGTCGGCACGATCGAAGAGAGGCCGGGAATTCCTCCAGGGCCGCAGCACGTCATCCAGGTGACGGAGAAGATCAAGGCCGAAAAAATCCCCTTGATCTTGGTGGACAATTTTTATGACCCTTCGTTGCCTAACCGTATCGGGGAGCAAACAGGAGCGAGGGTGGTTTTGCTTCCTAATCAGGTAGAAGGTGAACCGGGGATCAAGAGCTATTTCGATTTAATCGATCATATAATTTTGAAGACAACAGCCGCGCTGAAAAAATAACCCAATCTCAGACCGACGAGCCGACGCTCCCGTGCATACCCGACGCTGATTTTTGGAATCAAGGAGAAAAACATGGGCGCCATTCTCGAAGTGAAATGGATGATAGTTCCCCTCCTCGCATGCCTGGTTCTTTCAGGTATCCTCATTTACCTTGGTCTCCATGTGATCGCCCGAAAAGTGATCTTTGTGGACCTAGCATTGGCGCAGATCGCCGCTCTCGGAGCGACTTATGCGTTGACCCTGGGTTATGACCCCAACGACGATACTTTGGCGGTTTCGCTATTCTCACTTGCCTTCACTTTCGTGGGTGCGGGAGCGTTCGCTATTACCCGGATGCGACGGGAAAAGGTTCCGCAAGAGGCCTTCATCGGCATCATTTACGCGGCTGCCTCTGCAGCCGCAATTTTGGCTCTTTCAAAATCAGCGACCGGCGGCGAGGAATTGAAGCACATGCTGGTGGGGGACATCTTATTGGTTTCGCTGCCCACAGTGATCCAAATGGCGATCCTTTACGTTGGCATTGGGATTTTCCATTTTATCTTTCGGAAGAAATTCTTGGCTATTTCCCTCGACCCAGAGCGGACAGAAGCGGCGGGCACGAATCTTCGAACGTGGGATCTCATCTTTTATATGTCTTTCGGCGTCGTCATCGTCAAGTCCGTGGCCATCGCAGGAGTACTCCTGGTATTTTCGTACTTGGTGGTGCCGGCAGTGATCGCGCAGATGTTCAGCGACACCGTAATGGGGAGGCTTGTCCTTGGCTGGCTCGTCGCGATCTTGGCCAGCATGCTGGGGATCGTCTGGTCCTTCTATGCGGACTATCCCACGGGTCCTGCAGTCGTCGTCATGCTGGGCCTTCTGCTCGTCCTCTCGAGCGTTGTTTATTACTTCCAGCATGCTCCCGTCAAAACGCGGGCTATCGTCAACGTCAGCGCCATAGCAGCCTCCGCGATTCTGTTTTTCTTCGCCCTTTCGTATTTCAAAAAAGCCGGTCCCACCCCACTGGCCTCCAGACCGTCGCCGATCGAGATCCTGTTGGAGGAAGTCAGGAAGGGCGAGGAGGTCCATCAGCTGGATGCCGTGAGCCAGTTGGGCGATATGCGCGATCCTAATATCGTTCCTGCTTTGACGGACCTCTTATCTCGGACGCGGTCCGAGCAAGTCGTAGAAGCGACGGCGGAGGCGCTGAGGAAACAGAAAGATCCCCGCGCCATTCCGGCTCTCCGTAGCGCCGCGAAGAAGAATTATGACGACTTCTTGAAGCTGTCCCTTGGCAAGGCCCAACTTGCCGTGGGCGATCCCGAGGGAATATCCACGGTGATCCAGGTTCTAAAGAATAACGGGGCCAGCCTTGCCCGCCAGGAAGCGAGTGAAATCCTGGAAAAGCAGATTGGAGGCGGATTTGGCTATCAGCCTGGCAAGTCAGCAGCGGAAAATAAGGTGGCGTTGCAAAGGATCGACGAGTGGTGGGAAAGGGAGGGAGTTAAGCTCAAGTGGGATGAAAAGGCGCAAAGATTTCGCAGTTGAGGCTCAGATAATCGCTTTGATATAGTGAGGGTCGCGTGACGCTATGGCTTCAATCCTGATCAAAAACATCGGCACGCTGGTGACGGGAAAGTTGGAAAGTTCGCTTAGGCATGCGGATTCCATTTACATTGAAGACGGCGTGGTCAACGCCACGGGCTCACACCAGGAACTCCTGCGGCCGGACAATGTTTCCTGCGGCCATGCTAATAGCAAATCAAATTCATGATAGCTTGAGCACGAGTTTGTTCGGCAGATTTTCAGTCTCCAACGTTTCGAAACTTTCTCGATGAAGCATAGATGAGGTATACGCCCGCCAGGATAAAGGGAATACTTAAAAGTTGCCCCATGTTCAGAGCCATTCGACTCTCGAACGGCACCTGGTTTTCTTTGACAAATTCGATCATCAAGCGAGCGAGAAAACAGATCGCTAAAGCCGCGCCGAAGACTCGTCCGGAAAATTGGAGGATCGTGGTTTTCAGGTAGGCGAAGTAAGAAACGGAAAAAACCAACACGTAAGCGAGCGCCTCGTAAAGCATTGCCGGGTGGCGCGGTATTTCATCGACACGGGCGAACACCACGGCCCAGGGCAAGTCCGATGGGGTGCCGATAATCTCGGAATTGAAAAAATTGCCGATACGGATGAGCGTCGCGGCGAGCAGACAGGGGATGGCGAGACGGTCGGCGAGCTCGAGGAAGCTCATGTCTCGGTGTTTTTTGAGGTAGAGATAGAGCGCGATCAGGACGCCGGCGAAACCGCCGTGACTCGCCAAACCGCCTTTCCAGATCATCAAAATTTCCCATGGATGCGCCAAATAGTCGCCGGGCTGGTAAAATAAAATGTGACCGAGCCGGGCGCCGATAACGGTGCCGAGCATCAGGTAGAGAAGTAGCTCCGACAGAGGGTCGAGGTCACGCCGTTCCCTGCGGTAAATCTGCGCCATGATTTGAAAGCCAAGGAAAAAGCCGATCGCGAAGAATAGACCATACCAGCGAACCTCGAAGGGACCGAGGCGAAATATCGCCGGGTCCATGTTCCATACCCAATGTCGCATCTGAGCTGTAAGAGTAGCAGCTTTCGTCGATTATTGAAGATCGCGGCGCGCCTGTCCTACCCCCTTGACATAGCTTTTGCTACGACAAAAGCTTTGCTATAGTCCCGTCCATGTCTTCGATCCTGATCAAAAATATCGGCACGCTGGTGACGGGAAAATTGGAGAGCCCGCTGCGGCGGGCGGATTCCATTTTTATCAAAGACGGCGTGATTCAATCGATCGGCAACGGTTTGAGCCAAAGCGCCGATCAAACCATCGACGCCAACGGTATCACGGCGATTCCCGGCTTGATCGATTCGCACTCCCATCCCTCAATCGGCGAATATACGCCGGCACAAAACTCGCTTGGCTGGATCACCAACTATATGCACGGCGGCGTGACCGCGCTGATCTCCGCCGGGGAACTTCATCTGCCCGGCTTGCCGTTGCCGCCGGACGCGCGCACCGCTTTGTCGGTCGCCATCGTCACCAAGCGCTGCTACGACAACCTGCGGCCGTCGGGAGTCAAGGTCCACGCTGGCACATTGCTCTTGGTGCCCGGATTGAGCGAGAAAGATTTCGACGAGATTCAATCCCTCGGCGTCAAGCTGGTCAAATTTATTTTTTACGATTACAGTTTGCTCCCGAACGGCGAAGCGGAGCGCTACGTAAAATGGGCGCACGCGCGCGGCATCAAAGTGAAGATCCACTCCGGCGGGGTATCGCGCTCGGGCGTGAGCCAGGTAGCAGGCTTCGACATCGTCAAAAACATTCAGCCCGATATCATCGGCCACATCACCGGCGGTCCGATTCCCATGCCTGAAGAAGACATGATCCGCATCGTCAAAGAAACGAATTACTACACCGAGATTTGCAGCTCGGGCAACTACCGTCTGGCCTTGAGTCTTATTCGCGCTGTCAAAGCGAAGAACGCTCTAGACCGCGTGCTCATCGGCACCGACACGCCCGGCGGCACCGGCGTTATTCCGCGCGGCATCCTGCGCGAGATCGCGTTCATTTCATCGGTCGGCGAGGTGGCGCCGGAAAAAACCATTTGTATGGCGACCGGCAACGTCGGACGGGCGCATGATTTAGACCTCGGCATTCTAGAAGAAGGGCGGCCGGCGGATATCGTGCTCTTGCACAAGATCACCGGCTCGGTGGCGAAGGACGCTTTGGAATCGTTCGCGAAAGGCGATCTGCCCGGTATTTCCACCGTCATCATCGACGGCGAAGTCCGCGTCGCCGGGCGCAGCCAGCAAACGCCGCCCGCAGAGCGGGCAGCGGTGGTAACAAACTGATCGAGGATAGAGGATGGTAGATCGAGGATCGACGGAGACGCTATCTTCCATCCTCTATTCTCGACCCTCGGTTATTGGAGTAAACGATGAATTACGGCGTAGGTCTTTTCCCCACTGAACCGTTGACCAAGATGGTTCACCTGGCCAGGGTGAGCGAAGAACTAGGTTTCAGCCATGTCTGGGTCGGTGATTCCCATCTCATCTGGCGCGAGGCCTACGTCAATATCGCCGCGATGGCTCTGAGCACGTCGAAGGTCAAGCTCGGCACCGGCGTAACCAACCCGCTCACGCGCCATCCCTCGGTTCTCGCCAGTTCTTACGCGACGTTGGAGGAATATGCGCCGGGAAGAATGATTGTCGGGATTGGCCTGGGCGACAGCTCCGTGGAAACCATGGGGATGAAACCTTCGACGTTGGCGAACTTCGAAAAATCTTTGCAGCAGATGCGCGAACTGTTCGCCGGCAGGGAATTTCAACTCGATACGGGGAAGATTCACCTGCTCCATCCGTGCAAAAGCAAAGTGCCGATCTACATCGCCGCCAGCGGGCCCAAGATGCTCGAGCTTTCCGGCCGCATTGCTGACGGCATCATCGTTCTGGTCGGCGTCGCCGACGAATACATCGCCCACGCAAAAGAAAAGATCGCCGCGGGAGCGGAAGCGGCGGGACGGAAGCTTGAAGATATCAACCTAGTCCTCTGGGTTCCCTGCGCCGTTTCGGATTCTTCACCGGCAAAAGACGCGGTTAAAGCCCACGTCGCCCGCGTGGTCGCGCACCCGCTGCCCTACGTGCTCGATCCAAACGAACAAAAAGTTTTGGAAGAGATCCGCAAGACCTACGATTACTACCACCACATGGACCAGCAGGCGAACCACGCCGAAGTGATCCCCGACTGGCTGGTCGATAAGTTCGCCATCGCCGGGACGGTCGATCAGTGCCGCGCTCAGATCGCGCGCATCAAAAAAACCGGCATCCAGCAGATCGCGATCATTCCCTACAGCTGCCCCGGCGAAGACCGGGAAGCGACGTTAAGAGGATTCGCGAAGGCGATGTGCTGAACTCGGGCGTCACCGATGAGATTCGCTGAATAATCCGGCACAGGAGACACGGTTATGAAAATTGTACATACCATGATCCGTGTGAACGATCTCGATGAGAGCCTCAAGTTTTATTGCGACGGGCTCGGCATGAAACTTCTAAAGAAAAGAGACTATGAGTCGGGCCGCTTCACCAACGCTTTCGTTGGTTACGGCTCGGAGGAAACCGACCCGGTCATCGAACTTACCTACAACTGGGACACCCATGCCTACGATATCGGCAACGGTTTTGGGCATATAGCGCTCGGCGTGCCGGATGTTTACAAAACCTGCGAGGAACTGCGCGCCAAAGGAATTAAGATTGTCCGCGAGCCGGGACCGATGAAACATGGGAGCAGCAGCAGCAGCAATGCCATCGCCTTCCTCGAAGATCCCAATGGCTACAAGATCGAGCTGACGACCCGACGTGAATAGTCAGCAGCGAAAACGCTCGCGGCTGCCATGGTGTTGGATCGTTATGCAAATGTCAGAAAATCCGGCGGAGCGTACAACCCGCGTTTGCGCAGCGGTTCTGGCGCTTCGGATTCACAAAGCGCGCGGAGTCGTTTCATGTATGTCGCCGCTTCCAGCAGAAAAACTGGCTCCGGCACGGCGCCGATCTCACGCGTCCACGCCGGGGCAGGTTGACCGCTGCGCTGGGCGAGCAACTCCAGTAATGCTGCCGCTGTTGCGAGAATCCGTAGGTCGTCGACAGGGGGGCGTGGTATGGACGCGAGATCGGGATGCTCCCGTACAAAATCCAGCGCGAGGCTCCGCAAGTGCAAACTATCACGCCGCAAAGCTGCCTGAGCCAAGGCTTCAAGTGTTACCATATAGACTCTCCCATAAATCTTCGAATGCATATTGCGCTTTCAATTCACGTCCGGGCACCAAGCGCGGTGATAATATCTTGACGGGTCAGCAACGCCATCGTGTTCCCTTTTACCGATCGTCATCATGACGCCCGTTAGTATACCATGTTAAGGGGAGCGATTGGCCATTGAGTGAACCTACCGGTTACGATTCGCGCTGAACCAAATTCGCGCGTGCCAAGGCGAGATCTCCAATGTGAGCACTATGTGAAGTGAAGCCTTACGGACGCACTCATTCCCTTCTTATCTGAATTACCTTCGTGTTGTTGCTGTCCGTGCCGTCAGTTGACACCGCTTTGCGCAGAAGCCCCGGCGCCACGTTCCAATGCTGTCCACCGTTGGTGATCACCGTAACGGTTTTCCTGTTGTAGCGAGTGACGATACCAAACAGCGGCGGGTGCCCTTCCGGATGAAAGGTGACACGGTCGCCGATCCTGAAGTCCAGCATCTGCGAGTGCGCGCGCATCTGGTTCAAGAACCGCAGCCGCGCGACGACCCGGTTGTTCAGATCGATCAGTTCGTTCTCGGTGAGTTTGTCGATGTCGATTTTCATGACTGCTTCTGCGCTCCGGTGAACGGGAGGTGGCTAAGCTGCGCGTAGACAGCTTAAACCGTATAGGCGTCAAGATGCCGTATCAATCCATACCCGTCAAGCATGAGATAACAATAACTTCCCGATGAGTCCGCGCCCACGCCTGGAGCGTCTGCTTGCGAACCCGCTGTTAGCCGGGCTCTTAGAAAAACCGACCTACAATGAAGACACCGATCATCGCGAAGGCAAGAGCCAGCTTGAGCGCCGCCCCGAGCACCAAACCGATGGTCGCGCCGAAGCCGGCGCGGGCCGCTTGTTGAAGGCTCCGTTGGGCGAGTAATTCGCCGATTACGGCGCCGATGAACGGACCGAAGATCACGCCGGGAAAGCCGAAAAAAACGCCGACGATGGAACCGATCACAGCGCCAATGATGGCGCGCCGTGAAGCGCCGAATCGTTTGGCGCCGAACATAGCCGCCCACAGATCGACGCCGTAAGTCAGCAGGGCGAGCGCTGCGAGAATCGCGAGGGTGCGCACGCCGGCGTACATGAAATTCTCCGTCCATGCAGCAACGAGGAGACCGAGAAAGAGCAGCGGAGCGCCGGGTATCGCCGGCAGAACGAGACCGGCCACGCCGAGAACCACAAGCGATAGAGCAGCGAGCCAATAGAAGAGGATGGGGTCCATCGAGCGCTGGAAGCCACCGGCGGATAATTGGAATCAGTGCCGGCGTCAGCGCTCGGGTTTCGACGCGGAAGGGTTCGGGCCGACGCGATCCTCATCCGCCAACCGCTGGGCGATGATCCTGAAGACCTCGGGAGAAAAACCAAAACCCATGTGAGACGTGCGAACCTCGACATGCTCCACATTCGACCCGTGATGGTCGATGCAGGCTTCCCACGCGACGAACGCATCGCCGCGCGAGTAGATGGCGGTCACCGGCGTCCGAAGCAAGACTCTGTTGCGAGATTCGATCTCAGCCGCCATCGCGTCCAGATCGACCCCGCGGCGGTGAAACGCGCGCGCGGCGACCGTATATTTGGGACCGCCGACAACAGGGGTGCCGAGGGTGATGACTTGATGGATAGCCTCGGGGCGCTCGCGCGCCGCTTCGCGCGCCAGGTAACCGCCGAAGCTCCAGCCGATGACCCGGACCGATTGCTGAAATTTGCGAGACATGTGGAGGATTCGCCTCAATACCCGTGGCAGCAGCTCCGCGACGTCGCCCGAACTACGCCCAAGGTGCCAGCCGCTCACTCGATAGCCGAGAAACCGCAAGTACGTCTTGAGAATCGCCGTCGAGGCGTCGCCGGCGCCGTAGCCGGGGAGAACGAGAACGGGCTCGCCATGTCCCCGCGGTTGGCACGCGAGCTGGACGGAGCGCAGCACCAGAAGCGGAAACTCGACGACGAGGCGAGCCTCGCGAATCAATCCGGTGGGGCGTGGCGGCTGCAGTGCTTCGATCATCGTGGAGAATTCTGCCAAACGCGCCGCCGTTGTAGATTGTGAAAATTGCTTGCCATCGACCGCGATAATGATATCACCGGTTCACAGCTGATCAAAGCAAAAAGACGGTGCCGACGCGCTAGCCCGGATTATTCTGACGACGCTTACGGGGTGAGCCCTCCCGGCAGAAGCCCGCCCTGAGCCCGTTCGACTACGCTCAGGATAAACTCCGTCGAAGGGGCAATGGGTCTGTGCCTTGAAGCCGCCGGTAAGCTGACGGTGGTGGAGCAGAGGCCAGGGATGGAAGACAAACGTACTGCCGAGCACCGCAAACTCATTGAACTTTTACGATCGGATGCCTTCGCCTCTCCAAGCTCACCCCCTGGCTTACAGTGTGTTTTCGTTTATCTTTGGGCCATAAATAATGCGGGCTAGGATTTCGTTTTCTCCCGGTAAGGGCATAAGTCCTCAAGCGCGCATTCGGGACAGCGCGGTTTCTTGGCCAAGCATACGCGCCGGCCGTGATATTGAAGTAGGTGGCAGAAGCGGACCCGTTGCTTTTCAGGCACGATGGATGTCAGGTCAAATTCGATCTTGTCGGGATGGGTGTTGTTTGTAAGGCCGAGTCGTTGCGACAAGCGCATGACGTGGGTGTCGACGCCGATCGCTTGCCGGCCGAAGGCGTTGCCGAGAACGATATTGGCGGTTTTGCGCCCCACGCCGGGAAGCGACACAAGATCGTCCAACCGATCCGGCACTTTGCCGCCGTAGCGCGCGAGGATTTCGCTACAGCAGTTGTGAATCGACTTGGCCTTGTTGCGGTAGAAATTGATTTTATGAATTTGTTCTTGGAGTACCGGAAGAGGAGCGCGGGCGTAGTCTTCGGCCGTTCGATAATTTTTGAACAGCGGGACGGTAACCTGATTGACGAGGTCATCGCGAGCTTGTGCCGCGAGAATCAAGGCGATCAGCAATTCAAGCGGGTTGGTGAAATCGAGATCGAGCTTGGCGTCGGGATGGACTTTGTCGAGCCGGTTAAGAACCTGTTCTACAACAACGGTCTTGGCTTTTGAACTCGGTTTGCGCGCGGTGGCCATTATGGTTTTAAATGAAAATATGCTACCAGAAGAGAGGGATGTCAAAGGGAGGAATCAAATATGGACCTCAAGGAACTGAGAAAGCTGCCCATGCCGAAGCTGCGCGACCTGGCCAAAGCGGAGACCGATCTCAAGGGCGTCATCGGCATGGAAAAGGAAGAACTGATCAAGGCAATCGCCCAAGCCGAGGGAATAGCTTACGACGAGACGCACAAGGATCTGAACGCGATTCACGGCGTTAAAGCCGATATTCGGGCGCTGAATAAGCAAAAGGCGGAGCTCATCACTGCGAACGGCGATCAGAAAAAGGTAAAGCGGATCAAGCGCAAGGTGAAACTGCTCAAGCGGCTCACGCGCCATCTGGCGCATGATGCTAAAACGGCCGCCGCTGCCAAGGCCGCGCAGGCCGCAGCGCCCGCTGCCGCGACCCCGCCCGCCGCCGGATAGCCCAATTTACCCACGCGGTGACGATGCCCTCGGAGCGAGCCCTCCGAGGCGAAGCCTGCCCTGAGCGAGGTCGAAGGGGCAATGGAGTCGTGCCTTGAAGCCGCCGGCAAACTGGCGGTGGTGGAGCGCAGGCCGGGAAGGAGTTGAGACATCCAGCCAGGCGCTAAGGAAGTCATTGCGCATTTGCGACCGGATGCCTTCGCCTCTCCGGGCTCACTCCGCGGTCTACCCACTGTTTTTCTGTCTCGTTGGATCAGGAGCAGTGAGGGATAGTAGCCCATGAAAATGTCGCGTCCGGCGCGCGGCCGGGGATCGGCGAGCAACCCGAAGAATCGCTTCGAGACGATCGAGCGCATCCCGGAGCCGCCGGACGACCGCGACGAGATCTCATCTCCTCAGACTCAATTTTTTGCCGATAGCTCCAGATCGATCATCGCGTATAACGACAGCCCGGACGTCGGCTTCGACGCGAGCGTCAATCCCTACCGGGGCTGCGAGCATGGCTGTGTTTACTGCTACGCCCGACCGACGCACGAGTATCTCGGTTTTTCCTCAGGGTTGGACTTTGAGACCAAAATCTTGGTCAAGGAAGACGCGCCGGCGCTTCTGCGCGAGGAACTTTCCAGCCCGAAGTGGCGGCCGCAGATCCTCGGCATGAGCGGTGTCACCGACTGCTATCAGCCGGCGGAAAAAAAACGGCGGCTCACGCGCCGCTGCTTGGAAGTAGTGCTCGATTTTCGTAATCCGGTGATGATCGTGACGAAAAATTTTCTCGTCACGCGAGATATCGATATCCTCGCCGAGCTGGCGCGCTATCAATGCATCGGCGTAACGATTTCGCTCACGACTCTGGATCACTCGTTATCTTCGGCGCTGGAGCCGCGCGCGTCCCGCCCGGCGCGGCGGCTCGCGGCGATCAAAATCCTGGCCGACGCCGGTGTTCCCGTGGGCTACCTCCAAGCGCCGATGATTCCAGGTCTGACGGATGCCGAAGCCCCGGCGATCGCGCGGGCCGCAGCCAAAGTGGGGGCGAGCTTTGCCGGTTACACGGCGCTGCGGTTACCATTCGCGGTGAAATCGCTCTTCGAGGAATGGCTCGAACAACATTTTCCCGAACGCAAGGATAAAGTCCTCAATCGCATCCGCGCCATTCGCGGCGGCAAGCTTAACGACGCGAACTTCAAGACCCGCATGCGCGGCGAAGGCATTTATGCCGAGGAGATGGCGAAGCTGTTCGAGCTCGCCTGCCGGAAGGCGGGTATCAACAAGCGTTGGCCCGACCTTTCGACGAAATATTTTCGACGACCCGGCACGACGCAGCTTAACCTGTTTGAAGAAAAATCGCTCTAGCGTGGATTATTCACACGTGACGGCGATCGAGGCGCGAGCCCTACGGAGCGAGCACGGAGATCCAAAGTTCAATGTTCAAAGTTTAAGGCTCAAAGTTCAAGGCTCAAAGTCGGAAACGAATTAAAACGTTGAACCTGGAACATTAAACCTTGAACATCTTTTTTGCCTTCGCTCCTCCAGGCTCGCGCCTCGATTGGCACAATGGCGTGACTCTAGCTCGGACCGGGCTAGCGACCGAGCGGATTGGGAGCTGCGACGAAGAACACGGGTGCTGCGCTCGTCCGTCGCCGGCAAATGCTTCAGTCGCAATAGTATTCGATCTGGTATCCGTTCGGATCGGAGATGTAGATGGCGCTCTGGCCACGGCGGCCGTCAATGGCGACCGCATGCGCGTTAAGCTTTTTCTCCAGGCGCTTCAGCGCCGCCGGGGTGACTTTGAAGCCAATGTGCTCCAAGCCCTGGTTGCCCGAAAGCCGCTTGCTGCTGCGGACAAAGTTCAAAAGATCGCTCGTGCCGGGCGTGCGCAGAAAAATCATGCCGGGCGGGTGACGAAAAGCGACTTTTAGCCCCAGGACTTCGGTGTAGAACTTCTCGGTGGTTTTTAGATCGCGCGCCCGAAGCGCGATATGGCGTAATCCGCCGTCAGCCATCGGCCAATGCCTCCGTGAGTGCTTTCCAGGCAGATTACTTCGCGGGAGCGGTTTTGTGCAAGACATCAGCCAAATTTGCGCCCTTTGCTATTACGGGTCTTCCGGGATTACTGTGAAAAAATATTCACCACAGAGACGCAGAGTTCATAGAGGTTATTTTCTACTCCCTCTTCTCCGCGACCTCAGCGCCTCTGCGGTGCAATTTCCGAGTCCTTGCACTGAATCAGCGTTGGCCGGGTTAGCCACACAGAAGGCTGAATTTCCGCTTTTACAAGCCTGCCGATCCTTGCTACTTTAAATACTTTCGCAGCATGGTGATTCCGCTTTGACTGCTCACGCCCGCACTTTTGCGACTCCACGCCGGCCCCGTTTCTTTTACGGCTGGACTATCGTCGCCGTGGGTTTTCTCTCTCATGTGGCCTGCGCGTTTCACATGTCGAGCACGCTCAGCGTGTTTCTCAAACCGCTGACGGAGGATCTGGCGGTCTCGCGCGGTTTGTTCTCGCTGCTCCGCTCGGGCGAAATTTTGATCGGGGCGGCATTGGCGCCTTTCGTCGGTCCGCTAGTCGACCGTTTCGGCGGGCGCTGGCTTATGGCCGGCGGCGCGCTGGTTGCCGGGCTCGGCTTGGTCCTGCTCAGCCAGGTCGGCGCGTTCTGGCAGTTTCTTTTGCTGCGCTGGATCCTGGTTACCGTCGGTGGGGTGTTCATGTGTCACATGGTGGTCAGCGTCACCGTGGCGCGCTGGTTCGTGCGCAAGCGCGGCCGCGCCATCGCGATCGCCAGCTTGGGCCAGGGCCTTTCGAAGGTCTGCATACCCGTCGTCACCGCGACGCTATTTGTCTGGCTCGGCTGGCGCTCGACGTGGACGATCTTCGGCGTGGTCACGCTCGCGTTGGTGGTCATTCCAGCGCTCATCTTCATGCGCCCCAGCCCAGAAGTGATGGGGCTTAGGCCCGATGGCATCGACGGGTTAATTGAAGAGGCTTCGGCAACGCCGCTTTCCAAAAGCGAAGCCACTGCTGCGCGGCACGCCGCGGCGGACGAAAGGATTTGGACCTGGAAAGAGGTTGTCCGCACCCAAACGTTTTGGATCATCTGTTTCATCTACGGCATGGCCAACATCGGCATTGCCGGGTTGAACTTGCATGTGTTCGCTTACGTTACCGACATCGGATTCGAGACCATCGTGGCGGCGACGGTCATGAGCATCATCGCCTCGGCGCAACTCGGCTCGACCGTGGTCTGGGGCTTTATCAGCGAGCGCATGGAGATTCGCCGCGCCAGCATGCTGGTGTTTTTGATTCAGTCGACCGGTTTGGCTCTCGCTCTGGCCGGCAATCAGGTCGCGGCGCTTTATGGCGGATTCTTTTTTTACGGCATCGGCTTGGGGGGCAGTTGGGTGTTACAGGAGATCATCTGGGCGACTTATTACGGACGCGTCTCCCTGGGCATGGTGCGCGGCTTGGCCATTCTCGTCACCCACGCCTTCGGCGCCGCCGGCGCGCCGTTCTTCGGTTTTATTCACGATGCCACCGGGAGCTACGGGTTATCCTTCGTCGCTTTTACCATCGCTTTGGTGGCGTCCGCGTTTTTGAGCCTGGCGGTGAGCGCGCCGCGGCAACCGGCACCGCAGCGCTGATCAAAACTCGTTGCGTTGCCCTCCGCGGTTGACGATGCCGAACGGCTAAGCATAATAGAACCAAGCTTGCTCATGGGATCATTCGTCCACGCTTCCGTTAACCTGCGTAAAGAGCCGCCGCGCGACGGCGTCTTGAGGCTCGCCATCGACGGGCGTTTGGATTCCGACGGTACGGGTCAGATCTGGCGCGACGCGACCAGCAGCGTGGCGGCGGCGAAGGCCGCCAGCGTAGTGCTCGACGCCTCGGGGGTCGACTATTGCGATGGATCGGGCATCGCGCTGCTGGCGTACCTACGCGATGGGCAAGCGCGGAGCGGCGGCGAATTGACGATCGAGGGGCTGCGCCCCGAGTTCCAACAGATGCTCGAAGGATGGGCGCCCGGCGGTCTCGCGCGTCTTGGCGGCGGGCCGAGCGAAACATCGAGCCTCGCCGCGGAAATCGGCGAAGCCGCGGTGGAAGTCTGGCGCGACATTCAGGCCTTGATCAGCTTTGTCGGCGAATTGACCGCGGCGCTTGGGTACGCCGCGCTCCATCCGCGCAGCGTGCGCTGGCGCGATGCTTTTCGGGTCGCCGAAGCGGCGGGCGTCAACGCCTTGCCGATCGTCGCCCTGATCAGCTTTCTGGTCGGCTTGATCATGGCGTTCCAAGCGGCGATTCCGCTGCGCCAGTTCGGCGCGGAGATTTTCGTCGCGAACCTGATCGCGCTGTCGATGCTGCGCGAGATGGGGCCGCTCATGACCGCGATCATCCTGGCCGGGCGTTCCGGTTCGGCGTTTGCCGCGGAACTCGGCACCATGAAGGTCCGTGAGGAGATCGACGCGCTCAAGACCATGGGCCTCGATCCGGTGGGTTTTCTCGTCGTGCCGCGCGTGACCGCGGCCGTCGTCATGACGCCGCTGTTGACCGTTTTCGCCGATCTCTTGGGATTGATGGGCGGCTCGGTGGTGATGCTCTCGTTGGGCTTTCCCCTCGTCACTTTTTTCAACCAGGTGCAATACGCGGTGACCTACGGATCGTTGGTCGGCGGCCTGCTTAAGGCTTTCGTGTTCGGCATTCTCGTCGCCGCCATCGGCTGCTTGCGCGGCTTGCAAACCGGATCGGGCGCCAGCGCGGTGGGCGAATCGACGACCCGCGCCGTGGTCAGCGGCATCGTTCTGATCACCGTTACGGACGGGATTTTTTCGGTGGTCTACTTTTACCTCGGTGTCTGAATGACAGCGAACTCCCAGCGCGAGGTCATCATCCGGGTGGAGGATTTTACCGCGGCTTATGACGGACAAGTGGTTTTGGAGCACGTGAGCTTCGAAGTTTACGCCGGCGAAGTGTTCGCGATCCTGGGCGGCTCGGGCTGCGGCAAGAGCACGCTGCTCAAGCATATGATCGGTTTGTACCGGCCCGCCGCCGGCCGGATTCTGATCGACGGCGACGAAATCGCGGCGGCGGGGGAAGGGCGGCTGGCGATTTTGCGCAAGTTCGGCGTCATGTATCAGAGCGGCGCGCTGTTCGGTTCGATGACGCTGCTCGAAAACGTCTCGCTGCCGCTGGAAGAATTTACCAAATTGCCGCCCGAAGCGATTCGCTTGATCGCGCTGATGAAGCTCCAGCGGGTGGGCTTGAGCGGCGCGGCGGATCGCATGCCGTCGGAACTAAGCGGCGGGATGCAAAAACGGGCGGCCATCGCGCGCGCCATGGCCCTCGACCCCCAATTGCTCTTTCTCGACGAGTTGTCCGCCGGTTTGGACCCGATTACCTCGGCGGGCCTGGACCAGCTGGTCTTGAATCTCGCGCGCAGCCTGAAGATCACCTTCGTGGTGGTGACCCACGAGTTGCCGAGCATCTTCGCGATTGCGGACCGGGTGATTATGTTAGATAAACAAGAGAGGGGAATCATCGCCATGGGGAGTCCGCAGGAGCTGCGCGACCACTGCGGCGATCCCCGGGTGCGCCAGTTCTTCGCGCGCGAGGCGCCGGGGGATATCTAGCGCGGGTGTCATGGAAAAACTCAGTTACTTCAAAATCGGCTTGTTCGTGATCAGCGCCACGATTATCGCGGTGATCGGCGTCGTCGTGCTCGGGGTCGGCGCGCTGCTGCAAAAGAAAACGATCCTGGAAACGTATATCGACGAGTCGGTGCAAGGTCTGGACGTCGGTTCGGCGGTCAAGTTTCGCGGCGTGTCGATTGGAAAAGTCGAGCGGATCACGCTGACCAGTGTCGAGTATGCAACGCGACGGCGCTACGTACTGGTGCGCGCCGGCTTGACGTCGGATATCTTTCAATTTCCCTTGGCGGATGCGGGGAGCCCAGGGTTCACCACGGAAATTGCCAAGGGTTTGCGCGTGCGTCTGGCCGCCCAGGGATTGACTGGGACCGCCTATCTCGAAGTGGACTACCTCGATCCAGCGCGCAATCCTCCTTTGGAAATCGATTGGCAGCCGCGCTTTCCCTACGTGCCATCCGCCCAAAGCAGGATCACGCAGCTGAGCGAAGCCGTGGAGCGTATTTTGCGCAATATCGAGGAAATCGACATTCAACGGATCACCGATGGCATCGAGAAATCGCTGGCGACCATCACCAAAGTGGCGGAGGGCGCCAATCTTGAAAGCGTCGGCAAGCAGGCCAACGTGCTGCTCACCGAGGTCCGGGACACCAACCGGCAATTGAAAGAGCTTGTCTCCGGGCCGGAACTTAAAGCCACGCTGGCGGACAGTGCGGCCGCCGCCGGCAGCGCGCGGCAAATTCTCGAGCGCGCCGAGAAGCCGTTGGATCAGATGCTCGCGGACCTACCGAAGGCGTTAGATGGCATCAATCGAGTGGTCCAACAGTTGGATTCCGCCTCTGCGGATCTGCCGGACTCAAGCGCCCAGATGAAACAAACTTTGCAGCGGCTTAACCGCCTGATCGCCAACCAGCAATACGAGATCCAAGCCACCGTGCAAAACCTGCACTCGATCTCGGAGAGTTTCAAAGAGATCACCGATAACTCGAAAAAATATCCATCGCAAACGCTGTTCGGGGCGCCGCCGCCGCCGTCGAAGGTTATGGGACGATGAAGAAGCTTCTGAGCAATCTCTGGCATGGCGCCTTTATACTGCTTGCGCTGGTATCCGGTTGCGTCGGCATCGAGAGAAGCTATCCGGACAAGCGCTATTTTGTGCTCGAGGTCAACCACAACGTTAACCCGTCGAATCCGCCGGGAAACGGGGTTCTGCAAATCGCGAATATCCGCGTGTCGCCGCGCTACGAAGACAAAGGATTTATCTACCGCACCTCAGGCTCCGGTTATGAGTCGGACTTTTACAACCAGTTCCTGGTTTCGCCGGCGGCCCTGCTGGGCGAAGAACTCCGCAAAGGCTTGGCCCAATCACAAGTCTTCCGGCACGTCATCAATGCGTCGAGTCAATTGGAACCGACCCATGTCTTGGAAGGTGTGGTCGACGCGCTTTACGGCGATTTTCGCGATCCGGGCGCCCCCAGGGCCGTCCTGGAAATGGAATTCTTTTTGCGAAAAGAGTCCGCCAGCAAAGCCGACATCGTTGCGGCCAGGCGCTACGCCAAATCCGTCGCCGTCAACGGGCGCTCGCCCGAGGCCCTTGTCAAAGGCTGGAACGAGGCGCTGGATGCAATTCTTGCTTCGCTCCTCGCCGATCTGAAAGCGATCAACTTTTAGTCCGGTCGCTCCATAGCGAACATCAGTCGTTTATTCCCTACGAAGGCCCAGAGCGGCGAAGCCGCAAGCGAACAATCAATATAATTTTCACCACGAAGTGGGCCATGATCTTACGCTCGCCCGCCGAGAATGAAAATGGGGGAGGATTGAGCTAAGAAGGATGCGGTGGCCCAGCGAAGAGATCGGTAAGTGACTGGAGCGAGAGAGCCCGC